>SDBU01001533.1_pt1 | contig 32669 bp, 27 predicted proteins | sample 2277071 | NCBI WGS metagenome assembly SDBU01 (sample SAMN10397929, study PRJNA504765) | marine sediment metagenome | isolation source: marine sediment core GS08_GC12, 126 cmbsf | place: Arctic Ocean: Gakkel Ridge, Loki's castle | collected 2008 | reverse complement strand
CGGACTGTAACACTGCTGCGACCGGCGGATAAGTCAAAGGTGTATACTATGTCCTGACACAAACTGTATACTATCTCTTGACACTGTACACCGAAGACGAACCCACCCTACGGGAACTTAGCCCCTCCCCACCTCATGCTGAGCGGAGTCGAAGCATGGGACGACGGTAGATGTGGACGTCCGCCGGTCAGGAGATGAAGATGGCGGGTCCGAAGACGAACCCACCCTACTTGCTGCGGGTTATGATGCGGAGATATTGCGCGCGCAGCGCAAAGAACAGGCTCGCCTGCTTGCCTGTCAGCAGCCCAGCGTTTCGAAGGCTTGTGGCAGAAAGTCGATCAGGTCGCCGGCAATGACGCTGCGCTCGGTCAACTCATCGGCGGCCAGGTCACCGGCCAGACCGTGAACAAAAACCCCGCACACGGCTGCATCGATAGCACTCATCCCCTGAGCCAGAAACGATCCAACAGCCCCGGTCAGAACATCGCCCGATCCGCCGGTGGCCATGCCGCTGTTTCCGGTCGGGTTGAGGTAACAGTCTCCTTGCGGTCCAGCGACAATCGTCGGGCTGCCTTTGAGGACTAGAATCAGGTTGTACTCGGCTGCAAAGCGTTGCGCGGTTTCGATCCGTTCATGGATATCGGTCGGCACCGGTGCCCCATCGGTAAGTCGCATAAATTCGCCCGGGTGCGGTGTCAGCACCGCAGGTGCTTTTGTTTTGGCGAGGAGGTCAGTGTGACCGACGAAGGCGTTGAGTCCATCGGCATCAATGACCATGGGCCGATCCAGCGTCGAGACGAATCTTCGGAGCAACTCGCTGGTTTCATGATGCCTGCCAATTCCAGGTCCGATAGCTACGGCGTCATGCTCAGCGGCCAGCTTGCGCACCTCTCCAAGCCCGCGCAGGGCCAGAGCACCTTTCTTGGCTACGTCAGGCAGAGGGCAGGATGTGGCCTCCATAACCAATGACGCAATCACCGGCAGAGTCGCGCGGGGGCAGCCGACCTTGACCAGAGCGCACCCGGATCGTAGTGCGCTTCTGGCGGTCATGGCGGCCGCGCCGGTCATGCCGGTGGAGCCGGCCAGCACAAACAGTTTTCCGAAGTCACCTTTGTGTCCGTCCGGTTTGCGCATGGGGATTCGCGCCGCCACCATCTCCGGCGTAATGAGGTCAATCTTGAGATCGAAACCGGCCACCACGTCATCGGGAATCCCAATTGGTACCGTCACCACTGCCCCGGCCAGTTCGCGTCCGGGCGACACGTAGAGGCCAAACTTAGGGAGGGCCAGCGTGAACGTGTAGTTGGCCTGGACCACTGCCCCTTCGTGTGTCCCGGTGTCGGCGTTCAGTCCGGAGGGCATGTCGACCGCGATCGTGTGCTGTGGTTGACGGTTGATATACTCGATAAGCTCGGCGCTCAGACCACGCGGCGCGCCGACGAAACCGGTTCCGAAAACGGCGTCAATGATGTAGTCGCTGTCGAGTTCAGCAGGCAGATCGTCGATGGCCTTTATTTCATGCCGGTCGATACCCAACTCGGCGGCCCGATCGAAGTTAAGCTGCGCGTCGGGTGACAGCTTTTCGAGGGGTCCGAGAAAGTAAATAGTCACCTTCACCCCGGCCTGAAAGAGGTAGCGCCCCACGACGTATCCATCACCGCCGTTATTGCCTTTGCCACAAAAGATTGTCACCGTCTCACCGGAGCCGGTGTCGATCACAAACGCCATCAGTTTCTGCGCAATACCTCGTCCGGCGTTTTCCATCAACTCCGGTCCGGGGATGCCGCGATTATCGATGGTCTCGCGGTCGATCAGGCGCATGCTCTCGGCCGTAACGAGCTTCATGAATCATCCTTGATTCTTATTTGCGGCTCCCGGTGGTGACCCGTTTGGTTCGGGTCGCATTCTTTGAGGCCGCCTTTTCCAAAGCGAACTTGATAGCCGGCAAGGCTTCGGCAAAGAACTTCAGCTTGATGCCCTTCTTGATCTCGGCCGGCAGTTCGACGGAGTCCTTGCGATTTTCCTCCGGCAGCAAGACCGTCTCTACACCCGCCCGGTAAGCGGCCAGTAGTTTTTCCTTGAGTCCGCCGATCGGTAGAAGCAGGCCGCGTAGTGTGATCTCACCCGTCATGGCCAGCAGCGGTTTGACTGTGCGACCGGTGAACAACGAGGCAATAGCTACTAACATGGCGATTCCGGCCGAGGGACCGTCTTTGGGCGTGGCGCCCGAGGGAACATGGATATGAATCTCCCTGGTCTCAAACAACTCCGGTTCGATACCAAAGTCGCCGGCATTCGACCGCAGGAAGGAGAGGGCGGCCTGGGCCGATTCTTTCATGACGTCGCCGAGGTGTCCGGTGAGGATCATCTCTCTCTTGCCGGGCATCGAGGTAGCTTCTATAAACAACAGTTCACCGCCGACCGATGTGTAGGCCAACCCCGGCACCACACCGATTTTCCCTTGACGTGCCAGTGCTTCACGCACGAATCGTTGGGGTCCCAGCAGCCTGGCGATATCCTTGTCGTCGACGATTATTTTCTTCTTATAGCCCGACGCCACGCGCCGCGCGATCTTACGCGCCACTGACGCGATCTCACGTTCCAGGTTGCGCAACCCGGCCTCGCGAGTGTAACCGTCGATGAGCACCTGAATCGCCTTTTTGGTGATAGTCAGTTTCGATTGGCTCAAACCGTGGTTGTCCAGTTGTTTCGGTATGAGATGGATGCGAGCGATGGCCAGCTTCTCAATATCGGTGTACCCGGGTAGCTGAATGATCTCCATACGATCGCGCAGCACGGCCGGGATTGGGTCCAGCCAGTTGGCCGTGGTGATGAACATGATTCCCGACAAGTCGAACGGCAGTTCGAGGTAGTGATCGGAAAACGAATCGTTCTGCTCCGGGTCCAGCACTTCCAGCAAAGCCGACGATGGGTCACCGCGGAAATCACTGCCCACTTTGTCGACCTCGTCGAGCATGATCACCGGGTTGTTGGAACCACAGCGTTTGATCATCTGAATAACGCGACCCGGCATGGCGCCGATATAGGTGCGTCTGTGGCCGCGAATCTCCGCCTCGTCCCGCATCCCGCCCAGCGATACGCGTCCAAACTTGCGACCCATCGCCCGCGCAATCGATTTGCCCAGAGAAGTCTTGCCGACTCCCGGCGGGCCGACAAAACAAAGGATAGGTCCCTTGACATCACTCTTGAGTTTGCGCACGGCCAGATGTTCCAGGATGCGATCCTTGACTTTCTCCAGGTCGTGGTGATCCTCATCAAGGACCTTCTTGGCCTCTTTCAAGTCGAGATGGTCCTTGGTTGTCACATTCCAGGGCAGAGTCACCAGCCAGTCGAGATAAGTGCGCGAGACGGTGTACTCAGCCGATGACGGCGCCATGTGTAACAGGCGATCCAGTTCCTTGCGCGCCGCTTGCTCGACATGTTCAGGCATTTCGGCAGCTTCTATCTTGGCAGCAAATTCATCGACATCCGACTTATCATCGGTATCACCGAGTTCCTTCTTGATCGCCTTGAGCTGTTCGCGCAGAATATAATCACGCTGCGACTTGCCCAGTTCATTGGCCGCCTGTGCCTGGATCTTTCGCGATAACTCAAGCACCTCGATCTCTTTGTTCAATGCCAGATAGAGTCGCTTCATCCGCTTGAATACATTCAACTGAGTCAGCAAGCGCTGCTTCTCAGCCAGCGGTATGTTCAAGCTGGAGGCCACGAAGTCGGTAAGTTTCGATGGTGTGTCCTGATTGATGGCCGACACATGGAACTCCTCGGTGAGGTACGGCGCCAGTTCCGTCAAGGTCCTGATATGCTCAAGAAGGTTGCGCTGCAGCGCTTCGGTTCCGACCGTGTCGTCGACAAGCTCAGCCAGTTCCTCGACTTCGGCTATCAGATACGGTTCGGACGAGACGAATCTCTTGATCCTGATGCGCGACAGACCCTGGATCAGAAACCGCACGCTGCCGTCGGGGAAGCGCAGCATTTTGAGGATATTCCCCGCCGTGCCGATACTGTGCAGATCGTCCGGGCCGGGGTTCTCCTGCTCCAGGTCTTTCTGCAGAAACAGTCCGATGCGAGCGCCGCGCATCAGGGTCTCGTCGAGCATCCGCGTCTGGTCCGCATCCTGGATCATCAGCGGAACCACCAGGTAGGGATAGACGACCGTTCCCTTAAGCGGGAGGATCGACAGCGTTTGAGTGTCGATAGTTTCTTTGTCCGGTTTGTCCGTTACACTTATCACATCAGCCTCTTATCGAGTTCGGTGCCATTTCAAACTGTACGATACGATTATCGGCAAACCTGCTCAAGTATTGAACAGGATATGCCTGCCCTGTGTTTCCGCAAGGTCGCATTCAGACATTGAATCGAAGCAGGATCACATCACCATCCTGAACGATGTAGTCCTTTCCCTCCAGGCGTGTCTTACCGGCTGCCTTGAGCGCTGGTATCGTTTCGTACCTGATGTAGTCTTCATACGGTGTCACTTCGGCGCGGATGAACCCGCGCTCCATATCGCTATGAATCACCCCGGCCGCCTTATGGGCCGTCGTGCCATACTTGATCGTCCACGCCCGCACATCCGGTTTGCCGGTGGTGAGAAATGAAATCAGTCCCAACAGCGCGTACGATTTCTGAATCACCTTGTCCATCGCGGAGGCTGTCACCCCAAGGTCGTCGAAGAACGCCTGCTGCTCGTCGGGCGAAAGCGTCGCCAACTCCATCTGGATATTACCGCACAGTGTGGCCAGTTCCCGTTTGCCCGGTTGGACCAGGTGGGCGTACTTTTGATAAATCGCATCCTGATTCGGCAAATCGTCTTCGGCGATATTGAGCATAATCAACAGCGGCTTTTTCGATAGAAACTGGTAGTTGCGCATGCGTTTCTCTTCGTCAGCCTCAAGCTCCAGATGCGACAGCGGCTGCTCGGCCTCAAGCGATACCCGACACTTTTGGAGCAAGTCGATTTCCATCTGAAGCGTCTTGTCGCCCGTCAGCTTCAGCTTGCGCGACTTATTCTCGATATTATTCTCCACGACCACCAGATCGGCTAACATCATTTCGTCGCTGAGGTTGCCGATGAACCGCTCGGGGTCAGCCTCCGGGGAGAAAGCATCGATCACCATGATCAACGCATCCATCTCGCGCAATTCGTTGGTGACTTTAAGTCCAGCGGATTCTTTTCCCTTGCCGGTGAATCCGGGGGCGTCGAGGAACTCAATCTCGGCATAGGTATGCTTGTCCGGCTGCATCAGTTCGGCCAGCCGGTCGACCCGTTCGTCGGGGACCTTTATGACCGCCCGGTGCGACGCCTGACTGTAATCGCCCACGGCCTCCTGCTGCCCGGCGGCGGCGTTGAACACAGTCGTCTTGCCACACTGCGGCTTGCCTATAATACCCAGTTTCATACCGAGAAGCTAAGACAATGGCCCCAAGATGGCAAGGGAGATGTTGGCTGAGTTCCTGAGCCCAACAGCGGGTGGCTGTCTCAAACTTGTTTGGGGCGGGAAATAAGAAGAGGCACCGCCAAACCGAATTTGAGAGTGCCACCCAGAAACGCGCGAAGCGCGAGAAACACGGCTTGACCGTGTCACCCTGAGGGGAGTTGAAGGGTCATTCGGCGAAGTACATCGTCATGCTTCGACTTCGCTCAGCATGAGGTGCCTGAAAACGAGAACCTTTGAACCTCACCCTGAGCACCACAAACCTCACCCTGAGCACCACAAACCTCACCCTGAGCGGAGTCGAAGGGTGGCCGCAGTAAGCAACGGTTGGCCTATTCTCCACACGGCGGCGGCAGAGAACCCCCGTTGAAGGCGTAATCAACAAGGTAGACCAGATCGCTTATGTCAATACCGCCACTGGCATCGATATCACCCTCCTCCATACAAGGTGGCGGCGGACCACCGGTGAACATGTAGTCGACCATATACACCAAGTCTGAGATGTCGATATTGGGTGCACCGTCGTGATTGACGTCGCCGCGCATAACACAGCAGGGTCCACATATTTCGATAAGTGCTCCCATTAACGCGCCGCAGCTATTGCCCGAAGGCAGGCAGGGCGAACCTTCCATTAACCGGTAATCTCCCAGAGCGGTGTCGCAGAAAAGCGGGTTGTCTGAGATGTTGCCAAAATCATCCCCCGCATAATGAAGCGCGCCCGCTTCCCAGTCACCGGCCCCGTTTCCGTAGGCGTTGTTGCAAAAGGCAATCGTGTCATCCCAAAAGTAGGCCCGGACCCCGTCGGTCTGGTTGAACGCAAAGATGTTGCCTCTTACTTCCAGAGCGTTGTATCGGTCCGCCGGTGGTGTCGGGTTGTCCTTGGGGTAGTTGAAGTCCCAGTACAGACCGCGTTCGTTGTCATAGAAGGTGCAGCTGTAAATCCGAAAGTCATCAAAGAAAGTGAACGCCGATACACCAGTTCCCCCGTTACCAGTCACCAGACAACTGTCCATGCGCAGATTGCCGGACCACGGCACGTCTACACCACAGCCTCCATTGAAAGAGATTTCCGAGTTGGTTATCCGTGCATTGGCCCCCTGGAGATGTACGCCGGCATCAGAATTGTTGAGAACCCGGCAGTTGATTAGATGTGGGCGTGCAGGCCATTCAAAACTGACGACACCGTCACCGTGATTGTCTCTGATAATACAGTTGCGAATCGTCGGCGCCGAGGTTGAGCAGAAGACGGTTCCACTCTCGTAGTAGTCACTGAATCCGAAAAGCACCTCCCAGCCGTCAGTGATCGTAAAGCCCTCAACCACAGTTGTCGAGTCCTCGCCGTTGACAAATTTCAACCCTATGTGCCGATCAAGCTCAGTTCCGTCGCAGTCGATGATGGTCACCTCGGGTCCGCTTTCCGAGACCAACACCAGGGTTTTGCCTCTGAACTCGATGTCACGGTTGCCGTCGCCGGTAAACGTGCCGGCGGCACAGAGTACGGTATCAAGGGTCGAGGCAAAGTCGATAGCAGCCTGAATCGTGGGGGCATCACCGGTGCCGTCCGGCTTGACATACCATGTCACAACGACATCGCAACTGTCGCCGACGCCGTCCTGGTCGGAATCTTCCTGCAACGGGTTGTAATCGTCCGGGCAATTGTCATTCGCATCCGCTACCCCGTCGCCATCGCTGTCGGGTGCGCCGGAGCACTGCGCACCGAAAGCGCCGATAAGCGAGCCACACTCATTGAGCACGTGGCCGGGAGTGCAAGGGGATAGAGCGTCGAGGAAGTAGTTTTCGTTGGCCGTATCACATAGCAAGGGATCGAGTGACAGGTTGCCGAACTCATCGCCAGCACCAAAACCGACATCCGGCCAGTCGCCGCCGGGATTGCCGAAAGAATTGCAGCACTCGAAGTCCGCGAAGGGCATACCGATGACCTGAATGCCCTTGTACGAATTGAAGGCACACAGGTTATTGGAGAACAACGCCACTCTGCTGTCATCGCCATTCTTGGGTGCCTCCCAGCCGTATGAGATCCCAACGCTGTTGTTGATGAACGTGCAGTTCTCCACCTCCAGACCTCCCTGCGATCCAAGCCAGACGTGGACACCGGAATAATTCCAGTTGTGGTGAACATTGCAGTCGGACATCCGGAGGTATCCGGACCACATCACCCATATCGAGCCGGAATCGTTGTGTGAGATTTCCGAACGCATAATTTTCAGATTGCTCTCCACCGCCACCACAGCGTGTCCGGTGTTGTTCGAGATGAGACAACTGTCGAGGTGCAGACCGCCGCCGAGTTGAGGCTGCATGTTGTCGCTGCAATAGACGGCGTTGCCGTTGTTGCCGGTGATCCTACAGTTGACCAGAGCAGGAGCTGAAAGAGTACAACGGACAACCCCGCTGCTGTTATAGACATTGAATCCCATAAGACCTCCGGTGAGTGTAAAGCCGTTGACTATCGACATTGAATCCTCACCGTTATGGAAGTTGAAAGCCCCGTGTGGATCGACCCCCGTCCCCTCACAGTCGATAATAGTGGCCTCGGGACCGTCCTCAGAAATCAGAATGACTTTCTTGCCGCTGAAATCCAGATCACGATTGCCGTCGCCGGTGTAGGTGCCGACCGCGCACAGAACCGTATCAAAACTCTGCGCCGAGTCCAGAGCTTCCTGAATCGTCGGCAAGTCACCTGTCCCATCCGGTTTGACGTACCAGACAACAACCGGATCACAACTGTCACCCAGACCATCAAAGTCGGAATCTTCCTGCAGGGGATTGTATACATCGGGGCAGTTGTCCATAATATCGGCTATACCGTCGGAATCCGTGTCGGCAGGGGAGTCGCACCCGACCACGACATCGTAAGCACCGATCAGCGTGCCGCATGAATTCAGCGGACTACCGGCTGCACACGGCGAGAGACCATCGAGCTGGTAGGTGAGAAAAGTCGTGTCGCAGAACAGCGGATCGAACGAGATATTCCCCACGGTGTCGTAACCAATCCCCGTCGGCCAACTTGGCCAGTCACCGCTCACATTTCCGTACGAGTTGCAGCAATGGACCTGAGCGAAGATACCAACGCCGTCGGTTTCAATTCCCCGCCCCTGGTTGAAAGCTATCAAATTATTGCCGAGCACACTTGCGCTACGGTCGCCGCCGTCCTTGGGCGGATCCTCATAAAAGCGAATGCCGTCGCCAGCGTTGGACACAATCGTGCTGTTGACTATCTCAAAGGTCGCACCTAAGCTGGTGATGAGATCGATGCCGAACTTCCCGTTGTTATCAACAAGCACCTCCGATATCCAGAGAGATCCATGAAACCATGTTTGAATGCCACCGGAATCGTTCTGTGAGATCACCGACCGTTGAACTCTGACCGCTCCATCACTAATGCCAATGCCCAGGCCGTCGTTGTTGGAAATTACGCAGCTATCCAACAGCACGCCATAGTCTAGCGAAGGTGAATAGTTGTGGTAGGAGTAGACAGCGTTTCCGGTGTTGCCGGTGATAACACAGTTGACAATAGCCGGCGCGGAGGCGCTACACTGCACGATCCCCCCATAATCAGGCCAGGGATCGTCGTACCAATAGCCGTTGGTCATCGTGAAACCGTTCACGACGGACATCGAATCCTCACCGTTGTGAAAGCGCAGCGCCTGGTGTGGCTCCGACACCGATCCACCGCAGTCGATAGTGGTGACACCCGGGCCGTTCTCGGAGCGAAGGACGATGCTCTTACCGTCGAAATCGAGATCACGGTTGCCGTTGCCGATGTATGTACCAGGGGCTACCAGCACCGTGTCGAAGTCCGACGCCCCGTTTATCCCGGCCTGGATGGTGGCTGAGTCGCCCGGAACATTGATGGTGGTCGCCAGAGCCGCGCCGGATAGCGCAAGAAACAACGCGAGACATAACACAATCCTGAAATCAGACATACGTATATACCTCCGATGTATCCCTGAATGGAGGGGCAAAACCGCAGTCCGGTCCCCTGGGAATCCCATCCTTGACGGAACGAGCACTGTGCTTCTTCACAAAGTTCCATTGAAGTAATGTGGTGCACTCACCGCAATATAGTTCGAATCCTTGTTCTGTCAAGCTGACCTTTCACACAATTGTCGCGGCCCTTCCCTCTCGAGTTTTGCTTCCTGCGGTAGGTTGCCGGTGCGTAGTTTTAATTGACGTCTCTGATCCGGCTGCCTAGATTGCGAACACGGATGGTGAAGGATGCAAATAGATTCCTCGATTTTCAAAGCCTATGATATTCGCGGCACCGTTCCCGACCAGTTGAACGGTGAAACCGCCTATCGTATCGGTCATGTCCTGGCCGGTTTCCTCAAACCTAAGACGATTGCCGTCGGACGTGATATGCGAATCTCATCCGACGAGTTTTTCGATCAACTCGCGCGTGGTATTAATGATGCCGGGGTCGACGTCATCGACTTGGGACTAACCTCGACCGATGGACTCTACTTTGCCGTCGGCAAGTTCGGTTATGACGCCGGAGTGATGATTACGGCCAGCCACAATCCCAAACAGTACAACGGCTTCAAGATATGCCGCAAGAACGCCGAGCCGCTATCGGGTCAGGAAGAATTGCAGCAGATACTGAAGATCATTCAGGAGCGTGACGAACTCAGACGGTCACCATCGCGGGGTATGGTGGTGCGCAAGAATATCAGTGAGGACTACGCTGCTCACTGTCTTTCATTCATCGATGCGACCGCCGTCAAACCATACCGAATCGTGATCGATGCCGGCAACGGCATGGCTGGTTCAACCCTGCCGCCGGTTCTTGATCAACTGCCTATCGAGGTTGTCCGCCTTTTTTTCGAGTTGGACGGCAGCTTCCCGAATCATCCGGCCTCCCCGATCGAAGTTGAGAACTTGCGTGACTTGCAGAAGAAAATCAAAGAAGTCAAGGCCGATTTCGGAGTGGCGTTCGATGGAGACGCTGACCGGGTGTTTCTGGTCGACAAGTTCGGTACGCCACTGGGTGGCGACGTCGTCACGGCTTTGGTAAGCAAGTCACTCTTGTCCAAACATCCCGGCGAGACGATACTCTACAACCTGATCTGTTCACGGGCCGTTCCTGAACTAGTCGAACGACTCGGCGGCACACCGATTCGCACTCGCGTCGGGCACGCGTTCATTAAGCCGTTGATGAAAAAACATAACGCCATCTTCGGCGGCGAGCATTCCGGCCACTTCTACTTTCGCGACAACTGGTTTGCCGATTCCGGGCTGATCGCATTTCTGGTCTGTCTGGAACTCATCTCCAGAGAAGACCGGCCGCTGCATGAGATGGTCTCAGAGATCGATCCGTATTATCGCTCCGGCGAAATCAACAGCCGGGTAGAGTCGATCCCAGCCAAGCTTGAGGCGGTGGCGGCAGCCTTCTCAGACGACCATCAGGACAGGGAGGACGGTCTGACGGTGCAGTCCGACCATTTCTGGTTCAATCTGCGCCCTTCCAACACCGAACCGTTGTTGAGGTTGAATATCGAGGCCAACAACAAGGACCTTCTGGAGGAAACCAGACAGAAGCTTCTGGACATAATCAGGTCGTAGTGATATGCATGAATCCCGAGCCAGGATACTGGTAGTCGACGACGATGCCAATCTGTTGGATCTGCTGGTCGACACTCTGAGCGGCGTAGGCTATCAGGCTGTGGGTGTGCCCGATGGTGTCACCGCACTGGAACGTCTGAAAATAGATGAGAAGTACGATCTGATGATCTCCGACATAAGAATGCCGGGCATGGACGGCATTGGACTGCTCAAGAGAGTCCGCCGCTACTACCCTCGGATGCCGGTTCTGTTCATCACCGGCTATCCGTCGGCCGAGATGATCGGTCGGGCCTCGGCTGATGGATTTCTGGCTAAACCATTTCGTATTTCTCGTATTGAAGAACTAATCGAAAGCACTCTGGCCGGCAAACCAGAGCGGATAACCGGTTCCCTCCGACGCATCATGGTGGTCGACGACGATGATTCCTTCCGCGAAACACTCACCGACATGCTGCGAGCCAACGACTATGTGCCCCTCTCCGCCTCCAACGCCGAGGAAGCGCTCAGGGAACTAGAAAATGGTGACATTGACGCCGTCATCACCGATATTCGAATGCCCGGAACCGACGGCCTCACGCTTATGAAAGAGATCAAGAAGAAAAACTCCGAGATGCCGGTAGTTCTCACCACCAGTTTTGCATCGCAGTACGAGATCGATTCCGATCCGACCCTGGCATCAGCCGACGGGTTTCTGCAGAAACCGTTTGAGGCCGAGAAAATCATCAGTCTTCTTAACCAACTGTCCGCAGCCCCGGCCGACAAGGCCGGTTAGACCGCTCATGGTCACCTGCGACCCGGACCACTCATGATTCGTATCGGCTATGATGTTACTGCCCTGGCTTACTCCGCCCACGGGGGAATAGCACAAGTATGCCTGCATACGCTCCGACAGGCTGGTCGCAATCCCGATCTGGATGCGCATGGATACTATCGCTCAGGGCAACCATCCGACGAGCTAATCAGTGAGCTATCCCTTAGGAAGATGTCTCTGGGCGACCGCTGGTGGGGCCGGTCTTTCGACATCGTCCACGGCCTCTGCCACCGGCTGCCGCGGCTAAGAGGGCGTCGATCGGTCTATACGCTCCACGATGTCTGGAGCCTGTATCCGAACCGGTATCAAAGTCCGTCGTTTCAGAAGAAGATCGGCGCTCGTATGCGGCGCGAACTGACTTTGGTCGACTCTGTCGTAACTGACAGCGAGACTACCCGTACCAACCTGCTCGAACTCGACCTCGTGCCGCCGGAAAAAGTAGCGGTGGCTCACCTTGGGGTCGAGACTCTGCCTGACAATGATGATCCACCCGTGCCACCCGCGTTGGCGAGTCTGGTAGCAACAAGGTACGTGCTCTTTGTGGGTCGGCTGGAGTATCGCAAGAACCTGGGCCATGTAGTCGATGCGGTCGCGTCGCTGCCGGTGGTCAACCTGGTACTGGTCGGCCAACCCGGATATGGTTACGAGGATCACGTCAGGCCGCATCTGAGCAAGTTCAACAGTGCTCGGCTGCATCTGGTCGGCAATCTGAATTCGCGCCAACTGGCCGCGCTCTATCGCGGCGCCGTCGCCACTTTGCTGCCGTCCTGGGAGGAGGGGTTCGGTCTGCCGATTTTGGAGGCGATGAGCCACGGCTCGCCGGTTATTACGTCGAACTGTTCGGCCTCGGCCGAAGTGGCCGCCGAGGCAGCCGTCCTCGTACCGCCCGACGACCCCGCCGCGTCCCGCGCGGCTATCCAACGACTGCTTGATGATCCCCCCTTCCGCACCAGACTCATCCAGTCCGGCCGAGCCAGGGCTGCTTCGTTCACCTGGGAACGCTACTTCGAGCGACTGGTAACGATCTACCGGCAGCTCTTGTAGGTCGAAACCCCTGTGGTTTCGACGTTGCAGGGCAGGAGCCCTGTGCTTCTGCCACTACGACTCTGTCACCCCCGCGAAGGCGAGTGGCCATCCGTCTTCAGATACACTATTGCGAAATGAAGATGGATTCCCGCCTTCGCGGGAATGACAAGTAAGACTGTCCTCAGCGTTAAGCGCGCTTACCTTCTCGAATGTCATTCCGGCGAAAGCCGGAATCCAGGCCCGTAGGTCAGGTTCCTTGGAACCTGACAAAGAACAGGCTTGCCTGTCAGGATCGCAAGGATCCTGACCTGCAAGAGCTTCAGCACAGAACGTCATCCTGAGCGGAGTCGACGGGTGACGTTTTTCGTGCCCGGCAGATGTCCACATCTGCCGTTTACAACACACCGGAAACAACCACAACATTGACAAGCCGACAAACATCCTTATCTTGTCGCCATGGATCAGATGAACCAGTTTGTCTCTCTCCTTCGGGACGAGTTCCCGGGGGATCGGCTGACCTACCAGAAGCTGATACCGACCTTTCATCCGGAATCGGCCGAGGAAGCCGCCCGTTTTGTGACGCTGGCCAACCAGCATAAGCAGGGTTTGTTCATCGCCGGTTTCGGCAACAATGTCGTGCCGGAGGGACAGCCCTTTGAAGGCCTGGTTGCGATCAAGACCGACCGCCTGAATCGAATGATCGAGATCAACCCCAAGGATCTATACGTCACCACCGGCAGCGGTTACCCGCTTCGTGAGATCAACTACCACCTGAAGGATCAGGATCTGTTTGTGCCCCACGCCGAGCTTCCGTATGTCGGCTCGGTCGGCGGTGCGTTGGCCGTTGGTCTCTCAGCCGAGATGCACGACCACGACGTACCGTTGAGTCGCTACTTTCTGAAGGCGGAAATTGTCACGCCGGAAGGGGTGATCATCACGCCCGGTTCCATCTGTTTCAAATCGGTGTCGGGGTATGACGTCGTCAAAATATACGCCGGTTCGTGGGGGCTTTTGGGGTTTGTTGTCAGCGCATCGTTTCGCGTGATGCCGGACACCGCCCGCGATGACTACACCACTATGCGTCAGAAGCCTATCGACCGAACCGGGTTCCTTGCGGCTTTGGATAATAACTCCACCGACCCGGACGCAGTCTATTCTCGTAAAATCAAGAACAAGTTCGATCCCAATAACATCCTGCCGATTGTTTGAAATCATCACTGTCGGCATTCAAGACAATGGCAAGGAGTGAGACTTGACAAAAGCAGCAGCAAACTCAAACGTGGCGGTGCTCGGCGCCTCCACCAACGAAGAGCGGTATTCGTTCATGGCGGTCCGAATGCTCAAAGAGTACGGACACAAACCGATTCCGGTTCACCCGGCCGGGCACGTGGTGGATGGCATCACGGCGGTCAAGGGGCTGGACGGCATCGCTGATTCGATCGATACCCTCACCGTCTACGTCAACCCGAAGATATCCAGTGGCGAATACGACAATATCCTTAAGCTCAAACCACGTCGGGTAGTGTTCAACCCAGGCGCAGAAAACGGCGAACTAGCCGAGAAATTGAAGACGGCCGGGTTCGAGGTGGTCGAGGCCTGCACGTTGGTGATGCTCCGCACCGAGCAGTTTTGAGACCGCAGCACCCCGACCTGGGACTACTCTTCGGCCAGAGCGGCTAACCGCGCGAACTTGACGTGGATGGCTGCAATCGTTGGCCGCACCATCTCCTCGAGATCCATCAGACCAAGGTTGATGATCAGGTCGTAGTGCGCCGGATCATCGATATCATGGCCAAACAGTTTGGCGATAAGTTCCTTGCGCTCACCGTCCACTCGGTCGGCTTCCGCCGCGGCCACTTCTTTAGTTACGTTCTTATACATCACCAGGTTGGCGATTCGTTGTTCCCTGGGTGCAACCACCCGGACATGGAAGCCCCGCCTGGGACCGAGGATAAAGTTACCACCCCGCCCGACCAACACCACCCCACCCAACCGCGCCATCGAAAGCACCACCTGAAACAACTGCCTGGTGTAGTCGCGATGATCGACTGACTGTCCAGTGAACAGCCCCTCCACCATCAGTTCCAGATCCCCACGGAAATGTTCGTCCAGGTTCTCCACAATTCGCCTTCTGTAACCGGACGAATCGCAGATGGCCTCGATAATCTCTCGATGCAGTCTGTCGAAACCCAACTTCTCGGCCAGCCGGGTGGCGAAGTGGCTACCCCGCCTGGCGGCTGATTGTTATCACCTGCGGTGGCGCCGGTTTTGCCGATGGTTGCTCGGCCGCTTGTTTCTTTTCCAACTCCCATTTCAGGAGTTGACGATTAATGATTGCGTCTATAGATGCCATAGCGATCCTCCAAACCTAATATACTACAACTTCGGCCTGACACAACCAGAATGATAGCGAGTCACCATTTTCGGGTGGTGTCGGGCGACCCCGCCCGACGCCTGCCTTCGAACTTCATGGCTGTCAGGCGAGTCGCCTGACAGCACCCAACGGTGGCCGAGCAGACACTGCCGTCACAGCCTCTGACAGCGCGGGCAGTAGTGAGCCGAACGCGAACCGATCTTCTCACGCACGATCTTCCGCCCGCAATGCATACAGGGGTTGCCCTCGTTGTTGTAGGCACGCAGATACTTCTGAAATGATCCGGTCTGGCCGTTGACACCGACATAGCTGTCGACCGAGGTGCCCATAAGGCGGATGGCTTTTTCAAGCAACTTCTGGATGTGTTCATGCAGTTCGATCAGTTTCCGTCGCGATGGCGAACTGGTCAATCGCCTCGGGTGGATGCGGGCACTGTACAGCGATTCATCGGCATAGATGTTCCCCAGACCGGCGATAAACGTCTGGTCCAACAGGGCAGACTTGAACATGCGAGGCCGACGTCGACACATCATTACAAAATCATCCGCCGAAAGTTCAGCAGGTTCCGGCCCGAGCGTGGCCAACCCCTTCTGCTGCCACAATTCGTCATCCGGGTACAGGCGGAGTCGGCCGAACCGGCGGTAGTCATTGAAGCGTAAATGAAAGCCACTGCTCTTGCCGCGCCTGGTCGACTCAAAATCGAACAGCACCAGATCATGCTTCTCCACCGGATCGGAGATTGGTCGATAGAAGAAATGACCGGTCATTTTGAGATGCACCCAGAGTGTGAGACCGTCGGACAGTTGTATCAGGATGTTTTTGCCCCGACGAGCCACCTCGAGAATCCTGCGTCCTGTCAAGAGCGAGGCGAAAGTCGCCGGCTTCAGCGACTCGGCTACGACAGTTGAAGCCGGCGGCGCCTGGATCTGCAGCCGCGCAATCGTCTCACCCACGACCGTGTCACGGAGACCTCTGACAACCGTTTCTACTTCGGGCAATTCCGGCATTGTTCTACCTGCCTCAAATCAGGGTTCGAGAGCACTCACACCGGGTGAATCTACACGGCCCTCTGGTGCTCGGCAAGCGGTAAAGAGCAACTAAGATATTGACTTTTCCCCTGATCGCTCTTAATTACGCCGGTAACTTTGGTCTGTCACGTACGCGAGAGGGTAACACCGATGACCGTGAGCGAACAACAGGCGGTCAAGACCGCCTTTTTCAAATACCATGTCGAGGCCGGCGCCAGGATGGTTGAATTCGCCGGTTTCATGATGCCTGTCCAATATCAGGGGATTACCGCCGAACATCTGGCCGTGCGTGAGAACGTCGGTCTGTTTGATCTGTCCCACATGGGGGAGTTTGAGGTGACCGGGGGTGACAGCCTTGCTTTCCTGCAACACGTCACCACCAACAACGTCGCCGCCCTTGAAGTCGGGCAGATTCAATACAGTTGCATGACCAAGGCCGACGGCGGTATTGTCGACGATCTGCTGATCTATCGGCTGACCGACCACTACCTGCTGGTGGTCAACGCGGCCAACATCGCCAGAGATTTTTCCTGGCTTGAGTCGCACCTCGATGGCGATGTGAAACTGGTCGACCAATCCGGCCAGGTCAGCCTGCTGGCGATACAGGGACCGAACGCCGAGAAACTTCTGTCTGATCTGACAGCGTACAACCTTGCCGATATGACGTTCTACACATCAGCCACGGCCGAGATTTCAGGTTGCGAAGTTCTGTTCTCTCGAACCGGCTACACCGGGGAGGACGGTTTCGAGTTGTATGTCCCGCCGCAGCACACTGATGCTCTTTGGCAGACAATAACCGAGATCGGAAAGCGCTACGATCTTCAACTGATCGGTCTGGGCGCGCGCGACAGCCTGCGGCTGGAGATGAAGATGGCTTTGTATGGGAACGACATCGATGAGTCCACCAATCCCATCGAGGCCGGACTCGGCTGGATCGTTGACCTCGATACTGATTTCGTTGGTCGTAACGTTATCGCCCAAACCAAGGCGGAGAAACCGAAGCGGCGACTGGTCTGTCTGGAACTTCAGGGGCGCGCTTTTCCCCGTCATGGCCACGATCTCCTCGTTGACGGAAAACCGGTCGGCAAGGTGACCTCAGGGACTTTCTCACCTTCACTGCAAAAGCCTATCGCCCTCGGCTACGTTCCGCGCCGCTACGCCAAGGCTGGTTCCGAGCTGGAGGTAGCTATCCGAAACAAGCGGTTTGCTGCGCACGTGGTCAAGCCACCATTTTACAAGGACGGCTCGCACCGTTAGGGTCCTCCCATGAACGTACAACTGTACTTGACCCCGATTCCATTCTCCGGCAACGAGATCAACGACAAGACGGCGGTGGTGATCGATGTTCTTCGCTGCACGAGTTGTGTCAGCGCCGCTCTGATGGCGGGCGCTCGAGGAGTCATACCGATGTCCGGCCCCGGTGAGGCCGCCGACATGTGGACAAGGATCGGCCCCGACATGGCTATCCTCGCTGGGGAACGGGACGGAATCAAGATCGAGAACTTCCAGTTGGGGAACTCGCCGGCGGAGTTCACCAGCGAAGTTGTCGGCGGCAAGTTCGTAGTCATGACCACCAGCAACGGCACCGCGGCCTTCATGGAAGCGACCAACGCTGCCCTGACGCTGTCGTGTAGTTTGACCAATATCTCCAAAGTGGCCGCAAGAATCGCCGAGGAGGGCCGCGACCTGGTGATCACATGCGCCGGAAGAACTGGTCAGTTTTCTATCGAGGACACCATTTGCGGCGGCATGCTCATGCATCTCTTGGCGACGAAGAGCAAAATCAAGCTGACCGTCAACGACGCCGGATCGCTGGCTTTGCTTTTGTATCGGAGTAACAAGACGGCTTTGCGGCAGACTATCGCTCAGGGCGAGCACGCCCGGTTCTTGAGCCGGCTGGGATTCGAGACCGACGTTACGGCCGCCGCCGCTTGTGACACCATGCCGGTTCTGCCGATCCTTATGGACGGTTGTTTGGTGCCGGCCGAGGAATAAGATCGATCCGGCCGATCCCTGATCGGCTTTTGTCATCAGCTCAGGTATAAGGAATAATGAAAAAACTCCTTCCATTTCTTCTCATCGTACTGTTGACCGGCTCACCGACCTGGTCGGAGGATGGTATTGACGGCGCTATCACCATTTACCAGAACGACCCGGACTCCTCGTACGAACACCTGCTGTTTGCCGACACCAGTACCTTCGTGGCAGGGATACCGGCGTCCGGGTTCCTGCTGACGTTCTCGGTTGATATCGACCTCAAGGCGGCTGACAGCAGCGGGTGCGAATTCACCGTACACATTATTACTCTTGGTCCCAGAGCCAACACTTACTCGCGAAGTTTTCGGGTCGATTACGGCCTGCCGGCGCGCATCAGGGATATCCAGGGCAAAAGTACCTCACGATTCACGTTTGAATTTACGCCGCTACGAATGGTTCAGATCGATACCACAATGTGCTCCTTCAGCCACCGTCGCGCCGGCACGTTTACCAAGGTTCCATCGGCCCACCTCGACATAAATTACCTGCCCAACTCCCTGGGCGATTTCTACTGGGGCACCGTGCGCGGGATCATGGAAGAGCATTACCGCCGTATCCAAACGCTCTACAATTTCACCCTCCCCGGCAAGTACGATGTTTACCTGTGCCCCTGCTACTTACCGTCCGTTATCTGGGATAAACGATTCGGCACGGCGGTCGATCCCACCAGAGCTACGGCTCATGCTGTTTTCACCCGTGCGCTTAACACCGCCGATCCATTCCTGTTGGCGCACACAGCGGTGCTGCGCAACTATGGTTACGCGCCCCCCTTTCTTTCGGAGGGACTGGCCAACTACATGTCGTTTGCCCTCTTTGACATGAAGGAGATCATGGCCGACGGTGAGGCCGTCCCACTGGTGGAGCTTCTGGATACCTATCGATATTATACGGCCGATCCGCACCTGGCCGACCGCACCGCCGCTACCTTCGTGATGTATCTGGTCAACGAGTTCGGCTGGACGGAGTTCATGAAGCTATACGAGGCGGCGGATGACCTGAATCTGCAGGACAAGATCGAGCAGCAGTACGGTCGCTCCATCGATGAACTGGAACTAAGCTGGCGCACCTATGTCGACACCAGTGTCATTGATATGAACGGTCTGGTCTTCTATGCGGAACTGGCCGAGGCCATGTTCAACTACAAGCTGATGCTGCGCTACAGCCGGACGGCGGTGGAATTATCAAAGACGCATCAGGACTCGGTCAGGCATCTGTCGCTGCTTAAGAGAGCTTACTTGTTCAACGGCGATTACTACAGCGCCACTGACGCGCAGCAGGCATTGGTGCAACTCGAAAGCAGTACTGCCTCGTACTGGATGACTCTGGGTACTTACCGGATGATGAACGGCTTGTACGATGAAGCCTACAAGGATATCTCAACAGCCTTCAGTCTGGACTCCACCAGTCAAAGTATACGCTTCAACCTGGCCATGAACTATCTTCACCGGGGTGATGAAAAAACGGCTGCGGAACATCTGACACAAATCATCAACCATCCCTCCAAAGGTGGGCCTCACGCCGGCGCCATGGTTATGCTGGCCGATATCCTGCGCCGTTCCGCCGATGAGAAAGATCGGGAGTTGGCTCCGCAGTACTTCGCCCAGGCCATACGAGGACTTGAAATGTCGCTTCAGTCCGGCACGCCATCGCCGTCCGTCCATCTGTGGCTGGGTATGAGCTACCTGGGTATGGACCAATTCGACCGAGCACGCGGATACCTTGAAGGCGCCCTGTTTCTTGAGACGCGACCGTTCTACCTCGGGATGATGCATCTCTGGCTGGGGAAGCTGGCCGATGTGACCAACGAGCGCCAGGCAGCCGTGGCTCATTATTCTGATGTCCTGGCCTTGCCGTCGGCTGACTACCACCAGCGCGAGGCGCAAACATACCTCCAGACACCGTACACTCAATAGCGCCGCACGATGTTCAACTTCCTTAACTCGACTGTTCTCATAGCCGCCGCGGCCACTTTGATACCGTTGATTATTCACCTGTTCTCCAAGCGGCGGGTGAAGATCATCGAGTTCTCCTCGCTCAAGCACCTGAAGGCGATGCAGCGACGTCAGGTGCGCCGACTCAAGATACGTCAGTTGCTGCTGTTGATTCTCAGGATGCTGATTATCCTGGCAGTGGTCTTGGCCTTTGCCCGTCCAACTATGAAAGAGGGTGGTCTCGGCTCACACGCGGCGGTGTCGGCGGTGATTTTGTTTGACAACTCAGCGTCGATGAATCGGTACGTGGCCGACGGCGACCTGTTCGAACTGGCCCGCAAGCGCACCGAACAATTGCTGGCCACATTCGGCGAGGCCGACCAGGTGGCCCTGTTACCTTTGGATGCGACCGCTGGGGGTGATGAAGCCGTCAGTTTTGCCTCGGCAGCGACGGCCGGCGACCTTTTGAGCAGGCTGCGTCCTGGTTCGTCGTCGGCTGATTTGCAGAGCGGTTTGGACAAGGCGCTGACCCTTCTTAAGCGCTCCGACAATCTTAACCGGGAGATCTACCTGGTTACCGACCGCCAGCGCCGCAACCTGCCGGATCGGATGGTTCTTGCCGAAAGTGACGCCCGCGTCTGTCTGGTGGAACTGCCACTGGAGGAAATCGACAACTGTGGCATCACCGGAATCGACTTCGGCGGTCAGTTGCTGATGCCGGGGCATGATTTTGACCTGACGGCTACCGTCAAGAACTACGGCGCGATCGATCGAGACGACCTGATCGCCTCACTCTTTCTTGACGGCAATCGGGTGGCGCAGACCGACGTGCGCGTGGCCGCCGGCGGAGAGACAGCCGTGCGCTTCACCCGATCCGTATCCCACACCGGGTTTCATTCCGGATGGATAGAACTCTCCGATGACCGCTTTGCCGCCGACAATCGGTTCTACTTCAGTCTGCATATTCCCGATCGTTTCAACGTCCTTATTATCCGCGGCGACCGTACCTCGCGCTTCGTGTCGTTGGCGCTGACCCCGGCGCCGAGTGTCAACCAGTACTGGTCGGTCAAGGAAGCTGACCCTGAGCAACTCTCCGGTGTGAACTTCCGGGATTACGATGTAGTCATACTTGCCGGTGTCGGCGCACTGGGCGACACCTATGTCGAGCGCCTGTGGTCGTTCGTCGATCGGGGCAAGGCTCTGTTCGTGATCTACGGTTCAGAGACCGACACCGAGATGTTCAATCGTCAATGGTCCGTCACGACCGGTGTGGTCATCGAAGAACCGATCAAGACATCGGTCAGCAGGGCCGGCTACTACACGTTCAGTTCCGTCGATCTGGAACATCCGATTTTCTCTGTCTTTGGTTTTGAAGACGGTAAACCTCCCCAGGTGAAATTCTACACTCTGCCCCGGTTGAGTCTATTGCCGGATAGCCGGGTGCTGATGCGTTTCTCCGGCGACCGACCGGCGTTGGTCGAGCGTCGTTACGGACGCGGTCGCGTCCTGACTTTCACCGGGCCGATGTCGCCTGAGTACTCCGACCTCACCGGCCATGCTTTCTTTGTGCCTTTTGTTTCACGGGTGGCGGAGTACTTGGCGTCCGATTTGAGCAGTGTCGATCTTGAACTTTTCGTCGGCGAACACATCACCCGCAGCGTGAACATACGAGGTTCGCTTCGTTCACCCCTACAGTTGCGGGCGCCCGACAGCAGTGTTTACATTGTGCCGCCCCAGGAAGAAGGTGATCGGCTCCTGTATCGCCCCGACGCGGCGGACCAGCCGGGCATCTATCGTACAACTTACCTTGGTCAGGAAGTTGATCGCTTTGCCCTCAACCTGAACCCCAATGAAGCCGATCTGGCGGTGGTCGATGTCGATCAAATGGTCTCCGCACTCGGCGCCGGTGAACATCATCTCCTGCCGACGACTGCCGACCTGGTGACAGTAATCTCTGAGTTGCGTTTTGGCAAGGAACTATGGTCGCTGTTTCTGTGGCTCGCCGCCGTCTTGTTGCTGATCGAAATGCTTCTGGCCCGCGGCGCCGGTTCCGAGGAGTCACCATGACACTGGTGGCGGCAGAGAGAATCTCCCGCAAGTTCAACGATCAGGTAATTCTCGACGACGTATCCTTCACTATTAAAGCCGGCCACCGTATCGGCCTTGTGGGCAAGAATGGGTGCGGCAAGACCACGCTGTTTGAGATCATTGCGGGACGGGTGGAACTCGACCGGGGGGCGGTCCATCGTTCCAAACAGTGTCGCATTGATTACATCGAACAGGACCTCACTGCTTACGCTGAGAAAACGCTTTTTGAGTATGTCGCTTCGGCGCGTGATGAACTGGCCGCGATGCACACAGAGATCGCGGCACTGGAACATCACCTGCAACATCAGCCGGAAGATATCGAACGCTTGAATCAACTGGGTGATTTGCAGCAAAAGTTCGAGCAGGAAGGCGGGTTTAGTTTCGAACACGATGTCGAGACCATTCTGCACGGACTGGGGTTTGAACCGGCCCGGTACAGGGACCTGATCAAGTACTTTTCCGGCGGTGAACGCAACCGGGCCGGGTTGGCGCGGGCGCTGGCGGGAAAGGGGAATTTGATGCTTCTCGATGAGCCGACCAACCATCTCGATATTGAATCTACCCGCTGGCTGGAGGAATACCTGCAAGCGACCGAGCGCAGCTTTATGGTCGTGTCGCATGATCGTTCGTTCCTGGCGGCGGCGGCCGCAGAGATTTGGGAGCTGCGCTTCGGCAAACTGGAATTCTACAGTGGCGGCCTGGAAAAATATCTAACCGAAAGAGCCGCCCGGCGGGCGCAGCACCAACATCGCTACCGTCATCAGCAGGAAGAAATCAAACGGCTGGAAGAGTTCGTGCGCCGTCACATGGCCGGACAGAAAACCAAACAGGCGCAATCAAAACTCAAGTACCTGGGCCGCATCAAGCGACTCGATCCCCCTCGTGGTGACGGCCGGGCAGCCAGAATCAATGTGACTTCGTCCGGGCGGTCATGGGCTCATCTGCTGGCCGTCAATGATCTGTCGCTTGGGTATGGCGCCAACATTGTAGTTCGGGGTCTTTCTTTCGATGTCTACCGCGGCGACAAGCTGGGTATTATCGGTCGCAACGGATCCGGCAAGTCCACCCTGTTGAAGACGCTGGTGGGCCAGTTGGCGCCGGCCAGGGGAGAGATTCGCCTGGGCCATCAGGTCGAGGTGGCTTATTTCGATCAGGAACTGTCCGACCTCAATCCCGAGTCGACCGTTCTGGACTCGTTGTGGGAGATGGACCCCCAGGCTGTGGTTGGAAAGATTCGCTCCTACCTGGCCCGCTTCGGATTTTCCGATGAGGACCCATTCAAATTGGTCTCCAGCCTGTCAGGCGGCGAAAAGACCAAACTGTCGCTGGCGCGGCTGTTGTACCATCCGGCCAATTTTATCATCTTCGACGAACCGACCAATCATCTCGACATGGATTCACGCGAGCGTTTGGAAGAAGCGCTGATTGAGTATGACGGCAGTTGCCTGATCGTCAGCCACGATCGCTATTTTCTCGACAAAGTGGTGGGACGTGTTCTGTACCTCAAGGACGGCGCCGCCACCATGTACGACGGCAACTATGCCTACTTCCGAGAGAAAACCGAGGCAGTCGAAGAGACCCCAACGGTGCGGCCGGTGAAATCCAAAGAGGCCTACCTGGCTTTCAAAGAGAAGTCGCGCCAGCGCAGCCGTCATAAGAAACTCCTTCAGGCGGCGCGCGAAAAGATATCAGACCATGAACAGGAGCTTGAGAGCCTGCAGCGCGCGATCGAACATGAAATCTTTCCAGAGGATTGGGAGCGTCTCAACACTGCCACCGTTCGTAAGAAGGAACTTGAAGAAGAGTTGCTTGGACTCTACGCACGGCTTGAGGAACTCGAGGAGGTCGACCTTGATTAAGCTGCTTGCGGTGTCAGGTTCGCCGGTAGAGGACTCATCGACCGACTTCATACTAAATCGGATTGCTGATGTCGTGGTCGAGAGGCTGGGTGGAGAAGCTCGAGTGCAAAGAACGATGGTCCGCCTGAACAGTCTGACCTACATTCCCTGTCAGGCGTGCGGCGAGTCACCCGTGCCGGAGTATTGTCTGTTTGACGATGACCTGACGTCGGTGTACCAGGCGCTGGTCGAGTGCGATTGCCTGCTGTTCGGCTCGCCCGTTTATTTTGACTCGGTGAGTGCCCAGGCCAAGATGTTCATAGATCGCTGCAATTGTTTTCGTCCGCCCGACTACGACAACGTTGACCCGCAACATCACATCATTCGCCGACTGAATCGCTCCCGGCCGGGGGCGATGGTTATAGTGGGTGGCGAGCGGGGTTGGTTCGAGGGAGCCCGGCGGGTAATCGCCGGTTTTTTCAAATGGGTCGAGGTGGTCAACGAGGGAATGCTCATCTATCGCTCCAGTGACTTCACCAAAGCCGGAACGGCGGCCGACGATCCCACTGTTTTGCAGCAGGCCGACGGACTAGGACGACAACTGGCGCAGAAAATTCTGGACGACCGCGACGAGAGCAGCAGCAACCTTTCACCGGGCGTTTGAACGAGTAGAATACCATGCCCCGAAATGATAACGAACTTCTGAAATACTATCGCCACCGCGCGCCTGAATATGAGCAGATTTACTACCGTGATGTACCGCAACGTCGGGCTGAACTGGCGGCTGAGGCGGACCGCCTACAGCAGCTTACCGCGGGCAAAACAGTGCTCGATCTCGCTTGTGGTACCGGCTATTGGCTTCAGAGAATGTCTCAGACGGCTGCCGGCATTGTGGCCGCCGACATCTCACCTGAGATGATCCGGGAGGCGCGGCGCAAGAGTTACGGCTGTCCGGTCGATTTCGTCCGGGCCGACTTGAACCAGGTACCTTTGGCCGGCCATGGCTTCGATGTGGTTGCGCTTGGTTTTTGGTTTTCGCACCACCCCAAGGAGATGTATGGTCAGTTGTTTGACATGGTCGAATACTTGTTGGCACCTGGCGGCTCAATCTGGATGATCGACAACAACCCGCCCGCCGAGGGGCTCAGCCACAACTCAGTCGGTACTGACGCGCACGGCAACAATCTCATCAAAAGGCGGCTTGACTCCGGCCAGGAGTATCTGATTATCAAGAACTACTTCGATGAGACTCAACTCCGCACGCTCTTTGCGGAGCGCTTTAGGATCGAGCGCCTCACCTACGGTGTCTGCTACTGGTCGGTGGTGCTGAAAACCCAATAGACTAATACCTTGTGGTGGCCGAATCTTCAGATTCGGCCACAATCCTCGCTGAATCTGAGGATTCAGAGGGCACAACGCGGGTCCGGCGAAACGGTCCACCATGCGCCATCGCCTGCCCCAATAATCGCCTTGCCAAAACCGAAATATATGATATATTGGGCCGCGGTTTCCTGTCGATTGGAAACCTATGTGTGGCTTTAGATTTGAAAGTCGAGGTAAGCTGAATTGAAACCGAAGATTCATCCTGAGTACCATGAGGTGACGGTAACCTGTGCCTGCGGGGTCAGTTTCCCCACTCGTTCGACCAGGAAGTCTATTAGTGTGGAAATCTGCTCCAACTGCCATCCCTTCTTCACCGGTAAGCAAAAACTGGTGGATACGGCCGGGCGCGTGGAGCGGTTTCGTCGTAAGTACGCCAAGCTTCAAAAACAGCAATAGCTGGGATTTGGGCGACAGATTTGACCGGGCGGTGCGTATTCTATTCGAGGCACCGCCTGTTCTTTGTGAGTAAGAGCCCAGAGGCTTCGTCGCAAGTTGGAGATTTCCGATGCCGGATCTTAATGTCGGTGGACAGGCAGTTATCGAGGGTGTCATGATGCGCTCGCCTGAGCGCGTGGCTACCGCCGTGCGCATACCGGATGGCAGGATCCTGGTCAAGACCGAGAACTACGTCTCATTGTCAAAAAGGCACAAGCTGCTGAATCTTCCGATCATTCGGGGCGCCATGACGTTCGTGGAAATGCTCGTGCTGGGTATTAGAACGCTCAATTTCTCAGCGGATATCGCCATCAAGGAACAAGAAAAGCTGGATGCCGAGGAAAAAGGTGATACCGTCGATCCCAAAGAACGAAAGTCCAACAGCTTGATGCTTGGCATGACGGTCGCTTTTGCCCTTGCCCTGGGTATCTTCATTTTCTTCTTCGTGCCGCTGGCTATCTCGAACCTGTTCCACGTCGACAAGAACGCGGTCTGGTTCAATTTGCTGGCCGGAGGAATACGGCTCACTATGTTTGTTCTGTATGTTTGGGGGATTTCGTTTTTCGGCGAATTCCGTCGCATTTTTCAGTATCACGGGGCCGAACACAAATCCATCTTTACTTACGAGATGGGTGACGCCTTGCTGCCGGAAAACGCCGCGCGCCACACTCGTTTCCATCCTCGCTGTGGGACATCATTTATTCTTATCGTGGCGCTGTTAGCCATTCTTGTCTATGCGGTGTCGGATACGATCTACGCTCTCAGCACGGGACATGCGCCGACCCTGCTGACTCGGTTCGCGTTGCATTTTTCTCTTTTACCGCTGGTGGCCGGCAGTTCCTACGAACTGCTCAAGCTCTCCGGTAGGACCCGCGATCATGCCGTCACCAGATTCCTGATCCAACCGGGCTTGTGGTTACAGAAGATAACCACCCGGGAACCATCGTTGGATCAACTCGAGGTAGCCATTGTAGCGCTGGAGGCTTCGCTTGGCATCACCGAGTCGAAACTCAGTTCGGAGCGGGTAGCTGTACCTTAGCTGTCCACTTTATCTTCTTGCCGTTTTCGGCGGCATTCCTTACCCTTATCAGGTCAAACCGGATTGTAGAGACTATGCTTGAGATCGTAGACAGACTGGAAGCAAAACTGAAAGCTATCGACGAACAGATGACCCAGCCGGAGAATCTGTCCGATCGGAAAAAGCTCATCAGCCTTAATCGGGAACGGCGTCAGTTGGTATCGATTCTCGAAGTCGCCCGCCGCTATCGAGAGCTGCACCTTGCCGTCGACGAGGCCCGCGAGATCGTGGCCGGCAGCGACGATGATGAGTTGATCGCCATGGCCAAAGAAGAGTTGGAGGCCAGGCAACCGGAAGTTCGTGAGGTGGAACAGGAGTTCCGATTGAAATTGTTACCGTGCGACCCGAACGACGACAAGTCAGCGGTGATCGAAATCAGAGCCGGCACCGGCGGTGATGAAGCCGGGCTGTTTGTGGCCGACCTGTACCGCATGTATCAGCGTTTTGCCGACAAGCAGGGCTGGAAGCTCGAGGTGATGAACTCTCATGTCTCGGAAGTGGGCGGATTCAAGGAGATTATCTTCTCCCTGGGCGGTGACGAGGTCTACGGTCACATGAAATATGAGTCGGGTGTGCATCGCGTGCAGCGAGTGCCGACGACGGAAACTCAGGGTCGCATACACACCTCGGCTGTTACCGTGGCCGTTTTTCCCGAGGCCGAGGAAGTCGATATCGTCATCAAGGAAAACGAGATCAAGGTCGACGTGTACCGCTCTTCCGGGCCCGGCGGCCAGTCGGTCAACACTACCGACTCAGCCGTTCGCATTACGCATCTTCCGACCGGTCTGGTGGTCACCTGCCAAGACGAGAAATCCCAGTTGAAAAACCGCAACAAGGCCATGAAAGTTCTGCGCGCACGACTGTACGATCGAATATTGTCCGAACAGCAGGCCAAAATCTCGGCCGAACGTCGCTCCATGGTTTCCTCAGGTGATCGCTCGGCCAAGATTCGCACCTACAACTTTCCCCAGTCGCGCGTGACCGATCACCGAATCAACTTCACCGCGTACAAACTTGAGCAGGTACTCTCCGGCGACGTTGACCTGTTGATCGAACCGTTGCGCAGCCACGATCAGGAGAAAAGACTGCAACTTGAAACCCAGGAATAGGTCGGAATGTCAATGAAGATCATTAGGATTGTAGTCGCGGTGGTACTGACGGCGGCTTTGCTGTATGTCGCGCGCAACACCTCGCGCGGCCGTCCGGAATTTGTCACCCACACTGAAAACGGCTTTACCTTTGAGATGATGACGGTGCCCAAGGGACTGGAGCACGGTATGGAGACTATCCGTCTCAAGATAACCGGCGAGATGGAACCCGGCGTCGTACCGATGTTTCGCCAGAGTAAGTTCGGCCAGGATGAAACCACGGCCATCCACAAGTACAATGCCGTGCCGCTGTTGGTGGAGGATTCTGCGACGGGAGAATACTTCACGGAGTTCTCAACCATGGCGCGTGGAGATAGGTTCTACTATTACTTTGAGATTCGTGATGCCACCGGCGGCCTGAGGGCTTCTTTCACCAGCGACGACGGCGAGCCGTTCGTTTTCAAATTCATCGGAGAGGTCCCCCCGTACATTATCGGTCCCCACATTCTCTTCATGTTCGCCACGGTGTTCTGCGTTGTTATGGCCCTTCTGTATTCGTTCAAACTTCTGTCCGGCAGCACTGATGTTCGTCCTTTGGCCCTTTTCACCTTCCTGGCCATGCTGGCTTCATTCCTGGGCGGCTACCCCTTCGGCTTTGCCATGAACTTCTACGCCTTCGATGTTGTCTGGGAGGGCGTGCCGTTCGGCACCGACGCCACCGATAACAAAACCCAGTTACTGTTTGTATACCTGCTGTTTCTGACTCTGGCCACGCTGGGATCTCTACGTAAAGGAGAACCAGGCCGCCACCTCTACTCACCCAAAGCCCTGGGCTGGTTTGGGGTGACGGCCTTTGTGTTGATGGTAGCGATCTATCTGATCCCGCACTCGATTCAGTTCAGTGTCGGCCTGACCAGGACAGTCTGCTATAGTTTCATCGGTTTGGTGGCGCTGCTTTATCTTATCGGACTGCTCAGCCGCTCCAAATCGAGGGGAGAACAATCGCGTCCGGTGCGACGCGCAAAAACGTGACCGAACGGATCCAAAAGTTCATCGCGGACAAGGCGCAACTTCTCACCCACGACGGTGTCGAACGGGCCAAAGGCGAAATCGAGATTATCCTTTGTCATCTTCTGAATTGCGAACGACTCGACATCTATCTGCACGGTTATGAAATCCTGACCGACGATGTGAAACAACGCTTCGATAAGATCATCAAGCGTCGCCTCACCCGTGAGCCGTTACAGTATATCCTTGGGGAGTCCTGGTTCTATGGACGACGGTTCCGCGTCTCGCCTGCGGTGATGGTCCCCACCCCCGAAACCGAACTCCTGTGCGAAACCGCGATTAGATATATTCAACAGCACAGTATAGAACACGCTCGCGTGCTCGACGTCGGTGTCGGCTCCGGTGTGATCTCGGTCACTATGGCGCTTGAGTTGCCGGAGTGCAAAGTAGTCGCGCTGGATGTTTCACCGGATGCTTTGGAAATGGCGCGCACCAACGCAACCGAACTCGGCGCGGTCGACGAAATCGAGTTCAGGCAGTCGGATTTCTTTGAGGCGATTGGTGACGATGAGCGCTACGACCTCATTCTCTCCAACCCGCCCTATATCGCTAACTGGGAGTATGATGCTCTGCCGCCGGAGGTGAAGGCCGACCCCACGATTTCGCTGCTGGCGGGTGATGATGGTCTGGATGCTGTCAGAGTGATTCTTCGCGACGCACCAAAGTTCCTGGCGCCTTCCGGACGCATCCTGTTCGAGATTGGATATGACCAGGGCGACAAAGTGGTTGAGATGACCGAAGCTGACAAGCGTTTTCGCTCGATTGTCGTGATGAAAGACTACAACGATTGGGACCGGGTCGTGATGCTGTCGTGTGACTAAGGGTTCTATGCCGAGAGAGAAGAAAGCCGACAAACTCGCGCGCGTTCGCAGGATCATTGGGCTTCTCAAAAAAGACTATCCCGAGGCCCGCTGTACGCTTGATTTCAAGAACGTCCACCAACTGATGGTCGCCACGATTCTCTCCGCCCAGTGCACCGACGAACGCGTCAATATAGTGACCAAGTCGCTATTTAGAAAGTATCGCAAAGTTGAAGATTACGCCAACTCCGACCTGAAGGAACTTGGTCAGGACATCTTCGCCACTGGCTTTCACAACAACAAAGCCAAGTCGATCAAGAAATCGGCTGAGCAGCTTCTTGAGCTTCATGTCGGTGAGATACCTCGCACCCTTGACGAACTCACCAAACTTGCCGGGGTGGGGCGCAAGACGGCCTCGGTAATCTTGGGCGCCGGGTTTTGTCTGGCCGAGGGGATCGTGGTTGATACGCATGTAGGGCGTATCAGCCGACTTCTGAAACTGACTTTTCAGAACGACCCAGTCAAAATCGAGCGCGACCTGATGAAGCTCATTCCCAGAGCCGACTGGATAATCTACTCACATTTGCTAATCGCCCACGGCCGTGCGGTCTGCATCGCCCGCCGCCCGCAGTGTGGGGAGTGTGTAGTGAGCAGGCTGTGTCCATCATCTGACTAATAACGTATACTGTGCGCGGTCTGGGTGGCACCCTCAAACCCGGTTTGGGGGTGATCTTCTGGCTACCACACGCCCGTCCCAAACAAGGTTTGAGACGGCCACCCAAGCAAAGACTGGATTCTGGCCTTCGCCAGAATGACAGAGGAGAGCTGCCCGTCTGCGTTGAAATGGGTTCGTTTTGGGACTTTTCAAGTTTGGATGTTAGTTTCCCCGCCGTCTTTGCAGAACCTCCGCCCCAGTAATGGTTTGTGGCGGCCACGCGGACAATGGGAAAATGGCTTCGGTTCGTCATTTATGCAATTACCTAATAGAATCGATGGTGATTCAGAAGCGGGTACGGTATGGTGGTGGCACTGAATTGCTTCTTTGCGCTTCGCGCGTTTCAAACCTCATACTGTTTGCGCTGATAGACATTGGATGGTCCTCAATTGTAGTAGTCTTCTGCTAATGGTGATGGCGCGACATTTTGCTCAGGGTTGGTGCTGTTTTTGTGCATGCTGAAGAACCCACCTGCCCTTAATGGGATTCATCCGCTTCGCTCAGGTGGGGTACCGAAGAAATTATTGTGCTATGAGACTATCGTGTGTTACCGGGTTGTCTGACGATGTACACTCACGACTACATTAATACATATATTCCGCAATTGCGTCTCATAGTAATGTGACCCCAGAGAGAGACTACATGGTCAAACAGCCGAAGGAAATCGAAGGCAACCGCTTTAAGGTGCCCTATGAGATATCTGTTGACGAACCCCGTCCAGGTGTTTACATTCTGCTAATGAAATCAAGCCTATTGATTTCACAGAGAGTCGAGGCTTTGCAATATGTCGGAGTCAACCCGCTACAGAGAATCGCCGGATGCTTGGCAAACTAAGGTCAGCCAAGCCCTACTTCTACCCTTTCCTCTGCCTTGGTTGCTGATCGCCTCAATTGTATTCGGCGCCAGCTGCGGGATCGTTGCTTTATTCGAGCCCAACAGCGAAACGATTACCTTTCTGGCTATTGAGGCCATCCTTATTGCTGCCATTGCAAATGCTGTAGTGTTTTATGAACGGCTGCTAGATGAAATCGCCGATGTGTTTCCGAAGTTGGTAACGGGCTCTGAGGATGCATCAAAGCAACTCATAGAGAAATGCTATAGGAACACTTTCTGGTCCAGAAATAACATATGGTCTGGAATAGGCTTGGCCGCATTGCTAGTTATTGCAGATTTGCTTTCACCCTTTAAGCTATTCTCATCTACCCCGGGCATTATATGTGCTCACTTCTTATGCTTTGCTATAGGTTTCCTGGGCGGTTCCATGTTATGGACGATGTTGGGAATTGCTAGGCTTATGCTGAGTCTTGGAAGAGACGTGGAGTTAAAGTTGTCAATTTTTGACAGTTCTACGAGTCCTTTACGCACAGCATCATCCATAATGCTGAAAGTGTCTCTAACCGCCGTCTTGATATACCTACTTGGCACCTCAATTTACATTGTGATTCCTACCGAACCGCAGCTCACCAACATTGTGCTTGCCGGTGCTTTTGGTTGTTTTCTTTTGTTGTACTTCATTATCCCGCAGTTCAATATCCATAAGGCTCTAGTGCACATCAAAGAAGATCGCCTGAGTAAGCTCGTTGCTAAGATTGATGGTGCGTTCGATGAAGTTACCGGAGATCCAACCTCAGATAACATTGGTAAACTTAAAGAGCTTTTCGAACTACAACATGTGGTCAACGGAAAACGGGCATGGTCCTTTGGGGTTAATGAACTGATTATGTTAATTGGCTCAATAGTCTTGCCACTGTTCTTGTTTGTAGCGGGTTATTACTTGACAAGATAGCCCGAGCCCCCGCTCCAGGCTGAGTGATGACTAGCTTTACAGAACCGCCGTGTATGACCGGATACATAGGTTACACTTTAGACCGGGCACATGGGTAACACTTTTTTCTAATTCTGTTCTTTTTTGTCATCTTTGTTATTCCGTCTT
>SDBU01001532.1_pt1 | contig 32675 bp, 27 predicted proteins | sample 2277071 | NCBI WGS metagenome assembly SDBU01 (sample SAMN10397929, study PRJNA504765) | marine sediment metagenome | isolation source: marine sediment core GS08_GC12, 126 cmbsf | place: Arctic Ocean: Gakkel Ridge, Loki's castle | collected 2008 | reverse complement strand
CACTACACATAAACCTCTTGCCCGGGCCGTGGTGCTACGCCTATCTGAGACAAATGGCGGCATCCGTAGCAGCGGCCAGGCTACGCTGACCTCCAGGCTGGCTTGACCTCTATCTCGCGCTGAGCAGCAAGCACTATGCCCAGGCCGAGCGGTGCAATCACACGGTTTTACGGTATTACCGTTTCACAGCATAGCCGTTTCACTGCATGGCGGTTGCTACTATGCCCTGAATCGCCAAGCGCTTGCGATCAGGTACTGCTACAAGCTCGCAGGTCTGGTGCGCGGTGATGGTCTCTTTGTTTTACAGCGATACGGTTATAATGTACAACCGTATAACGGTAAAGCGGAAATAAGGGTTGACATCTTTGAGGAATTACGGTATAGAAGCAAAGGAGTACAGATTAGATGTGTATTGTGAGAATGATGTAATGGCCCGTACTATTGCCGTGTCCAATCAAAAAGGTGGGGTAGGTAAGACGACGACCGTGGCCAATCTGGGAGCAGCGCTATCCGAGATGGGGCAGCGAGTGCTGATAGTAGACCTGGACTCGCGGGGAGACTTGGGGGTCCACTTTGGGGTGGGGGGGGCGGAGCTGGATACGACAGTGTATGAAGGGATTTTCGCGGAGGAAGTCGGGTTTGAGGAAGTTATTATACATGTTGAGGAAGCGGGGATAGATCTGGCACCGGCGACAAGGGAGTTGGCGGGGGCTGAGTTGATATTGGGAGATATGGCACCTGCGGACCGGGGAGAGGTCGTGGCAGAGGCACTGGCACCGGTGCAGAGCAGATACGATTTCATAATAATAGATACTGCTCCCGGGCTACACTTGCTATTAGTTGCGACGCTGGCGGCAGCCAGTGAGGTGATTATACCGCAGCAGGCCTCGTATTTGGCGCTTCACGGATTGCGCGAGATCACTGGGAATATCGAGCAGTTGCGGCAAATGGGGCCGAGGGTAAGTATATGCGGGATATTGCTCACTATGCAGGACCGACGTACCATACATCACCGGCAGGTGATCCACATGGTGCGGGAAGGGTTTGGCGAACTGGTATTTGACACAGTCGTTCCAGCCACTATCAGGTTCCAGGAAGCTCCGGCCAGCGGCCAACCTATTACCCAATATGCACCCAACTCAGAAGCTGCCCAGGTGTATCGCCAGATAGCAAGGGAGGTAGTCGAACGTGCCCCGCAAACCTAAGCTACCGAGTGCCGCTGACTTTTTCGCTGGCGGTGATTCTGTAAAACAGCAAGACGGTAAAACCGTAAAACGGCAAAAAGTCCAAACCTCTGAAGAACCTGATGTCAGCGCCCAAGCGGTCCAGGGTAGTCCGCCGCGAACCGTTGACTCTGGTTTTACTGAAAAGGTGACATTCTATCTACCTCCTAATTTACTGAAGACGCTGGAACTCAGTAGGGTGCAAGTACTGTTGGACCACAATCTAAAGGCCAGCCGGTCACAGATAGCACAAGTGGTATTGGAGGATATGATCCAGAACACAGACCGCATTGCCGCTCTATTGGAGGAGTATGCGGAAGGATAAGGGGGGTGAGTTCGTTGGAGTGGGGGAGAGGCGGGAGTTGGTAGGCGAGGATTGCTTAGGAATATAACTGGGTCGGGAGAAAGGGCAATGTCAGGACTCTTCGTACTCGGACGCCTCAAGCAATTCGCTTATGTACTCTTCCAGCACGATTTGATAGGCAACGCTGTCAGGATGGGCCGATAGGGCCGGGTTGTCTTGTTGAAGTTGCAGCCGGGCGGTTGTTTCTAACTGGGCCCGGTCGGTGGGGGAGAGGCTTTCCAGGGACTGACGCAAGGCCTCCCTTTGGGCGAGGCGATCAGCGATTTGTTGTTGCCGTCGGTCTTGGCGCTGGCGTTCAGCTTCAGCCGCGTGGCGAGCTTTCTGCGCCTCAGTCTGAGCCTTCAGGTAACTGGCTGGCGGTGCCCAATCATTGCGGATGGCTTCGACTAACATTGCAGGAGGGTTATGAGAGTCGCGGTAGGGCAGATATGCCAGCTGAGTCTGTACCTGGGGGCCATATTCGGCTACTAACCGCTTCGCTACTGATGCGGTAACGCCCACCTCAAATAGCTGAGAGACCAGTTTATTGGCCTGAGGCTGCTGCACAGCGGCGGATGCTGCCGGGTGGCGCTCATCTGTGAACCAGTAGAGCACCTGCTCACCGGCCTCTCGGCCGGGCCGATAATACCGAAATCCCTCCAAGAAACCACTATCAATTAGCTCTTTATGCGCGCGAGCCAACTGCTGCTTTATATGGCTGGGATAGTAATTACGACTCATCCCCAGCTTCTCAAAGCCCAGCTTGCATAATCCAATACGAAAAGCAGGCTTGCCGTCCAACCGCTTCTTGTCTAAGTACCGAAATAGACGGCGAGCGACCGCGCTCCGTAGCCCAAAATAGAAGCCGGTGTCTAATTGCTTTAAGTTGCCGGCCTGGAACGATTTGAACACAACCTGGTTCCAGGCGATATAGCTTAGTGGCTGATGACGGGCCGGCCCCTGGGGCTTGCGGCCTACTGGTTCATTGTATAAGGCATAGTCGTCAATTATGTGAAAGCCTACGTCAACATATCGTTGTTTGGTCTTGTCCCAGAAAGCGTGTTTGGCGGTAATGGTAACTCCTAATAATCTATTCAGACACCCCTTTAGGCGGGCATAGCTACCACCTTTGTCCGGCCATCCCAGCCGCTTGATTAAGTCGTAGCGCGTAGTATGAATTGTCCGGTTCTTAAAGCCCTGCTCCCGCGTTATCTCCATCAGGGCCACATAGACCTGCTCATCGCTGGCGATAGGCAGGCCAAACTCGTCGCTGCCGGTAAGGATCCAGGTTCGCTCAATGGTCTGGCCATCCTTCCCTTTTATTACATCGGAGAACGCAATTGTCTTTACCCCTTCCGGCTGCCGATCAGCCAGCAGGGCAAAGGGAAATTCGGCCAGGTTCAACTCATCGCCACCCAGCCGCAGAGGCTCCAGAGGAACTTGCTCCGGGTCATCCGCAGAATTCTGCCAGGCAAGTTGCAGACTATCGTTGGCCATTATAGGGTTGCGCCCAATTACTATTTGTCCAAGTCCTCTTACCAATTCCTCGCACCACCCTCACCAACCTCCCTTTCTGGCGAAAGGAGTTTATATACCTGACCACCCGCTTACTATACCTGGTTCCCCGCCATACGGCCATTTCCCTCCCCGACTCGCTCACTTCCTGTACCAGACAGCACTACTTCGTCAGCGCAGGAGGGAACTTTCCTCACAGCAGGAAGGTCAAAGTTAATATTGCCGCACAGAGCAAGCCATCTAATACGGTTCTCATTGTATTTGTATTGGAGAAGATGCTCTATTATCTCTTAGTTATCACAGTACCATTACAACCAGCACCTGCAGATCCCTTCACCGTTGAGGAGAAACTATGGTCCCAACAAATAATAATATTTTCCGCATTGGCTGTATGGTAGGCATGGTATCATTGGCTGCAGCGCTCGCCAGTGGATGTGGAGGAGGCGGGAGTGCGGCTATACCACCAGCGGCGCCTATTGGCCCCGCGAGCCACACACTCCCCCTACAAGCTGCCCCCCCGGCACCAACTTCTGACGTGGTCAAGCCGATGAGCACATCATACTTAGGAGATATGGATGGTGATGGTAGCCCCAGTGTCGGCGATGCCATTAAGATATTGCGGTTTGTAGTGGACCTGGATCAGCCCACCCTTAGCCAGGCATGGCTGGCTGATGCCAACGGTAGCGGGGATATTGATGTTGGTGATGCCATAACTGTGTTGCGGGCAGTTGTGGGCTTGGAAGAATGGCCGCTTCCCTGGCCCAATGGCGGAGGCCCCCCGCCACCACCATTCTGAGTTTCAGCAGGAATTACTTGACGCGACGGCAAACACTATGTATAATATAGCTTCAGTGCATACGCCGTCTATACCAAGAGTACACCTAAGGAGGGAGTTGTAATGTATAAATATCTCTGGGCCATACCACCATTGTTCGCCCTGGTGCTTATTGTGGCTGGCTGCCACGGTGGAGGAGAATGTAATGTATAAATATCTCTGGGCCATACCGCTGTTGGCTGTGGCGCTCATTGTTGCTGGCTGCCACGGCGAAGGGGTACAAGTAAGGGTCACTGTTACCACACCAGCCGCAGGAGCCAGTGAATACCAGGGTACCCCGGTAAACATTACAGCGACCGTGACGGCATCAGCCGGCGTGAACAAAGTAGAATTTCGAATAGATGGGGTGCTGGCAGCAACTGATACCACCGCTCCGTTTAGCTATCTGTGGGATACCAGTGGCGCAGCCATTGGGGACCACACCATCAGCGTTACCGCGTATGACATGTCCACACCAACGCGAACGGCTATGGCTACTCGCACCATCGCTATTGAGCAGCCCCCGACCGCACCACCGACGGTTCAAATAACCAGCCCCCAGGACGGGGACACGGTCACCGGAAGCATTGACGTTACAGCGAACGCGACCGCGGTGGAACCTGGTGCAACTATCACCAAGATTGATATTATTCTGGACGGCATTACCAAGACTATTACCGGCGATTCTGGGACAAAAACTTTTGACACCACCCAGGTATCCAATGGAGCCCGCACGATCGTCGCAGTAGCCACTGATAGCCTTAGTGTTACCGGGGCGCATACCATAAATGTGACGGTGGATAATCCTGTGCCTACGGTGAATATTACCGATCCAGCCGGTGGCACCACGGTTAGCGGTGTTTTGAATGTGACTTGTAATGCCGCGGTCGGAATTCCCGGCGCGACCATTGATCATATTGATGTCACGCTGGCCAGCTCACCCGTGACTAAAACCATCACCGGCGGCTCCGGTACGGTCAGCTTTGACACGACCCAGTTTACCAATGGTGCCCACACTATCACTGCTGTCGCCACCGATAGTTTTGGGCTTATTGGCCAGGCCAGCATAAACGTCACGGTGGATAACTTCCTGGTCTATGCAGAGGATAGAGCCATAACCAGCGGCGGGACGGGGACGGTCTCAGTGAAGATGACTGATACTTCGGGTGTAGCCGGCTTCCAGATGACCATCAACTATGACCCCAATGACTTGGTGGTAGTCGGTGGGAATGCGGGCGTGACTGCTGGTGCCGCCGTACCTGCTGGTACGCTGCTGATCGTTGATACTCTTACCGCTGGTGTTGGTGTTATCACTGTGGCAGTGGCCGGCGTCACACTGTTTGATGGCGCTGAGGATGAAATCCTGGCCATTGCATTTCAGGCTATTGGCGGCGCAGGAGATACGCTCGTAGATATTGACGACACCGGTGGAGCTACTACGCTACTGAAGTTCAGTGATGAGACCGGCACCGATATTGTTCCCCAGCCGGCAGCAGTAGACGGCACGGTAACCATCCAGTAGTCCAAGGCGAGGAGTTACTGCAGAAACATAAAAGGGCCGACCTGCTTAGGTCGGCCCCTTTTCTTTACTCAGGGAGTTCTGGTAGGGTTCTACGGGAATGGGGGAGAGGTCCAGGATGGATAGTCGTCGTTGATTTCTATCTCGAGGCCATCATAAATAATCTCCAGATACTCGTAATCGGCATCCCAGAGATCCTTAAAATCCTGCACATCGGGGAAGACCCCGTTCATCGTAGGATCAGGCCAGTCACTGTAGCCCCACGTGTAGTGGTCAACACCTGGGGTGGTGATGTGGAGCGTTGGGAACAGGTCTTTGACATCGGCAATGGGATTGCTCCAGATGCGAGACAGATTAATTTGAATGACCTCACTGCCCACGGGGGACCATAGGCCAGTACCCCAATCGTAGTGGGCGTACTGAACATCCATGTCCTCCGCACCACTGAATATATTCAGTGCCTTCTGCGCCATATCGTGCATATCTTGAATATCCGAGGCTGACTCACCCTCTAGCAACATATTTATCATCTCATCAGGGTCACTGCTGACACGGTTATTCAAGGCATCCATTAGTCTTTGCAGCGCATCTTGAATAGCGGCACCTGCATCATTCATATATTGGGCGCTGACCAGTGTTAAGAACGGATCAGCTGGGGCATACTCAGCGACGGTTAATATGTTGTTGGCGTTGGCATCGCGTTCCCAGAGATCAAGTTCCCAGTCGTAACTCCCGACGTCCAGGTCATAAGCTACTAATTGCAGCATAAACGCTTTCACCAGGTCGAGGCCGGCTATTAGCAAATCGAAATCAGCAGGATATAGCTTATAGGTGTCCCCATTGGCTACGTAGGTAATTAGCACAGTGCCGGCCGGAGCCTGGGAAAGGATATCCAGGCGGGCGATGGCATCGTTTAATACCGGGAGGATATTGTCGCGGAGAATCTGCTGGATCTCCTCAGTGGTGTAGTAGGTATCGGGTATCTGCCCCTGGGGGGACACGCCGGTCTTCTGCCTCTGCCAGGGCCTAAACAGCGCAATGCCCACCGCTTTGTTGATAGCTCGGGACGCACTGTATTTATCCGACAGGGCTAAGGAGGCCACCGACTGGACGCCTACTCCATCAAAGAGGTCATAGCCTAGGTCATCGGCAGCATTTTGAGCACCAGCACCTATCAAGGCCAGCGATAGTCCTAACTGCCCGGCTGACGAATTAGGGTCACTATTCACCAAATTAGTGAAGTCAGTCAGCATGTCATCAAGGCTAGCGGTATCCTCAGGTGGGTCACTTTCCCACGTTTCGAGCAAGGTCACTGCTGTATCTCCGGGCTCCTCAGACTCTGGCGAAGTAGGTTTGTCAGCGGCTATCCCGTCATTAACATCCATTGAGCCCCCACCACCATAATGGCCTATGGGCCAGTCATCAAGCTTCACCACACAGCGCAATACTTTGATAGCATCGCCGACATCAGTGCTTCCGCTACGGTTAGCATCAGCTATCACCCTGTCTTCATCCATAGTCACTACGATACGCAGTATCTTTATCGCATCACCCACGCTGGGCTGCAGATCTGCGTCCATATCGCCCCACAGCTCTCCCTGCTCCTGAGCAGGACGCATCGTTGCTGAACTTGACCTCCCAACCGAAGATGCTAAAGGTCGGCTGGGAGCAGGGCTATGGCTGCCACACCCCCCGAGCAATACAACCACCGCCACAACTACACTAATCAATAACACATGATAACGCATATCAGTCTCACCTCGCCCGTACCTTAGGTATTTTGCGACCGTTAGATCAATATTTCCGCCCGCAATTCCCAACTCCTCCTACGGGCAAAATATCTTCTGGATAACCAGCTATTGCGCAAATACGCATCCGCATCATACATCTGTCTGTTCTATCGTCCGACTGCTATTTGGTGGAATATGCGTAGTTAAGTTATAATACATAGTGCCCAGCACTGGTCAGTTAGAAAAATTACTACTCGGGCCCAGAAGTATTAAACACCAGTGGCTCAGAGCAAATGCTACTTTATACATCGGAGGACAGATTGTGGCCTATCCCAATATTCTGCTGGTTGTAATTGACTCGGCCCGTGCTGACCGCTTCTCTTGCTACGGCTATGAGGAGCCCACCACCCCCAATATGGATCAGATCGCTGCCGAGGGTGTCCGCTTTGACGAAGCGTATAGCGAATCATCATGGACGTTGCCTCAGGCCTTTACTCTACTCACCGGGCTGGCCCCCAGGGAGCATCGGGGGGAAGTCCACCGGAAACTGCCTGCCCAGATGCCTACACTACCGGAAGTACTCAAGCGCCAAGGCTATCATACCTTTGCTGCCTCGGGCAATAGTTTCTTGGGCCCCAGATGTGGTCTCCGCCGGGGCTTTGACCAGTTCTTTATGCCTCCTCACGTCTCTCGCTTGGCCAAACCATTTATCAAACACATCGCCCAACGGTTAGGCTGGAGTGACGAAGGCGGCCAGGCCCTCACCACCCGCTTTGTTCGTGAATTGCCCCGCCTAAAAGCTCCTTGGTTTGCGCTTATCTGGTATAACGACGTCCACCACCCCTACATCGCCAAAAAACCATACATGACCAAATTCTGCCATCAGCCCTTATCTTTACTTCGTCGCCTATCCCTGTTGCGCCGCCTGCGGCGAGCGGCTAACTTTGTAGTGACTGCTACCAAGGAAGACCTTAACTATGTCAATGCCTTGTACAACGGCGGTCTCGCGTACGTGGATATGTTGGTTGGGCAGCTCCGTCAGGCATTAGAGCAGCTTAAAGAATGGGATGACACGGTCGTGATTATTACTGCTGACCATGGCGAAATGCTGGGCGAGCGGCGGCTGATGGGACACGGAGCAGCAGGGGATATGTATCGGCCACTGTTGCGCATTCCTTTAGTAGTCCGCGCCCCGGAGCTACTACCGCCCCAGGCCACCACCTCCGCTTTAGTGCAGTTATCCGATATCACCTGGAGTATAGCGTCCCTCGCTGAAGTCTCTAACATACTATCGCCCACTGGTGCCGAGCACACTGACCTATTGACATCGGTCAATGAGCAAGGCCGGCCCTGGGCCCTTTCCGAGCGGGATCCATTAAACCAGCGGCGCTTAGCCCACGCTCAACGCCGCAACCCCTTGTTTAATTATCGGCCTCATATATGCCACATGGCCGCCGTTGTGCAAGACGGGTGGCGGCTTATATACCGGGCTAATGGACGCCATGAGCTTTACAATATCAGCGAAGATCCCGACGAGCAAAATGATCTCTTCGCAACTTCGCCTCAGCCGGCTGCCGCCCTTATGCAAATTGTCCAGCAGTGGCAGCAGCGGGCTATCCCTCATCCTGCTACCAAAGGTATCCAGCCAACTATTGACTCTCGTGTTGAGAAACGCTTACATGACCTGGGCTACTTCTAAGACTGCTTCTTTCCATCTCCCCAACGATGCAATAAACGTGCTCCCCAGACAGGTTGACAGGGGAAGTAGGCGCTCATCATTATTATAGGGGTTGACGATAGCTTGCCCATGCACAGCGTAGACCCCGGCGCATAGTACTGCTGATAACGCCCAACCGCTATCTATAGTTTAGGTTGACTATCCTGTCCGGCCGTAAGCTCACTACTGCCCGCACGGGTCATTGGGGGAATTGCGAGATGAAGTTATAGGAGGGCACTGCCGGCAATGAATCACCGGAATCAGCGGGGATATTAGATTGGTGGGTTGTTATGTTCCGGTGTGGTCAACTTGACGTGATTTAACATAAGATACCTTATGCGAAGCTTCAACAACTATCACACCCCCTCTTCCTATACACCTCTCCTATCTCTGATATGAGCCAGCTTGCGTCCCTCCTTCAGATCGTTATGTCCCTACCCCTCCTCAAATGAAGGAAATCCTGACGGCAGAAAGTAGCGGATGTACTGTGACCGGGCAAACCGGTCAGTCATTCCCGCAACATAGTCACATACCACTCGTGCCCGCTCTTGTGAAGTGGAAGGCACCTGGGTTGCAATCTCCTCGAAGGCAGTCGCCTCTTCCATATAGAGCCTAAATAGTTCATGAATTATCCCATTTACTTTTGCTGCTTCTGCTTGTATCTGAGGATCCTCGTACACTTTTTCCAGCAGAAAATCCTTCTGCTTATCCACAGTTGCAACGATTTCCGCACTCATATTAAGCCGCGGGCTCTCCCGGCTATTCTCAATCACATCGCACACCATTGTGCCCACCCGCTCACTGTGAGTAGCGCCCAGAATAGCTAAAACAATAGAGGGTATCTGTTCTGGGTGCAAAATCCCAGCCCGCAACCCGTCATCCAAATCATGATTAACATAGGCAATACGATCAGATACGCGAACCACCATAGCTTCCAGTGTTGGCGCTTGCAGAGTAGCAAAGTCCTCTTTTAGATCCCCCATCCCTTTGCTGTGGAATATTATCCCCTCCCGAGTCTCTTGACTAAGATTCAGACCCCTGCCCTCCCTTTCCAGTACGTCTACCACCCGCAGGCTGTGTTCGTGGTGGGCAAAGTGTGCTTGCGGGGCATAGTTGCGGTATACTTCATCCAAACTACTTTCCCCTGCGTGCCCAAATGGCGTGTGCCCTACATCATGCGCTAAGGCAATAGCCTCGGTCAGATCTTCATTCAAGCGGAGGGCTTTGGCGATAGTACGAGCGATCTGGGAGACCTCAAGAGTGTGCGAAAGCCGGGTGCGCATGTGATCTTCACGAGCGGCGATAAATACCTGGGTCTTTTGGGCCAAACGGCGAAAAGCTCGGCACAGATGAATAATTCGGTCGCGGTCGCGCTGAAATATGGTTCGTACCGGGCAAGGCTCTTCGCGCTCACGGCGCCCGACTGATTCGACGCTGAGAGTCGCATATGAGCTTAGATATTCTCGTTCCCGCTGCTGTATCTGCTCGCGAATGGTCATAGTTGAGTAATTATTATACCACGATACCCGCGCACGCGACACTACCGCGAAACAATAAGAAGGCCATTTGGACAAAGGGACGAATATAATTTATGATGCAATCGTATTGAGTATTGCAGGAAGGAAAGTAGATAAGATATGTGCTTTCGCCATAGACTGTTAATAGCCCTATTGGTAGTTTTTACAACTGTTGGGGCTGGAGCCCAGCTACTTCCAGAGGAGGACTCCTCTCCTTCCCCCCGACAGGAAGTTGCTACGCCCAGCGAACCCCAGGTCTCTCTGATGTACAAAGGACGCACCCTTAACCAATGGATTGAGGAACTGACGCAAGAAGATCCTTACCGTTCTGAGACAGCCCTTGAGGCCCTGGAAGAGATCGGAGCCCCCGCGGTTCCTGCTGTCATTGACGCCCTGCAGAGTAGGGATGTCCGAGTGCGCCGCGGCGCCGCGCAGGCCCTGGGCAAGATGGGAGCTGTAACGCCGGACGTTATCCCCGCGCTTCAAACAGCACTAAACGACGGAGATTCTGAAGTACGAGCCAATGCGTCCAAGGCATTGACAATGATAGGTGTCAGACCCCAGGCGCCCGCTGAAGAGGAATTCCGGCCCCGTGGCGAGCAACTGCGCCAGCTATGGCAGTTGCCTGAGGAAAGGCAACTATCTAATTTGCCCCGGTTTGGTGAAGAGCTGTTTGTGCGCGCCGGAGCAGAAGCCGCTCAACCGGCACCAAATGTACGTGTACCTCCCGGCTATCTGTTGGGCCCTGGCGACGAGATAGACATTCGCTGTTGGAGCGAGGGCATCGAACACCTGAATACTACCGTCATGGTGTCGGCCGAGGGCACTATTTATCTGCCGCTGCTGGGCGAGATACCCATTGGTGGTGAAAGCCTTTCTGCTATCCGCAATCTGCTTGCCCAACAGCTACAAGCTTTCTATGCCGACAGCCAGGTGTCAGTCACAGTAGCCACTACCCGGGTAGTGACTGTGTTCGTAACTGGAGATGTGAAGCGCCCCGGCCGCTACGAGCTGGACGGGACGGCAACTATCCTGACCGCCTTATATGCCGCCGGAGGACCTACTGCCTCCGGATCTTTACGAAATATTCGCTGGATCAGCCGCAACCGGCCGGTCACTGAAGTTGATTTATATCCCTATCTACTGCGCGGTGAACCACTCAGTGACCAGCCGCTACATCCTGGTGATACTATCTTTGTCGGTCCCATTGGCCCTGAGATTGGAATAACGGGCCAGGTGCGGCGGCCCGCCCGTTATGAACTCACCGGACCTGTTTCCTGTGCTGCGGCAATCCAGCTATCTGGCGGTTTATCTCCACTGGCTTACACCCAACACATTGAGATCTGGAGGGTCGCCGATCACCAACAGCAAACCGTCATCAGTGTTAACTTACAGCAACCTTCCTCATCCCCACGAACTGGTGGCCCCGACCTTGCCGTCCAGGCCGGTGATGTGATAGTAGTGCCCCAGGTGTTACCTATCCCCGAGAATGCAGCACGCATTAGCGGAGCAGTGCGTCGCCCCGGGATATACCAGGTAGAAGAGAGCATGAAGGTCAGCGATCTTATCCAGCAAGCACAAGGCTTAGATGAAGGCGCTTACCTAACCCAGGCCGCGATTCGCCGTCTAGATCCCCACCAGCAATACCAGTACCTAAGCTTCTCAGTGGAAGATGCTCTGGTGCGAGCCGATGCTACTCCCACCATACAGCCCTATGACGAAGTTCGCATTTTTTATCACGGAGAGATTACCCCTTTCACCTATGTTGAAGTTGCCGGGCCAGTGCAAAATCCCAACCGCTATCAATGGGCCCAGCAAATGACAGTAAGGGACCTAATTGCTCAGGCCGGGGGCGTGACTGAGGAGGCCTATCTATTGGAGGCACGCTTGCTGCGTCTGGAGCCTGACGGCAATCGCCGCGTCCTGAAAGTCAAGTTAGCTGAGGCCCTCCAGGGCGCTTCTGCCGCCAATCTAACGCTACAAGCGGGTGATATTCTACAAATATCCACCCAGCAGGAAGCAGTAGCTCCTCGCCAGGTTCACATTGCTGGCTTCGTCCAACGCCCCGACAGTTATGAATACTACGCGGGCATAAAAGTAAGTGACCTCATTTTCGCCGCCGGCGGCCTCTGCCCCGGTGCCGCCCATGCCGCTGAATATACTCGCGGTCGCCAGACCGGCAAGCCTGAGATACAGCAGCTCGAGCTGGTTTGGGAGCAAGAGAATCAGGTAACCGCCGAGCCCGACTTGACCCTGAAGCCTGACGACCAAGTTACAGTCCTCGGGGTAGGGGATTTTCGGTCGCGGGCGGAGGTAGTTACGGTAGCAGGACAGGTAGCCCATCCGGGGGCCTATATCCTACGCAGCACTACTGAAGAAAGTGAGACTGTCTACGACCTGCTACAGCGGGCAGGCCCACTGCTGCCCGACGCTAATCCTGACGGCATTATAGTATACCGGCCTCGCGAAAGAGCTATGCCAACTAGCCAGCGAGAAAACATAGAGCAACTCATGAGAATGTACAATCGCGAGCGAGTCGAAGCAGTCGTGGCAGAAGAAGAATGGCAGCAAAGAGTCGCCGGCGAGCAGGCCCTCGCCCAAACCGCCCAAATCCTTACCCAGCAAGGGGCAACAATTGTCGCATTTCCGCCGCGGTACCTCTCGCTGGCCCAGTGGATAACTGCTATCCCTGTACAAGGAGAAAATCTGTTGGCCAGCAAAGGGCAGAAAGGAGACGTCCCCCTGCGCGATGGTGACGCTATCCTTGTTCCCCGCCGCAAATCTACGGTGGCGGTACTGGGGGCCGTTGTGCGGCCCGGCAGTGTACTATTTCAGCCTCGCCAGAAACTGGCTTACTACATAACTCAAGCCGGTGGCCCGACCGATGACGCCGCTGTTAACCGTATAGTAGTGATACAAGCCAATAGTGCCACCTCATTGGCTTCCAAGATTAAGCAGATCAAAGCGGGTGACATAATCCTAATTCCATCAGAGTACATGGTGCGCACCATACATACTCAGTCTGGATTTGAACGCGTACTCAGAGCATTCGGCGCTATAGTGGGCGCATTTTTGATAGCCAGATAGGGCTGGTAGCTCACAACTTATACTCATACCTGCCTTATACTCACCAATACCAAGCACACTGGTCACCTACACTTATGCCCATTGAGCAACGCGTTGGGGCCCGCCTGGGGTTAGTCGGTAATCCTTCCGATGGATTTGGCGGGAAAACTATCTCTACTATTATTGGCAATTTCTGGGCCGCGGCTACTCTGCGGGAGAGCCGGCAGATCTCCATAGGCTACCACCAAGCCACCACTGTAGCCACTTTTCAGGACCGCAATGATCTGCGCGACCGTTTTGTGCACCAGAAATTTGACCCCGCACATAAGTTAGTAGTTGCCACCTGCAAGAAATTCTGGGAATACTGCAGCCAGCATAACATAGAAATAGCTGACCGAAACTTTCAACTGCGCTACGAAAGCAATATTCCTCGCCAGGTGGGCCTGGGCGGCTCCAGTGCCATAATCACTGCTACATTTAAGGCCCTCATGGACTTCTTTCAGCTCACCGAGACGGATATACCCCAACCCCTTCAGCCCAATATAGTACTAAGCGTGGAAACCGAAGAACTGGGCATTTGGGCAGGGCTACAAGACCGGGTAGTACAGGTATACGGGGGAACAGTATATATGGATTTTAATCAGGAGCACATGAACCTCTATGGCCACGGCAGCTACGAGAACCTGGATATCTCCCTCTTGCCCCCCTTGTTCCTGGCGTATCGTGATAAACCCACCGATTCTGATAGGCCTCACATCCCAATACATAAACGATATCAGCAGGGCGATAAGTTAGTAATTGAGGCAATGAACCAAATTGCTCAACTGGCCAAGGCAGCGCGCCAAGCCCTCTTGGGTGCTGATGCCAAGCTGTTCGGCCAGTTAATGAATAAGAATTTCGATTTACGCCGTAGCCTCTATGGCGACGACTGCCTGGGACCAACCAATCTCCAGATGATTGCTCTGGCCCGGGATCTGGGCTTGCCGGCTAAATTTCCTGGATCAGGGGGGGCAATAATTGGCATTTGCGCAGACGACAAACTGTCCGAAGTGCAAACCGCATTCCAGGAGCATGGATACACTTGCGGCCGCGCCCACCCTGTGCAGGAAATTGCACTCAGTAAGTCTCAAAGCCCTTAACACATTGCATAGAGATTAGAGGAGCCACACATTACCTTTGCCCTAAAAGGAGGCGCTGTTAGCTATGAATCAGGAACAACTCGCTATCAATGGAGGGCCGAAGACAGCTACCGAGTCATTTCCCCCCTGGCCTTGGTTCCCGGAGGAAACTATCCAAGCGGTGCTCGAACCACTACGCTCAGGCAAGGTGAACTACTGGACAGGTCCCCTGGGGATGAAGTTTGAGCAGGAGTTTGCTAATTGGTGTGGGGCTCAATACGGTATCTCCACCACTAACGGCACCAGTGCCCTGCACGTAGCTTTGGCCGGCTTAAACATCGGGCCCGGTGACGAGGTAATCGTGCCGTCATATACCTTTATTGCTACTTCCTTTGCCGTCTGCCAGGCAGGAGCTGTGCCGGTATTCGCCGATGTAGACAAGGCCACCCATACTATTAGTCCGGCATCAATTGAAGCCAACCTCAGCGAATCTACCCGAGCCGTCATCCCCGTGCACCTGTACGGATGTATGTGTGATATGGATTCCATCCTGGATATCACTCGCGCCCACGGCCTGTTGGTGATAGAGGACGCGGCCCAGGCTCCCGGCGGCGAATACAAGGGCAACAAAGCAGGTACCTTAGCCGATATAGGCTGTTTCAGCTTCTGCCAGAGCAAACACTTTACTACCGGGGGCGAAGGGGGCTGTGTGATTACCGACGACGAGCAAGTGGCCTGGCGGTGCCGCTCGTTCCGGGACCATGGCTATGATGTGGAGAAGCGCATGTCACTGCTGGAGATAGAATCAGCCCTGCCGTATATCCATAATATGGTCGGATACAACTACCGGATGACCGAGATGCAATCGGCGATTGGGCTGAAGGAATTGGCTCGTATGGGGATACCTGGCACCTGCCGCGGCGGCGGCGCAATGCAGAGCTACTCGCTGAGCGGCTGGCTGCCTGTCCCCAGATCCTACATCTGCCCATAGACACTCCCGAGCGGCAGAACGCCTACTGGCTGTTCCCCATCATCCTAGACACAGATGCGCTGAGTTGTAATGATGCCCGCGCCTTCGTCAAGGCACTATCAACAGAAGGAATCCCCTTGCGGGCCGGTGCAGTGGCCACAATGCTATAAGGAGGCTGCCTACCAGGACCACAAGGGGTTCGGTCGCCTCAAGTACCCCTTCCGTAGCCCCCATACCCGCCCCGAAGCAGTCCAGTACGACAAAGTCTATTGCGAGAATGCTGACTGGGTTGAGCAGCGCTGCTTCTGGGTGCCGATACACCCCACCTACGAACCCGAGCACATGGAACTGATAGCTGCGGGTATCCTGAAAGTGCTGGCCGCCTATACTCAGTAGCTTTGCCCCAACCAATACGGCAGCAGCCTGAAGTGGTGATCCTAGGGTCACCACTTCTTATTTTCAGAACATCTGATTCTGTTAAGTGCTGCTTCCGGTCGGCTCACCCCGGCACCATCGTTTATGACGGGATATAGCCAAGTTCTATGACCGTGTCAATGACCATCTGAGCACAGGTTTGCGCATCGGCTTGATCGGTACGTAAGTGTACTTCGGCATCATTAGGTGGCTCGTAGGGCATATGCAGCCCGGCGATATCCTTGATCTCGCCCCGGTCGGCACGGGCATACAGGCCCTTGGGATCCCGCTCCTGGCAGACTTCAATAGGACAGTCTACAAACACTTCAACAAAATTAGGGCACCACTTGCGGGCGCGATCCCGGTGCGAACGTAGAGGCGAGACCGCCGCCACAATCACATTCACGCCATATTGAGAAAGCATCTGGGCCATCCACGCCAGCCGTTTGGTATTCTCGTCCCTTGCTTCGTCGGTATACCCCAAATTGGGACTCAGGTTGGCGCGGACTTCGTCGGCGTCAAGATTCTCGACAGGAAGCCCTCGGAAGCGCAACTCATTCTCTACGGTAGTAGCCACTGTGGATTTGCCTGAAGCCGGTACGCCGGTGAACCAGATTACAGCACCATGCTTGCTCACAGTTGTCCTCCCGTTGGTACAGTCGATATGATACTATTCCCTTCAAAGTCGGCGGGGATAGGGACATCCAGCAGTTTCAGCACGGTAGGCCCAACATCCATAATCTGCAGTCCAGATAGCCGCTGGCCTCGTTGCTCCCCGGGCAAGCTCAAAACAAATATGCCCTCATAATCGTGCACGCTGTCATCAGGGCCAATTTCCGTCTCAAAGCTGTATAGGCTATCATTGCCTATCCCCTGGCCTGCTCGCCAGTACAGATCATCAAAATACACGAACAGATCAGGGGCTTGCTGGACGTAGGGCCCGATAAATAAATCCTGAGGCCGCAATGCCCGCGTATCCATAATCCGTCCCCGGTCATCGGTGATCTGACTCAACCGGCTGATGAGATCGTCGCGGACGCTCTCATATTCGCCAGGCGTTACCACTCCTTGAGGTTCCCGGCCCTGTACATTCATAAAGACCCGCGAGTAATACCCTCCCCAAGCCCAGGCTACCGTCTGGGACCAGTCCACCAGGTCAGCGGAAAACTTCGCCGGTCCCTCGGAAGGTGTCTTAAGGATCAGGAGGCCTTGCTGAATCAACCAATCGTTGACATTAAACGAGCCTTCCATCCGCTTGGCTCCATGGTCAGAGACCACCATGATGGCGGCATCTTCTCCGGCCATATTAACCAACTGGCCCAGTTGCTCGTCCAAGTGTTTGTAGTAATCACGGATAGCATTCTGGAAGGGATTGCCGGGCTGGAATTTGCGATGTTGGGGGTCATGAAACTTCCAGAAGCCGTGCTGAATCCGATCTGGGCCCATATAGACCATCATAAAAAAGTCCCAGGCTTCCTGCTCCCATAGATACTTGGCAACGGCAAACCGCTTGTCGGTCATCTCATAAATTTGACCCAACAACCAGCGCTTATCCTCAGTGCGGAAGTTCTCACAGTCAATCATGTATCCATCGGCAACGCGATCAATGTCGGCCTTCAAATCCGGCGGATAAGTGTATTGGGAGTCGAGACCCGGAGTGAGGAAGCTGGATATCATAATGCCATTAAGGGGCTTAACCGGATAGGTCTGGGGCACATTAAACGCGGCACACCTCTTCCCCTGGCGGCTGAGTATGTCCCACACCCGGTCGGTGCGCACGGCGGCACTGGTGGCAATCCACATGCTATCATATTGGCCTACCTGCCGATTACGGAACCCGTAGAAGCCCAGTTGGCCGGGATTCTTAGAGCTGATCATGCTGGTCCAGGCAGGCACGGTAATGGGTGGGTCAGTGCTGCGCAGGGGCCCGGCGACGCCCTGGTTTACCAGTCGCTGCAAATTGGGCATCTCCCCGAGCCACTCATCAGACAACAGGTCACTGGGGGCACAATCCCAACCGATAACAACTACGCGCTTTATCGCAGCCACTTCACAAGTCTCCTTTTCATATTCACAGCCGGCTGCCACAACAGGCTTCGGTGAGCCATTATTTTGGGTGGTCGTTAAGAGACAAAGGGGTTCTCAAAGTGTCGAATTGTGTCAAATACCTCGGGCCGCATTATCTCAGGGGGTGGCGCCTGGCCATTGGTGATAAGTGTACGGATTTGCGTCCCGCTAAAAGAAATGCGCCACTCTTCGCCATGGGGGCAGGTCCGATTGCTGGCAACGCGCGCACACTTATTACAATACCAGAAATCGCCCCGGATAGTAATAGGCTGGATTTCCAGGTCAGCAAAGTGCGGCTGATTGAATATCTCGATGGCTTCTTCCTCGCCGTAGTAATTGCCTACCCCAGCATGGTCGCGGCCGATTATTATGTGAGTGCAGCCATAGTTCTTGCGCATAATGGCGTGCATAATAGCCTCTTTAGGCCCGGCATAACGCATTTGAAAGGGTAAAATATTCAGAAAGACCCTATCCTTAGGGTAATAATCGTCAATGAGGGCTTCATAGGTAGCAATAATAACGTCATCACGGAAGTCCCCGGGCTTCTTTTTGCCAATAACCGGCTGGATGAACAGCCCATCTACCAGTCCCAGAACTGTCTTTTGCAGCTCCTCGTGGCCTCTATGGGGAACGTTACGAGTTTGGAAGGCGCAGATGGTGCGCCAGCCCCGCTGCTGGAATACTGCTCGGGTCTCAGCAGGGAAAAGGTTGAATTTTTCGTAGGGACCACGGCTATTGTCCAGCAAGTCCACCTGTCCTCCTACCAGATAGTCGCCGCACCCATAGAGCCCTTGCACTCCGGGATGATTGGTATCGGTGGTACCGAACACCGCAGCGGCCGCCTTTTCCTTATCCCAGGAGTAGATATCTTCCACAGCAAGGATGGCCAGTGGTTCGTGCTGGCCACTTTCCACCAGGCAGATGCGCTCTCCGGCACACGTAACATCAGGTCGAGGCACATCGAGGATAATGGGAATGGTCCAAGGCACACCTGAAGCCAATTGATCGCTTTCAATTATGCTGCCAAAGTCCTGCGAGTTCACAAAACCTTCCAACGGGCTGAAAACACCGCAGGCAATGTTTCTTACCTCAGCAGCCACTGCCGAGCTGACTTGCAGGGAGGGAAGGTTCTCAGCTTCTGATAAGGCTTGCTGAAGGGCTTCCCCCTGGAGGACTCGGTTGACCAGTTTGCTCCCGTGGGGGGCAATCATAGGGTTAATCACTCCTGATAGTCGCTTAGATAAGTGGTGCGGGTTACAGATACCCGAGATGGCGCAGATGCTCTTTAACTTGGCGGAGTTCTTCTTCTGAGTAGACCTGCTCCTCTACCCCACCGTGGACACTAACTATATCCCGCAGGACATAAACTACAAAATCTGTTACTGAGTTGTAGCCTGACTCCTCAATCAGCCGGGCTATTTTCTTATAGAGGGGGCGAGGGATCTTAATTGTGGCTTTGCTTCGCTGATCGGGCATAACAGTTACACTCCTATAACACTCTTATAAGAGTGTAACAGATGAAGATAATACTGTCAAGTGGTAAGGACCGGTAGTGGTAAGCGCGAGAACGAGTAATAGGTAGTAACAGCTTCAATCCGCTATATCTGCTGGGCTGGCTGGAGGAGGCCGTGGGCTTCTTGTTGGATAGCGGCTAAGGTCTTCTGGGCGGTAGTATGCCAATTGAACCGGGCGGCTTGGGCAAAGCCTTTTTCCCGCAGCCATTGGCGCAGGTGACGGTCACTGACCATTTGCAGTAATGCGCGGCGGAACTGCCGCCGGTCACGGGGATCAAACAATACAGCAGCATCCCCAGCCACCTCAGGCAGGGCAGTAAGCTTGCTGCATGCTACCGGACAGCCACACTGCATTGCTTCCAGCACCGTCATCCCAAAACCCTCAAATAATGACGGCATTACAAAGGCGGTAGCACCAGCATATAGGGCGGGCAGGCTGTCCTTATCCACATAGCCCAATTGCCATATCTTTTCTCGGCAACGGCTGTTGCCGATAGCTGCAACCAATTGGGCAGAGCCGGAACCGCCCCGCCCCACCAACACTAATCCTCCCCCCCATTCGTGGGCAGCAATCTCACTATAGGTTTCTACGAGGGCAGGCAAGTTCTTATGATGATGAGCAGTAGCGACACAGAGCAGATAGTCTCCAGTTATATTAAACTTGGCCTTGAGGTGAGTAATGGCTTGCGCCGAGCAGGGGTGGAATTCTGCTCCAGCAGCCAGCGGGACCACTGGAGTATTGGGGGGTGACTGTCCGAGAAACCGGGCGACATCGGCCTGGCTACATTCTGAGCTTGCTATCGTCAACGCCGCCGCTCGTGCCGACCGGGGCAACATGTGAAGCAGAAACTGTCGTTTGATCCAGCGGAAGTTTTCGGGGTAATGAAACACCTGCAGATCGTGTATGACCTGCACAGCAGGTATGCGGAGATTTTGTGGTACTATCCCCCCCGTACACAACATCACATCAATCCCGGTAACTGCCGCTTGGCGGGCCAGCATTGTTTGTTCCCACAAAGCCCGCAGCAGGCGAGATCGGCCGTAGATAGGACAGACTATCAGCTGAAAGTTCGGGGCAGGCAGCGATAGGTGGCCCTGGGCTTGTTGACCAGCAAAAATGACGTATTGATTATGGCTGTCAACCTGTTGAAGGGCGCCTATTAAGTGGCGTAGATAGGTATCTACGCCGGCTTGTTGCCCGGGCTGCCAGGCCAGGGCATTAATTCCAATCTGCATCTGAATTTATGACATCTTTCTCCTTGAGCAGCGGTAGTAAGAGGTGGTCACTTCTCGGTCTGCAGGCATAGTCCTTGGAAATCAAATTGTAAGTTTAGCACCGTCAGCCGATGCTGCTTTAATTCCTCTTCAAGCTCCTTAGCACTTTCTGGTGACCGGGCCAGAAATAGCAGACATCCTCCCCCCCCGGCCCCACAGGGCTTACCCCCGATAATCATCGGGGCGGCCATTTCAAACAGCTCATCAATTTGTTGGTTGGTAGTAGAGCTGTCCAGGTGCTTGGCACACTCAAACTGAATCGTCAGCAGTTCACCAAATTCCTGGAGGTTGCCTGCCTCCAGGTGTTGCTTAGCTTCATAGGCGGTGTCCCGCAGAGTGAATAGCGCCCGCACCGTCTCCTCCTGCCCCCCGCGGAAGTTGCCCCACACGTGCCGATGGATACCAGAAGAAAGCCGTGATTTGCCAGTATAACACAGCACTAATTGGTCCTGGAGTTGGTTTAGGGTCCCCTCGCTCATCTGTACAGAATGGCAGCGGACATCCTCAGGACCAAACTCAAACAGATTAATCCCGCCAACAGCGGACGCATACTGGTCTTGCTTGCCACCGACGATTCCCAGAAGGCCCTCAACCTTATAGGCCAGGTCAGCAATTTGCATTTTTTCCTCGATCGTCTCAACCGAGGTACGTCTGGCCAAAGAGAGCCAGACTACGTTTAGGGCCGCTGAGGTGCCCAATCCACTGCCGGCGGGGATCATGCTTTCATATTGGACGGTCAAGCCTGCTCGTGAGGGGACGCTATACTTGCCACTGGGGCCGGATACTATCCTGCCAGCCGGAGCGGTCTCCTCTCCTTCGTAAGCATCAAGCTGTCCGCTCACATAAAATCTGATCGCGGCATTGAGGGTCGCGCCAGTGAACGGCTCGTAGAACTCGGCTACGTCTGTCCAGGCCCCGGCGAAGTCAACTCTGACTGGTGCTTGGCTGGTTATAACCATTTGCTTTCTCCTTTCCAATGTGGTGGTGGGGCAACTATAACGGCCTTCTGAACAGAAGTTTGTTGCCTCCACAGAAAATACTAACGGATGCAATCAGAGCTAAATACACTATTAGCAGTCCAATGTGGCCACCCATCAATCCACCTCGGAAGATAATCACAAAAAAGGCTACGGCAAATGCGTAGAGGAGCAGGGCGCCTTCGTTATCTGCATGGTGGCGGTAATATGCATAAGCCACTGCATATATTAGCCCGAACAGACTGGTTTCCAAGAGTACTCCACCCCAGCCAAAGTTCATGTAGCCCTCAGCAGCGGGCGGCAGAGCCATAGAGGTTGTCCGGCCTGGGCGCAATACCCGATTGAATAGATTCCGGTGGGGCTTGTCTGGATATAACTGGCGCGGCACCGTCAACAGCAGGGAATCTAAATATCCTCGGCCCCATTGGTAATCCATTCGGCCGGGTATCGCTTTCATTGTCAACATAAGTGCATCAAGTGAAGTCAGGTTGCGCACCAGAAACCAGCCGGCTACCTGTCCATAGCTCGCCAAGCGAGCAGGTAGAGGGGCCCGCTCGGATAGGTGCAGCCGGGGCAGGCCTAATGCCACAACCAATAATACTACCGCTATCCCGATCATTACCAGCTTACTGAGGCCCAAGCGGCGATGCTGGTAATGATATATCGCCACTGCCATAACGACAGGAATCAGCAAGGCACTGCGTTGGCCATGCAGGGCCAGCATGGGCACGGTGGTCGCGGCAAGGCCGATCATAGCCACTTGGTTAGCCTGCCCCCGTAGATACCGCAGCCAGCCTAACACGAGGGCCATAGCCAGAGCGGCGGCACTCATTACTACCAGCACCCCCTTGCCCGCTGCCGCGCCTTGTGCGTACCCAGCCAAACGGGCGGCTATCCCCCCGCTCTGCCACATCAGCACCCCCCAACAGGTTGCTCCCGTTAGCCACAGTGCTCCCGTAGCTAGGGCGAGTCGGCGCTCTTGCCATATAGGTGCTAACGGCAGAGATCTGGCGATAATGGCCGCGGGAGGGAGTTTGTAGCCCAAAATGAAACCTAAGACAGTAAAACACGCTAATGCCAGCGCGATCTCCAGATGTGATAATGTCCTCTGCCCTATCGGCGCCATTCCCAGCAGTAGAGCGGCAGGCCGCACGATATAATACAATACGGTAGCAACCACAAGCAGAGCCGGGGGTGCCAACCAATCTCCTTTTCCTTTGGTGATTAACCTGCTCAACCAGGCAAAGGCAATGGCTGCTAGGCCGCCAGTCAATACTATGGTGCTTGCATGTGGCGCTGCACCAACGGCTCCAATACCTATGCCGGTCACGGCCCCAAGTATGACAATACTCAGCAACCGCCTTGTAGCGTGACTTGGCTCGGTTATTGTCAAGCAGGTCATTCGTCTACAGACCTCGGCGGCTTAGTAAGCCCAATACACTTATTATTAGCCCCGCGAAGGCGGCTAAGGCCACGTTGCTACCAAGGCGGGGAGAAATGGGTCGCTCGGGCAGTACAGCCTCATCCAGGACATACACCTGAGGCTCTTCGCCTTGTTCAGCAATCAACGCCTGCTCATAATCGGTGATTAGTTGCTGATACATTATTTCTCGGACGCCCACTTCCCGAAGAAGGCGGCCATATTCCATGGCGTCGGCCGATAGGCCTGTAACCTGTTCTTCCGCCTCGGTTAGGGCATGCTTGAGGCCCTGGATTTTAGCCCTTAAGGCCTCCTTTTTGATCTGGAGAGGCAAAAGCTGTTCGATAAGCGTGACCACCGCCGGGTTGTGGGTCTCGACTTTTCGGGCAATAAACATCTGCTGCTGTTGCTGCTCGGCGAGAGCACGCCTGGTGGCGGTTAGCTGCTGGCGCAGTTCCTGCACCTCAGGATGAAACTGGGTCTCGCCCTTTATGTCTATGGCAGTGGCGAGGTCCGCCTCGAGCTGGACAAGTTTCTCGCGCAATTGGATCAGCAGCGGGTTTGCTTCCTGCTCAAGAGAAGCTATTTGCAATGGCGGCTGGTCGCTTAGCAATTGTTCGGCCTTGGCGATTTCCTCTTTTACTGAAGCGAATTCCAATTGCGCCTGGACCTGCTTCTGCTGGAGCTGGACTATCTCTTGGCCAGCCAATTTGCCTGCCTCCTGGGCATCAATGAGTTTGTTTTCGCTTTCCCACTGTTGGAGGGCGTGTTCGGCCTGTTGCAATTTAGCGCGGCTTTCAGTTTTTTTCTTTCCCAGAAAGATGCGCTTGCGCTTGGCTGCGAATAGATGTAAGTCACCCAGTTTATCCTGTAGTGCCCGGATATAACCATTGGCCAGATCGACGGATAGTTGTCGTGTGGAGGTATTTTGAGGCTCACGGGCAAACGCAACCGGAAGCCCGCACAACTCCACCTTGATTTGTACTACATTGGGGCGGTGGGCCTGAACGTCAGTTTTTTCTTCCAGTGCTTGGAGAGCGTCCTGTTCACTGATAAGGCCCCAAACGTCAGTCAGTTTATATTCGGCCACCAGTTGCTGGCGCACGCCGCGGCTCCGCAGTATCGCCGCGCACAGTTCCACCTCCGGGCGCACGGTTGTCGGTGAGAGATCTAGATTTAGTCCCTGAGCGATCTGTTCCAGATTTGTCGGTGGCGCCGAGAGCTCGCCAGTGGCTATGATGCTGCTGGTGGCGGCGTATCTCTGGCCCACCAACAACACACTGTATAGCGCCGCTACTGCCGCGGCAACCAGAGCTGCTATGGCTATTAGGCGCCACTGGCCCAGCAGATAACGTACATACTCTGTGACCGTAACTTCTCTGTATTGGTGTGCGGTATCCATTAAATAGTGGAGGCTTGTATAGCTATTGATGGGCTAACATATACAGCTCTATCTGCTTAGAATATGAGAAGTGCGGTTGCTAAGCCCACCAAACTGTGTAGTATCCGCTCATAGCCACTGCCAGTGCGCACGGTGCGTATCAGGAAGTCTGAAGGCACGACAACCACGTCGCCCGGATACACTTCCTTGGCCAGCCTGCCAGGGACGACGCGGGTGTTCGCCCGTATGACCACCATCCGCTCCAGGTTGGCGTCCTCTGCTAGCCCACCGGATAGCTGTACGTACCGGCGCGGTGAGTGGGGGCCCTCATAGGGTATGGCCCCCGATCGGACCACGGCACCAACTACCCCAACCATATTGATGCGTCTGGGCACCAATATATAGTCGCCATCCATTAACTGGATGTCTTCTTGCTGCCCCTGGGAGTTGACGAGACGGTCGCCGGCAATAGGTATTGCCTCGGCCCATACTTGCTCGCTCAGCAACCGAGGGGGTACTACTACTGTCGCTCCACCCTCCGAGGAAAATATATTAGCCAGGGCTCGGTTTATCTGCCCTTGCACCATCGTAGCCCGCGTACTCCTCTGCAGTATCTGCTCCTGGCTCTCCCGGTTAAAGGCGGCCAGTATCTGTTGAAGTTCACCAATTGGCTGCCGCTGTTTGCCAGTAGGGAAGAACTGTTCCTGGGTTCGGTATACAATAATACCCCTGGGGTTAGCAGTCTCTAACAGGCCGCCGGCCTTGGACAATACTGCCCACAGGGTCGTCTCTGGCTTCACCAGAGGGTACGCACCCGGTTGTTGTACTTCTCCCTCGACAATTGCGACCGGGGGCCGCGCGATAAACTTTCCCGAGCCCAAGACAGAGATATGATCATTGTCTTGGATAATCAAGTCGGGGACTACTGAAAACGCCGCCTGTTCCATATCATTGTGCAGGCCCAGATCAATTGTTTTGATATTGCCTGTGGTTGTGGTCCTGATGCACTGCACCTTATCGGCGGCGCCCGGGACTATTCCTCCCGCGGCTATAATCAGAGCACTAACACGCATATCCTCATAGCGCTGATATGTTCCCGGATTATTGACATACCCAGATATCTGGACCTCGCTGGGAGTCGTAACCTCCTGGGCAGTTAGAATCTGGACTATGTCGCCTCGCTCCAGAGCTACATCGGCATCAAGTTCCCCGCCGATTGCCTCGGTTAAAGATACCGGGACAAGGTGTTGCTTGTTCTGGGGGCCGCGCCGCAGAATATGCGCCCGTAGCCCGTATGCCTCTGGCTCCAATCCTCCTGCCTGTCGGATTAGATCACCTATTTTCATTCCAGCTACCCATCCATAGACCCCCGGGCGCGCTACTGGCCCCCGGACTACTACCTGGGAAACTGGCTCCATCTCGGCCTGTGAGCAGATAATTATCCTATCATAAGGTTGAAGGGCCAGGTCCTCTCCCCTGTCGCCGTTAAGAACTGCTTCTACTGAAAAGTAGGTTGTGTAATAGTGAAGATCTGGCTGGCGCCGTAGCAACTTAGCCTGCTTAGTGTAGGCGGTATTGCTTAGTCCGCCCGCCTTCCTAATTAGATCGCTTGCATGTTGGCCGGCAGCATAGGCGTATAGGCCCGGGCGTTTTACTGCACCGGTAATTTCCACCAGGCCCAGCGCTGCCTCTGGTGCGGGTAGCACTTCTATCAGGTCTCCAGGGCGTAGCTCAGTGTCATCTACAGTGTCGGTGGGTTGGTTTAGGTTAACCGATAGCAGGCGCCGGCCTGCTGGAGTATTGCGCCAGATGTGTACAGTGTTTGCATCACCGGTGGGTTGAATGCCTCCACACATACCAATCAAGTCTCCGAGGTTCTCGCCCCCAGTTAGCTCGTATCGAGCTGGGCGACGCACTTCTCCGGCAACACCGACTTCCTTGGCTACTACTGGCACGAACACGGTGTCGCCGGTTTGCAGGGTTCCCCCGGCCAGGGGTTGGCCTTGTAGTAAGTAGGGGTACAAATCTATTTTCTCGACGGCGATAGTACCATTTACCGGTGAAGACCTTAGCACCCGTATGTGGCGGAGGGAACCAATCTCGGAAGGCCCGCCCGCGGCATACAAGGCACTGAGGACCGTGGCAGTACCCAGCAGGGCGTACTTGCCTGGCGCTTGTACTGCGCCGGTCACATATACTTGGATGGTCCGCATTTGAGTCAAGTCAACGCTGACCTGACTGTCAGTGTACATCTTTTGGTACCCACGGGTGATGATCTCTCTATCCTCACTTAGGGTTTGACCAGCCACCAGGGTCTGTCCTAAAAGAGGCAGATATATACTCCCATCAGCAGTAATAGTAGCTGTATGGTTCACGTGCTCCCGAGGGCCTCGCCAGCAGCGGACCGCCAGCACATCTCCGGGTCCCAGTATATACTCGGGCGGAGCAGGTGCCGGGCTAGCTGCTTGGCCTTCAGAGGCTGGAGAGGAATCGCGTTCAGTTTGGTTACGAAACATTTGTAGGCCAAAGCGGGTCAGCCCCAAGAAACGAGCTTGAATGTCTGGGTAGGCCATTTGAGTCTGTGCTGTGGACGGCTGGTGATAAGCCGGAGTCATATCAGTAGTAGATTGTGCTGGGTCGGCAGGTGAAACTGAGTTTTCTACTATGATGCCGGTGGATTGTGAGGAAGGGTGGACAGAATGTTCCATAGATGGTATCGACACAATGGGCTGCGAGGCGGCTGGTGCTGTGTAAAGGATTATGAAGATAGCCCACAGCACCCGGCGCTGCATAGTGGTCATAACACAGTATCTCCCATAGATATAAACCCAATAAACTATATTGTCGGCTCTACACTAATTATTTCCCCACATAATAGAAAGAGGCCTTTGTGGTTTTGTGTGTTGTTGAAAGGTTTATGATGGAGATGCAACAGTTGTTATCAGGGAGGACAGTTTGAGGCAGCCAGTAGGTAATGTGTTGTTGTACTTACATGGTTATAACATTAATACGGGATGGCTAATGTCCGCAATGGCGCGGGCTGTCAGGTGTTTGCTGGGGCCAGAGGTCTGTATTGGTTAGTTCATAGGTCGGTATAATGTATGGTGTATTACATTAAGAGGACGGTATTATTTAATTCGAGGGTCGGTAAATGCTTAACTCAGAGGTCGGCATTATCAGAAGGCTTGTGAGGGTATTGAGCTTATGTTGAGATATAGATATTAAGAGATAGGGAGCGGCACACAAAGCGCCGAGATGAAAGACCGGGTTGCCAATTCGGGATCTATCGTGGCTACACAGTATAGCCGCCAGTCTTAAGAGAGAAAGGGAACGAGACACAGAGACGGCCCCAGAAGGGGGCCGTCCACGGCAAGTGGAGCCGAAGAGCTTGCACAGAACTCAGGGAGCGTCGTACCAAATTAGAGGCGGGTGAGTATAGGCATATGCAGCACCAGGTAGAAACTTGGCATGGCCATCTAAGTATATGGCGTTGGAACCGCCACTATGAGCAAATTGGTAGTTAGTTAAATCCACACCAGAGCTGTCTGGAAGGCCGTTGTCCACCATTAGAAGCTGCTCTGACAGATTGGGACGAACAATGTCAACAGGTTCATATATGGGCGTACAAGCAGGATCGCTCCCGCCCGACCAGGTATTCCACTGGACGGCATAACTGTAGCTGATCTCGCCAGCGGTAGCTCGAGGCGAGGTGCCAAAAGGCTCGGTCCCTAAATCTCGCCATACATCGTTGGGGCAGAACCATATCTGATATCCGTTAATATAAGGGTTAAGAGCGTAGACGAGGTGTTCGATGCTGGCTTTGAACTGAGGGGTTAAGGCGAAGTTGTTCCATCCGTAGCTCCAATTAAAATACCCTACCGTGCCGACGCCATCATACTGGGGCGGCAATAGCCCATTCCAGTCGTTGGCATATATCTGGAAGGCAAGACCAATTTGTTTGAGGTTAGAGAGGCAGGTGGTTTGGTTGGCCTTATCGCGGGCTCGCGCGAATACGGGGAAAAGTATCGCCGCCAGGATGGCAATAATGGCAATGACAACGAGCAACTCAATCAACGTGAAACCCGCCACGCCGTGCTTGGTGGTACGCAGCATTATGATTGGCCTCCTTACAGTTAAAGGTATACCCATTCCCTGAGTATATTACACCCTACCACAATTATCAAAATGATGCAAACAACTAAGACCGCGGCGAAGCCCCAGAGGAGCATGCCCGGCGGTAGGCAAACTGTTTATAAAAAGACCGGGCAGAATTGCCCGGCCTTTGATGTGGTAAAACGCGATTTGAGAGAACAGGATTAAGCGCTCCGACGGCGGCGCACAAAACCCGCTATCCCAATCAAACCCAGTCCAAGCAATGTCATAGTAGCCGGCTCGGGGGTAATGGCTACCCAGTGACCAGACTCCTGACCGGTAGGGCTAGTGCCTCCCAGTGTTTCCGCCGAAGGCGCACCTGCGTAGGAGGGCGGATTATACAGCAAGGGCCCCGGATGGTTGACGAGATCCATTATATGAACTGGATCAGTGTTGTACTGGGCGTCGTCATATGAGAATACTACCGGGGTCCCCGCCATCCAGGGAGTACCCGTTCTAGTCCACTCCAGATACTTGAGATTTATTCCTCCGGCGCTCCAGTAGTAGGTGCCCAAGCTTCCCGGAGAATTCCAATAAGTAGGCAGCTCGTTGGTGATGTCAGCCAAGTAGTCTATGGACATATTGGGATCCAGGTAAACCCGAAAGGCGCTGGTCTCAGGGCCAGTGAAGCTTACGGTGTACTCCCAGGTCTGGGTGCTATGTATGTAGGTAGAGGATATCGTATCGGCTGCTGCTACCGTTGCTACTAATACCAGCATACCAATGAGGACAACCACTTTTGAGGACATCATGTCCCCCCCCTTAAAGCTGTGACTAAAACTATAAACAAGCAGGCCTTGCTAACTCGTCATGATAGCAAGTATTCACCCTGCAATTATAATTATACCAAATGTCCAAATCTTTGTCAACCCCCTGATAGAAAATGCCTACATCTACTGCTTAGGAGCGGTGTTTCCGCGCTTGGCTAAGGAAACGCCGACAGCCCCGGGCGGCCGTAATCAACCACCCCCCGTGAGCATCAAGGGAGCCTCATGAGGAGACATCTTGCAATTGTGATGGCGAGGAGGTATAATGTGCCAGTGAGCAAATAATATATTATTATTACAAGTTGTGCTGCCAGCGGCAATAAGTGGATAGATAATGATGTGTAAGGAGAGGTACGTGTGCCAATAACCACTGGACAGATCACCATTGAAAGCTTCCGCCGTATATTTGCCGAGTTGATCCGGGACAAAGAAACAGCCGGAATTGAGGCAATTCAAAACAACCCTGACAACCTACTGGAGAGGGCCCAACACTATGGGGTCCACTATAAGAATGATAGTTGGGGGTGGGGTTCAAATATCTGGCATCGCAGTGAGGCTAATACAGAGGTAGTGGCCAGTGAGCATGAGCTTAAAGGGCATCACCGTCAGCTTATGCTGCGCGTATTGGAACATATCCAGGGACGGCCGATGATTCAAGTTGATGCCAATCAGGGCAGCCCGGAGTACCCGGCCCAGATGCACTGTCGGCTATATTGCGATCCTCAGTATCCTGACATCGCCTACCGCTGGCAGCAGTTGTGCTTTCCTGCCGATCCCAGCCAGAACCCGGATGCTGTCCTGTTTTTCATCCCTCAGTATTTAGGGAATCCACCGATACCCGACCGGGCGGGCCAGATGCTACAAGTAATTCGCTTCCCCAATCATAATTATACCATCTGCACGGCGAGCTCGTACCAGGGCGAAGTCAAAAAGGCTTTTCTGTCTCACTGGATACTACATTGCTATAAGCATGGAGGCACCGGAGAACATGCGGCCCTCAGAGAATTTACAGTCAAGACGGTACGAGGAGATGAAAGGCGAGTAGTAATGGGTGTGTGGGGGCTGACCGGCAGCGGCAAATCTACCCACGGCCTGTACGTATTTAACGAAGAGACCATCCCGGTATTTAGGGATAGATTCGGGATAGATTTATCTGATATTGTCTACGACCAAGCCATCAAAAATGATGACGTCATCGGCTGGTTTGAGGATAGGGTATATGGAGCCGAGCGGGGGGCGTGGACAAAAACAGAAGGAGTGGGCCGTCATCAACAGGCAATTTATCGGGCGGGGATGAGTGCCACGGCGTTACATGAGAATACCGAATGGGATGAAGATGGACAAGTCAGCTTTGCCGGCGAGCGCTTTCAGTACCACGGGCAACTCAACCAGAATGCCCGGAGCGTATTGAGTCTCGAAGATATGGGCTACTTTGATGGCAGTGTTGATTCCACTGAGCCTCCTACCACTATGGTATTCATTAGCCCAGGCTATACAAGTGACTATGCGTGGCTCAAACTCAACGATATTAACTTCGCGGCTAAAGTGCTCGCCGATGGCCGGACAGTCGGCCATCCCGCTCAGAGCCAGGAGGGCGCCGGGGAGACGAAGTATTCTAGCCGGTATTGCTTACCGTTTACTATGGGGGTGGGCAATGCGCACCATGTCACACGGCTACGGGGTTTTATGCGCAAACGCGCTGAAGCGGACGACCCCATTGAGATCTACCAAATAAATACAACCGGCAAGATTGGGGCCAAGTATGAATGGGATACAGTAGCACTTAATGGCCAGGAATACGCGGTCCCGCGGGCTATTTTCAAGATAAAGCACGGTAGGAAGCAGCCCGTGGGCGGCACTGATCCGGCTATTGAAGAGACGGCACTATTCCTGGTTCAAGCGACGCGGGGTGCCGTAGAGTATGCGCCCCATCCGGTGTGGGGCGAGAAGGTGCTGGTGCCGACTCGGGTGGAAGGAATCAGCCACGAGCGGTTGGCGCAGCTTAATCCGTATACGTATCGAACCAATGAGGAGATGGAGGCATTACTGCAGGCGCAAGTGGCCCTGAGTAAGTACTATCTCCGCCAGCAGTGTCCGGGGCTGGATCGCGACATCTATTATGCCATGGACTTTTAATCGCCACTGCCGCGTTGATCATTAGTAGCTACCACTGCAGCATCGCCACGATCCCCCGGCCAGTGATTTACTATTCGGGCTTAGCATTGTCCCAACAGATGATAGTAGGAGCGGTGGAGAACAGGCCTATTGTTGGCGGTAACCCCCGCCCAATTGTTGCTGCTGGGCGAAAGTGGACACCAGCACAGCGGGGCCCTTTCCGCGAAAACATGGGAATCATAATAAACAGATACAATAAGACGCGAGGGCAACCAATATTGCCGATCCTGCACTATAAAGCAGTTGCACGCATGCTGAGAGTTGTCGCTATCGGGCTGATGGCGATGATACTACCAATCACGTTGCCTGTCGGCGGTTCACGCGCCGCCCCGGGCCAGGAGAGCGACGCGGCTGAGCCCTCTCCCCCATCGCCTGCGACCTCAGCATCCACCCAACCTCTGCCGCAGGACCCGTTTCAGCGCTGCGCCTACAAGGCTGTTGTAACACAAGAATTTGGCCCTCTGGAGCCCTGGCAGCACCGGGCGTATACCCAGGGGCTTCAGCAAGGGATAACAGTGGACGGGAAAGCGTGGCTAACTGTGTATGGGCCCTGGGAAGGCCGTCAGGGAAGAATCACGGCCTCGGGGGCCAAATGCTCCCCCCGCGTAGCTGCTGCCAATAGTGTCCGGATGGGCTGGTTCATTTGGTTGCAGTCTACCCCCAACGGGGGCGCCGAAATTCGCCAAGTACTTGATTGTGGGGCGAAGCGCAATGACGCGATCGCTCGCGCTAAAGGCGCCAGCCTCTGGGCAGACCTCTGGCATCCACGCCGGTCCAGGTGGACTGCCATATCCAATTATGCGGTTATTGAGCCTACAGGATGAAGGTGTGAAGCTGCAGCCGTTTGGGGTTGGACCATATAATACGCGTCTTCCCTCCTCCCTTACTGTCGCCCCCTGTGTCACTACACATAAACCTCTTGCCCGGGCCGTGGTGCTACGCCTATCTGAGACAAATGGCGGCATCCGTAGCAGCGGCCAGGCTACGCTGACCTCCAGGCT
>SDBU01001531.1_pt1 | contig 32685 bp, 33 predicted proteins | sample 2277071 | NCBI WGS metagenome assembly SDBU01 (sample SAMN10397929, study PRJNA504765) | marine sediment metagenome | isolation source: marine sediment core GS08_GC12, 126 cmbsf | place: Arctic Ocean: Gakkel Ridge, Loki's castle | collected 2008 | reverse complement strand
CAGTCCATCGCTAATATCTATCGCTGTTTTTACCCCTTGCTCTACAAACAACTGTCCTTCAGTTATTCGGGGATAGGGACGAAGGAAAGCCTTTCTTAGACAAGTAGTGTCCTCTGGGTTAAACTGAAGCTGCTTAGTAAGCATCTCCAAGCCAGCGCCAGCAGCTCCCAAATAACCAGTAACAGCTACTTGCTCACCGGGCTTGGCTGCGGAGCGGGTGAGTATATGCTTATCCCGGCTGGTGCTACCAAGAATAGTAACAGTAATAGTTACCAGAGACGCACTATCGGTATCTCCACCAATTATAGCTACTCCAGTTTGCTGTGTCAGTTCAATCATGCCCTTGTAGAGCGCAGTAACATCATCTACTTCTGTATAAGAGGGTAAGGCTAACGATACTAGGGCATATCTGGGTAAACCACCCATAGCCGCAATATCACTCAGGTTGATTGCCATTGCTTTCCACCCCATGTCTTCCCAGGAAGCTGTATCCAGAGAAAAGTGAACATCCTGGATAAAGGAATCAACGGTAGCTAGTTGTATTGAGGTATCGCCATACCAGGCAGCAGCATCATCGCCAATGCCAGTTATAAGCTGTTGCCAGGAAGCCATTTGCTTATCCTGCGAGCTATTAACCATTTTAGTCAGGAGGTCAATCAGTCCGAACTCCCCTAGCTCTGAGGCTTTCATAGTTGGAATTATAACACGACTATATTTAGCTCACAATCTAGCCCTAGCCATACCGATGAAAAGTGGCTATAATATCAACATATTCAATGGAGCGAATTTAGTGTAAATGAATAAAGATTCTAAATTACCATACCATAGGATAGTGGCTAAGTTTGGCACCAGCTTGCTCACTGGAGGCAGCGACCACCTAAATCAGGACATAATGTCAAATCTGGTGGCTCAGGTGGCACAACTTCATCAGCAAGGGCTAGAATTGCTCATTGTCTCTTCGGGAGCAATGGCTTCCGGTAGATACAAGCTCGGGTTGACCAAAAAGCTGAAAGCTGTGCCACTCAGGCAAGTTTTAGCTTCGGTGGGACAAAATCGCCTGATGTATGTCTATGAGCAACTGTTCAGCCAGCACGAGATTACCGTAGCTCAGGCTTTGCTTACTAAGGCTGACCTTTCCGACCGTGCTGGCTATCTGAATGCCCGCAATACCCTGCTTGCCTTAATGGAACTGAAGGTGATTTGCATCGTTAACGAGAACGACGTGGTGGCTGTGGATGAGATTCAGGAAGCCAAGTTTGGTGATAACGATAATTTATCGGCTACGGTAGCCAATCTGGTTGATGCCGACCTGCTGTTAATCCTCACTGACATTGCCGGGCTATATACCGCTGACCCACACCATTACCCCGATGCCCAGCTCATTCCACAGGTGGAGAGGATAAACTCAGAGATTGAGCGGTTAGCCGCCGGCACCTCAAGCAGCTCAGGCACCGGGGGTATGACAACCAAAATAGAGGCAGCTAAACTGGCTACTGCCTCAGGGATAACCGTAATCATCGCTGACGGCAAAGAACCAGACATAATATTGAAAGCGGCAGCTGGCGAGGCTATAGGCACCCATTTCCTGCCCACTACCAACAGGCTTGAGAGCCGTAAGCGGTGGATGGTCAGTTACATCTCTTCCAGGAGTAAATTGATAGTAGATTCCGGGGCAGCCAGAGCGCTGAGAAAGCAGAATCGCAGTTTATTGCCGACTGGCATTAAGGAGGTTGATGGTAAGTTTGAACGCGGCGACGTGGTAACTATATACAACCAGAAAGGGGATATCGTAAGCTGTGGCATAACCAACTACAGCTCAACTGATATTACTGTTATTAAAGGGGCACACTCTAGAAAAATCGCCACCCTCCTTGGCTACGACTATGGTTCCGAGGTAGTGCATCGGAATAATCTGGTGGTGCTTTAAGGAAAGCAACCAATGGAAATGTATGCTTATATAGATGAATCCGGGGATGAGGGCGTAGGGGGTAAGGGAACAAAGTGGTTTGTTATCACGGCGCTGATTGCCAGCCAAGAAGAGGCTACTGCGTTAGGGTACACTTATCACCGAATAAAACAGCGAATTGACTTGGATGCCGATAAAGTTTTGCATTGGTCAGAACTCAGTCATCCAAGGAAAAAGGCTGTAATCGAAGAATTAGCCAATAATGACTTTTCTATCTGCTCAGTGTTAGTGGATACACAACACCAAGACATTGTTAATACCAGCCCGAAATTAAAGGGTAGAAGGTTATATTTCTATACGTTCAGGCGGTTAGTAGAACGTATTACTTGGTACTGTGATGATAAAGGCTATAAAGTGAGGATATCTGCGGAAAATAAAGGTGGAATTAAATATGAGGCGTTAAATGGCTATCTGAACTACATCCAGAGCCAGCCAGACTGCGAAATTAGAAAAGGCTGTATCTTAGGGGTAAAGCCCAAATCAAAGACACAATCTAACTTAGTACAACTTGTGGACTCTGTTTGTGGTGCGGTTTACAATGCTGTCGAGCATAAATACGGTGTGACTGAAGACTCTTACCTGCTGATGCTTAAAGACAAGCTGTATAGACGAGATGGCAAGGTATTCGGCTACGGCATAAAGTTTATGCCACACAAAAGTAAACTAATTCCACAACTACTATCAGGGACATACAAATGGCTAAACAGTATATAAAAATAGCTCCCGGCGGTAGGATCCCACGCCTCTACAGACGCTGCCATCTTTGTCAGATGACCAACCGTTCTCCAGGAGCCCTTTTTACTACAAATGTATTATAGTATATATTATATAAATTGTCAATACCTCGTTGGCATTTTTAAGGAGGTAGGGTTATGGATGAGTTGAAGACTAAGTTCTATATTAAATGGGGATTAAGAAGATGACATCAGCTATTGAAGAACTGGAAGCAAAAGCCAGGGCGGCTAAGGCAGCCTCCCGGCGGATGGCTTACCTTTCCACTGAAGTCAAGAATAAAGCTTTACATAATGTTTCAGATGACCTGTTAGCTAAAAAGGGCGAAATACTGGCTGCCAATCAAATTGATTACAAAGAGGCAGAAGCATCAGGCATGAATGCAGCTATGCTCGACCGATTGCTGTTAAACTCGGCTCGCCTTGAGTCTATAGCCCAAGATGTGCTGGCGGTGGCAGCCTTACTCGACCCGGTGGGCGAAGTGTTTGATATGCGCACCTTGCCCAATGGCTTGCAGATAGGCAGGAAACGAGTTCCACTGGGGGTAATTGGCACTATCTACGAGAGCCGACCAAATGTTACCATAGACATTTCTGTCCTTTGCTTAAAGTCGGGCAACGCCATTATCTTGAGGGGAGGCAGGGAGGCAATCCACTCCAACAGTGCTTTAGCCAAGGTGGTTCAGCAAGCCTCAACGAGGGCTGGAGTGCCTGACGGAGCAGTAAACTTTGTTGAAAATACCGACCGGACTCTGGTCAATCAAATGCTCAAGATGCGTGACTATATTGACCTTATGATTCCCCGGGGTGGGGCTGGGCTGATAAAGCTGGTTACCGAAAATGCTACTATGCCGGTGGTTAGCGGTGGCATTGGTGTTTGCCATACCTATGTAGATAGCAGTGCCGATATAGAGAAAGCGGTGGCTATCGCTTTTAATGCTAAGGTGCAGCGACCCACAGTATGCAATGCCTTAGACACCTTGCTGGTTCATGCTGATGTTGCTGAGGACTATCTACCACTGGTGGCAACTGAGTGGGCAAAAGCCGGGGTAGAGATGCACTGTAATGAGCGGGCTTTATCTATCCTCAAATCAAATCCATCTTTAGAGCTAGCGCCAGCGGTAGACGAGGATTGGGGCAAGGAGTTTTTATCGCTGGTGGCAGCAGTTAAGGTAGTTGATTCTCTGGACGAGGCTCTGGAGCATATTGAACGCTATGGCTCAGGGCATTCTGAGGCTATCGTTACTGAGGAATATAGAGCCGCCATGCGTTTTCTTAATGAAGTGGACGCTGCCTGTGTCTATGTAAATGCCAGTACCCGGTTCACCGATGGTAGCCAGTTCGGCTTAGGGGCTGAGGTGGGCATCAGCACCCAGAAATTTCATGCTCGGGGTCCATTAGGAGTAAAAGAGCTAACTAGCTATAAGTGGATTATCTTCGGCAGCGGTCAGATAAGACCCTAAAAATTAGTTGCACTGGCTGAAGTCAATAGCTATCTATTTTTTATAGAGGAAGTAAATTGCATAAAGGGTGCTGAGAATTCCCACAATAGCTCCAACTTGAAAAACATAGCCAATACCAAAGTGGTCCAGAGTGTAGCCAAAGACCATTGGGCCCAGTACCATCGCTGCACTCATAGCACTCCTGGAAACACTCATTACTGAGCCCATCCCGTTATACTTATTACCCAACTCTACATTAAATGCCATTATTGCTACCCTGGCAAGGGAACCTAATAATGCCATTGGCAACAACATAGTAAGCAGCATTCCACCAGTAGACATGTAGGGGATAAAAAGGACAAAGATAGGAGCAGCAATGCTACCAATTACTATTAAGCTCTTCTTGTTAAGCCGGTCAGCCAGAGGCCCAAGTAGTCCTTGGGCAAACCCACCAGCTAGCATATAAACAGAAAGTATCAGCCCTATGCCTGTTATACTCATTCCCATAGTAGAAACCGCTAGTATAGGTAAGAAGGCAGAGATGCCCTGTCTATAGAAAGCTCGGCTAGCCAGGGAGAGGCTTATTGCTTTGACCTTGTTATCTCGTATTATTGTCCTTAATGGGGCGCTAGGGGCTTTTTTACTCCGTTCAGAAGGTGATTTAACAGTAGGAACGAGGAGGAGAAGCAGAATGAGGGCCAGGGCAGTGAGTCCAGCCATAGCGTAGAAGCCGGCATTCATATAGAAGGCATCGGCCAGAACCCCCCCCAGAAATGGTCCAGCTCCTCTCCCAAGAAACATTGACATGGAGAAAAGATTTATGTAGGCACCTTCTCTCCCCCTAGGGATAATCTCGCCAATATAGGCTTGAGCGATAGGTATAACCATAGCTGAGGCTAATCCGTGGACAAATCGGACTGAGGTCAATTGGTATATATTAGAGGCCAAAGCATATAAGAGGGATATAATGGTGTAAGCAAGTAGACCCAGGCCGATAAATATCTTTCGCCCCCTGCGGTCGGAAAGTCTGCCCATGATAGGCATCAATATTGTCCGCGATAGAGCAAATGCTGAATACATAAGACCTAGCCACAGGCCAGAGGCGCCCATGCTTTGTGCATAGAGAGGCATAAGAGGAGCTATGATGCCCATGCCCAGCACGGAAGTAAAAACAACAATAAATAGGGTTATAAAGGCCTTTTTATTCATAAAATCCTTGCAAGCGGATTATCTTCGGCAGCGGTCAGGTACACCCTTAAAAGGAAAACTAGAGTGGCATGAATATCTCTGAGGGCTCTATCTTACAACTATAGTTAAGACAAAGGTTTCGGCTGGCTCAATGTCTTCCCAGGAACGCTGGTATTCCATTGATATGGTGCTTTTGCCTTTCTCAAGCGCCTTAAAAGTCCATATTTCTTCGCCACTAGCTCCCACTAGAGTCTCATCCTCGGGTGCCTTAAATTCCGGCTCTCCCTGCTGTTCCAACACATTTTGGTCAGTAATTTCTGTCAATTCCCACTGAAAGCCGGTGGTAGGGTTAGATTCCAGAGTTATTGTCAGTGTATCACCAGCAACCAGCTCAACTTCTTTGTCCATATATGAAGCATCTACCGATACTTGTTCTAGGACTGACGAACAAGCACATAGGGCTGATAGCGAGATAGCAACCATAGCACAGGCTAATATTAACTTTGATTTCACCTTAGCTTCCTCTAAACTTTTAGTGTGGTTTCGCTTCATTTAGGCTATCTTGCTGAACAACAAACAACTGTTTAATACCTTTCTCAGCCAGAGCGAGCAGGGAATCGATGGCTTCCTTGGAGAAGGGCTTAGCTTCAGCCGTGCCCTGAAGCTCAACAAATTTTCCCTTGCTAGTCATCACCACATTAAAATCAACAGCAGCGTTGTAGTCCTCATCGTAGCACAGGTCTAGCAACATACTGTCATGCACAATGCCGACACTGGTAGCAGCTACGGCGCTTCTCAACGGTATGGATGACAGCACCCCCATATTCACCAAATTTTGAAAGGCTTGATATAGGGCTACATAAGCACCAGTAATAGCCGCAGTTCTGGTGCCACCATCAGCCTGAAGCACATCACAATCCACGATTAAGGTTCTCTCTCCAAGTGATGACAGGTCAGTTACTGCCCGCAGTGAGCGGCCGATAAGACGCTGTATTTCCTGACTCCTACCAGAAACCCTGTTCAGTGATGAGTCACGAGGGGTGCGGGTAACCGTGGAGCGAGGCAGCATAGCGTATTCGGCGGTAATCCAACCTTCACCTCCTCCTCTAAGGAAACCCGGCACCCGCTCCTCTACACTAACTGAGCACAACACTTGGGTCTTGCCTACCTCTATCAGCGCTGAGCCTTCGGCAAAGCTCTGAAATCCAGATATTATTTTCACCGGTCGCAACTCATCCCAGACACGCCCGTTAACCCTTTTCACCTTAGAAATCTCCTTCGAGGTAACGCATCTTTGAGTATAGCATTGCTCGGTGATATTGACAATTAAGCTTGCTTATCTACCTCACCCCCTTAATCCCCCTCTCCTTCAAAGGAGAGGGGGAAGATAAATAAAAGAGGGGCTAACGCCCCTCTTAAACTCCCTTTCTTAATAGCCAACTAGATTGTATACTCTTGGTGAGGTAATAATCGGAGGTTGTAACATAATGTGGAATTTGGATGACGAAACTAGATACGTAAAAGTACACTCTTTTACTATGCCTAGAGCCTTCACCTATGCAGATATGAGGCCAGGCCATACTGACAGGGATAAAAGAGAGTATATTCGAACCAAAGCTGCTGAGAGTTTCCCTACCAATATTCCTAGTATTAAATGGTGGGCATTTCGTATTCTTGTTAAAAAGGCCGGTGGTAGACCGTTCGATATTGAAAACGTTCCGAAGCTTATTGTAGACGCATTTTGCAGATGGCAAGTTCAAAAGGATGGTTCAAAGTATGAAAACTTGTGTCTCTTCGCTGATGATACACTAGATTATGTGAAAATAATCGAGGTTGGTGGGATGCGTAGCCAAGAAGGAGATACCACGGAAGTGGAAATCTTCGGATATAAGTAAGAAGAACTTATGGGGATAGCCTAAAATTCCTATTTCAAGCTTAACAGGAATTCCTTTAGCCAGCTTAAGGCTGCTTCGGCAGCACGGTGCTTATTCTGCTCCCGGTTCCCGTGGAAGTCGTGTTTCCGGCTGTAGGTTCCAGCCCGGTGGGATAATCCAATGTAGAATAGTCCCATTGGTTTCTCCGGGGTAGCCCCGCTTGGTCCAGCGATACCGGTATCAGCCAGGCATATATCGACAGCTAAGATTTTTCTGCCACCCTGTGCCATTTCTTCAACCACCTGACGATTTACCGCACCATATTTGTTGATAGTATCCTCTTTCACCCCCACCACTTTAATCTTAACCTCATTACTGTAGGCAGTAACCGACCCTTTATAATAATCTGAACTATCGGGGATATTGGTTATCCGATGCGATATTAACCCACCGGTAGCTGATTCAACTATCCCCAGGGTCAGCCCTTTTTGTCGAAGCAGATTTCCCACCTCTTGTTCTAAACTAGCCATTGAGCTATGTAAACCTTTCCATTAAGAAGCGTATTGCCTGTTCATCAACCTGCTTATCGCCTTGACTAAGTCTGGCTACAATTTCTTCCACTACTTCGTACTTATGCTCATTATAAAGGTCATCTAGTCTGTTATATATCATCGCTCTTCTGCCAACCCTGAAGTTAAGTCTTTCTTCAAGTGGTAAGGACTGAAACCTGTCAATGACAGCCAGCATCTTCTCTTTGTCCCCGGGCAATTTGCCCTCAATTTCCTGTAATAGATTACCAATATGGTCACTCACATAGTTTGAATGACAATCAAGATGCTCAATAAATAACTTCTCTTCCTCTATCATCTGTTCATCGGTTGACTGAACATAATTACCGTTTTCTACTTCAGCATACAGAGATATTCTATTATTGATGCTCAAGGTTCTGATTCTGATAAAGTCAGGGTCTATCTCGTTCAATACCTTGGCAGTTTCAATAGCATGCTCTCGCCACATTTCCTTTCCCCCCAGCCCGAGGAGGATATATTCACAGAGCGATATGCCAGACTCTACTACCTTTCTGCCACCAGTGATGTGTCCAGCAGCAGTAACCCCCTTATCCATAAATTGGAGTAGCCGGTCATAGCCTGTCTCCAGACCGATATGCAGTCGGGAAAGCCCAGCCTCGTGTAGCTCAGTTAGTTCCTCAAGCTTCTTTTTAGCAGCCGTTTTGGAACGCCCATAGCTGGTTACCCGTTTAACACTGGGCAGAGTTTCTTTCAAAAACCTGATTACCTCAGCCAACTCATTAGTCCGCATAATTAGGGTATTGGCATCTTGCAAAAAGGCGTTCTCACTACCAGCATATAACCACAGAGCTACATTATAAAAAGCTTCGCTAGATGGACTATTAAGCACCATACTAGCCGCTTTCCTTATTTCACCCCCATAGCCAGACCGCCACGAAATCTCCTCTATCTTGTCCTGTATAGCCTTGACTGTTTCTATGTCCTGCTTTATTTCAGCCACTGGTCTGAGCTGAAATTTACTCCATTTGTACATAGAACAAAAGCGGCATCGATTCCAAGGGCAGTTTCTGGTTGCCCTGATAAGCAGAGAATAAGCCTCGCTCGGTGGTCTAAAGGGACCTACTTCAAAAAAATATGCTGCCATTTCCCTCTATAACCATTGAAATATGTTTTGTTTAATGAATTCAAAGTTGTTTTTCACATTTTCGGCACCAGTTATAATATCCATATGCCCGGGAAGTAAATACTCAATTTCTAGTTGCGCTAACTCTTCTATGGAGTGTTTAAGCTCCTCAGCATTGCCACCAGTGAAGTCAACCCTGCCGGTATTTTTATAAAAGATAATATCTCCACAAACTAGAATTTTCTTCTTCTGGCAGTAAAAGCAAATGCTATCAGGAGAGTGCCCCGGTGAATGGATAAGTTCAACCTCAATATCACCAATAGTTAACCTGTCATTATCAAAGCAGCTATCCATCTTGAACTCCCCGCCTTGAAGACCAAAGGATTCTGACCTCCTGGTAACGACTTCATCATAGAACTTTTTTTGTATCGGGTGAGAAACAATCTTGGCTCCAGAAAATTCCTTGAAGGCTTCATTTGTCCCATAATGGTCGATATGGAGGTGGGTGTTAGTAATAACCTCAATATCTTCAGGCTCAATGCCATCTTGACGCAAGTCCTTTACCAATGCTGGCAGAAACCTGTTAAGCCCAGGGTCTATGATAATGCTGAAGTCATCCTTAACCACATAGGTATTGCAGTCCAGCATTCCTTTTTCAGAATAAAAATATAGATTGTCTGTCAGTTTCATGTTATTCCTCACATTGATTATATAATAAGCATCGACTAAAATAAAAACAACGGTATTTATAGTGCTAGTTTGCTTTGGATAGAGTAGATAGTGAGTAATAAATAAGATGGGGGTTTTGTTATGGCAACATTAGCTTGGTTTTTTGGCTTTCTCGGTGGGTTGTGCGCCGTGATGGGCGTTATTACTGCCGTTGAGATAGTTCCCTTACTTGATGCTGACTTCACTCCAATGTTCTGGTTAGTACTAGCTGGGATTTTACTCTTAATCTGCATAGCTTTCGCTACAGGTCGAAGAGAATATGAGTAGCTAAATGTCTACCTCAGGAAACGAAGCCAAGATATCAGTGCGAGTTCATCCCAACGCTGCCAAGAATGAGGTGGTTAACTTTACCGACAGAATATTGCAGGTGCGGATATCAGCACCACCGGTTAAAGGTAAAGCCAATAGGGAATTGATAGCTTTTCTCAGTCAAATATTAGATATTGGCAAAAGCAAGGTGAGTATCATAAAAGGTCATAGCTCTCGGCATAAGATAATAGCAATAGATGGCATGAGTCAACAAGACATTATGGAGCGACTATCAACATATGCAAAACATTAAATCTGCTTCCGCCTCTTCCTCCGGCGCTGCCAGAGAATAACCCCAAGTATAACTCCCCATATTGGACTAAAGATTAAGAGCCAGATAGCTATAAAGGCTAGAACCTGCCCGAAGATAACAAGCCCACGAATAGCCGATTTGAATGCCTCTAGAGCATTCCAACCAGCACGGACCAGCGGCTTAGCTGTAGTCACCGGCTTCAGGTAAATTGAAATCAGGCTCATTGATGAGGTTCGTTCCAGATATTGCATCTGACCCTTGATTTGCTCTATCTCACGCCGCACCCGAGACAGGCTTTCATAAATCCTGAGAATATCCTCTACATCCTCGGCTTTTTCCAGAAGCGCCAGGTACTGGCTCTCGACCGCCTCAGCACTCTTGAGCCTGGATTCCAGGTCAACATACTCTTCGGTTACATCCCGGCTGTCAGTGCTCTCTGAGGTTACCCTTACTGCCAGCTCTCTAAGCTCGGTTAGTGCCTGGTCAAACTTTCCATCAGGCACCCGAATAGAAATCCGTCCCGTCATATCCTGTCCCTCTCCAGAAATTCGGGATGATACTACATAGCCACCAAAACCTATGGCTAGTTGAGCTATGTCATCTCGGCTGCCAACTACATCCTCCACTACCAGGGACATATCTCCAGTGCGGACTATCATCCGCTCTTCTGATACTGACGGTAAACCTTCAACTCCAATCTCTATATAGTCTGTCTCTTCCCCCGCTGGCATCACTTCTCTTGCCGGCATTGTTTCTTCCGATGGGGCACCGGCGCAGGAAATCAACACTGGCAGGCACATCACCAGCACGGCTACTGCTATTAACACCAATTTTTTCATAAGCTAGTCTCCCATTCGCTACTATACTATAACGTTGATAGAATGAAAAGGTTAGGATGGATTTAGAGACTTATAAATAATATCGGCAAGTTGCTTGCCATAGCTATCGGACACACTCCTCTTGCCAAAAGCTGTGAATGGTATTAGGATGAAGTGAGCTTTGATTACAAGGGTGTGAAATGCTGAAGAGGTTCTTAAAGACTGATAAGAAGTCGAAAAGGAGGTAAAAAATGAATTGGCTTAGTAATTGGACTGAGAAGTTTAAGCAGATGCCAAATCCTTACTTTACTTTGAGTTTCTCTGGTAGGATTCTTGCTGGTATAGGCTTGGGCATGCTACTGGCTACCTGGCTACGGCTACCAATATGGACTGGCTGGATATTCATTGGTGTAGGTGTGGCAATGCGCATTCCAGGTGCCAAATTTCTTCTTCGCAAGTGATGCTTAAAAGTAGATTATAAACACACCCCTGATGGCGATTGTGTGAGGTTTCAGGCATATTGTGGTATGCAATCTTAGAGACCTGGTACGCAATAGATGGCTGGGAAAGTGGTGGCTGGGTGGGTGGTTAAAGCAAAGATACCACTGTGAGATAATAGTAGTTCCGAGTAAATGGAATGTCAATTACTAAGCGAAAAACTACGAAAATCCCAAACAGCACGAGGGGTGGGGAATAGACTAGGTCTTCTTAGTGATGGGTATCTTTAGGACATCTATCACTTCATCTAAATTATGCTTATCTTCGATAGCTATTGATGCACATTCTCCACCATAGAACCTTTTTGTACCTTCTGATTCTGGTTCAACCTTGTGGTGTTTTAAAGAATTACGTATAATTTCTTCGCTAAGCATTAATACAACCGACAATTTCTTCTTCCGTACATAGATGTAAGCAAAGTTTTTCTTGTCTATTATTGAGATATAATATTTCTGTGGGTTAAATCTGAGACTTGGTTTGAATTCTGACAGACTCAATTTAATAGTCTGATAAATTTCCTTAACTTCAAGACTAACACCATCTAAGTGATATTCCTCAGTGTGTGGCACTTTCCCAACTTCCTCTTCTGCAGTCCTTGCTCCAGAGATTTCGCCCAACATAGCACTTTCAAAATCAGGAGTGAGCGTTAACAACTTGTCCTCACCGCAACGATATTCCTTTAACACTAGTAATTTGACCATCTTGCTCCATTCAGTGTACGTATCAACCATTTCGAGCAATTCAGGTTTCATTTCGTCAATAGTAATTAGTATATTTTGACTATTCTCTATTGTATCCTTGATGAACTTGAAAACTTCTCTTCCTTTTAAGAACTGTTTGAATTCCTTCTCTATTTCTTTGTCCATTTGTGTTGCCGAGAATATCTTTTCAATAAGTTCATTCTGCGCTTTAGGGTTTCTAAAAAAGGCAAAAAATTTAGTTATTTGTGGGAAGATGTGTCTGTGGAAGTCGTGCTTTTCTAACTCAACCTCAACCAAGTAGAATTCAGGACTATCAGTGTTTTTTAAATCAAAGAGTAGTCCATCAGGAATAGACCCACCAAGGGATGCAGTATCTATCTTAGCCTTTAGGTCAATGTAGATTGTAGACGTTCCGAAAAGAAGCTTCGTATTGGTCTTTATTACATCTTCGAAGTCATGTTCCGAAGGGTATGTAAATTCAGTGAATTTGTTGTTATTGTGGAAGACTACAGATTCCATATTATTACCTCTCTCTGACAATAGCCCTTGCTTGTATTGATAAAGAGTCTTGCTTACGTATCAGCGTGCACACCTAATATATACTGTGTGATAACACTCTACAACTATCATATAGTAGCAGCAAGCGAAACCCCCAAAAATCCCTAAACAGCACAAGGCATCATTTTATCTAATTTATTTCTCCACCCTCTCCCACAGCCTTTCGCCATCAGTGGTGAATTCTATACTTCTGTACCTTAAACTGTACCTTAAACTGTCCTAGCCCGATGTGAATTATCCAAGGGTGATGCTGGGGTCTGAAGGGCGCTGCTGGTAATAAGGGATTAATGGTCTATATAACTCCAGGAGGCGGCGCAGTTCGCCAACCGGTTCATCATGATGGTCAACGCGAAGGTCAATCCTGGGAAATACCTGCCAGTCATAGACCAGCAGGGCTGCTGAAACCTGCCCGCCGTGCTGACCACCAGCATCCCTGCCAGCTTCAATCGCCAGCATAAGGCTCTCATCCAACGATTCCTCAGGTGATGCCTCAAAAGCATCTGCCATGGCAGTGATGGTCTTCTCCCCAACAAGGGAATTCCCCATAGCAACATAGTTCTTTTTGATAATGTGCCCTGCCCAGTCCTTGAGGTTTGACCCGGTGTATGCAGCACTGTTTCCATCTTTATCCACCACGCCAAGCTGGCGTCGCTCGATATGAGGGTCACTATCCACCAGCTCCTTCAGTGCCTTGGGAGCGGAATAACCCATTCCCAAGAGCTTGAGAGCGAGATGGCCCAGGCGAGGGTCAGTAGAAGCCTGGGTAGCTACCGCTCCCACTCTAGCTTTTCCGTAGGGACAGCGGGAACCTATAGCCATCTCACGCGTTGTCAGCCCGATACCCAGCATGCCCGTTCGTTCGCAACGGGCAACAATGGTAAAAGTGTCAGCTCCTACAAGGTCTCTAGAAACCATAGTGATTATCTCCTTTCAATATTATTTAGCGGGAAAACAAGAGCACCTGCTAGTTCGCTAACTATCACACAGATGATACCGCACAGCAAGGAGATTTTCAACAGAAAAGTTACTTTGAACTGCTTCAGCTTGATTGATGGAGTAAGTCAAGCTTATCCATCTGTTTTCACCCACAGCCTTTTGCCATCGGTGATGAATTCTATAGTGTGATGTTCGTCAGTTTCACTATCGTAAGTTTGATATATATTTTCTGAGCCTAGCTTTTCCTTAAGCCGAGCCATAACCTCAGGGGCGGGGTGTCCATAAGGATTGTCTTTGCCTACTAAGCCTACTGAGATAACGGCTAGCTGGGGGTTGACCACAGCCAAGAACTCAGCAGTAGTAGAGGTATCTGAGCCGTGATGGGCAACCTTGAGCACAGTGCTGGTTAGATTGGCTCTACGGCTAATAAGGTCGAATTCTGCCTGCCACATTATATCAGCAGTCAGCAGGAAGCTAATATTGTCCATACTTATCCGCAATACCATACCATTATTGTCTATATCAGACTCGGTACCAGTTAACAGAAGTTGTGGTGGGTTAAGCACCTCTATTAATACTCCGCCCAAATCAATCTGCTGTCCTGCCTGAGCTATGGTGCATTTAATATCCTTCTCCTCAATAACTCTGAGCCACTCACTATATATAAGTGAGTCATAATCCAAATTAGGATAGAGCACCTGCTTCACCTTGTATCTATTTAGAACCTCTACCAGCCCGGTAACATGGTCAGCACTGGGATGGGTTAATATTACCAAGTCAATAGTCCTGTCCCAGAAGGGCATTTTATTGCCCAACCCCAGGGTTATTACCTGCGGGCTGGGTCCTCCATCAATCAGTATTTGCTGACTTCCTTTAGAAATCAGGATGGCGTCGCCCTGACCGACATCAAGGAAGCTTATGTGGAGATTATCATCGGGCATAGTGGCAGCAGCCAGTGATACCAAAATAGCTACTGCCAGTAGTGGCAGGATAACCCATTTCCTTGGTTGCTGTGAAATAAAGCTAGATAATTTATTTATGCCTGACTTCAGCCGAGCTTCGGTTTTGGTTGTTGGTTTGCCCAATCCCAACCGATAACTGTTGAGCCAGATAGCTATAGCCAGGGCTGAGTAGTAAATCCATATCAGGACAGCGTTAATCGAGCCTACCTCAATATATGATAATGGGAGGGTAGCAAAAACATCAACCACCAGTAGCATATATGATAGAAAGAGCCAGGCTAGCCAACCTACAACCTGACCCACGGGTAAGGCGATGAGTCCCAGCCCTCCAGCTAAAGCCCCAGTAATGATAATAGCCGGTAGAGCTGGCAGAGCAAATAATGTGGCTAGGGGAGCCATCAATGAAACAATGCCAAAGTAATAGGCAACAACCGGCCATACGCCTATGATTGCCCCCAGGGTTACACTGAAGCTATCAGCAATAACACTGGCTATGGAGGCTGCTGTGCCTTCTTCACCCAGGGTTTTGGTAACGGCATTTCTACCTATGGCTCGGAGGGGTGGGAAAATGAAGATTAAGCCAGCCAGAGCCAGAAAACTCATCTGGAAAGAGGCGAGCCGCAGGATTTGCGGGCTGATACCTACCATTATGGCTGCGGTAAAGGCGAGAGCAGTAATGGCACTACGCTGTCTACCTAAAAGCTCAGCGGTGAGGAACAGGCTAGCCATAATTGCTCCCCGAACCACTGGCGGACGCATGCCAGTAAGTAGAACATAAAGCCAGATTGCCCCCAGTGCCAACCAAACGTAGAGGTGGTGTCTCCTGCCAAAGAGGCAGATGCCGATACTAAGCAGGATACCAGCCACGATGGCAAGGTGAAGACCGGAGATAGCTAACAGGTGAGCAGTGCCACTGTAGCTGAAGTCAACTTTGACCGATGGTGGGATATTACTACGAATGCCTAAAATAATACCCTGGGCTAGCGATGCTTGTGGCTCAGGCAAAATTTTAGCCAAAGTCTGGGATAAACGATTTCTTAGTGAGTAAATCCACCCCAGCGGCTTAAAGCCCTTCCCCGTCTCTAATATTTCTATTTCAGGGTAAAGCATAGTGGAATAGATTCCCTGATGAGCTAGATAATCTTTATAATCAAAGTCATCAAGCTGGAGCGGTGTCTCCAGTTCGCCAGTTACCAGAAGCACATCACCATAGCTATAGGTAGAGTAACGGGGCACGAATAAGAGCGCTACGCCTTCAATCTCTTGCCATTCTTTATCCACTTTTATTTCGGTGGCTGACAGGTAGAGATGGCTAGTTTTGTCTCCAATTTCGGGGTCTCTATCTACTATTCCCCTAATTTCTACAGTTTCCTGGTCGTTGTAAAACTGGAGGCAGTTCTCATCAATAATGGGTAGCCTTGACTGGGAGTAGAAAGCCCCACCAAACAGGGCAATAAGGCATAGACTAATTAAGATTATTAGTTTCCTGTGATTACGGGTGATGAGAAGTAAGGGGAGGGGAATAAGTCCAGTGAAAATAAGGATAAAAGGCAGATTAAATTCTGGCCCCAAAAAGATACCAGCCACCCAGGCACAGCTTAGGGAAATAAGCAGCACTTTTCCATCCTGAGTATCAGTCTGCTACAGTAATTAGGTGCTTAACCTGCTCGTAGGTAGCAATTCCTATGCCCTTTACCTTAATTAGCTCTTGGATATTGTTAAATCGTCCATTTTGCTCACGGTAGTTAACGATGCGCTGAGCCAGGATTTCATCGATTCCAGGCAAAGCTTTTAGTAGCCGAAGTTCAGCTCGATTCAGGTCAATTTTTTGCGGCAGCTCTCCCTCACCAAGACTAAGTACATAGAGCTTAAGCTGGATGATGTCAGCATCATTAGTAGTTCCGCCAGCAGCTTGGATAAGAGCCTCTATACTGTCACTAACTTTTAGCGGATAAATACCAGGACTGCTGATGGCACCACTGATGTAAACCTCACCCGGTAGCTCCTGGCTAGAAGGCACAGAAATTTCTATAGGTTGGCTAGGGCTATATCTGGACCAAGCTACTAGACCGCCAATAGCAATAATAGCTACCAAGAGAATAATAATTAGTGCCCAGTATTTACCGAGCTTGTTTATGGGCATAGAAAGCTTTTTGATGCTAATTACCCGCCTCTCAGGGCAGTTCGTAGCTCCTCTTCTGATTCAGGAGTAGTAACAGCTATTATCTGGTCTCCAGCCTGAATGATAGTATTAGCCGTTGGTATAAGGGGTTTGCCTTCCTTACGAAGTAATAGCGCCAATTTGGTTCCCTCTGGGATGGGTAGTTCTTTTACTGGTTTGCCTATCGAAGTTGATTCGGGAGGGACTCTTACTTCTACAAGACCCGGCCCCTCCTCCTTAAGAGCTAATAAATGTGTCAACGGGTGCGTGGGCACCTCTCGTTCGATAGCCTCAATAATGATATTGGTGCTGCTTATAGTAACATCAACCCCCAGTTTTTTGAAGATAGCCTCATTCTGCGGGTTTCTGACGCGAGCTATAGTACGGGATACATTAAATTTATGCTTGGCTACCTGACAGGCAACCAAGTTATCTTCATCATCACCAGTCACAGCAACGAACATGTCGGCTCGTCCAGTGCCTACTTCAGCCAGGGTAGATGCTTCACAACCATCGCCATGAACACAGACGCTACCTAGTTCTGCAACAATACCATCGCTGATAGTAGTATTTTTCTCCACAATGAGCACTTCGTGCCCTTCCTCCAGTAGAGTTATAGTCAGATAGTAACCGACTCTACCGCCACCAACAACTACGATATACATATTTCCACCTCAGCCCTCTATTTTTTCCTTTAGTAACTGAGCAAATACTGTGGTTGGGCTAACTGCTTCTATTCCTAGGGTACTATACAAGTCTTGACGTAAGGGGTCATAAATACGGCAAATTACCCTAGGGACATTGAAAATATGCTTGGCAATTTGGACTGCCATGACATTACGGTTATCACCCTGAGTTACCGCGACGAAGACATCAGCTTGCTCTATGTCTGCTTTCCTAAGTGCTCTCTGGTCAAGGCCATTACCCACCAGTGCCGTACCATTGAAGGTAGATGATAACCTTCGGAAACTGTAAGCATCATTGTCCAAAATGGTAACCTGATGCCCCTCGCTATCCAGCAACGCAGCCAGACTAGCCCCTACTCGCCCACAGCCCATAATCACTATTTTCATATAATAAACTCGTCAAGAAGTATATTGATGATAGAATAGAACGTTACAATGAGCGTTTCTCAGCACGTAAGGTGCCACATCACCCAGGCTGAACTCACCGAAGCGCCTCTCATACTTAACACCAATCAAAATCAAATCAACCCCTCGTTCTTCAGCCTCATCAACAATAGCCGGAGCTACCTCACGAGCTTGAAGCAAGTCAGTCTCTATCACACAACCTTGCTCTTTAGCGATTTCCTCAATGTGGTTTAGTATACCCTCAGCTTTTCTAATCTCAGGTCTAATTTCAGCATCTAGTGGCAGGGTACGCTCTACAGTAATGACAAAAACAGCACAGATTTTACCCTTGCCCTTCTTATCTAACAAACGACAAGCCAGCCTCATTGTTCCATCATCAGCCTCGGTGCCGCTTACCGGCACCAAAATCCTGTTAAATCCCATCGTTTAAAGTTCCCAGTTATTATTAAACAAGAGTTATTATAACCCTCTTGTCAAAAATCTACAATACCTTTTCTATTAAAAGCCAATTAGCAGTTGACAGAAGGCGTACAAGTGCGTAAAATCTCTCCGATTATAAATTTATGCTATAAAAGGTATGCTTACCTAAATCTTTATAATCGGAGCCATCACTATGCCTGACAACTACTGTACAAATGAAGAGTAATTAACCTTGAGGGGATTAGATGACAAAGAAAGAGATTCTCGAGAAAATACCCACAGCTCGGCCAGGTGACAAAGTACTACGCCGGCATAGACAGTCGCGGAGAATATTTCGTACCATTTTTCGAAGTGTTTTAAGATTCTTTAAAGGTACAGCCAACAAATAGCAGGAGATAGGATAGATGTATATTATCATAGCCGGTGCTGGGGTAATTGGTTCTAATATTGCCTCTTTACTAGCAGAGGAAGGACATGACGTAGCTGTAATTGAACAATCTGAGGAAGTATTAGAAAAGGTCCGCCGCCAACTTGATGTCAAGGCCATTCTGGGGAGTGCGGCGACGCCTAAAGCCCTCAGGGAGGCAGAAGTCCAGCGTGCCGATTTAATTGTTGCCGTTACTAATAGCGATGAAACCAATATGCTCGCTTGCTTTCTAGCTAAGGAAGCAGGTGTCGGCATGGCAGCAGCCCGAGTCCGCAACCCTGAATATTTAGGGTACTTTATCACTCCGTCCGAGTTGCCTTCAGCCCCACGCCGAGTAATTAGGATGAAAAGCTTGGGGGTAGATATTTTCATCAACCCTGAGTTTGAAGCAGCTAAGGAAATAACGAACATGCTTTCAGGACTTTATTCCACTCCGGTACAGAACTTTGCTAATGGTCGTGTTCAAATCAGAGAGTTCAAGGTGGAGGGAGAAGCAGTGGTGAATAAGCCATTAGGCGAGATTACATTTCCTAAACCGTGTGTCGTTACTCTCCTCATCCGTGCCGGAGGAATTATTATGCCAAGTGCCAATGAGGTCATAAAGCAAGGAGACTATATTTATCTAGTTGCTCCTAGAGAGTGTATGGACGAATTAGGAGAGATGTTTACCCAGCCTCAACGCCCAGCAAAGAGTGTAGTAATCTACGGTGGAGGATATCCTGGATTTCTTGTCGCTGAAAGACTGCAAAAACGAGGCGTTTCAGTTAAAATCATTGATGAAAATATCCGGCGCTGTGAGGAAATTGCAGCCAAGCTAGAGCAAGTGACAGTGCTACAAGGCGATGGTACTGACCGTGATTTTCTTATTGAGGAGGGAGTCCCATCAGCAGATGCATTTGTAGCCATTACCGAAAACGACGAAATCAACATTCTCTGCGGATTATTGGCTAAGAGCCTAGGGGTCCCCCGAAGCTTAGTGCTGGTCAACAAACCGGGATACATTCCCTTGGCTGAGGCGGTTGGGGTTAATGTAGCTGCGTCACCTTTCTTGCTTACCGCTCGTAAAATAGCTCATTTTGTTCTTCACGGTGGAGCGATTTCCGCAGCCTTCATCGGCGGTAACCAGATACAGGCTATTGAATTTGTTACTCAGTCAACGGCACATATTGTACACAGGAAGATTGCTGAGGCGGGGTTGCCAAAAGAAGCAATAGCTGGTGCTATTATTCACGACGATACGGTTATAATTCCCCCAAATAATAGTGTTGTACAGCCGGGCGACCATGTTATTATAATATCTGCTCTCTCGGTCATCCCCGCGGTAGAGAAGCTATTTAAGTAATGAGAATAAAGGTTGTTCTCCATTACCTGGGGTTGTTAATAGCCGCTCTTGGCTTTTCCATGCTTCTCCCCTTAGTCTGGAGTCTTTATTACAGGGAGCCCGATTCCCTGGCTTTTGTCATTTCAATAGGCATCACCGTAGCTTCTGGCTTACTACTTTGGCGCTTGACCCCTATCGGCGATGGGAGGATAAGTCGGCGAGAAGCAATAATGATAGTGGCTCTGGGGTGGATATTAGCCTCGGCTTTTGGCACCCTACCGTATGTATGGGCGGGAACCTTCTCAAGCTACCTTGATGCCTATTTTGAGGCTATGTCAGGCTTCACCACCACCGGGGCAACAGTGATTACCTCTATTGAAAGCCACCCTCACGGTATTCTCATGTGGCGCTCTTTAACCCAGTGGCTTGGGGGAATGGGGATAATAACCCTCTTTGTAGCCTTACTTCCGATATTGGGCATCGGAGCAGCCCACATGGTCGAAGCTGAAGTACCAGGACCTCAAGCTGAAAAGCTAACAGCGCGCATCCGTGATACAGCTAAAATCCTATGGCTACTGTATCTCGGTTTCTCGGTCGTGGAATTTATCTCGCTCTGGTTAGGCGGGATACCCCCATTTCATGCCCTGACGGTTACCTTCAGCACCATGCCTACCGGAGGCTTTACCCCTACCACTTTGAGTATTGGTGCCTACAATAACCTACTCGCTGAGGGTATCGTTATCTTCTTCATGATGGTGGCAGGAGGAAATTTTGGCTTGTATTATTTCCTCTTATGGAAACATCAAGTCAGGCGTCTCTTCAGCAACTCCGAATTTCGACTCTATATTATGCTCCTCCTCGGGGCTTGCCTTCTCATTGCCCTGAATCTAATCAAGAATATGGGGCTATCTATTGGTGAAGCCTTCAGATATAGCAGCTTTCAAGCTGTGTCCATTATGACAACAACTGGCTTTGTAACCACTAATTTTGATGCTTGGCCTGAGTTCGCCAAGGTGGCTTTACTTGTCTTAATGGTAATTGGAGCTTCTGCAGGTTCAACTGGAGGAGCATTAAAGGTTATCAGACTCCTGGTACTGGCAAAGTCTGCCTACCGTCAAATTTTGCTTGCCTTTAACCCTCGAGCCGTCGTCCCATTAAAAGTCGGGGGGAATGCATTGTCAGAGAGGGTTGTATCTGGAATTATAGGCATGAGCATTGTATATTTTGCCATTCTCATAGTAGGTTTTCTGGTAATGAGCACTATGGGACTAGACCAGGTAACTGCCTTATCTTCCGTTGCCGCCGCTTTGGGAAATGTTGGCCCTGGCTTGGGTTTGGTAGGACCACAGGCAAACTATCTCTGGATTCCGCCACTAGGTAAGATTGTGCTTATAATATGTATGCTGATTGGTCGTCTTGAGCTTTTTACCGTATTAATTCTCCTTGTCCCTTCGTTTTGGAGGTGGCGTTAATCGGCTTGACAATTATCTGCACCTCATTTAAACTCAAATTGACAGTAAACATCAGAATAAACCTTCCCCTTTATCCCTACTGTTGACAAAGGAGATTTAGCTATGTTTGGATTTTCATTCATTCCCAAAGAGGGAAAGTTTTTTGAGCTTTTTGAGCAGGGTGCCCGGAATGTAGTGAAGGCAGCCTTGATATTAAAGGAGCTGGTTGATACCTGGGAAGATGTTAAAGGGAGGGTAGGTGAAATAGCCCAAATGGAGGATAAGGGAGACGCAATTACCCATCAGATTATGGCACAGTTAAATCGCACCTTTGTCACCCCGTTTGACAGGGATGATATTGCTCTACTGGCTCATGTTTTAGATGACGTGATGGATTTTATTGATGCTGCTGCTGATGCCATGCTTATATATAAAATAGACCATTCTACCTCAAGAGCCAAGGAATTGGCTGATGTAATAGTGCAGTCAGCGGTTGAGTTGGAGAAGGCAATACCTCAGTTGCGGCATCGTGCCGGATTGAGAAAGATGCTCCCTCGATGTGTAGAGATTAATCGGTTGGAGAATGTGGCTGATGAGATATTCCGCTCAGCCATGGCTGAGCTTTTTGATGAGTCTAAAGATGTAGCTCATATTATTAAATGGCGTGAAATTTATGAGCATATGGAGAGTGCTACCGATAGGTGTGAGGATGTGTCTAACGTCCTTGAAGGGGTAGCTCTCAAGTATGCCTGACACTTCCCTCTGGTTTCTTCTCCTCATTATTGCATTAGCTATTGGCTTCGGGGTGGTTAATGGCTTCAACGATGCAGCTAATGCTATTGCTGCCCCGGTTGGCTCTCGGGCTCTTTCCCCCCGAAATGCCATTATAATCGCTGCCATATTCAATATGGCTGGGGCTGCTACCGGATTAGCTGTTGCCAAGACGATTGGCAAAGGGATTTTAGTCCCTGAGGCAATTTCATATTTGACAGTGATTGCCGCTTTAGCCTCAATTATTATCTGGGGGACTATAGCCACCTACTGGGGACTGCCGGTAAGCATAACCCACGGCTTTATCGCTGGGCTAGCTGCCGCTGGAATGGCAACAGTAGGTAGTGGGGCAGTAAGATGGAATATCTTGGAGCGGGTTCTGTTGGCGGTGGTTACGGCACCTGTCCTGGGCTTTATCGGTGGCTTCGTACTAATGATTATCTTATTCTGGGTGTTCCAGCGAAGCTCACCAACTAAAATGAAGGTCATCTTTAGCCGCTTGCAAATCCTCACCTGCGCTTTTCTGTCTTATAGCCATGGCAAGAATGATGGTCAGATGCCCATTGGTGTCATCGCCATGGCACTAGTAATCTATTACCAGCAGATTGGTCAGTTTGGGCAGGCGGCCATAGTTTGGGACGAAATTGTGCTTGATGGCAATTTATGGTGGGTGATAGTTGTCTCATCGTTGGCTATCAGCTCGGGCACTGCTACTGGTGGCTGGCGAGTCATCAAAACCATGGGATTAAGGGTAACCGCACTTCAACCGGTTCACGGTTTTGCTGCTAATGCCTCAGCAGCGATAGTTATTGAGGGAGCTTCATTGCTGGGTATCCCGGTAAGCACTACCCATGTCGCCAGTTCAGCTATTATGGGGGTAGGGGCTACCCGGCGTCTTTCTGCGGTGCGGTGGGGGGTGGCTGGTAATATTGTTGCTGCTTGGATATTGACCTTTCCTATCTGCGGCGGGCTGGGTTATCTATTTGCCTGGTTGATGCTGGCAATACTCTAATTAACCTATAGGGTAGACTCCCGGTGAGTTACTCGGCACTTTTCAGCGGTAATAATAGCCTTGATGTCCGCGACCGCCAAATCAACCTTGTTCTCTCGGCTTACTACTACATAGTCAAATTGAGGCAGCTGCTTTACTTCTTCTTCCGCAGTTTTTAGACGTAAGTCCAGGTCAAAGGGTGATTCAGTGTGGCGCTGTTTAAGCCTAACGACAAGTTCTTCCATTGAGGGAGGCAGCAGGAAAATAAGTATTGCTTGAGGCAGAGTTTTTTTGATAGTAGCTGCTCCTTGAATATCAACCTTTACAATTACGTCCTTTCCCTTGTTTAGCGCTTGTTCTACTGGTTGCTTGGGCACGCCATACCAATTACCGTAGACATTTGCCCACTCCAATAACCCATTATTAGAAATTATCTCCTGAAATCTTTCTGTTGATACGAAGTGGTAGTCAACAGTATCTCTCTCTTTAACTCGTTGATGTCGTGTGGTTACGGTAGTAATATACTCAAGGGGATAACCCAATTTCTTCATCCTGGTCAGAACTGCATCTTTACCAGCTCCTGATGGACTGGAAAGGACTACAAGCAACGACCTTTTCAGCAGGTTGAACGGAGCTTGATTTTTAGGGTTCGCCTTTTTCATCGCTTTGTTCTGACTTTAGCACTGCGTCTCCTCGACCTGCCTGCAATCTGCCGGTGATAGTTTCTGGAGCCAGAGCTGTCAAAAAAATATGCCCGCTATCGGTAAAAATAACAGCCTTGGTTCTCCTGCCATGAGTCATATCAATTAATAATCCTTTGCTTCTTGCTTCCTGGATGGCACGTTTGATAGGCTCTGAATTTACCGAAGCTATGGCAATAACCCTGTTCATGGCTAAGAAATTATCAAAACCAATATGAACCAGTTCCATAATCATTTATTGTTACCTCGGAATTATTTTTTCAATATCAAACCAGTTCTTCTAACTTTATTACCAAGTCCGAAAATTACTGATTGCTGTCTAATTGATTTAATTAAAATTTGATGATTCTTCTTTACAACGAGCGCCACTTATCACCCCTTTTCCTGTTGCTATTTCAGACTTTATTATCTTATACCCATAATGGCAATTAGGCAAGTATCAAAGGCTGAGCTATTTCAGGAGGAAAACAAAAGATTGCTTCGGCATTTTGTGCCTCACAATGATAAGGCAAGGAAACAATGTGTCACCGAGGTATTAAACAAGTGAGGGGCTTGAATTATCGGCTATTTGGTGATAAACTAGAGGGCTAAATTGAGTATGCATGAGCAATTAACACAGATTCTGGCTCCATACCGTGGGCAAAGGGGAGCCTTAGTCCCTGTTTTACAGAAGGTACAGGAAGTGTTGGGCTATCTTTCTGAAGAAACAATCTCAGAGGTGGCCCATTTTCTGCGCCTATCTGAAAGTAAAGTCTATGGCGTAGCTACCTTTTATGCCCAGTTTCGATTTGAGCGGCAAGGTGAGCATAGGCTCAGGGTTTGTGAAGGTACTGCCTGCCACGTAAGGGGCAGTCAACGTATTTTAAACGAAGTAGAGAGGGAACTTGGCATCCAGCCCGGGGGAACTACTAAAGATTATAAGTTTACCCTGGAGAGAGTAGCCTGCCTTGGTTGCTGTGCGTTAGCCCCGGTGCTGGTAATAGACAATAATGTCCACGGCAAGATTAACACAGCTAAAGTAAGACAGGTACTGGCTATGTATCAGCAGGAAAGCAAGGATAGCAAATAAGAACGTGGTGAATAAAGAAAAGCTAAATCAATCGGACGGTTCCAGAGAGCGGGCAGTCCTTGTTTGTAAAGGGACGGGGTGTGTGTCGGGAGGCTCGGGGGAGATTTATGATGCTCTGAAGCGAGAAGTTGAGTCATTGGGGATTGATGGTATAAAGGTTGATTTCACCGGCTGTCACGGTTTTTGCCAGCGAGGTCCCCTTATCGTTATCGAGCCTGAAGGCTTCTTTTATACTGAAGTAAAGGAGGAGGATGTTGCTGAAATTGTCCACTCCCATCTGGTTAACGGGAATCCTTTAGAGCGGCTATTCTACCATGACCCGGTAACAGGTGAAGCTATACCTTACTACCGCGATGTTCCTTTCTACGCAAAGCAGCAACGTATTATCCTCCGTAACTGCGGCTTGATTAATCCGGAGAGAGTTGAGGATTACATAGCTGTTGGCGGTTACAAAGCTCTGAAAAAAGTTCTATCTGGCATGACTCCGGACCAGGTAATTGAGGAGGTGAAGCGCTCAGGTCTCAGGGGCAGAGGGGGAGCTGGTTTTCCCACCGGGCGAAAGTGGGAGTTCTGTCGGCGGTCACCGGGGGAAGAGAAGTACCTGATTTGTAATGCCGATGAAGGTGATCCGGGAGCTTTTATGGACAGGTCACTATTAGAAGGTGACCCGCATGCGGTATTAGAGGGTATGCTTATCGCCGCCTATGCTATCGGGGCGACGCAGGGCTATATCTATTGCCGGGCCGAATATCCCCTGGCCATAGAGCGGTTGAAGATAGCATTAGGACAACTGAGCGAGTATAACCTGCTGGGCGATAACATACTTAATTCTGGCTTTTGTTTTCAAATACATATAAAAGAAGGGGCTGGGGCTTTTGTTTGCGGGGAAGAAACTGCCCTAATTATGTCTATAGAAGGTAAACGGGGTATGCCTCGCTCTCGTCCTCCCTTTCCCGCTGTATCTGGATTATGGGGAAAACCCAGTAATATCAACAATGTAAAAAGTCTGGCTACTGTACCGGTAATCATCAGTCGAGGTGCCGACTGGTACAGTAGCATTGGCAGCGGTACCAGCAAAGGTACCGCGGTATTTGCTTTAACCGGTAAAACCCGTAATTCCGGGTTAATTGAGGTGCCTATGGGCATCAAGCTGGGTGATATTATCTTCGGTATCGGGGGAGGAATTGTCGGGGATAAGAAGTTTAAGGCAGTGCAGACCGGAGGCCCGTCAGGCGGTTGTCTGCCTGCCAGTATGTTAGACCAACCTGTAGATTATGAGAACCTGGCTAAGGCTGGTTCCATAATGGGTTCTGGGGGGATGGTGGTTGTTGATGAAGATACCTGTATGGTTGATTTAGCAAGGTATTTTCTTGCCTTCACTCAGGCTGAATCCTGCGGCAAGTGTGTTCCCTGCCGCGTGGGCACCAGACAGATGCTCAACATTCTGGAGCGTATTACCCGGGGCGAGGGAAAGCCCGGGGATATTGACCGTCTGGAGAAGTTAGCACAGGTAGTTAACGCTGGCTCATTGTGTGCCCTGGGTGGGACAGCACCCAATCCAGTTCTAACTACAATTCGTTACTTCAGAGATGAGTATGAAGCTCATGTAAATGAAAACCGATGTCCGGCACTTGCCTGCACCAAGCTGATTTCCTATTATATCCTCCCCGATAAATGCGAAGGTTGTGTTATATGTCTCAGGAATTGTCCAGCTGAGGCTATATCCGGTGGCAAAAGAATGGTGCATGTCATTGACCAGGAAAAGTGCGACCGATGTGGCACTTGCCTTGATGTTTGTCCTGACCGATTTAGCGCCGTGGTAAAGGTTTCTGGAGAGGAAATGGCTGTTCCTAGTGAGCCTATTCCGGTGACTACCTCTAAATCTAAAAAGGCTGCCGGGGATTCGAGTAAATCTTCTACAGAGCAGAGAGGTACAGAGCAAGGATGATTACCCTAACCGTTAACGGAAAACAAGTTAAAGCCAGCCAAGGCATGACCGTGCTTGAGGCAGCTAAGAGCGGAGGTATATATATTCCTACCCTTTGCTATCATCCTGATTTAGCTCCCTATGGCGCTTGTCGATTATGTCTAGTAGAAATTGAAGGAATGCGCGGCTTTCCTACCTCGTGCACTACGCCAGCTAGTGATGGCATGGTAGTAAGGACAAATACCCCACAAATTCAAGAGTTAAGGCGGGATATTTTAGAACTTATCATAACTGAGCATCCCTATACATGCCTTACCTGTCCAACGAACAGGCGCTGTGAGCTGCAAGAGGTGGCTAGCAATATAGGGGTAGAGGAGATAACACTACCCCCTATTCATAAAGACCTACCGGTATACAAAGACGACCCGTTCTTCGAACGGGATTATAATTTGTGTATTCTGTGTGGACGTTGTGTCAGAGTCTGCGACGAGGTAAGAGGGGCAGGAGCTATAGCCTTCACTTACCGCGGAAGCCAAGCTTTGATTGGCACTGCCTTCGGCTGGTCTCTACAAGACTCAGGGTGTCAATTTTGTGGAGCTTGCGTTGATACCTGCCCCACCGGAGCACTAGTAGAGCGAAGTAGGAAATGGAAGGGATTAGCTGAGCGCTCAGTAATTACTACTTGCCCTTACTGCGGAGTTGGCTGTCAATTGGAGCTACACATTAAAGAAGACAGAATAATTGAGGTTATTCCCAAACGTGAAAATACGGTAAATCAGGGGCAAGCCTGCGTTAAAGGGCGCTTCGGTATTACTGAATTTGTTTACCACCCAGAGCGCTTAACCACTCCCCTGATTAAGCGGAATGGAATTTTTGAGGAGGCAACCTGGGATGAAGCTCTTGACCTGATTGCTAACAAACTCAGTGATTGTTGTGGGGGAAACGAAGTAGCCGTAATCTCCTCAGCCAAGAGCACTAATGAAGATAACTATATCGCCCAGAAATTTGCCCGGGCAGTATTAGGCACCAATAATATTGACCACTGTGCCCGTCTCTGACATGCCCCCACAGTGACCGGTCTGGTCGCAGCATTCGGAAGCGGAGCCATGACTAATTCCATTAACGAAATCTGTGATGCCGCTTGCATCCTGGCTATTGGCACAAACACCACTGCCGCTCACCCCGTAATTGGGCTGGAGATAAAGAAGGCAGTGCGTAACGGAGGAAAGCTTATTGTGGCAAACCCCCGTGAGATTGAACTTTGTCGCTTTGCTGACCTATGGTTACAGCATCGCCCCGGCACTGATGTCGCCTTGCTTATGGGTATGATGAAGGTCATAGTCGACGAGGGGCTGCTTGATTCGTCCTTTATAAAGGAACGCTGTGAGAATTTCGACGCCTTTAAGGAATCGCTTAACAATTTTAACTTGGATTTTGTGGAGCGAATTACTGGAGTGCCCAGTGAGAAGGTAGTTGAAGCCGCCCGATTATATTCCACTAACAGTCCAGCTACCATCCTCTATGCTATGGGTATTACTCAACACTCCCACGGCACGGATAATGTGCTAGCTACCGCCAATCTAGCGATGCTTACCGGTAACATGGGTAAGCCATCAACCGGAGTTAATCCACTGCGGGGTCAGAATAATGTGCAGGGTGCCTGTGACTTAGGTGCCCTACCCAATGTCTATCCTGGTTATCAAGCAATAACCATACCAGCTATCAAAGAGAAATTTGAGACCGCCTGGGGTTGCTCTCTATCAGCTACTCCCGGACTGACTCTTACCGAAATTATTGACGCTGCCGGTGAAGGGCAGATAAAGGCAATCTACCTGATAGGTGAGAATCCAGTATTGAGTGACCCTGATGCCAAGCATGTCCGGGAGGCATTAGGCAAACTGGAGTTTCTAGTGGTTCAGGATATTTTCCTATCTGAGACAGCTCAGCTAGCCGATGTTGTTTTACCGGCAGCCAGCTTTGCCGAGAAGGATGGCACTTTCACCAATACTGAGCGACGGATTCAGCGGGTAAGGAAAGCAATAGAGCCGATAGGTAACTCCAAGACTGATTGGTGGATTACCTGCCAGATTGCTAAGAGAATGAAAGTCAACGGCTTTGATTTTGACCATCCATACCAAATCATGGACGAGATTGCCCGCCTCACTCCCAGCTATGGGGGTATTTCCTATGAGCGTTTGGAAGATGGTGGCTTGCAATGGCCATGCCCCACCCAAGACCACCCGGGAACACCTATCCTTCACTCCCAAATATTCACCCGGGGTAAAGGGAAGTTTATACCCCTGGAGTATAAGCCACCTATGGAGCTTCCTGATAATGACTATCCCCTAACCCTGACTACTGAGCGTAGTCTGTATCACTTTCATACCGGAACTCTAACCCGAAAGGTGAACGGGCTGAATCAACTCCTGGGGGAGGGATTCGTGGAGATAAACCCTGATGATGCTTCGGCTTTAAATATTGCCGATGGTGAGATGGTAAAGGTCATCTCTCGGCGAGGGGAGATAGCAGCTAAAGTCAAGGTGACAGAGGTTTCACCGGTAGGAGTGGTTTCAATGAACTTTCACTTTGCTGAAACCCCAACAAATGTAATCACCAATCCTGCTCTTGACCCTGTATCTAAAATACCTGAGTTAAAGGTTTGCGCAGTGAGGCTTGAAAAATAAATGCCACCTTGGAGGAAAGGTATATGCCAAAACTTAATTTGAATCGGGTACCAATACCAAGGCAAGACCCTAAGTTACGGGGCAAGAACTTCAATGAAGTGGCTTTGGGCTATATTGCTGAGCAGGCTCAAGCTGAGGCAAGTCGTTGTATTCAATGTCCCAGGCATGCCTGTATTGATGGCTGCCCAGTAGAGATAGACATTCCTGGCTTTATCAAAGCTATCCGCGATGGTGATATACCTGAGGCATTTAGGATACTTAAAGATAAGAATAGCCTGCCCGGTATCTGCGGGCGGACCTGCCCTCAGGAGACGCAGTGCGAAGCCACCTGCTCTCTAGCTAAGAAGGGGGCACCTATTGCCATTGGTCGTCTGGAGAGCTATGTAGCTGACTGGGAACGGGCTAACCTGGGAGCAACGAAACCACAAACAGTATCACCCACGTCAACTGGTAAACGTGTAGCAGTAATCGGCTCAGGACCAGCCGGATTAACCGCAGCCGCTGACTTAGCTAAGATGGGACACAATGTTACTATTTTCGAGGCTTTGCATATAGCCGGTGGGGTTCTAATGTATGGTATCCCCGAGTTCAGGTTGCCCAAGGAGATTGTCCAGGCCGAGGTTAATTATATCGCTTCCCTCGGGGTAAACATTGAATTGGATTCAGTGTTAGCCAAGATGATAAATATAGATGAGTTACTGAATGATGGTTTTGATGCTATTTTCCTGGGCACTAGGGCTGACTCTCCTATGCTCATGAATATCCCCGGTGAGAACCTTAATGGCATCTATTCAGCAAATGAGTTCCTCACCTGGGTCAATTTGATGAAAGCCGATAAGTTTCCCGAAGATGCCACCCCAGTTAAGGTAGGTAAGAGGATAGCCGTGATTGGTGGCGGTAATGTGGCTATGGATTCAGCCCGATGTTCCCTTAGGCTTGGTACTGAGGAAGTTTACATTATCTACCGGCGTTCAGAGAAGGAAATACCAGCTAGGAGAGAGGAAGTGGAGAATGCTCAGGAAGAGGGCATCCAGTTTAAACTACTAACCAATCCCAAGCGCTATATAGGCAATGAACAAAACCAGGTAGTTGGTATGGAGTGCTATGAGATGGAGCTGGGTGAGCCTGACGAGAGTGGCCGACGCCGTCCTATTGCTAAACCGGGCAGCGAGTTTATCATTGATGTTGATATGATAGTAGCCGCTCTGGGCGCTAGACCCAACCCCTTTGTCGCCTCCACCACTCCTGGTCTGGAAACAACCAGATGGGGTACAGTGATGGCTGACGAGACTACCGGTAAGACAGTGAAAGGCAAGGTCTGGGCTGGTGGTGATATAGTTACCGGGGCTACTACCATAATTAGCGCTATCGGTGCCGGCAAGCATGCCGCCGCCGATATAAATAAGTATCTCAATTATTAAATGTGTTTTGTACCTGATAAATGTAGAAAAAATGTATGGGGGTATATTTCTTTTATATTCTATTTCTCCAGATAAAGAGAGAGCACACTACTACTACTATACCCATTACGACGCTGGCAATGGTAAAAGTAGAGGAGAAACCAACTCGATCGATAAGATTGCCTACTACTGGTGTCAACAGTCCGGAGACCTCAGTACCGGCAAAGAAATATACCCCAAGTATGGTAGCACGGCGGCGCTCTGGCGTATTCCCAGTGATATAGCTCTCTGAGGTAGGCACGCGCGTGGTGCTGACGATGCCAATAGCTATCATTATAAAAATAAGGGTAGTGGTATTAGATGCCATCCCAAGTAGATAGATACACGGTATAGTTAAGAAACTGATTACCAATAACACCTTGATACTACCGAACCGGTCGGAGAGATATCCTCCCACCGGTGCGGCAATAAAACCAACGGCTGGAGTAATAGCCATGAGCATGGCGGCGGCTGCTTCAGAAACGCCCAAGTTATCAACGGCGTAGAGCGAGAGGTAGGCTGATACGGAGTGAACCATAGTACCGGCGGTAACACTTATGAGAATAACAGGCACTAACTTCCGCCAGGGAATGTGAGTAGTTTCCGCAGTGGTCTTATTATCAATCTCTTGATGTTTACTAACTTGAGACTTTATCCGCGAGCCGATTAGAATATAAAGTAAGACACCAACGATGGCAGTCGGTATTGATAGTGTCAAAAATGAGCCGCGCCAGCCCAAGGCGACAGCAATTGGAGCGGCCAAGAGTGGTACTGCCCAGAAAGCCGAACTGCCACCGACGAAGTGAACTCCAAATGCCCGCCCCCGATACTCCGACGGTAAAGATGATGAAATGATAGCTCCGGATGCCGGATGATAGCCACCCCCTATTAATGCGGCAAGCACTAGAAAGATAATCAGAGTTACGTAGGAGTGAGTGACACCAATCAAAATCCCTGCTATAGCTACACCAGTGACACTCATTAGAACTATCAACCGTGTCCCAAAACGATCAGCTAACCAGCCAGAGATTAGCTGGCTGAAACCATTAGTTATGGAGAATGCCGATATCATCCAGCCGGACTGAGTATAACTAAGACTGAAGTCGTTACGTATCATCGGTAGCAGCGGCCTTAGCATGGCGCCGACTACGTGATGGCTGAAATGTGCAAAGACAAAGAGAGGTAATAATCCTGAAAGATACGGACGGAGATTTAACTTCTTAATAACTTTAACCTTAGAGATAGTATTAGGAAAGTCAGCTTGAATTCATATGTATTAGCCATGTTACTCAATTATTCTCATTATACGCCTTCGGTAGAAAGTGTGCAAAAAGGAATGATTTTTCCTTAGAGGGAACAATAGGTCACATTGTGTGAATTAGATTTAAAGCTAAGTCCTTTTTGAAACTTCTGTCAATTCATTAAGTTTCGTGCAATAATTGCAGTGTTTGATTTCTATCCGATAGTAGAGATTAGTATATAATGGTTAGAAGATATTAGGACAAGTTTTTAAGAGAGGTGACTGATATGCCAGGCCTTTTCGACCCAATAAACATAAGGGGACTCTCGCTTAAAAACCGCTTAGTAATGCCGCCAATGGCAACCGGCATGGCT
>SDBU01001530.1_pt1 | contig 32715 bp, 75 predicted proteins | sample 2277071 | NCBI WGS metagenome assembly SDBU01 (sample SAMN10397929, study PRJNA504765) | marine sediment metagenome | isolation source: marine sediment core GS08_GC12, 126 cmbsf | place: Arctic Ocean: Gakkel Ridge, Loki's castle | collected 2008 | reverse complement strand
TTATAACTTCAACTTGATCCTTTTTAACTCTTATTTGACAACCCATAAAGTTTTCATATTTGTGTTCTGAATTATGATTTAAAGGAGTATATGTGTATGCTGTATTAAAAACTGCAACCATGCTTTCGTATTTTTTAAGGGTATGGTATGATGGTTTTATTGGATTAAAATTAGATTTATCAAAGTCAAAATATAGACGGTGATTGTGTGGTTGCCACAAGTAAGTGATGTTCTTTTTGTTGTTGTTTTTAACCACCATGGTATGGTTCAATGAACCTTCCTGTGGAGAATTAACTAAGAAGGGGTTTTCCCCTGTTATCTTTTTGTTATGTACCTCTTTCTTGTCTTTCATAGTTCCATGTCAATCAAGGGGTGTGTCTTACTTCCTTTGATCCAGTACTGCTTTGTATTTGTCTATGTATAACTTAAATAGTTGTAAATCGTTTTCCCTTGTGCTATTTAGAATTTGTATGTATTGTTTTTCTTCTGGTGATATTCTTTCTTTTATCTCTTGTTTTGCTACTGTTAATAATAATTTGTCTAGTGTCATTTGTTTGTCTGTGTTTTTTCTTTTATATAAATCAGATTGTCCTATTTGGTTATAGTCTGATTTCAAAGCTATTGTATTGTGGCAATTCTCACAGTTACCAAAATTCATTTCAAATTGTCCATAAGCATATCTCACTATGTTGTGTATGCTTTCATTACATTCATTCATTTTATTCACCTACTGTTTGTGCTTCTGCATATTGTTTACAGAGTGTGCAGTTCTTTTGGTTTGTTCCTTTTTCACTTCCACATTTACATGGATTTCTAAAGTTTTTTTTATATTTTGTAACCTGCATTAATAACCAACTCCTTTTACTTTAATCCATCTATCTATTTCAAATATGGATATTCTTCCTTTAGAATTTAATATATGTAATTCTTTCTTTAAAATCATTAATATCCATTACCTTGATTTCTCTTTCCCACAATCTTAAAACTTTAAATCCTTTTTCAATTAATTCTTTCGTTCTAATATGGTCTTTTTCTAAACCCATAGGGTATTTATGCCAGTAATCTCCATCACATTCTATAACTAAATTCATAGATGGAATCAAAACATCACATTGATAACTATGTTTTATTTCTTTCATATATTGGTGTGTTGAAAATTCATAACCTAATTCTTTTAAAAATGTTTGAATTTTTACTTCTATTTTAGTATCTTTCATTGGAAATATTTGTTTACTACGTATTTCCCTTAATTTCTGTTTAGTTTCTTCAGAACGTTTCTTGCCTGTATTTCCTATAGATATTTTTTCCCTTATATCTTCACTAATTTTTCTTCCATAAGAATGGCTTTCTTTTCCTATAACTCCTTTATTCCAAGCCTTACAAATTCCTTTTGTCCCCTTATTCCAAGGTTGTTCCCCATACATAGGATTTTTTTCTCCTTTCTTTAATTCTCTCATTTTTTCTTTTGTAACTTTTGAATGTTTTTTACCTAACATACTACATTTTCCTATATTTTTATCAACATATTTTGCTACTCTTGGGTCTGCTTTGGTTAAACCTTTGTTCCAAGAAGGTTTGCCCCTCATACTTAAATGGGGTTTTCTCATCTTTATTTTTTCTTCCTCTGTTCTTGGTATTCCTTTGTTCCAAGCTATGTGTCCTTTTTTAAATGTCATTATTCCTTCAAATATTTTTTAATAAATGGTTCTAATACTTCCCAAACTTCTTTTTTTTCTTTCCTAAGTTTATTAACAAAATCGCACCATAATTTTCTATTTCCCCTTAAAGTTATTATTTCTTTCATAGTAATACAGTAATACTAATTAGTATATAAATCTTTCGTCAATATGGCAAATGGTGACTTTGGCGTTTGCCAAAGAAAATTATCTTATTTCTACCTCCAAATTCCATTTAATCTTTATTTTTTTCTTTAATTTTTGTTGTTTCTCAATATCTTTCTTTATTTTGTTCGTCATAGGTATTGTGATTATTTTTTCTTCTATGTCGAATGTTGCTTTGTTACTAAAAAATTTACTCTGCTTCGCAGAATTTATAATCACCCCATGAGATACGCCATTGCCGCTGCCAAACCAAACATCCGCATCGACATAGAACCCGTCGAAGTCGTAGAAGTAGATACCAACAGAGCGGATTTGTTTATTGCTTCTTTCTGATTGTGTTGGTGTCCATAGTCTTATCTTATTTGCCTGTTTTCCACTTAGGGTAGTGAATAGGTCTATTATTTGTTCTTTAGTGGCTTTATCATTGTCTATCAACGCTTTAAGGTATGTTAATCCTGCATCTGTTTCTACTAGTTTGTTTAAGTAGGTTGGTCTACATTCTGGTACTTCTTTTAGTTTGATAACCTTTTCTTTTGTTACTGTGCTTCCTACATTGTGTATTACTTCTGCTGAAAGGTTATCTGTATTGTAAACAACTCTTGTACTTGTAACTAACCATCTGTCTTGAAAGTCTTTTCTTAGAGATTCTAAAGCTTCTCTGTTGTTTAGCAGCTTAAAGACATCTGGTAATGAGATCATTCTTTGCTTCTTTTCATTGTAGTATTGTATCCATTGTTCTTGTGTTCTGTATTGATTGTCTGGTCTTGGGATTAGTTTCATTTTTGATTACCTCTTTTAGATTTACTCTGCTTCGCAGAATTTATAATCACCCCATGAGAAAAGCCACCGAAGTAGCCCAACCAACCACCCGCAAAGACACACCACCAGCCGAAGTAGCCGAAGCAGAGATCAACAGAGCGGACTTGTTTATTGCTTCTTTCTGATTGTGTTGGTGTCCATAGTCTTATCTTATTTGCTTCTTTTCCACTTAAGGTAGTGAATAGGTCTGTTATTTGTTCTTTAGTTGCTTTATCGTTGTCTATTAAAGCTTTAAGGTATGTTAATCCTGCATCTGTTTCTACTAGTTTGTTTAAGTAGGTTGGGTTGTATACTGGCACTTCTTTTAATTTGATAACCTTTTGTTTTGTTATTGTGCTGTTTGTATGATGGATTACTTCTGCTGAAAGATTATCTGGATCATATACTATTCTTGTGCTTGTTGTTAAGTAATGGTCTTTAAAGTCTTTTCTTAAGCTTTCTAAGGCTTCTCTGTTGTTTAGCAGCTTAAAGACATCTGGTAATGAGATCATTCTTTGCTTCTTTTCATTGTAGTATTGAATCCATTGTTCTTGTGTTCTGTATTGATTGTCTGGTCTTGGGATTAGTTTCATTTTTGATTACCTCTTTTAGATTTCCTCTGCTTCGCAGAATTTATAATCACCCCATGAGAAAAGCCATCGCCGTAGTCAAACCAACCACCCGCAAAGACACAGAACCAGCCGAAGTCGCCGAAGCAGAGACCAACAGAGAGGACTTGTTTATTGCTTCTTTCTGATTGTGTTGGTGTCCATAGTCTTATTGTTCTTTTGTTATCAAACTTCTTTAAGGTTTTTAGAATTACACTTAGACTATCTTTAGTATTGAATAGTGCTTGTAAGTATTTTTCTGTTGTAGAATCTTCTTTTAAATTTCCACTTAAATCTGGAATCTTAACTTTGATTTTCTTTGGTTTTGCAATCTTACTATCTACATCATGGGTTATTATTGCTATTAATGTTTTTTTGTTGTATTTTATTTGAGTGCTTGTTATTATATAACTTTCTTTGAAGTCTTTTTTTAGACTTTCCATAATTGTTTTGTTTCCTTTTTTCGCTGTGGTGTATATATCTGGTGCTGAAATCATTTTTAGGTTTTTGTTGTTGAAGTGTTTTACCCAATCTTTTTGATTCATCTTTAAAGATGTTTTTATTGTTTCTGTTTCGTGTTCTTTATTTATTTGCATTTTTTCTCCTCCCTTATGGTATTAATTTCCTCAATCATTCCTCTTGGAATAACTTGGATGTGCTTAAATTCTTCTATTTCTTTAACAGACATTTGGTCTGTTGTTGATTGTGCATCGAACCATTGAACTTCAACTATTTTTCTTTTCATTCTGTTACCTCCACACATTTCTATTTGGTATGAATCCGACTTGGTGTCCGTCTTTAACAAGTATTGACATATCTCTTTTCAAACAGAATTGGTTTAGTTCTTTTAGTGTCATTTTAACTTGTTCACATATTCTTTTAATGCTTCTATTGTTAATTCACTTATATCTTTCTTCTTCTTCACTTTAATTATTCTTAGTTTATCGTGTAATTCATCTGGTATTTCTATATTAATATTTGCCATATTTTAAACCTCTTAGGTGTGTTAGTCATATAAGTAGTATAAGCTAACTACTATATAAACTTATCTGTTTCTAGTGTGGAAATATGTATATTAAATAATTGCCCTCTATCAGAAATCTTATGAGGTAGTTTTATCAAGAGGGCAAAGCTAAACAAAGGGCGTACAAAGGACTATAATGTTAAAATTCCCATTTTAAGTGCTGCACCAACAGAAACTAATAAAATTCCGATTACATAGAACAATGGTATTAAATCTAAGATCGTTCTTGATGTAGCATCTACAACAAAACCATCTCCTTCAAAACCATAAGTGATTGAATAAGTGTCATTTGTAAAATTCCTTCCGCTTACAGTTATAATTCCTGCTTTTGTGAAATTAACATGGGTGTTTACATTTATGTTTGCATTGGATGTGTTTATTGTACCATTACCAAAGAAAGATACAGTAATGACATCATCATTTGCAGTACTTCCATTTGCTACATTATAAACATAATCAATTAGGTATGTTGCAGCAGAGAAATTAACACTTACAGTTATTGTACCTCCACTTGTAAAATTGACTTCTGTTGTGAAATTTATTTGATTAGAAGATGTGTTTACTGTTGAATTACCAAAGAAATCTATACCTAAAACGTCTGCGTTTGTTACTCCTCCTGTTCCACCAGCAATAACTATTGATTCTCCTGTTACAGTTACGTTATTAAATCCTATTGCTATTGATTCTGCTGTTTCCGTTGTTAATTGTGTTGCTGCGTTAATTTCATCAGCAAGGGCTACGGAAAGAACAATACCTACTAGAATCAGTATAAACCCAACAATTAATATATTTAATTCTCCTGCTTGTTCTTTTGCCACTTTAAAAACGTTCTATTATTACTAGTAAATTAACTTATATAAAAACCTTTAGTTTATTTATAGTAGTTTGCCTTTACCCCCCTTTAGTAGTGAATTATTACCTTTTAATAATGAGTTGTTGTTTTTCATCATTGAATTGTTATTTTTTAATAGAGTTTGGTTTCTCATTATACTTTTTTCTTTTAAAAGGTTTCCTTTTGATGTTGTCGCTTTGTTATCCTTCATTAGATTGTTTTCTTTAAGTAAAGGGTTTTCATCCATTATATTTAGTTCTTTATCTCCAACATCATCTTTAATTCCAAAGAGATGTTTTCTTGTAAACTCTTTTTTCCTTTGTATTAGCTTTTGTTTTAATACTTCTTTTTCTTCTTGTTCGTCAAATCTTCTATCTTCGTTTCTTAGTGATCTTAAAACTCTGTCGTTTGTTTCTCCTTCTGGTAGTTCAACTACATCTCTTTCTTTACTCATTATTTTTCCTATAAATTCTTTTAGTGTCATTATTTCCTCCTAGTTAGTTATTTTAAGCATTCTAAAGTAAAATAATAATCCAATAAACAATAATAAGAATACCCATACTATATTAAAGTTACTTAGTAACACGGAATAAACTGCACCAAACCATAATGTAATATATACAATTACAACCTGATATGGTGTTTTTGTTCTTGAAGCTATTATAACAATTAGAATAACACCTAAAAAGATTGCAAGAGAAGCATCTCCGATTAATTCATTTACAAAAACATCCCATAAGTCAAAAAAATTATTTTGTATTACCATTAATCTCTACCCCGCCACCATTCTAAAGTTGTTACTACCATTAGTAATATCCAAGGGGATAAGAAAAGTGTACTTACTATTGGGTTTGCATTGAACACAACAGCGAATACATCTACAAAGCTCATAAGTAAAGTTAATAAAGCTAACGCTACCGATGCTAGTACTGCTAAATCTAAATTTCCAGCAATAATTAAACCAATAGCTATCCCTCCAATACCTAAACTAATTAGTGCTTGTGCTATATTAACATTAATAAAATCGCTTATGGTTATGTCTTGTGGATTAAGTAATAGACTTAATAATAAATTACCTGTGCTTGTGCTTTGATCTAACAAACCACCATAATAAAATAGTAGTAAAAGTCCGCTAAACAAAACCACATATGTTGCCATTCTTCCCATTTTAAAAAAACTCCCTCTTAATTATATATGATAAAGATAGAATAGTAATTAATATAAATAAAAACCATTTCTGTATGTCAAAACCCTGTATGTTTGGCATTGTTGTTGAATTTATTGTTAGCCAACCAATACTAGCGAATATAAAACTTAAGCCCCAAGTTAAGATTATTAATGGTTCTGCGTCTCTTACTATTTGTATTTTTGATGCTGTTATTGATGTGATTGAAATTATTATTATTAAAGCTAATATTATCCTTGTTGTGTCGTTAAATCCTGCTTCTCCGAAAGCGTCTAAATCATCAAAAAAGTTTTTCAATGAAAATTGCCCTATGTAAGTGTTAATGATTACATAGTCTTGGGATATTGTTCTATTTATTGTTTCATTTAAAGTGTATGATGCTTCTGCTGTTATTATTGTTTGGTTTCCTGTATTAAATGTAATGTTTGCAGTACAAGCTACTCCTGTGAATGTTCCGTTTATATTCGCTAAAATATTTGTTGAATTTCTTAAAGTAAAATTACAAGATGTTATAACTCTAAAATTGCTTGATAAATTAAATGTAAAGTTAGTATCTGTATTATTTATTGGTACTGTATTTATTGGTGTGAATGAAAATAATATACCTATTCCTTCTGGTTGTTCTAACGCTTCTTCTGTTGAAATCATAGTAACTGTTATAATTTCTGATGTTGTAATTCTTAGGTTAAATGTTTGTGTTTCAAATCCTGTTTTTAAGAATACAAAACTATATGTTACATCTGGATCAACAAAGAATGTTGCTAATCCTGAATCGTCTGTTGATTCTATTTCTACTGTTTGCGGAGAACCGCTTATAACTCTAATCATTGTTATTAATGTGTCGCTTATTGTTTGACCAATCGTGTTTATTGTTCTGAATATTCCAAAGATTCCATCTGCATCTCCTAATAAGAATAAATCTATATCCTGTGTTATGTTTGTTATTGATGGAGCATTGTCTATGAAGCTTCTCTGCTGATAATCTGTTGCACTATAAACTAATGTATAATTTCCTGTTAAAGTAACTGACGCTGGGAATATACATATTGTAAAATTATTTTGGTTTGTTACTACTAAATTAAATGTTCTTGCTGTGCCTGAACCAGCATTATAATTATAAGTTCCTGTTACGTCTGCTGTGTCTATTAGAGATTGGTTTCCTTCATCTTTGATTGTGTAATTTAAAGCAACTGTTGTTAAGTCTGAACAGTTATCTAGAGAAATTTGCTGTATTGTCTGGTTTTGTGGTGCTGTTGTTTCTGGGTTTGTTAAATTAAAATACCATTTATGAGATATATTAACTTCTTTATTTGATGTGTTTAAATCTAAGCTTGGTGTTATGTTTTGTCTGTATCTTGCTAGTGTTGCATTATTGATTGTTTGTGTTGCTGTGAAGTTTGTATTATTCCATTCTAATATTACTACGCTTGGTGCTGAATGTCCTGAACCATTAAAGTCTAAAAAGAGTTCTGTTTCTATATTATTTAAGATTGGTGTTGAAAATATCTCTGTTACGTTTTCTTTGAAGAAATTGTAAGTTATGTTTACTACGTTTAAATCTCCTGTTGATTCAAACCTTAAATAATTTATATTGTTTGTGATATTTACTATTGTTACCTCTACATAGTAATCGCTAATAAATTCTATCTTGCTTACTCTTGCTAATGGTTCGTCTTTTAGTTTAAAGTCTTTCCAATGCTCATCTATGATTAACCAATCTCCTCCGTAATCATCTCCTTCTGTTGCTGTTACTTTTTGTATTTTTTCTGTGGATTCAACTATTATGGTTTGTGTTGAGCTTGGATTCTGTGGTTTAACTCCTTCTTCATATCTGTCTTTCTTAACTGTGTAATCCCATTTATCAAATATTGAACCATCTTTTAGAGATAGTTTTAAATCTAATTCTTTATATGGTGCTTTGAATCTATATTTTAAATATCTACTATCTAGTAATCCTCCTAATTTTGGATCGTATGATTCTCCATTCCTTAAACTCTTTGCTGTGTGAATATCTGCCCATACTATTCTTAGTGTATGGTTTCCTGCTGGAAGTGCTGATACATTAAAACTTAAATTGTGCTGGAATGTAGATGCGTTTATTCCTGTCTTGTTGAATATTATTTGATTTCCGTTTGTTGGTATTGTGAAGTTTACGCTGCTTAATCTTTCGTTGTCTGAAAAGTTAAACTGTCCTGTTAAAAGTAATCTAAATAATACTGTGTTGTTTACGAAGTTATCTACTAGTTGGGGGCTTACTGTATCTATGATATAAGTGAAATTGTTTAATGCAAAAGAGCTGTTTGTGTTGTTGTCTCCACAATGAACATTCCATAGAGTATGTCCTTCTGGTACTGTTATATTTTCAAAAGTATTATTTGTGTTGTTTAATATTGCTGTTTGGTTTGTTATGTTTCTTACCCATCCTCCTGTTATGTTTGTGAATAGAGAACAATTATCTGGTGTTGCTCCTTGAAAACTTACGTTATATGTAAAATTAACTAGGAATGTATTATTTGTTGTTGCGTTCTGTGGTTTAACTAAACTTACGTTTGGTAATGGTGCTAGTACAAGGGGTGGTACAAATACAAAATCATCTATAAAAATGTTATCAATATTTAAATTTGCACTTGTTCCACTAGAACTACCTGATTGATAAAAAAGAAAAGAACCATCTACAATATCGTTTTTACATGGAATATCCCCTTTATTAGAACCATTAATATATACAGTTACATTACAATACTTAGCAGTTGTAGAAGCATTAATTGTTAGTGTGATATTATAAACTTGCCCTATTACTATACCTGTAGGAACTGGTAGTGCTGAAAAAGAATCTCCTTTTGTTCTATATTGGAATGTTCCTGAAAAAAATAACCAAGCCAACACATTAGTACATGAAGAACCATCACAACCAATTTTAAAACTTCCAGCTGTGTTTTTTTGTCTAAATAAGTATTGAACTGTTGCGTTAGTGATATTATAGCTTGTGTTTGTTGTGCTAACTGCTAATCCTGCTACTTGATCTCCCCCTAAGAACTGATAAGAACCTGCTAAAACTGGTGCTGTCTGGTCTATATCAGATGAATTTCCAGTCAATGTCCAATCACTTCCTCCATCCTCAAAAGTTTCTGTGTATTTTCTTTCAGCTAGTGTAAAACTACTTAAAACTATTAAAAAGAATATGTATAAAAGTATATATACTTTTTTCATTTCTCCCCCTTAAATAAAGGTATTACTTTCTGTGTAAATATTAATGTTACTGATGTTGCTATTACTAATGCTACGAAATAGAATAACCATACATCAATAACTAAACACCCCATCTTTGCTCCTATTGAAATCCCTGCGTTTGTACAATCAAAGTTAGATGCTCCTCTTGCTAATATTATCAAATCTTTTAATGGATTAATCATTACTACAACTGTTACGAAAACAAATATTGTTGATATAACTTCTGTAAATGTTTTTCTTCCTGTAATTATAGCTATGCTTATTCCTATGATTGTTGAAATAAAATAGAATAATCCTAAGTCTGTTACAATACAAGTTGCGTTTCTAGTTGCTGTTATGTTTGTGTTTGTACAGTTTAAGTTAGATGCGTTTCTAGCTCCTGATATTACTTCTTCTGTTGGTTTAATAAATGCTATTGCGAAGATTAATATGATTACTGACAACATCATTCCTAAAATAATTACTTGTGCTTTTTTGTTGTTTTTCATGTTCCTAAATATTTTTTATATTCTGGTTCTTCCAAACCATCTACATAACAATAACATATTTTACTATATTCATCATAAGCAAAAGCATCATAATCTCTACATACATTTACAATACATTCATTTTCTTTTTCTAACATATCTAATCCATAACTAGCTGCGAAAATTAAAAACATTGTTTCAATAACTAATAAAATTATACACACAATTCCTATTGTTTTCCATTTATTTTTTTCTTCTTTCATATAAATCTAATTTGTGGTGTTCTTTGTGTCCTCCGTGTTTTTTTCCTCTTAACCTTTCTTCTCTTCCTAGTTGGTACTCCTCCTCTAATTCTATTTAATGCTGCTTTTCTTTTTAAAGCTTTTAATCCTTCAAATGTGATCTGTTTTAACTCTTGTCTTGAATCTATTGCGAACTTTGTTTTTTCAACAAAGATGTTTGGGTCTGTCTTAGATAGTCTTATCTTATGCTCTAATATATTTTTTAATGCTACAAGTTTTGGATTTTGTTTTGTTGTAGTTCCACTTTTTCTGATTGTGAATGATCTATTTGCGAATGTATCTACTATTTGGCTTCCCATTCCTATTGCTCCTGCTTTTGTTAATGGTCTTTTGTTTGCTTTTCTAAATCCTTGTGATATTCTTTTTCCTTTGACTTTCCTTAGTTTCTTTTTTATTAAAACATCAAATCCTTGCTGTCTTTGAACATTAATTAATTCTTCTACTCTTCTTTTTGCTTTTGGTGTTGGTAATGGTATTAATGGTGGTGGCGTTAATGGTACTGGTGTTTCTAGTATTGATATTTGTTTTGTGATTCGTGCTTGTGCTTGAGCTTGTGCTTGTGCTTGTGCTTGTGCTTGTGCTTGAGCTTGTGCTTGAGCTTGTGCTTGTGCTTGTGCTTGTGCTTGTGCTTGTGCTTGTGCTTGTGCTTGTGCTTGAGCTTGAGCTTGTGCTTGAGCTTGAGCTTGTGCTTGTGCTTGTGCTTGTGCTTGTGCTTGAGCTTGTGCTTGTGCTTGAGCTTGAGCTTGTGCTTGAGCTTGTGCTTGTGCTTGAGCTTGAGCTTGTGATGTTCCTAAAATACTAATTTGTCCTTGTGGTTGTCCTAAAATAGATGTTGGTGTTGTTCTTTGTCTTTGTAAAGAGATAGGACTTACTATTCTTGAGCTTCTTAATCTATTTATAATTCCTTGTGATGTTATTAATGTTTGTGGTAATTTAATATCTGATACTCTTACTTGTATTGGGATTTGTTCTTGTGTTAATATTAATTGTGGATCTTTTTGGGATAGTCTATTAACTACTTTATTAAAGGTATCTCTTGATGTAGTAGATCCTGTTATTTCTTTTGCTGATTTTTTTAATAGTTTTTTTTCTTTTTGGCTTAGTGTTATTAACTTCTTTTTCTCTGCTTCTTTAATGGCGTCTGCAATATCTTTTATATTTTTTTCATCTATATTTCTTTTTAATAGTTTTTCAAATGGATCTAAAGGTCTTTCTCCTTGTTTGGGTAATCTTCCTTTGACTTTTCCTTCTATTGGTTTTACGAAGTCTATAACAAAACTAGATTTTAATTTAAATTCTTGTAATGTTTCTGGTATGTTTGGCTGTTCAATTTTAATAAAATCTTTTCCAATTTCAGTAACTCTTGGTCTTTGTCCTGTTGGTCCTTTGACAAAATGAAACTTTTTTGGTCGTATTGTTACTATATTACCTTCTGGGGATATTAAAGTAACTGTTTGAGGTACTCTTGTTTCAACTAATAAATTTTCACTAGCTATTGTTGTTCTGCTTCCTACTGGTACTAAACCTTTTACTGTTCCTTCTATTGCTACAACTTCTCCTCTCTTTAATACATCTAATTGTTCAAATCTTCTATCTTCTGCACTAATAGATTGTCTTGATTTAATGGTTGTTGTTTCTTCTCCAAATTTAATGTCTGGTTTTGTTTTTGTGTTAAATTGTCTTAATAATTTATCTCCTTTAAATACTTTAACAATAGATTCTCCTTTTTGTCCTGTTTTGATTCTAACAAAATGAGTTGCTACTCCTTCTTGGTTTCTTAAAGTTAGTGTTGTCCTTTGAAAACCCGCTGGTGATGTTGTAGTAAAAGAAGAAACTCTACCGCTTTTTTGACTTGCTATTGTAATAACTGGGTTTGCTTGTGATATTCTAAACAATTCTCCTGGTACTGCTTTCTCTTGCTGAATAAATACTTCTTCTGTTTTTAAAACTTCTGGGAATCTTCTTGCTCCTGCAAATTCTTGCTGTCTAAAAAATTGTTGTCCTGTTATTCTTCCAGGTGGTTGCTCTTCTATTGTTCTTAATACTCTTTCTGCTTCTCTTACCTTTGTTCTTTTTACTCCTTTTAATATAGCTAGTTCTATTGCTCTTTCTGGTGTTGGTTGTGCTACAACTCTTGCTGTTGCAACCCCTGTTAGTATTCTTAATGTTCCTGCTGCTAATTTTGGAGCAACCCTTCCTAATGTTCCTAATACAGCACCAAATAAAGTTATACTTCCAACAGCTTGTATATCTGGATCAGAAATGAATGTTCTTCTTTCTTTTGCGGTAGATGGTTCTGTTATAAATCTTGGTACTTCTGTTAATGTTTTTGCTGTTCCTCTTAAAATTGTTCCTGCTAATCCTGTTGTTCCAAATACTGCTTCTGGTAATACTTTTAATGCTTCTCTTGGTGTTAATACTTCTCCTGTTAATGTGCTTCTTAATGGTTCAACGAGAGGTAATACTCCTCCTGCCCCTCTTTCAAATGTTACTTGTGCTTCTTCTCCTGTTACTCTGAACTCTGGTTCATCTTTGAATCTTTTTGTTTCTTCTCTGGTTGCTCTTCTTTGCGGTATGGTTTCTAGAACTTCTAGTCCTTCTGGTGGTTCTTCTCCAACCCTTAAAACTCTAAAAGATAATCTTCCTTCTTCTCCTAATTCTTCTGGTGGTTTGAATAAGACTACTGTTCTTCCTTGTGGTGATCCCCCTCTTGCCCTTATATCTTCTGCTAATCTCTTTGCTCTTTGTTCTGCTATTGCTCTGGTTGCTTTTTCTGCTACACCTGAACTAAATAAAGTTGATGCTCCACTTACAAAACTTATTTCTTTTGCTCCTTGTCTTATTCTTCTTTCTCTTGTTATTGCTTCTCTCTGAAGTTTTATATCTGTTTTTACTAGAACTCTACCAAATTCTTTTCTTTGTGCTTCCTCTGTTAATGACTTTGCTAATTTTAAATCTTTTTGTTGTGGTGTTTCTATTCCTAATCTTTCTGCTCTTTCTTCTTGTAATTCTTTTATCTCTGCTAGTTTTTGAAGGGTTGTTTGTCTTTTAGCTTGGAATGTTCTAATCCCCCCTTCAACAACAGAAAATAATTTCCCATCTTTGAATGATCTTGTTGTTATTTTTCCTTCTTTTCCAAAGCTAGTTGTTTTTATAGGGACTACATCTTTTTGCCCTCCACTTCTTCCTAATGTACCAAATATTTCTTCTGATACTAATTTACCATCTTTGAATGTTAAAACTCTCCTTGAAAATTCTCCTCTTTCTATATCTTTTCTTACTCTTGATTGAACAAAACTTTGTGGCTTTGTTTTAATAGTTGTTATTCCATTTGTTTTTTCAATATCAAATTTATCTTTAGAAAAAGTTTCTCCTGCTATCTTAAAAGTTTGGTCTTTTTCTGTTAGTGTTCTTTGTGCTTCTAGTCTTTTAATTTCTTCTAATTCTATTTGTGTTTCTTGTTGTGTTAATTCTTCTTGTGTTCTTGGTCTTCGTGCTTCTATTCTTCTTTTCGTTACTCTAGTTTTAACTATATCTGATATGCTTCTTTGTAATCTTTTTTCTGACTTGGTAACCATTTTTTCATTTTTTAAAGTTATTTGCTACAATTCTCATAGAAGTTACTCCTGATGGTGCTGTTGTTTTAGCAAATCTTCTTCCATTCTTAGTAACTATTGTGAATTTATCTGTTGTGAATGTTTTTCTTGCTTTTAAATCAAAGAATTTTAGTTTTGGCATTTTATAAAAACCTCATTCTATGTCTTTGTTGTTCTGTGCTTCTCAATATCTGTACTGGTTTCTTTGGTGTTACTGGTGTTTCTACTTCTGCTTGTACTCTTTCTACTTTTTTTATTAAGTCTGGCATATTAATTTCCTCCTTGTTTTTTTAATGACATCCATTTCCAATCATAATAATCCTCCTCCTCTTGATACAAACCAAATCTTATCTTTTTCTTCTGATGTTCCTACTATTCTTAAACCTTTTTTTCTTAAAGCTAATTTTGCTTTTAAAAGATTCTCTGGTCTAACACTTACTTCTCTTTCCAGCGTTCCACAGATTGCTCTCCTTGATCTCCTTATTAAATTTTCTGCTGTTATCATTATTTTTTTATTTTAAAAAGATTTGCTGCACCAGTTAGTAATCCTGTTGCTGTTAAGCTTTGGGTTGCTCTTCCTATACCTTGTAATCCTCCACCTAATCCAGCAAAAACATTTCCTGTGGTTGTAATTGCTGCACCCGCTAATGGTGTTGCTATCAACAATCCTATAAATCCTTTTATTTGTTCTTTTACCATCTTAACCTAATATGTTTACTCTTCTTTGTGGTTGTTCTTTCTTTTTTGGATTGCCTACAATTCCAGCTATTAATCTTCTGCTTTTTTCTTGGTCTTTTTCAAACCTTTTTAATCTGCTTAACTTTCTTTTTAGTTCTTTCTTTCTGCGTTTCTTCTCTCTTGATTTTTCTGTTACCATTTTTAAAAATGTTTTACTGGTTTTGATGGTTTCTTATTATTAAAATCACCATTCATTCCTTTAACAATTCCATCCCCAATATTAACTACTTCTTCTAATCCTTTTTTTGATATAAACTTTTCTTCTGTCATTTTGAAATTCAACTCTTTAAAATTCTAGGTCTCTCTTATCTATCTTTAAAAATTTAGGGGTTTTCCCTTTTAAATCTAATTGTTTCCTGTTTAAGAATACTGCAAGTTGATTATTTTTCTTGTTTTTGGTTATTTTAAACTTTAAATCTTCCATATAAGATTATTAGTATTAAGTTATATAAAAACCTTTAGTTTTTACTAGTAAAATTATTCAAGCCATTTTACTTTTTTACTTAGATTTATTCCTTTGTTATCTAAATCTTCTGCTAGTCTTTGCATTCCTTTTTTATCATTCAGTTTTGCTGAACCTTTAAATAAAGTTCTATTTAGTTCATCAATATGAGAAACTACTACGGATTCTCCATGTTTCCTTACTGAATATTGGTGCGTTTTCATCTTTTATCCAACTAAAACATATATACCAGCTATTATTGCTAATCCAATCCATATATAATGTTTAGTTTGCAGTTTGTTCTTTGTTAATAGTTCTTTGTCTTCAATCATTCTTATTAAAGCTGCTACTGGATAAGATATTCTTCCTGCTTCAATAGCATCGTAGTATTCTTTTGTTCCTACTGGGTTTAAATCCCATTCAGGTAAAACAATGGTTGGGAATTTTCCCTTCCATAAGTAAATAAAGTCTGTTGAACAGTTATGCGGTACTCCTTCAATAAAAACAAAACCATTTTTTATGTCTGCTACTATTGGTTGTATTGCTCTGTTTGTTCTTAGTAAGATTATTAATAATTTATTCTTAATAGCTAATTTTTTTAGTTTGCTTTTTACTTTCTTTGGTAAATCAAATTCTTTATTCTTCTTTTTCTTCTTTGATTTTGATAAAGCATCTATCTTTTCGTTTAATTCTTTTATCTGTCCTACCATTCCTATTGGTTCTTTCTTTGTTTCTGGTGGTACTATCTGTATTTTTGTTTTGTCTTCTTCTATTACTTTTATTTTTTCATTAGCATCTAATAATCTTTTTTCTTTTTCCTGTTTTGCTTCTAACTTCTTTTGTATTGTTTTTTTTCTTCTTTCTTCTCTTTCCTGTTTAAATTTTTCTGCTCTTTTCTTAGCTTTATCTATAAACGTTTCTTTTTTATCTTCCATTATGATTCACCTTTCCCTAATTTTTTAAAATTAAAAATATTTATTCCCATAGCCCAATAAAATACATTTGCTATTTGTAAATATAAAAACCCCAAGTTTGCGTGTATCAATCCTATTTGAACTCCCCAACTTAAACTATCTCTTTCAATTAATATCTTTAATGAATAATGAAGTGATACAAAACTCACCACTAGTATTGCACTTTGTAAAATAGATAAACATAACACTCTATATATTATTTCAAGTTTTTTATTCATTATGATTCATCCCCTTCTACTTTTTTAGAACCAAACCACCCTTTCTTTTGTGTTATTGTTGGTGGTGCTTTTTGTTCTTTTCTTATCTGTGTAACTATATTATCTATCAATTTTCCTTTTAGACTTAGTGATGTTGCGAATATAATCTCTGCTTTATCTTCAAAGTATTGTGCTAACTCAGGCAAACCCTGAGAATCACAGAATAAAGCACTATCTAAATGATGTCTTGCTCCTATTGTTACTTTTCCTAACTCTTCTTTACTTAAATTACCAAACTTTTTAGAATCTTTTGCTGCTATTAACTCTCTGTATAATATTAATGTGCTGTCTTTCTTTTCTGGTGTTGGTGATCCATAATCTTGTGTTGTTCCTATCTCTTCGTCAAGCTGTTTTGATAATTCTTCTCTTTCTTCTTTAGTTAAATTATCAATATCCGCTTCTGTCATGGTTTGTATATTAAATTTCATAGTTTTCCTTTGCCCAACATATCACTTTTTACAAAGTCTGTTGTTCCTCCTCCTAGTTTTCCTTTTATGTTTTCTAATACATTCTTACCTTGTGTTTTTTGGTATATCATCCAACCTAAAGCTACGAGAATCAGTAATGTTAAAAACCTTTGTGCTGCTCCTTCAAACATTTTTTATTAAATTATATCCGTTTTGTTTCATGTTTAATATAATCACCATCTTAAATTCTTTGTTGCTTAGTCTTTCTGTGATTTTATCCTGTGCTTTCTCTTTTCTTTTGTCAAAGAGATAAAACCATTTAGCATCTATAAGTTTATATCCTGTTTGGCTTGTTGATATTTTTAACTTCTTGTTTTTTCTATTAATTACAAACTTAACTCGTTCTGTTGCTCCTTGAAAACTTAACTCCATTAACTTAGTAGCCCTTTTTTAATAACTTCAACATCATTAGCTATTTTTGCTAACAACTCTTCTATTTCTAATACAGATTTCTTTGGGTCTTTTTCTTCTGTATCAACTATTACTGGTTTTGTTTGTGTTGCTACATCTTGTACAACATATTTTTCTTTTGGTTCTTCTTTTTTATCTTCTGTCATTTTTCCTCCTTACATATTTTGAAATTCATCTGAATCAATATAACTTCTTATTGCTATGTATGCTCCTAATCCCATTAAGAGCAATGCGAATCCATTAACAATAGAATTATCAAATGTGCTTATTCCGTTTACTGCTATGAAAACTCCTTGTGCCATAAATAATAAACCAGACAACGCTGTTAGTGTTGGGTCTTTCATTGCAAGTCCTATTATGAATAAGATAAGTATAAAAAGAATTATAAAAAGAGTTGTCTTTACATCTGTTTCGTTTTTGTCTTCTGTTTTTGTTGTTAATTCTAATCCATCTGCGGTAACTTCAAAACGAACAGAAACAGAACCGCCAGTACCTTTTGATGTACATACAATTAAAAAGGAATATTCGCCTATCCTTGAAAAATTATCACCAGTTATAACAGCTTCAAAATCTCTACTAAATATCTCAAAAGTGGTATTAAGCTGATCTATTATATGAACCCCCTTATTATCAAATAGATGGAAAATACATTGGTGGGTGGTGTTATCAAATATTTGTCCTGTTGTTGAATTAAAAATATGAAAATTAAATGTAAAGTTTTGGTTCTGTTCTACTATTTCTAATAAAGGGAATTGTATATCTACATTTTCTTCTAAAATTTGTGTGAATGGTTGAGCAACAACAATAGAAGAAAAAAAGATTAAAAATAAGAAAAAGATAAAACTTTTTTGGTTTTTAATGCTAGGTTTACATAATTCCAGCATTTTTTAAACCTCCAACAGTTATAGCTACTCCTGCACTCATTATTCCTAGTGCGAAGAAGAGTGGTACTAAACCAACTATTGTTGATGCTGCACCAGTAACATTACCTCCTGATCCTGATCCAGATGCATTTGGTTGGGATGCAACAACTCCATCTGCAACTACTGGCATCAAACTAGTACCTACAATTATAACTATAAATCCTCCAATGAGATTACCTAACATTTTTTATATTTCACTCTCTAAACATAATTAAGAATTAACTTATATAAAAACCTTTAGTATTCCTTTGGTTTTCTGAGAAAAGAAGTTAAAAATAGAGAAAAGAAAAAAAATTCCTATTTGTTTAAGATATGTGGATTACATAATTCCAGCATTTCTTAAACCTCCAACAGTTATAGCTACTCCTGCACTCATTATTCCTAGTGCGAAGAAGAGTGGTACTAAACCTAAAATTGTTGATGCTGCGCCAGTAACATTACCAGCTTGTGCTGCAACAACTTCATTAGCAACAGTTGGAAGTAAGCTTACGCCTACAATTATAACTATAAATCCTCCAATGAGATTACCTAACATTTTTTATATTTCACACTCTAAACATAATTAAGAATTAACTTATATAAAAACCTTTAGTATTCAGTATTCAGATTTTACTAAAACTTTAAATATAAGTTAAATTATATTATAGTTAGAGGTTGATTATGAAGAAAATATATGATCTTATTCGTTTTTTATTAAGTTTGTCTAATTCTGGTGGTGTTTATGGATTCTTTTAATGATAGGAAGAAATTAGTCTCTGAATTTAATGAAGCATCTTTCCAAATAATGAGATTACATGAACTTTGGTTAAAATCCAATCTTCAATCTGTAAAAGGAGATTTAATTGGTTGGAAATGGACTTTAGATTCTATTTGGAGAGAATTAGCTGCTGATGCAAAATCAATAAAGAATGATAAGTACTCTCCAAGATTAAAAATCATAAATTTAAGGATAGCATTAGCAAAAAATTCTCAATTATATAATGCTCTTAGTGAAAAACATATATTTTTAAAGATTTTACAGGAAGATGTTGGTAAGGGTGGCAAAAAGAAACACGAATTTGAAAATATGATGTAAAAATGGTTATTGTTGATATTAAAGTTGAGAATGAAGACAAATCTCTTTATATGGATGGGATGTTGCACCAACAATTAACAAAAAGGGTTGTTCATAAGATAAAAAAGAAAGATTTTGATTGGGTTGTTACTGTTGATGGGGAAGAAGGTAGTGGAAAATCAACATTTGCTTTTCAAATTGCTAAAATTGTTGATCCAGACTTCTGTGTAGAGCAAATTGCTTTTACTGCAAACGATTTTATAAGACTTATTACAAGAGCAAAGAAAAATCAATGTATTGTTTTTGATGAAGCGTTTACTGGGTTATCAAGTCGTAGTAGTTTGTCCGAAATTAATCAATTATTGGTTAGTTTAATGATGGAAATGCGACAAAGGAATCTTTTTGTTATCTTGGTGATGCCAACCTTCTTCATGTTGGACAAATACGCTGCATTACACAGATGCAAAGGGTTGTTTCATGTTTATATGCATGATGATCGTAGGGGTTTCTGGGGTTTTTATAGTAAACAAGGTATGAAGATGTTGTATCTTAAAGGAAAGAAGTTTTATGAGTATCATTATGTTAAGCCAGTTATCTTTGGGAGATTTAGAGATCAATATACTGTTAATGAAGAGCAGTATCGTTTAGTTAAGAAGCATTCTCTTAGTAAAAAGCAAAGAAAAACTCGCGCAGATGTCTATAAATCACAAAGAGACCTATTAATTTATGATATGTATAAGAAACTTGGGAATAATACTAGTAAAGTTGCAAGATGTTTGGGTGTTTTAGGGTTAGGCATCCAAAGAAGAGCTATAAATGATATAATTTTAGATGAAAGAAGGAGAAGATTGAGTGAAGAGTAGTCTGCCAAAACAAAACTGGAAAAAAACAATAAAAAAGTGCAATTAATACGGCAAAAGCCCATAAACTTGGCATTGGCGGTGATATATTATATTATATTTACTTACCATTCTTTAATTTTTAATAAAAATTAATTAATATAAAAGATATATTTGAATTTTTTAAGATCTGTTTCTAAGAACTAGTCTTTACCATTCAAGTTGTGATCGTTACTATCAAAAACAAAGCTGCACTTATCATTTAAACAATCTTTTTAAATTATCTTTTTGAATAACTTTTGTAAATTTACTTAACTGTTCAATCAATAGCTTAACCTTTTCTGCTGATGGTTCTGGAAGATTATGCCCTTTACTATCTGCACCTATTGAAACAAATTCAGGATGTACATCTTTAATCCATTCAACAAAAATATCTAAATCAAAATCCATAATAGGTTCAATAGTAACCATAGTTTTAAAAGCATAATATCCTATATAGAATTGTCTGTTTATAACTGAGGGGGCATTATATCTAAATCCTCTTCTATTTGTTTCTAATGTTGTTGCGAATAATGTATTTTTAGGAAATTGAGATTTAAATACACCAAATCTATGAGGGTTTTTAGTTTGGAATAAATATTTATTTTTTGGATAGCCTCTACAAACTTTTAAAACTTTTTTAATCCATTCATAAGGGACATCATCTGCAAACATATCAGTAGAACTTCCAACAAATATAAAATTACCTTTTCCAGGTTTTCCTAAATTATCATATAAATCTTTCTCATCTAATCTTAAAGGTTTTTGTTTCCATACTTTCATATAACAATATTTACAATCATGTGGGCATATTCCTTTTATGGGATTCCATGTGTGTGTAACAAACCCATACATATTTCCTTTTTGTTTATTTAACATTTTCTTCTATCATCTCATCTAATTGAAATTCAAATAATGTTTCCTGTACAAAATCTTGACTATCCTTTTTCATTTTCAAACATCTCAAAAGATTTAGATAGATCCTCATTCCAAAATGATGGGAGCTTGTTTTTTACAAAGCCAATAAACTGATCTGAATATATATAAGCTATTTCCTTATCGTTTTTATATTTATTAAAATCCTTTTCCACATTATTATATATTTCCTGTATCTTCTTTCTTTCAAAATCTTTCTGTAATAATGTATTTGGTTTCAGTATCAAGTAGTCTGCTTGTCTTATTGCATTGACATCAATGTTAGAACTGTTTTGTGATATAAAGATTATGCTTAAATCTTTGTGTCTTGATATAAACAGAAGTCTTGATAACAATTTGTTTATGTTGCTCATGCTGTTTCTGCTATTAAAGTTTATTCCGTTTTCATCTATTAATAATTCTGTATGGTTTTCTACTTCTTCAATATCTTCAATGTGATTTATCCACAAAGGTAAACAATCTTTTCTAAAACCTAATGTTGCTTTTCCTTTATTTGATTTAGAATTTTCCAAAAGATTCATTCCAATAGCGCTCTTTCCGTTTCCTCTTGCCCCAAGTATTATTCCTACTGTGTTTCCTTTGTTTAGGTACTCTTCAAACTCTTCAAAGTTTCCTTTTATTGTTTTTACAACTTCAAACTTTTGATAACGTTGTTGTGTTTTTGGTCTCTTTGATTTTATCTTTTCTTCTTTGAATTTATTTTTTAAAAACTCATAGACTGTTTCCATAATAATGTGCTGAGGATACCCTTGATTTTAATCATGGGAGGAATCAGCACTCACCTCTTTCTTCGCCAATATATCTATTTCTTTTATAAGTTTCTGTTCTCCAAATTCATCAGGTACTTTTCCTTTTCCATCACAATCTAAACATCTTTCTTCTATAATACCCCAACCATCACAATGGGGACAATCCTCTTTAGTGTAACCATCACCATTACAATTCTCACATTCTTCAACTTCAGTACATTCAAATACTTGATAAATCTCAACATCATGGATTCCTTTATTATCAACTATTCTTGAGCAATTTTTACATTGACCCCATAGACAATATACAGAATGTTTGCTCTTAAATTTTCTTATAGTGTGTTTTTCTTTTTCCATTTTCTTTTAAAAGCCCCCATCTTTAGATGGTGGGATTATTTTACTTTTTATGCTTTCTTCCAATCATATCTTTTACATCTAGGACAAGATTTAGGATCTTCCTTGCCTTCCCATTCATAACCACATTTTTCACATTTATGTTTCCTGTATATTTCTTTTCCCTAAATTGTTCTTTCATTCTTTGTTTTCCTCAAACTTTATGCTTCTGATTAATTCATCATCAATATTTATTGATTTAAGGTATGCAATAATCCCTTTTGTTGAATATCCTTCATCTACTTCTATTATTATTCTCATTTTACCTTCGCTTTCTTGCAGTTATGCGAATGTTTTGATAATATTAATAATATTGAAGGGAAAGGAGATTTATAATTTATCTCTTTTTCTGGATTTATAAATTCTAATCTCTCTCCAGAATAAAAAACATGACAACCATGTTCAATAAGTGCTCTAAAATATCGTGTAGTTGGATCAAATCTTATTAAGATAACAATAGTTTTTCCTTTCTTATTCTCTTCAATAGCCTTATATATCCATTTTGATGGAGAACTATATGGTGGATTAAGGAAAGTATATTCCTTCCAATCTAAAGTTAAGCCATCAATAGTTGGGTTTGGGTTAAGTGGGCATGGATCAAACCAATCTTTAAATATATCCATTAACCATTCTGGTGTTGCTCTATTGTCTGTTTCTTTTGTTTCCATTTTTATCTCACATTCTTACACTTATGCGAACTAAATAACTTCTTTAGTTCTTTTGCTTGTTTCTTTTGATTTTCCTTCCCTTCTTTTATACTATGTACTCCATGACAACCATTAACACTTAATTCAATCCAATTATCACAATAACTACAAGTTGTATAAATTGTATAACTAACACCAAATATCTTTTTTATATCAATTAACTTCATACTACATTCAAAACTTTTAGTTTGAAATGTGTTTTCCTTTTGTTTAGTTCCACAAAAAGGGCAATATAATTTATTTTTAATTGTATCAAACATTCCCATTTATTTCACCTTCGCTTTCTTGTTCTTATGCGAATGTTCTTCTGGTAATTGTTTTACATATATATAAAAAATATACATTCCTAAAAACATAAGTATTATATTAAAAATACAAACAATCCACAGATTAGTGTATTTTATTATTAATCCTTCAATCATAATTAATAAAGCTGGAAATCCAACATATAACATAATATTGTATATTGTTTCTTTTTTCATTGTTTCGCCTTTCTTTACTTATCTGCAACTCTTACTTCTTTTTACTCTTATGTTTCTTATCTTTTGTTTCGCTTTTTGGTAAATTTTCTTTTCTTTAATCCATTTAACAAACATAACTATCAACATTATGATTATTAATATTGGCATAAAGAGTGCTGCAAATATATTAATAAATAAAACTATTACTATAAACTTCATATAGAAATTAAAGTTATGATCTGGATTATTATAACCGTACTCAATTCCAAATGTTGTTACTTCTTTAAAAATATTCATAAGATAATCAACAGTATGATCTATTAGATTAAAGATTTTTCCTACTGCTCTTTGTTCACCATCATAAGTTATATTTACTTCTTCTCTAACTTTATCAAATATAATAGAAATATTATCTGAAATTTCTGTAATGTTTTGTGTATTATCTACTTGATATGCTGCCTTACCTATTGAAAACATAGCTAAGAAAAGAACTAAGAATAAACATACGCTTAAAAAAGGTATTCTCGTTTTTCATCACCATATAACATCATAACCATTGCACCATTAGTTAATTGAGAAATTTCCATTCTATACCATTTTAATTTAAGTTTTCTTCTTTTAACTTCTTCTTCTATTTGTTGATGTCCTTTTTCAATCATCTTTTCGTAAGATGTTAAATTCAATCCAAAGAGATTCTGTAATCCTGCAACTATATCCATTACAAAATTCCTTGTTACTACTTTTGTTATTTGTATCATTTTAAAAATACCTCTCATAACTACTCAAAGCTTCCTTCGGATTTGCGTGTACATATATTGAAGTTGTTGCTGCTTTGGCGTGTCCTAATAATAACTGAACTTGATTAATTGGCATACCTTGATTTAATAATCTTGTAGCAAAGCCATGTCTTAAACTATGAAAGTGTATTTCTGGTTTCTTTTCTTTTAAACCACTCTTTTCAGCTGCTTTTGTAAATGCTGATTGTAAAGCCCTAACCCCACATTTGATTGGTAATAGTTTTAACATTGCGTTATTAAATCCTTTTGGTAGTGGTACGATACGATCCTTACCACCCTTGCCTTGTTTAATCAGAATAGATTTGTTTTGCATATTAATTCTGTTAGGTTCTACTGGTGGTATTTCCCAATCATCCTTTATTTTTGATGGTTTGCATTTTTTAATATCTATCTCTTGTTTACATTTTTCACAACTATATTGTAATTTATCATTTACTCTTTTTTTGTTTATGTAAGCATCACAACAATATGTTAGTTTATTTTTTTGTCCTGCTATTTCACTAATCCTCATACCTGAACCATAACCAAAAACAAAAGCTACCTTGTGGTGTTTGCTCTTTGTATGTTTAATTAGTTGTACAAATTCTTCTTCCTCAATCCATACTGGTAGTTTCATTCTTCACCAATTATTTGTTATTCCTATCTTACCAGAGTAAATTTCTTCTTCTCCAATTCCTGATGGATGTGGAATATATTTATAACATCTATCTCCTGAATGTTGAAAACCATCATACCCTTTTTCTTTACAATATTTTACTCCTTCTTTTATTTCATATAGGTCTGTTGTTACTATAACTGTTATACCTACTAATAAACAAATACAACCAATCACACCACATATATTAGCTACTTTTGTTCCTTCCATTTTCTTTATTCCTCCATTTATGTAACAGAAGTACGACTTCTATTGCGTTTTTAATACGCTTCTTTAAATCCTACTTTAACCTTCTTAAAAAAAGTTGGTTCTTTGTATTCTATATCATCAATAAATGCACAAACATTATCATAATAACCACCAGTTTTGCCAAACAAAAAATAAGTCATAGTTCCTTGATCTCTTTTATAAGTTTCATAACTTCCCTTAACACAACAAGTAAAAGGTTTGTTGTTGTTGTCCCAACGATTCATCCAATACATCCCACCATTTGTAGTGTTAGTCATATAATTAAAATTACTACTACAAAAATTATGTTCTATTTTCATTTCTCCAACATATGATAATGGAAGTAACATCATTATACTAAGCAAAACCAAAATCACTGTTAATATTCTTAAATTCATTTTTTCCTCCTATTCGTTTTCTGTATGATCTACGAAACTAACACAACTCTCCTGTCTTTAGTTTAAAACAAGTTGTTTTAGTAATCCAACCACATTCTACTCTCTCTTTATCTGATTCGTAACAAGACTGTCCTATTCCTAAAAACCCACCATTACAAACATTTCTAGTTTTATATGGAATACATTGTTGACTACTAACATAACATTTACCAAAAAACTTATTTGCACCACTTGTTGAATTAGAATATTTATTAAAAGGGCTATAATCACATTTATTTCCCCCATCCATATTTCCTTTCAAATCACCCATAGCAGTTACCATAATACCAATTATTCCAATAGAAAGTAATACAATTATAGAAAATCTAATAACACTATAATCTATTTTCTTTTCCTTTTTACGAACCTTTTTATTTACCATTTTAGTATTAACCTCTTACTTTTGTTTCGCTTTTGGCTTCTTATGTGTATGTAAATTATCAAAACTACCAGAATCCATAATATAATATAAACTTGCTAAACTTGGGATTAAAAAAGGCAGGGTTTCTTTAATAAAAAATAAAGCAGGTTTATATCCATAACTCACACCTTTGATTAACTCACTAGCAAGAGTTGTAAATAAAAACACCCCAATAATTATTGGAATAAAAGGTATTAATGTTTTAAATATCCCTTCTCTTTTGTAATATAAATATCCTAAATAAATTAAACCAAAACATGTTCCAATAAACAAAAACCCAAATGCTCCTGTTTGTGTTATCATTTCTATTTTCATTCTTTCACCTTCGCTTTCTCGTTCTTATGTGCAATTAAATTATCTATTCCTTTTGAATCTACAATATAAAATAAAGCCGTAAGACTTGGAAACATAAAAGGAGTTACTTCTTTTATAAAAACCAAAGCAACATCAAACATTGATTTTCCAAGTAACTCTGTTGCTAATGTTGTAAACATAAACAATCCAATTCCAACAACCATTATAGGTGTTATTGTTTTAACTATCCCATTTTTATTTAAATACTTAATTCCAAGATAAATAAAAATAAAACAAGTTGCAATAAACAAATATCCAAATACTCCTGTTTGTGTTATCATTTCTAATTTCATTGTCTCGCTTTTGACCTCATATATCTGCAAGTTTATTTAATCTTTTTATTGCTTCTTCTTTATCATCTTTAGTAGCAACACAACTTTTTAAAACTCTTAAACAACCTTTTCTTTCATTACAATATTTTTCATATTCTAATGTTTCGTTAATTGATTCATTCAACAATTTTAATATTCTTTTTATTCCCATTTTATTTCGTACTTCCTGTATTATGTGCAAGTAGTTCTTGTCATTATTGACAATCCCCACATAACATATATTGAACCAATTATCGTTCCTATTGCAAACATTTCATTTATTACAATAGATGCCATACCACATAAAATAACTAATACAAATCCCAATACTATTAAATCTATTTTCATTTTATAATACCTCCACATCTCTTTGATCTTCTTCACAACTTAAAATCTCTATCTTCTTTTTGTTATGTAATTTGATATGTCCCAATTCAACTAATTCTTCTAAAAATTGTTTGTGTAGTTTTACTGGAATCCTGTTGTTGTAAAGTGCTTTTCTTACTTTATATCTTTCAATAATATTATCGCTAAACTCTGCTGGAATCTCTTTTAACTTTTCAACTATGTGTTTTTGGAATACTGTTGGTTTCTTCTCCATCAGATCACCTCTCTTTTATATTACACTATTCCTTCATATTCTAAAACAGTACTCTTGCCTATATCTGTTTCAATTTCTGGTAATTGATTATTTGATTGATAATATGGTTTTTCCATACATTCTTTACACTCTTCTTTTATTGTTTCGCATTGTTCTTGGTAATTATAAAATCCGAATAGGATTAGAGCAATAGTTATTAACCAAAAAATACTCATTGCATCCATTTTAAACAGATTGCTCCATCTGATAGTTCCTTCTTCTAGGTTTTCTTTGAATGTTTTATTTGGTTGTAATCTTAATGGATATTTAATTACTTTTTCTCCACAGTTATTGCATTTCATGTTTCCTCCTTACCTTTTGTTGAGTGCGTCTAGTTGGTTGAATATTATAAACAAACAGACAATAAGCAAGATTACTCCTGCTAGTGCTTTTGCTCCTTCAACAAACAGATACAATACATAGCTGCAATAAAAAAGGGCTACTACTGCAAATACCTTAGATACTTTTAAACCAACTGTTATAACTTTTCTTAATTTTTCTTTTTTCATTTTATTTATCCGACATTGCTGCTGTAATGCCTATTGATATTGGCAACATTAAAACTGTTATCATTATCTTTTCTTTCATTCCCCATGCGTTTGGTACTTTCCAAAGTAATAAAACTATTATAAACCATAATATCCCTCCTACTACTAAAACAACTGGGTTTGTTAAATCATCCATATCCATTTTATTTTCACCTTATTTTATATATTTCATAATTGCCACCATAACATTTAACAGTTATGGTTTCTTCTCCTATTAACAGAAATCTAAATTTTCCTAATTCTTCTCTTTCGCAAACATCTTTACTAAAGGTTTGGTAGTTTTCAAATTCGCTTCCTGTATAAGCATCTGTAACAGTATAAACTGTGGCTATTAAAATCAAACTAAGTATAATACAACAAACACCAAAAGTCTTCCAACCAGAACTAACATACTCCTTGCTTTCTTTTTTATATGATTCTTCTGTCCATAACTCTTCTAAATCTTTTCTTGGTATTGTCTTTGCTTCTTGTTTTAGTTTTGACATAAACATTTTTTCTTTTATGTTTTTTAGTTTGTCTTTCATTGTGCCTCCTTTAATGATTGTTGTAAATTTAATTGGTTATCGTCTATATCCTTTTCCATTTGAACTATTACATTATAATTCTTTTTTTGTGAGATAAAAGTTACTACTTGCATTAATGATAAGAATAACATAAATATTCCAAAGCCCCATGTCTTAGTTGCGAATAAAGTATATGATGCTAGACTTGCACCAGAGAACATTCCTACTGTGAAACACATACTAGCCATAATTAATGTTTTAGGGCTTGATGATCCTTCTTTAAATAATTCTAGTTTTGTTTTATTCATTTTCTTTTAATATCTTCATATAATCTTGTGTTACTAAAAAAGGTAATATAAATAATCCTAATATTATTATTACACACCCAAATAGTACCCCTACATCTAGAAAAACATTATTAAAATAAACTGTTCGTTGGTTTTCAATTACTTTAAAAAGCCAAATTAATGTAGTCAAACAAATCCAAGTCATAAAACAAAATATTCCTATTCCTCTAAATATATATTTAGGTATGCTTTTTCTTATATGTATATATTCTTCCTTATGTTTTTTTAATTCTTTGTCTTTGTTCATTCAAACCATCCTTTTCTTTTATCTCATCTATGTATCTATCTAAAAAGTACATGGTGATTCCTATAAGTATGCTCATGTAAAATTTATAAAATAAAAAGATTACTAAAAACAAAGCCAACAAAACTAATAGTACTTGACACATTTGTACTTTTAAGTTTGGGTCTTGGTTCATTTTTAATCTTCCTTATATATTTTTATTGATATATAAAAAGGGCATATCATTAACATCAATACAATAACAAAAGCACTAGGTTTAAAAATATCTGGTATATGTAATGGATAGTGTAACGAAACTAAAAATCCCCAACTAAAGTAAGCAGAAACTAAAAAACCAATTATAGTACCAAATAGTTTTTTTGGTATATGTATATATTTTTCTTCGTGTTTTTCTAAATATTTCATCCTATTACCTCCTCTATATCTTCTAGCTTCCCTTCACAAACCTCTAATTCATTTGTAAGGTTTATGTTCCTTTCAGATTCATTATAAAAATAACAATCCTCTGCAAGTTCCTCCCAGTATTGTGCCTGTTGGATTAACATTATTATATAGCTATTGTTTATCTGTGATTCATTAATTATGATTGTACAATTCTCATTAACCACTTCTGTGCAGTTCTGTGTTATGTTCTTGTAGATTGTTATCGTCTCTGGTTCGCACTCCCTATTTTTCTCTAATTCATATAGTACTTTAAAGCCATCCCTATCTTTTTCACATTCGTCTAAATCTGTTGTGATTATGGTTATGTAAGTCTCATTAATTACTTTTGTGCAGTTCTGGGTTATGTTTTTGTATACTGTTATTGTTTCTGGTTTACACTCTCTTTCTTTTTCTGAATTGTATAATACTTCAAAACCAGCTCTATCCTTTTCACAAGTTTCTAAAGCTGTTTGGTTTTTGCCAAACTTTTCTTTTAATGAGCATCCGGTAATTAATGAAATTACGATTAATATAAAAGCCAATGTTATTAGTGACATACTTCCTTTTTTATTCATCTTTATAATAATCTATTTTTGGTATTACTAACTTACCCATAGTGGCTATAATTAATGATCCTCTTTTTATATAATGACAAACTTGCCATAATCTTCTTTTATCATTATTGAATATCAATTCATATATGCCCATAGGAATTTCAATAATCGCTAGTTTGAATTTCATTCTGCTTCATCTCTAAAAATATATTCTCCAAATAATCCAACATTCATCATAAAACCCATAATAAAGAGGAGTAATATCTCTACCCTAATATTTGTCCAATTACTATTAGCAACTATGAATATATTAAAATCCCATATCAAAAAAGCCATAATCAAATAAATTGATGTTAAACTTATTCCATATCCAACAAAAAAGTTTCTCCATATCATTTTTAATCAACACCCCATAAACTAGCATACGTTACTAAAACAGAATTTATAATAAGATATTGTAATGTATTAAATTCCCAAACCCATAACATTAATATACACAAAACGATTTGAATACACGTTCCTAAAACAAAATATTTTCCCATTTTAATATAATCTTTTATTTCTCCTTCTTTTTGTTTTCTTTTATTGTTAGTTTATTTAACGCTTCCAAAATGTTTTCCAATACCATATTCATAATATTAGGTAGCAGTATTAAAGTAAAAAATATTAATGCCAAAACACCGAGTAGTAAAAGGAATAAAAGATTGTTTGTAAAAGCTTCTATTGGTATTTGTGAACTTAATTTAATTATATGTATTATTAAAAAAACACATACAATTAAAGCTAATGTTATAATCGTAAGAAGTGATACATTAAAACAAACATCAAATTTTATGCTTAATTCTTCTTTTTGTTTTCTTGTTTTTTTCATTTTTGATTTCCTTTCGTTTTCAATGTATGATTTACGCAACTATATTTTCTCTCTTATTTTTATCATACACTTGCCTTTCATACCCCCCAACTTAGGATCTCTTTTTCCATCCCTATACCATGTTGAAGCATAATAACCACCTTCTTTACCCCAATCATATTTATTGAAATAAACCCCTTCATCACAAACATATTTTACAATTTTCCCTTTAAAATATTCAAGTGTGTTTGAGTTATCTAATTCAATTATTATTGTTCTATATTTGTATTTAGGTAAAATCTCTTTTCTATCACTTAAAATATATAAACAAGATAAACTAATTATAAAAGTTAAAACAATTAATAACTTCCACCATATTTCTTTTCTTCCTTTTTTATTCATTTTATAATAATCCAACAAATTAATATTACAACTAAAACAGACAAACCTCTAACTCCAACTTTATAATATATTAATTCAGTTTCTTTATTCATTCTAATTAAACCTCTTATATGAATGGATGCTTATTGATCTTACTGGTGTGCCTTCTTTCTGCACCCACGGATAAGAACACATTAAAAACTCTTGTAATGAAATGTAATAGAGTTTGCCATCAGGGAATAGGGTGTAAATCATTTTTACATTTTTATTGGCAAACACTTGTAGGTGCTTAATATTTATACTATCCCCTACTCCCTGCATTCCTTTGTCTCTGAATTTCTTGCCGAAGTTATGAAAGACTTCTCTCTTCAATAAGATAGCTGCGTTTGGTTTTCCTTGAATTATGGCATATCTGTTTTGATTTATATAATTTATATTTTGCCATTCATAATCAAAATCTTTCTTTAGAATTTGTAGAACTTCTTTAACTGCGTTTTCCTCGTTTAATATTTGTTTAATCATTTTTTAATATATCTCCACAGTTTATCACTATAATATTTTATTATTATATTAAATATTCTATCGTTATATAAAACCATCATCAATAAAAAAATCATTCCTGTAAATACACTAAAACTCAATAGCCCATCAAAGTGTGATACTCTTTCATAAAATATAGAAGGGTTAGATATAGAAAAATAGAGATATACTAAACTAAAAATAATAAAAGCAAATGAATTCATAAAGTCTTGTATTTCTAATTCTTTTTTTAATTTATTTATTACACTCATTTTCTATTCTTTATTGTTTTTAATCCTTCTTTTAAAAGTATTGGGATTAATTCTTCTTGTTTATATTCTAAGATTATTGCTTTATGTTTAATCTCTTTGTGCAGATCATCATCAATTTTTGCTTTTATAAATCCCATGTTTATTCACCTTCTATACTTTTGTAACCTTTATTACTTTATATAGTTTTCGTAACTCTAAACTCTATATCCTTTTGGTAGTATTTTTTCTTTTGGTATTATTATTATGTTGCACTTTTTACAGACTAATTTTCTTGTGCCTTCTAAATTGCTATAATGTAATCCCCCTTTACAATAAGGGCATTTTATCTTTCCTAAATATCTAGAGGAGTGTGCCATCTTTGTTAAACCTTATTCTTTTTAGTATGTTTAAATCTCTATCAGAAAGCCCTTTACTTTGCTTTCTAAGTGGTTTAGTTTGTAAACTCTCCCTTATGTCCTTTAGAGTATCTTTCATGTCTCTATGGACTTCTAAAGTAGATTGTTGAACTTCTAGATGTGTCTTAATTTGATGTGTTAGCTCTACTAGTATGGGGTTTAAGTCTGTCTGTATAGTATTATGTATATTGTTGATTTCATTTGCTATTTCTGGTGCAATGTTTTCAATACATCTATTTGAAATATAATTCTTAACTTCTGCAACCTTAAACATTTCTACTTTCTTTGCATATTCTTTCTTGAAGTAAGTATCGTGGATTATCATATCTCTAGGGATCTTATCTAAATACTCATCGCCATGTAGTCCTTGTTCACATTTTAATTTTAATATTTCAAATCTTGATTTTCCTTTGTGTAGATCAATAAAAGATTTTAATGCTTCAATAGATTGTTCTGTTAATATTTCCATTTCTTTATCAATCATTTCATTAATTTGATTAAGATTTTCTGCTGTTAGTTTTCTCCATTGTTTGTTATGCCATTTGTTTATAACTTCAACTT
>SDBU01001529.1_pt1 | contig 32723 bp, 31 predicted proteins | sample 2277071 | NCBI WGS metagenome assembly SDBU01 (sample SAMN10397929, study PRJNA504765) | marine sediment metagenome | isolation source: marine sediment core GS08_GC12, 126 cmbsf | place: Arctic Ocean: Gakkel Ridge, Loki's castle | collected 2008 | reverse complement strand
TCTTCCCTTCGGCTGTAGAGAATCTAGTAAGGGGGATGAAGCAATTTTCCGATGAGTTTCAGTTAGTAGTGCCAAGGATGGGTTCAGGAAAAAGGTTGAGGATAAAGGTTGAGCCAGCCTCTGAAGCTATTAGCAAAGATGAATTGAATAAAGCATCAGCAGAGCTACTAGTGACGGTCAAAGAGAATCTAGAAGTCACTCCAGAGATAGAGGTCGTAGGAATCGGAACATTACCTCGTTTTGAGCACAAAGCAAAAAGGGTGATAAGAGAGGAATAGCCCTACCAGCCCGAGTGAGGTAGTAAGCTTAATACATAAAGGAGGTATCTAGACATGGCTAAAGGGGAAGTTAAAAGGGCAGTATGTGAAATGTGCCATGCTCGGTGCCGGGTACTGGTACATAGTGAGAATGGGCGGCTAGTAAAGATTGAGGATGATCGGTCAAATCCTCTGGTAGATATTGTATTTCCACCGACTAGAGCATGCTTGAGACTGCGCGGGGTTAAAGAGTGGTTCTACCATCCCGATCGCGTCAATTTCCCATTGAAGAGAGCAGGTGAAAAGGGTGAAGCAAAGTGGCAGAAGATATCTTGGGAGCAAGCCTTCGACGAGATCACCGAAAAGCTAAAGGGGATAATTGAGAAGTATGGGCCAGAGGCTATAGCTGGCACTAGTGGCACGGGAAGGACGTGTGAAGAACTCGTAGGTCGATTTTTTAACACCTTGGGAACCCCGAACCTCGCTGGGCAAGCAAGGATCTGTTACAGTCCAGCCGTTAATACAAGTGCGGCAGTGTTCGGGTGGCCGCTGCTTCACAGGACAAACCTTACCCTTGAGGGGACTGATGGTAGGCCGGTGACCAAATGCGTACTAGCGGTAGGGATAGACCCATCGCAATCCGTACCCAGGGTATGGAAAACGATGCGTGATGCTAGGAAGCTGGGGGTTAAGACTATAGTTGTTGATCCGCGGAAAACACAAACGGCGGAGATAGCTGACTTGTGGCTACAGATTAGGCCCGGTACTGACACTGCCCTGTTGATGTCCATGGTAAATGTGGTTATCGAGGAGGAACTTTACGATAAGAATTTCGTTGAAAAATGGTGTTACGGCTTCGATAAGCTTGTCGAGCGTGCCCGAGAGTATCCACCTGAGAAGGCAGCCGAGATTACCTGGATACCGGTAGAAAAAATAAGGGAAGCTGCCAGAATGTTTGCCATAAACAAGCCAGCGGTCTCTGTGAACGGAATGGGTTCCGAACACCTATCCAATGGTATTGAAGCCATCCATGCCAGACTGATATTGACCGCTATAACCGGCAGTGTCGATGTTGAAGGAGGCAACAGCTTAACCGGGCCTGCCCAGAACTGCATAGTAGAATCAGAGATAGACTTTCCTGATGCATTGTCTCCAGAGCAGAAGGCAAAGCAGATAGGGGCAGATAGGTTCAAACTACTCTCCTGGCCCGGGCACGACTTGATTCAAGAGTACACAAAAAAAGTATGGGGCAAGGAATTTTCGATACCGAAGGCAAATGCCCAGGCTCACCTTCCATTTGTGCTGGACGCTATGGTCACGGGTAAACCATACCCAATCAAAGCTTGTATAACTGAAGCCAGTAATCCTATGGTTACCCAAGGTTCCACTAAGCAAGTATATAAAGCGCTAAAGAACCTGGAGCTTTATGTAGTTTTAGATTACTGGTTGACCCCTTCTGCTGAACTCGCTGACTACGTCTTACCCATTGCCTCATGGTTGGAAAGGCCCTTTTTCTTTACTGGGGGCTGGGGCATAGATAATACCCTGTGGGCTGGAGAGAAAGCGTTGCCATCAACAATACCTGGTGAGTACGACCATAAAACTGACTATGAGGTCTTTCGGGAGATCATGATACGTCTTGGGCAGGGGCAGCATTGGCCCTGGAAGACCCTGGAAGAATGCTATAACTACCGACTTGAGCCCAGGGGGATGACGTTTGAGGAATTCATGGCCAAAGGTGGTTATGATTTCCCCCCTCCCGAATACAAGAAATATGAGAGGATTGGTTTTGCCACATCCACGGGGAAGGCTGAGCTTTATTCAACCATATTTGAGAAGCTTGGCTATGACCCATTACCACGCTTTGAAGAGCCCCCTGAAAGTCCTTTTAGTACCCCTGAGCTGGCTAAGGAGTATCCATTAATACTGACCACAGGGGGCAGATTTCATCCAATGTACCACTCCGAGCATCGCCAGGTTGAATCTATCCGCCGGAGACACCCAGACCCACTGGTGCAAATCAACCCTGAAACAGCAGCCAAGCTGAGCATTAATAACGGAGACTGGGTATGGATTGAGTCACCGAGGGGCAGAGTGAGGATGAAATGCCAATACTTCAAGGGAATAGACCCAAGGGTAGTTCATGCTGAGCATGGGTGGTGGTTCCCAGAGCTACCGGGAGAGGAGCCGTGGTTACATGGGGTTTGGGAGTCGAATATAAATGTTCTATTAGACACCAGCGCCGATGTCTGCAACAAACTCAGTGGCATCTGGCCCCTCAAAACAGCACTGTGTAAAATTTACAAGGTTAAGGAGTATAAGGTTGGTTAAAGAAGAGGAGGTCATGTGTCACTAAGGTACTGGACGAGTACATTCTATTGACAAAGAGGGATTTCTGTGCTTTACTTTAATTTATTCTGCAAAAGAAGCAGTGTGTGATTCTACCTAGAGGAGCAAGGTTATCCTTTTAGCCCGGTGAGACAGTAAGTTTGATAAATAAAGGAGGTCTCTAAATATGGCTAACGGGGAAGCTAAAAGGGCAGTATGTGAAATGTGCCATGCTCGGTGCCGGGTACTGGTACATAGTGAGAATGGGCGGCTAGTAAACATTGAGGAGGATCGTTCATTTCCTCTGGTAGACCTCGTGGCCCCCCCGACCAGGGCCTGCCTCAGATTACGCGGGGCAAAAGAGTTTATGGAGCATCCAGATCGCCTCAACTTCCCACTGAAGAGAGTTGGCGAGAGGGGTGAGGGGAAGTGGCAACAAATATCCTGGCAGCAGGCCTTCGACGAGATAGCCGAAAAGCTGCAAGCGATAAAAGACAAGTATGGTGCTGAGAGTATAGCTCAAACGGGCGGCACCGCCAGGACGTACGAGGCGTTGATAGGTCGGTTTGTTAATCTATTGGGAACCCCGAACCTGTGCTCGGCTGTAAATATATGTTTCGGCCCTTGTATCGTTACCGGTACGGCAATGTTCGGGTGGCCACACCGCCATAGGACTTCGATAACCCTTGAACCCAGTACTGGTCAGCCGTTCTGCAAATGCATTATGTTATTCGGGTTAGAGTCGTCGCAAAGTACGCACCGCGTCTGGAAAACAGTGCAGAATGCCAAAAAGCTGGGGGTCAAGCTTATATACGTTGACCCCAGAAGGACGGCAACAGCGGAGCTGGCTGACATATGGCTGCAGCTCAGGCCGGCCACGGACACCGCCTTAGAGATGGCCATGATAAATGTCATTATTGAGGAAGGGCTTTACGACAAGGAGTTCGTCGAAAAGTGGTGTTATGGGTTCGATAAGCTCGTGGAGCGGGCCAGTGAGTATTCTCCTGAAAGAGTAGCCGATATCTGCTGGGTACCGGCAGAGAAGATAAGGGAAGCTGCCAGGATGTATGCTACAAACAAGCCTGCGACCTGCTTAAACGGCATGGGACAAGAACACCTGACTAATACGATAGAGGCCATTCAGGCCAGAATGATTTTGACGGCGATAACAGGCAACATTGATATTGAGGGAGGCCAGTATTTGTCCGGGCCTGCCAGATGTATTGTAAGCTCGGAGTTATGTCTCGAGGAGAGTCTGCCCCAGGAGCAGAAGAGGAAGCAACTCGGAGCTGACCGTTTCAAACTGCTGAGCTGGCCGGGACGCGACCTTATTCAAGAGTATGTGCAGAAGGTTTGGGGCAAACGCTCTTCAGTGTCAAAAACCGATGCTGTCGCTCATGCCCCAACCGTATATCGGGCTATGATTACAGGCAAGCCATACCCGGTCAAGGCGGCAATTACCGTGGCCAGTAATCCTTTAGTCACGATGCCTAACACTAAGCTGGTATATAAGGCACTAAAAAGCCTCGATCTTTATGTGGTTGCGGACTATTGGATGACCCCTTGTGCTGAAATCGCTGACTACGTCTTAGCGATGGCTTCATGGATTGAGAGGCCTTTCTGTAGCGATTCGTGGGGCGTAGATTGCAACATAGTGGCAGGGGAGCAGGCTCTTCCCGCCACGATACCCGGTGAATACGATCGCAAAAATGACTTTGAAGTCTTCCGGGAGCTGCTAATAAGGCTTGGGCAGGGGCAGCATTGGCCGTGGAAGACCCTTGAGGAACACTTTGACTATATACTTGAGCCCCTGGGGATGACGTTTGAGGAATTCATGGCCAAGGGTGGTTATGATTTCCCGCCTGGTGAATACAAGAAATATGAGAAGATAGGGTTTGGCACGCCCACGGGGAAGGTTGAGCTCTACTCAACCATATTCGAGAAACTTGGCTACGACCCGTTGCCGAAATATGAGGAGGCTGCCGAAAATCCAATAAGTAAACCGGAACTGGCTAAGGAATATCCCTTGATGTTGAATACCGGGGGCAGGTTTGAGCCTATGTATCACTCCGAGCAACGCCAGATTGATTCCGTGCGCAGGAGGCACCCCCACCCGCTGGTGCAAATCAACCCTGAAACAGCAGCCAAGTTGGGCATTAATAACGGAGACTGGGTGTGGATTGAGTCACCTAGGGGCAGAGTCAGGATGAAATGCCAATACTTCAAGGGAATAGACCCAAGAGTGGTTCATGCTGAGCATGGGTGGTGGTTTCCGGAGCTACCGGGGGAGGAGCCGTGGTTACATGGGCTTTGGGAGTCGAATATAAATGTCCTTACTGATGATGACCCCGATGTCTGCAACAAACTTAGTGGCGGTTGGCCACTCAAAATGTCACTCTGCAAAATTTACAAGGTTAAGGAGTATAAAGTTGGTTAAGGAAGAGGAGGCTGAAAAAGTAAGGGGTTCCAAAAACTAAATATCTGCGTCCTTAAGGAGGTGGTATTATGCAAGCAGGCTAATGTATAAATGTATAATGGATAGGAATCTTAAATTTACGGAGGTAAATCAATGAAAAACAAAATATTACTAATTTCTTTAGCTCTTATACTGGTAGCAGCAGTGCCTTTGTTCAACGCCTGTAAGCCAGCACCACCGGCACCGGAAGAGATTATAGAACTGAGCTTGGCTCATGGGTTTCCGCCAGGTTCTGTTTTGGACTGGGCGTACCCCTTCATTGAAGAGGAACTAGTGAAGCGCTCTGGGGGTAGGATTAAATTAACCTATTACCCCGGCGGGGCTTTAACCAAGGGCGGGGGAACCTTTGAGGATTTAAAAGCTGGCATGTTTGATATCGGTGTGGATTGTGGTGGGTATACCCCAGGCGTGTTCCCCTTAAGCGGTATTGTCCTTCTTCCCATACCGGGCGTAGAGTCTGTACGGCAATTTGAAAGTGCCTATTTTGAGCTCTACGACAAATTCCCGGAATTGCGGGCGGAATATGAGGAATTTAAGCTTCTTAGCCTTTCCTCTGTGGGACCAAATCACTTCCATACTAAAAGAGCGGTGCGCACCATGGCGGACCTTAAGGGCATGAAAATAAGAGCCGGTGGGGGGCCAACTATGGACACGGTAGTGGCACTCGGAGCTACTGGAATCTCCCTACACTACGCCGAAATAACTGAGGCTTTAGAGAAAGGTGTAGTGGAAGGCGTCTTCATCGGCGCACAAGGACTTAAATCAGTCTGGACTGCCGACTACTGTAAATTTATGACCCTTACTTGGTATGGCGGTTTCGACTTAGCCATCCTAATGAACCTTGACACTTATAATAGGCTACCACCGGACATCAGAAAGGTATTTGATGAGCTGTTCAATGGGCCGTTTCGAGAGCACATGATTTGGTCATGGGAGCAAACTGAGGAAGTTGGTTGGGATTACGGACGCGAAACAGGCGTGGAATATATTACCCTCTCCGCAGAAGAGAAGGCGAGATGGGACGCCACAGTTACTCCCGTGCTGGATAAGTGGGCATCTGATAAGGACGCCAAGGGGCTACCAGGGAGAGCAATCCTTGACGAGTTCATACGCTTGGTAAAGAAGCATCGGTGATAGCCAATAATGGGTGAAAAGAGGGCGTTTACAAAAGAGCAGTTGAAGGGCATATCCTTCAACTGCTCTTTTACCTTAACGGGAGAGTAATGAATAATCTCTGGATGACCAAAATCAGTCATCTCCTCCACATGGGAATCACACCACTAGCTAAGGCAGTTGGTATCGCATCCGGGATTACCATTGCCACAATGATGTTTTTGGTTACAGTGGATGTTCTGCTGCGCTACCTGTTTAACCATCCTATAACGGGTAGTTATGAGGTTATCTCTCTTATGTTGGTTATAGTAACCTTCACCGCACTGGCTCATACCGGGCTCAAGGACGGTCATATCAAAGTAGAGCTTCTGGTCTCCCGGCTTCCGCAAAGGGCTCAGGCAGTTATCAACCCCTGTATTTACCTTCTCACCCTATGTCTGTTCGCTATAGTAAGCTGGAGGGCTGTGGTTATGGGGCAGCGTTGGCAGGAGATAGGCCATTCTTCTATAGGACTGGAGATACCTCTTTACCCCTTTTTATATGTTATAGCTTTTGCCAGTGCCGTCTTTTGCCTGGTGCTTGCAGCAAAGCTCCTTGACTCTTTAACTCAAGTGGTAAGGGGTGGTTGGCAGCTCTGGTCATGGCTATTATTAGGCAGTGTGCTGGTTTTAATGCTGTTTTTGGTTCCATTCTGGGTACAGTGGGAGATGAGCCTGACTACCATAGGCATTATTGGTCTAGTTGTAATGCTTCTACTTATATTTCTCAAAGTGCCGGTTGCTTTCTCTTTCATGTTGGTAGGCTTTATCGGTGTCAGCTTATTGACTAGTTTAGATACCGGGCTCGACTTCATGGCGTTAAAGTCATATCATACCTCATATTCTTACGGTCTGACTGTGGTGCCCCTTTTCATACTTATGGGTATGTATGCCTTCTACTCAGGACTGGGCGGAAACCTTTTCTTCTCCGCAGATAAATGGTTGGGACATCTGCCCGGGGGGCTAGCGATAGCTACTATCGGGGCATGTGCTGGTTTTTCTGCTATTTGTGGCTCCACTATAGCCACAGCGGCTACTATGGGCTCAGTGGCTCTACCGGAGATGGAAAAGCATAAATATGCTCCCAGTCTGGCTACTGGCACCGTGGCGACCGGTGGCACTCTTGGTATCCTCATCCCGCCAAGCACTATTCTTATTGTTTACGGGATACTTACTGAGCAGCCTATAGGCGCACTCTTTATGGCTGGCATTTTGCCCGGGTTGCTCCTTGCCTTCTTGCTCATGACTACCATCTATACTATTTGCCGCCGTAATCCTCAGTTGGGACCTCGCGGGGCTATAACCAGCTTCAGGGAGAAGCTCACGGCACTCCCCAGTCTCGGAGGGGTTCTAGTTCTGTTTGTGCTAATCATTGGCGGTATTTACCTTGGGGTTTTTACCCCTAGTGAGGGGGCGGGGGTGGGAGCTTTTTTGGTTTTCCTTTTTCTTTTGCTCAAAAGGGTGAATATCAGGAAAAACTTTATGTCTAGTCTTGCCCAGGCAACGGAGATTACGGGTATGACCATGATTATCCTTGTCGGGGCTATGATGATGGGTTACTTCTTAGGACTAACCAGAATTCCAATACTCTTGGCAGACTTTGCAGCTGGGCTCGAAGTAAACCGCTACCTTATTCTAGCCATTATCTTACTTTTCTTTATTGGCATGGGCTGTATGATGGATTCCTTGGCAATGCTTACACTCACTATGCCCATAATCTTCCCTGTGGTTATGGCCCTAGGCTTCGACCCGATATGGTTTGGGGTAATAATTGTAGTGATATTGGAGATGGGGGCGATTACCCCACCGGTGGGGATAAATGTTTATGTTATCAGTGGTATAGCTAAGCATGTACCCCTTCATGTCATATTCAGGGGTATATTTCCCTTCCTTATACCACTATTTATTTGTGCAGGTCTCTTGGTAGCTTTCCCCCAAATTGCACTATTCCTGCCAAATCTGTTGCGCTAACATATCACTCAACGTTGGGTTAAGTGCTTAATCAAAGCGAATCTCTCGTTGACAAGTTCTTGAAGTTTTGCCACTTCACCTGTCCCCAGATGAGAAAACCTACCCTGCAACTCGGTAAATTTCTCAACGGGTAGGGGGTCAGTCACTTCATAGGTCAAGCGGAATTTCCCCCTTTCCGCCTCCCACAGGGGGAAATAGTTGGTCTCCACCGCCATCTGACCTATTTCGATGGCACTATCGCCAGTCGCCCTCCATCCTTGATTGCAAGGCGAGAGAATGTGAATGTAAGACATTCCGTCTTTTACCGCCATGGCCTTAGTTAGTTTTTGTCCATAGTCTTCGGGATAGCTAATGGAAGCCGTGGCTGCATAGGGGATACCGTGAAAGGCCATAATAAGAGGCAAATACTTCGGCTGCTCAGGTTTACCCTGCCACTCCTTCCCCACTGGTGAAGTATATGTCCAGCCTAGGAAGGGCGTGGTGCTACTCCTTTGAATACCGGTGTTCATATACGCTTCGTTATCGTAGCAAATGACAATGAGATTGTCGCCCCTCTCAGCGGCGCCAGACAGAGGCTGAAACCCCACATCAGCAGCACAGCCGTCTCCAATAAAGACTAAGCACCTAACATCCTTGCCCATCTTACGATAATATCTCTTTATGCCCATGGCAGTAGAGGGTGTGTTTGTCATAAGGCATACGTGGGCGTTTAGGCGACAGTTGGCCAGAACTCCCATGCCATTCACTGCCAGTAGTCCGCAGCCAGGAGTTGTAAGGATAAATGTATCTTTCCCCAAGACCTTGATGGTGAACCTCATTATGAGCTCAGCGGCGCAACCTGAACAATAAGAGGCACCAGGGGTGAGTACGCCCTCTTCCTCGCGTAGGTATTTAACCACAGGGCGGCTTTTGAGGAATGAGAGGACTCCATACTTACAGGCATCAACACACTTAGGATTGCCACCACACAGGTCGCATCTCCAAGGTCTTCGTTCACCTGAGTCAAAGGTTATCCCTCCGTAGGGACAGGCTAAGGCACATAACCCGCAACTAATGCACTTTTCGGCTGTAACCTTGACTGTGCCGTCAGTCTTGTCCTTAACTATAGCTCTGGTGGGGCATACCTCAGCACAGGTGGGTTCACCGCATTGATTACAAAGCATAGCCATATGGAAATTGACCTCTGGGGCGTGGATTGCGGTTATACCCTGCCCACCCACCAATTCGTCTTTTCTCTCTCTAGAGCAGGCTTCGGCACAAGCCGAACAGTCAGGAGGACAGCTAGCGTACTCTACCTTCAAAGTGTCATAGAACGTTTTCATCTTACCCTCTCTAGGCTTCCAGAGACATAGCTTCTTTTCTTTCTGTCTCTTGCATTAACCAACTGCTTATCTCTTTAGGCTTTTGGAAAAGGAGTTCACCATACTGACTCACATCAATCCTCTTCTTGATGAGGTATTGGAAAATACCGGGATACACATCAACATCCAAAAATGTAGAGCCAATAAGCTTGCCTTCCCCATAAATTAGTTTCTTATATCGCTTTTCCTTCTCATCTTTGTCTTTCAGTACCTGACAATTGCCATCTGCCGCCACAGGAATTCCGATAGATACTGCCGTATGACCAAAAAAGTTAAAGACAGTCATAGAAAGCCAACCCTCATGTATAGCTTCCATCCCAGCCATGTTGCTCCCCGCTACCTTACCTTGGCTGACAGCACTTGGCAGGATAAGGCTTAACCCTGGGTTGCCAGTAAAGAAATCAGGGGCTTCAGCTGCATCACCCGCAGCATAAATGTCTTCAATATTGGTTCTCATTCTCACATCTACCAGCACCCCTCTGTTTATGGCAATTTGGCTTTCCTTGAGGAAGGATATTCGGGGACTCACCCCTATGCAGGAAATGAGCTCTTGGGAATGAAGCGTTTTGTCCGGGGCAAAGTTTATCTCAAGTCCATCTTTTTCACGCTTGATGCTTGCTACTTCGCCCCAGTTCTTGTGAACCGGGACATTGTTAGCAGCAAATATGTCTATAATTAGAGCATCAACCTCGGGGTCGAAATATCGACGTAGAATTCTCCCTCGGGGTGTCACCACAGTAACTTGATAGCCCTTTTCTGCCAGAGCCACAGCCAGCTCCATGCCCACAAGACCACCCCCCAGTATGGTTACCTCTGATTTGCCTTCCAGCTCTTGTAAAAGCCTTTTATAATCAGTCATAGTGTGGAAGCCAAGACACCCAGCCTCTCTCAGGATAGCAGGCACAACTGGCTCTGAGCCGGTAGCAATAAGAAGAGTGTCATATGTATCCTTATCCCTGTCTTTGTAAATGACCTCTTTATTTCCGGGACTTACACTGACGACCTCTTTGCCGGTAACCAAGATACTTCCCATGTTATCAAAATAGGACTCGTCTGCCATTATAATGTCAGCTTCCTTTACCTTGCCTGAGAGCAAGTAAGGAAGAGATGTAGGAGAGTAAGGAAGATACTCCCCAGCAGTTACCAGTTTGACTTCATCCTCTTGGTTTATGCTTCTAATTTTCCCAAGAGCACTAAGGGCGGCTGAACCACTACCGATTATCAGGTGCCTACGCTTTGCCATGCTTTACTCCTATTCTAGAGCTAACCAAGTCACTTCTTTGTAGGACTTGCCTTGAGCAGCAGCCCTGGTGACCTCTATTACTCTTTCGATATGCTGTACCGTGATGTCGTGCCCAGCTAATCCACCGATAAAATCTGCCAGTGGTAGCGGGGCTCCAAGATCGCTTAAGAGGGCTTTTAATTCCAAGAAGACATGCCCACAGTTCCAGCCAAAGCAGACACTCAAATCAATAACACCTATAGCCTTTTTGCCCTTCAACACCTTGATTAGCCTTTCCCTCGGGAAAGGCCTAAACATCCTGATCTTTATTAGCCCAACCTTAAGACCTTCGTCCCGTTTTCTGTCAACCGCTACTTTTGCCGTCCCGGCGCAAGCCCCCATGGTGACCAGTACTATCTCAGCATCCTCTGTTCTATACTCTTCAATTTGCCCTCCATAGCTTCTGCCAAAGAATGTCTCAAACTCCTGCTCTATCTGGTCGAACTTGTCCTTTGCTCGCATTGTGGCAGCACAATGCTTATAACGGAACTCTGCGTAAAGTTCTGGTGGAACACAGTAAGGGGCAAGGGTCAAAGGGTGTTCTAACGAGAAGGTAGGGCGTTTGTTTTCCTGTAAAGGGGCTAAGAATGCATCCACTGCCGCTTGCTCTGGAATTTCCACTGGTTGTGACATGTGAGACAGGAAGTAACCATCATAGCATACATTTATGGGAACAAGGATATCTATATCCTCAGCCAGTCTATAAGCCATAATGATAGAGTCTAGAATTTCTTGGCAGGTCTCGACATATATCTGTAGCCACCCCCAGTCCTTAAGCAGCATAGAGTCTTGATGTCCTCGGGCAACAATTCCAGGAGCGGATTGTTCCCTGTTAACTATAACCATTACTATGGGAAGCCTAAGCCCTGCTGCGTGAAAAACGCAATCAGCCATGAATGCCAGTCCCGGGGAAGAGGTAGCGGTGAAGGTACGCCCTCCGGCTGCCGAAGCCCCTATACAAGCGCTAATAGCCGAGTTCTCCCCCTCTACCGCTATCATTTCCGCCTCCAGCGAGCCTTCAGCAGCGAAAACAAAAATGGTCTCGAGGATCTCAGTCTGAGGGGTGACAGGATAGGCGGCAACTACATCCGGTCTGCATAATCGAACAGCATATCCTGCTGCAGCATTTCCAGTCAGTACCTTTTTCTCAGTTTTGCTTTCTGCTCTCACTTACTCCTCCTCTCTCACCATCATAATTGCGCTTGATGGACACACCTGGGCACATACACCGCAACCCTTACAGTAATCCAGATTTGCGGCAAAGTAGGTCTCCTTCTCCTCAATACACTGAGTAGGACAGAAGATATAACACCAACCACATTGATGGCATTTCCCAACCTTAGTCACTGGCCTCTGGAATCTCCATTCCCCGGTGTTAATGGTAAACAGCCCGTCCTCTGGGTCTGCCCACGTGCCTTCAAACTTGCATCTAAATTGAACCACCGTTCGCCTCCGAATAAAACTTAACCCACGCTATCCCTTCAGCATCCATCAAATCTTATAACCTCGGTTCTTTCAAATCCTTTTTGCACGCACTTGGAGTTCTGCTCCAAGCGCCTACCAGTAAAGTATTCCTTTAAACTCAGCAGAATGGAATCTAAGGCTACCCATCCTGTAGTCTTGGCAAAGCTTCCCAGCATACAGGTATTGACTATCGGCCTGCCGATTTCCTTAAGGGCGATGGCCATAGCATCCACAAACCCAATGACTACCACATTCTGGTGAAGCCTTTCCACCATAGGCTGGGAGGAGCTAAGGGCAACAATCCCACCAATCTTTAGTCCGCTAAAAGTAGCTGCTGAGCTTGCCTGGCGCGGGTCTAGGATTACCAAGCAGTCTGGCTCGTATATTTGGGTGCTTTCCCTCACCGGCTTGTCATCAAAACGAGCGAAGGCAGTAACCGGTGACCCCCGTCGCTCAGGGGTAAACAGGGGGAACACTGAAACATCTTTCCCCTCAAGCACACAAGCAGTAGCCAAGACCCTCGCCGCCGTCACCACCCCTTGCCCTCCCCTGCCATGGAATCTTATCTCTTTCATAGCCGTTTAACCCTCCCTAAGAAGCTATCTAATAAGCATAACTGGAGGAAGGAATAAGCGGATGATAGTAGCCAACTTTCAGTATACAGTAGCGGAGTGAAACATCACCTAGCAATTCAAAAATAATTCCAATGTATAAAAGCCCTACCGGTAATGCTAGACCCATTACCAAACCACTGAGCATCACTCCCACCGGCAGTGCCATACCCAGTGCTACTACCATGACCCAGAATAGTGCAGCCCGTCTCCCTATCACTATTTCTCTTACTGAAACCTTGCCCGCCATTCCCCGATACCTTATACTCAGTAAATAGAAAATAACGATAAGAATAAAGGCCACCAAAAACATCTGTGCCCATTCCTCCACACTGCCCGCTACTCTAGTAGCACCGGTAGCTAGCATGGTAGCTAGCGTTAGCCCGAAACCTCCCCAAATACCGGCCACCCCAAACATCACCGGTAGCAAGGCACTATTCCAAAGCTGAATACCATTAACGTAGTTCATGGCAAAGCCACCGTATATTACTGAGAGGAAGGCGAATATATTGGTTACTATCAATAATCCAACAAATGGCGAAAACCATTGGACTAGAATCATATGTATCGCCCCCAGGACCAGGAAGATGATGAAAAAGTATAGCCCTCTGGATATCCACGAGGTCTTCCACCCTGATGAAATAAGGATTCGCCAGAACCTAAATGGGTGTCCCAAGTAGAGAAGATGCAAACCACCACCCAATATGGCGCAGATAAGCCAGCCAATAAACATCCCTGGTAAACTACCGAAAAGTGAAGAGGCAATAAACATCCCCGCACCTAACTCAATAAAGAAAAAGGCAAGCCAAAAAAGTATGCCTCGCCTCTCTATCCATTCCCTTTGAGGGGTATATTGTACCATGAATTCGTACGGTTTACCCTGAATCACTATCACACCTCCTGTCCTTCATCAATTCCTAATGGCCAACATAATATATTGATGGTTCAGTGCCGTATTCTGGATGAAGCTGAGACCCTCTTTTCTCTCCCAACACTATGGAAACCTCACTATCAAGGTCATCCAGGTCACCGAAATATCTTGCCTTAGTGGGGCAGGCTATAACACAAGCTGGCGTTGCCTCCCGGTCTATCCCCGGCTTTAATCCCTTTTCAAGCCCAGCATCAATCCTTTCCATACAGAAGTTACACTTCAATACTACCCCTGTTTGATGGGGATATAACCGCTTACCAATTTGTTCAATAGGAGTTAGACCCTGACCTGGAAAATATTCCTTATCACCATCAGAGTGAAATAGCCGAGATTGGTAGGGGCAAGCGATTAAACAATATCTACAGCCCACACATTTATCTTGATCAATCCAAACTATCCCATCCTCGCGCTGCTGGGTAGCTCCTGCAGGACAGGCCTTGACACATATTGCCTCCTCGCAATGGTTGCATTGCACCGGGTACATCTGTTTTACCACTCTAGGGTATTCGCCTGTCTCTGAAATCAACACTCTATTCCAGAACATGCCGGGGGGAAGAAAGTGCTCTTGCTTACAGGCTATTATACAGCTATAACACCCCACACATCTTGTTAAATCTATAACCATTCCCCATCTCATCGCTCCTCTCCTTTCCCGCTCATATCTTTATACACCTTGACCCTTACTGCTGTCTCAAGATTGCCAGACACGGGACAAATGTGCTTCTGGTCCATAATTATCAGGTCATTGAAATGCGGACCCTTGCCCAGAGCGATGGGCTTTCCCCTAGCCCAACTACCCAAGCTCCCCACTGTTCCTACTACCCCGGGGTGGATGCCCTTCATTAGCTTGAGTCTACCCTTCATTTTCATCCCTTTTGTATTTTCCGCACAGATAATATCACCTTCGTGAAGCCCTTTCTTCTTTGCTGTCTCCATATTCATGGCAATATTATAGGTATACGGGTTAGCTTCACTCAGTTCATTTATCCAAGGCAACTCGGCGGTCATAGTACCAGCATGAAGTGTATCGCGGTAAGAGAAAGCTACCAAATCATGTTCAGGACCACCTTCCTCATAAATTACAGATGGGAAGTAACTTAACAACGGGGTATAGTAATCCCAATTCATGTGAATACCCAGAGCTTCAGCCATCTCCTTTATTGGCTCCTTATCATGGACTAAAAACTCGAAGTAAATAGGAACTCTTGCCTTAATGAAGGTTCTCCAGTAGGCCTCCTCCACCCTCTTCTTCCATTTCATAACGCCGTGCTCTCTAAACCATTTCAGGTCGTGTTCAGACCCAAAAAGGTATTTGACCATCCTGTTGGAATATTCGGCATTGGAAATCTTCTCGTCTAGCTCTAAAATAAGGGGGGTTCGTTTATCCAACTGACCACTCAGGAGTTCAACTAGGTCTGTCGTGGCATAGGCGTCCATCCAGTTATTGAACTTAGCCTTGATATCCAGTCTGTCGGCTAACTCGAAGAAGACATCGTGATGGTTTCTTCTTTCATACTGAGGCTCTACCACTGGCACGTTTATATGGAAAGACCAGTCGCGCATTCCAGTAGGATAGTTAACGCCATACGCTTGCGACCTAACAGCACTACTAGTTTCAAGGAAATGGCAATCTGGCAAGACAATGTCACAAAATCCCTCTGTAGTCTCATTATGCATTATTTCGATGTCAAAGATGAAAGGAATACTGGCCAGAAACCTTTCTATACTTTTTGAATCTGTCACGGTTTTTGCTATATTAGCACCCAGTACAGCCATGACTTCTATTTCATAAGGGCGCCCCGCCTTGGTCCATATTTCATCAAAATCGGCAGCATAGGGGTAAGCGGGGATGCTAGTATGAACAAAAATGTCTTGAAGTGATACCCTTGGTTTCTCTGGCCATCTGGGTTTATCCGTAGGCCAGGGAGGATGGTGAATCCACCACTGCGGAGTTATCATCCCATCCACACCCGCATACGGCTCAAACTTAGGCCTACCGGTTACCGGGTGACCAAGGCTCCTTGCTGGCCAACCAAGAGCCCCCCCAGGCACATCTAGATTACCAACTAGCACATTCAATAGGCACACTGACAGGTACTGATGAAAGGAGTTGGTATGCCCTTGTCCTCCTCTAAACGAAACGGCAGCAACTGGCCTAAAGGGGAGCTTCACCCCTTCAATCTCAATGGTGCTTCCTATTCTTGCTTCTTGAACCCACTCATTAGCAATGCGGCGAATCGTATTTTCAGGCACACTGCTTACCTCTGATGCCCACTTAGCAGGATATTTCTTAAGATGCTCTCGCAAGAGTTGAAATGCTGGATGGCATTTGACGCCGTTAACTGTGAATTCCCCCTCAAGAGCTGGGGTGCTTAATCCAGGGTCATCGTAACTCTTAGCTCCTCCACCTTTTACATCCCACAGAAGAGTCTTACCACTTTCCTTATCTCTTACAAACTTCATATCGAGGCCGACAAGATAAGGTCCGTTGGTATACTCCCTGATGAACTCCTCATCATAGACTCCTATTTCATTCACAATAATGTTGCACATAGCCAAGGCTACAGCTAAATCTGTGCCAGGCAAGATAGGAATCCACTCTGTTGCCTTACCCCCCCCAAAGTTACATATCGGGTCAAAGACAATGTTCCTCATTCCCCTGACTCTAGCTTCAGCCGCTAGCCGCATCATCTCGGCAGCACCATGCCCTGAACCTGTGCCTTTATTGGAACCAAATTGGAGGGTATAATTGCAATATTTAAAGTCCGGACATATAGACCACGAGGCGTGGAGCAAACCAGCCCCAAAGTGAGCCCCATTGCCACAATAGAGCGCAGCTCCTCCGTGAGCAAAATTAGGGGTGCCAAAGGCATTCCAAAAACCGGTCGATGTTATCGAACACGAGCCAACTACACCCCCAGATGGTGTCGTAGCAAACAGCACCTTCCAAGGGTTCTCCTCTCTTACCTTAGCCAGTTTCTCCATGATTGTATCCAGCGCTTCATCCCATGAAATTCTCTGCCACCTGGGATCTTCATGAAGCCCCTTTTTAGGATTTGTTCTCTTTAGCGGATAATTAATCCGATTCGGGTCATAATACTGCTGTAAACAAGCAGCTCCCTTTCCACAGAGTCCCCAACTAGACCCCATGTCGCTATCAGGCTCGCCCTCTACTTTTACCATAACGCCGTCAACAACTTTAATCTTGATTCCGCAACAAGCATAACACATACCACAGTTAGTATGAACCCAAGTGCCTTCTTTCTCTTCCGTCATGTTTACCTCCCTAACTAGATTCTAAGAGTTGAAACCTCAGACAGCCTTTCTTGGATAGGTTGACCTGAATACAGCGATGGACCGAAGTTACTACTAGAGCCCCTTATGGCAATCCTATCCTGGCTAATGATCTGGGGGTTGGCTTTACCTTCTCTGCTCAACAATGACCACACTCATTCGTGTCTTGCTTCTCAGTTGGTAAGGATACCGGTTGCCACTGCATCAAACATTGTCGGGCCGTTCTAATCCTATGTCGACGGCCGGCACTAGTGCGATTCTGTTAGTTAGTTGGAGAAAAGTTCACCCTACAGCTTGACTATTTTCTCCAGAATACCTCTCAATTTTTATTTTAACACAAGTGGATTACATCAACAATATGTTCTCGTCCATATGATTAGTGACACATTACCCCTTCTTTTGTAGTCTTTCCGTTGCTCCAAAAACTTAAATGGTGTTAGCTAATCAAGGGCTTGGTGGGGGCGGAGGATATTATATATCCGCTCCCACTCTAATAGCTTACTGCTTTATTTATCTAGAAGTTAAAAGGGTATTGACAATCTTCGCATTTTATGATATTCTATACTTTGTTGATTATTTTAGTCAACAAAAGGGGGAGGTAAATGAAACTTTCTACTCGAGGACAATATGGAACGAGGGCGCTTCTGGATTTGGCCCTTCACCAAGGAGAGGGGCTAGTTCCATTAAAAGATATCGCCCAAAGAGAGCAGATTTCGTTACAATATTTAGAGCATTTAATCACTCCCCTTGTAGCTGGGGGTATAGTGTGGAGTACCCGTGGCGCCAAAGGCGGAGTTCGGTTAGCCAAGCCTCCTGAGGAGATAAGATTGAGCGAAGTCGTTCAGCTTCTTGAGGGCTCAATTGCTCCGGTGGAGTGTGTTAATAATCCAGGGATATGTAACCGCTCTGGATTATGTGTCACTCGGGATGTCTGGAGTGAACTGAAAAAGGCAATGAATGGAGTTTTGGAGTCTACTACCTTGCAGGATTTGGTTGAGCGGCTAAAGAGAAAAGGGCAGCCTGAAGAGATGATGTATTACATCTAGTTTTGTCGGCTCAATAGCTCTTATGGGATGTATAGAGGGAGGAAAGTTACAGTTATGATTGATAGGTACTCAAGGCAGACCCTTTTTGATGGTATAGGAGAAGAGGGACAAAGGAGATTAGGTAATAGCTGTGTACTAATTATTGGCTGTGGAGCTCTGGGAACAGTTATTGCTACTTCTCTGGTACGTGCTGGTGTGGGCAAGGTCAGGATTATAGATAGAGACTTTATCGAGTATCATAATCTCCAGCGACAAGTCATTTTTGATGAAGATGATATACGCAACGGGTTGCCGAAGGCAATAGCCGCTGAGCGGCATCTGAAGAAGGTAAATTCATCAGTTGAAATTGAAGGGATAGTCGCCGATGTGAACTACACGAATATCGAAGGGTTCGTCCGTGATGCCGATATAATCCTGGACGGACTGGATAATTTTGAGACTCGCTTTCTTATTAACGATGTTTCCCTAAAACATAAAATCCCTTGGATTTATGGAGGAGCCATTTCCTCTTTAGGAATGACCATGACTATAATTCCCGGCGTGACCTCTTGTTTCCGATGCATCTTCCCTGCAATACCTCCCTCAAGGACAATCCTTACCTGCGATACAGCAGGGGTAATCAGTCCTGCCCCGTTTGTTATTGGCTCACTACAATCCACTGAGGCAATGAAAATACTGGTTGGAGCAGAGGAAATCAATCGGGATCTTATAATTATTGATGTTTGGAAAGGGAACTTTCATCGCCTCAAAATCGGTCCTCGTGAAAACTGCCCAGTCTGCCAGGGCAAATACGAGTTTTTAGATGGCAAATCAGGCATGAGAACCACTTCACTTTGCGGTCAGAACGCGGTGCAGGTAGTAAATCCCGGGGTAGAGGAGCTCTCCTTGGAACAACTTGCAGCACGCCTCAAACCGGTAGGGGAAGTTGCTCACAACGAGTTTATGCTACGTCTCAACATTGATGGTCAAGAAATGGTTGTTTTCCCCGATGGGCGAGCTATTGTTAAGAATACCTGTGATGAATCATTGGCCCGAGGACTTTATGCCAAATATATTGGAGCGTAATTCGATACTATGATTTACCTGGATAATGCTACCACATCCTGGCCCAAGCCAGAGAGTGTTTATCAAGCCATGGATGAGTTCCTGAGAAAGAACGGAGGCAATCCCGGGCGTGGCAGTCATAGCATGGCTCTGGCTGCCGGGGAAGTAGTTGAAGAAACGAGGATGCTTGTTGCTCGCCTAATTAATGCTCCAGAAAAGGACCGGGTTATATTTACCCTTAATTGCACCGACGCCCTGAATCTGGGGCTAAAGGGAGTGCTCAAGCCAGACGACCACGTGATTACTAATTGTATTGGATACAATGAGCACTTATCCATTAGGTACTATTCGGTTAAGTCCGGGATACTTCAATGCCGTGGAGGAGATCGATCTAACACTTCAGGCCTTAGAGAAGCTTACGAGAACAACCAATATTAAGGTCAATAGCTTAATATAGTAAAAATAAGGACGGTGAGTAAGTGATGAGGATTGGGGTAAAATCTAATTTTGAGCTGAACCAGACAGATTTCGAGACCCAGAGCGCTACTTTAGGTGACCTACTGGATGAACTATCAGAAAAGAGCGAGCCACTGAAGACCGAGTTTTTTGACTGTGAAAGGCGAGAGATATATCCCGATTGCGAAGTAGTGGTTAATGGACAGGAATTCGGAGCCCTCGCTGATGGCTTGAATACTAAGCTAGAGGATGATGACACGGTTGAAATTTACTTGATTATTATGGCCGGAGGCTAGACCTGGCATTAAGGGAGGTTGGAATGGCACAAATGATCAAAGTTTACAGTGTAGATAAAAGTGGATTACCAGTTAAAGAGGTGACTCCTCAAGAGGCACAGAAAATCCTGGAGGATACTTACCATGACGGCTGGGGAGGATTCGTGGTAGATGGAAAAACTAGTCAAATTATCTGGGAGATAGGGCCAAATGTTGAGGAAATAATTATTATCCCAGAGGCGATAGGCGGGGGCTAAACTTTCAACCACGAGGTGAGTTAGGATGGCAGATATAAAGCGGAACTGGGCAGAGCCATGGGCTGGTGCAGGTCGTAAACCAGAAACTGAGCTGAAGGTCAAGTTGAAGGTCGTCGATATGGATACAGGTACAACCACAATCTGTGAGCTTCAAGAAGCCAAGGTGTGGGAATATAATAACCCAGAAATGATAATAGTAATTGGTGGTGTTCAAATCACTAGCTGGGATAACCTGGCAGACCTGGTATCATATAAAGCCCAGAAGGGTAGCCAAGAAGTGGAGGTTTATAAGATGCCCCGTTACCTGATGCTCGCTGGCGGGTAAGGTTTGCTGGATAACATATCGGAACAAGAGCAAAACATAATAAAGAGGAGGGTAAAATGGCTGAGATAATTCAAAAAGTGGAGATGCTTCGGTATAAGACATTAGAGATACCGAAGCTAACTAGAGGGATAGCCAAGGACTCTACTGAGCTAATCGGGAATACGCCGCTTGTCAGATTGAACCGAATAACCAAAGGAGTGAAGGCAGAGGTAGTAGCCAAGCTTGAGTCCTTTAATCCCATAGGGAGCGTGAAGGACAGGATAGGGATGTCTATGATTGTAGATGCTGAGGAAAAAGGGCTCATCAATAAAGACACGGTTATCGTTGAGCCTACCAGCGGCAATACCGGCATTTCTCTAGCCTTCATCTGCGCCGCTAGGGGATATAAGTTAATCCTCACCATGCCTGATACCATGTCTTTGGAGCGGAGGCATCTCCTATCAATTTTTGGTGCCGGGCTGGTATTAACCCCTGGGGCGGAGGGGATGCCGGGGGCGGTGAGGAAAGCTGAGCAACTGTTAGCAGAAAACCCAAACTACTTTATGCCCCAGCAATTTAAAAACCCGGCAAATCCAGAGGTGCACCGTCTGACCACTGCCGAAGAGATCTGGAGGGATACCGATGGAAAGGTAGATATCCTAATCTCTGGGGTGGGAACCGGGGGGACGATTACTGGGGTAGCTGAGGTAATCAAGCCCAGGAGACCACAGTTTAAAGCTATTGCCGTTGAGCCGATGGATTCCCCAGTTCTCTCTGGAGGAAAGCCAGGAGCCCACAAGATTCAGGGGATCGGGGCTGGCTTTGTCCCTGATGTTCTGAGAATGGATTTAGTCGATGAAATTATTAAAGTTAGTAATGAAGATGCGGGGACAATGGCTAGAAGATTAGCCAAAGAGGAAGGAATACTAGCAGGCATATCTTCAGGAGCAGCGACCTGGGTGGCATTAGAGGTAGCCAAAAGACCGGAAAATGAAGGTAAGCTTATAGTGGTAGTTTTACCTGATACTGGCGAGCGCTACCTAACTACCTGGCTTTTTCAAGAACAAATACAGAGTTAAATGAAAGGGCGAGGAGAATAATATGGCACAGAAACCACAAATAAATGTTGGGGAACTAAGAAGTCGTGGGGTAGTAAGACTAAAGGAAAAGGATATGTTTTCCATCTGGGTTAAAACAGCATGTTGTAACCTAAACTCAAAGCAACTGAGGAAGCTGGCTGATATTACCGAAAAATATGCCAGAGGTTATCTCTTGTTTACTACCAGACAGATCCCAATTATTCCGTTTGTAAACTTGAAAGATGTGGAGGAAGTAAAAGAAGAACTTAGCGAGGTTTATTTAGAATTAGACCGCTGCGGTCCAACAGTAAGGAATATCAATGTATGTTATGAGGACAAGATTTGCCCTGACGCAGTAACCAATTCCTTATCTTTGGCTGAGAAATTGGACAACTTTTTCCACGTCCCTATGCCTCGCAAGGTAAAGATTGGCGTTGCTGGCTGCGATAAAGACTGCATTATTTCTCGTGTCTTGACCGATATCGGCTTTGTCGGTGTAGAGAGAGATGGTAACAAGGGATACGATGTGTCTGTTGGAGGAAGACTGGGGATAAATCCTTTTGTGGGAGTAAAAATGGCTGAGTGCCTTTCCCAAGAGGGGTGCGTAAAGTTTGCTCAGAACTACTTTGATCTTCAAAAGAAAGAAGGTAAAGAGGGGGAAAGGAGCGCTGACCTTATAAATAGGCTGGGTATAGGAAGAGTGAAACAGGAATTAAACAAAAATTTGCAAGAAGGGGTGATTCTCAAACCGATTGAATGTGAAACCAGCCTAAAAGAAAAAGAAACTGATAAGACAATCTTAAGAATCCGAGCCACCTGTGGCGAAGTAACTTCAAAACAATTAAGAAAGATTGCTGATATTGCTGAAAAGTATGGCAAGGGGTTTGTCCATTTTGTGGTTCGCGGCTCTCCTGAGATTCCCTGCATTGACAAAGGTCATGTGGAGGATATTAGAAGCGAATTGCAAGAAGTAGATCTGCAAATACTAGATAAAGGGATTGATAATATTCAAAGCTGTTTTGGTAACTATTGTACTGAGAGCAATGTAGACCCTCAGTCTTTACTAAGAAGAATTGAGAAAAGCATTGAAGAGCTAGATTTAAATAATTTGAATATAAGAATCTCAGCTGATGGTTGTCCCAATTCTTGTGGGATTGCCAATCTCAATGACATTGGTTTTTATGGAGTTGTAGAACCTGAGATTGACATAGCCAAATGTATCGGTTGTGAGCTCTGTGTCCCAGTGTGCAAGAGAAAGGCATTAACAATGAAAGACGGCTTAGCGATAATAGATAAAGAAAAATGCAAGCATTGTGGTCAATGTATAGCGGTATGTCCTTTTGATGCGGTAGTTGAAAAAAGAAGAGGTTTCGCCGTATTAGTTGGCGGCAGAGAGGGTAAAGATACTAGGTTAGGGGAAGTGATTGCCGAATTTCTATCTGAAGAGGAATCGCTTCGGGTTGCTGAAGAATGCCTGAGAATTTTGAAGGAGAAGAAGGTTAATGTAGCCACGATTATTGATGAAGTAGGCATAGAAAAGTTTAAAGGGATGTTAGTCCCAAGCATAAGATAGCCAGTGTTAACTAAATGTAAAAATAGAGGTGGTGAAAAATGGAAGACAAAATTGAGCATGCCAAAAGGTTGATTGAAGAGACGGTAAGAGACTATCCGAGGGTGGCAGTTGCTTGCTCCTTTGGCAAAGACAGTATGGTCACGATTCATCTGGCAAAAGAGGTAGACCCAGAGATAAAGATTTTCTCAATAATGACACAATACAAACCAAGAGAGACCTTTGACTACCTCAGACTAATGAATGAAGAAATGAATCTTAGAACCACAGTGTATATGGTGGCGGATAGTGTTCCTGAGACTCTCCGTGATGGTTCTTTGGAAGTGAGATTATTACCTACCGAAGAGTTTAAGCAAAAAGCGTCTCAAGCTAAAACTGAAACCGGGAAAGTAATTTATGAAGTAGACCCGGACGAATGCTGCCGACTGCTTAAGGTAGAACCGACCAGAGTAGCCGTAAGTAATCTGGATGCCTGGATAACTGGTTTAAGATGCACAGAAGGGCAGACAAGGGTTGATTACCAGGAAATAGAGGACAAGGGTGGACTTATCAAGGTAAACCCAATCCTAACCTTTACCGAGGCCGAGATATGGAGATATATAGCCACCAGAGGGATTGAACCTCACCCCTGGTATGGAAAGGGTTACCGCTCTCTTGGCTGCGCCCCTTGCTCGGCACCTGGAGGAGAACTTGAGCGAGATTATAGATGGAAAGGTACCAGCAAATGCGGAGGGGAGTGTGGCATACACACTCAAAGATTAAAATGAATCAGGACAGCTTTCTAAAAAACAGGAAAAACACAGGATTAGACCATCAATTAAGAGTCTATTCTGATATAACCCAACTGATAGCTAGCCCAGAGAATCCAACGCCTTTAGTTAGGTTGAATAGAATCAACCCAAATAAGGACTCCCAAATCTATCTTAAGCTGGAAAGATATAATCCATTTGGTTCGGTTAAGGATAGAATTGCTTGTGAAATGTTAAAGGCGCTGGAAATAGGGGAAAGAACAGTGGTTGAGCCCTCATCCGGCAATACTGGAATTGCCTTGGCTTGTGTCGCCAATGCTTTGGGAGTATCAATAGAGATAGCTGTTCCGGAGAAAATTCCTGATGAAAAAAAGATAATGTTAAGATTCTTAGGGGCTAAAGTGACAGAAGCTGATGACGCCCTGTGCCCTTTATTCCCTACTGAAGGAGCCAGGGGCCTTGTTAACGCCTTAATACAAAGTCCGGCCACTAAAGATAGCTATATTAGCCCCAATCAATACGAGAATGAGCTGAATGTTCAAGCCCATTACCGAACAACCGGGCCAGAGATTTGGCAGCAAACACAAGGTAAAATCAACTATTTCTTTGCCGGGTTTGGCACTTGTGGCACCATTACTGGCGTTGGCAGATACCTTAAGGAACAGAATCCAGAAGTAAAAATTATTGGCGTAGAGCCTTCTTCGCCAAACCATAAATTGCCGGGTATGAAGAGGATTACCGGATTAGATGAGCAGTATATACCAAGTATTCTGGATAGGTCAGTAATTGACGATACTGTGGAGGTAACGGATGAAGATGCCTACAGGACTGCCATAGAATTAGCCAGAAAAGATGGAATTCCCGTCGGTCCTACCACGGGAGCTATACTTTATGTTGCCTTACATTATGCTAAGTTAGATAGAGGTTTAGCCGTTGTTATATCACCTGATGATGCCTTCAAATATGCCAGTTTCTACCAGGATATCATGGAAGCAGAATCCAGAGAAGTTAGGGAAAGAGAATATGATTTGTGTGGGTTTGTTTGCCCTCTATCAAAGATGAAAGCAATAGAAATAATAGATAATTTAGATGAGGGAGAAAGGGTGAAAATAATACTGGGCGATACAGACTCTCTTAAGAGTGTGGCACAGGAATTAAAGATTAAAGGTATAAAACCAGGTTTTGAACAAGAGGGTGAAAATAGATTTATGTTAACGATTATCAAATAAGGGGATTATACAAACCAACTAAAAATATTAAGGATGGATTGGCATGGAAAGTCATAAGAGAAGCATTGTAAAAGCTATAACATGGCGGGTTATTGGTACTTTAGTCACCTTCTTAGTTGCTTATTTGTTTACCAAAGAAGTAGTATTATCAATGGGTATAGGTTTTGGAGATGCAGCAATAAAAATTGTTATTTATTACTCTCATGAAAGAGTATGGGATAAAATAGATTTTGGAAGACGGAAGAGGGCTAAGGAAGATTATAATATATGAAGGAGTAAATCGAGATAGGGATTAGCTTGATGATTCCAATTGGTTTCTCTTACAATATAGAGGTCAGGAAAAGGTCAGTTTGTTATGCTTAAGACCTTGAGGGAAGATATCCAGACGGTTTTTATTAAAGACCCTGCGGCAAGAAGTAGACTAGAGGTAATCTTTTGCTATCCAGGGTTGCATGCCCTGTGGTTTCATCGCTTGGCTCATTTCTTGTGGTGGCACAGGCTCCGATTTCTGGCTCGCTTCCTCTCCCATATCAGTCGCTTCCTGACCGGTATCGAAATACACCCCAGAGCCAAAATCGGCAGGCGTTTCTTCATAGACCACGGGGCAGGGGTGGTCATCGGAGAGACAGCCGAAATAGGAGATGATGTGCTGATATATCAGGGGGTTGTCCTGGGTGGAACCACTTTAAAGAAGGAGAAACGCCATCCTACAATCGGCAATAATGTGGTAATAGGAACCGGGGCGACAGCTCTAGGCGCTATCACCATAGGCGATGGAGCCAGAATCGGCTCAGGCTCGGTAGTAGTGAGATCAGTGCCGCCTGGGGCTACAGTGGTAGGTATCCCAGGAAGAGTAGTAGAGGACCGCTATAGATCAGTCACCGACCTAGAACATGGCAGGTTGCCCGACCCGGTGGCAGAAGCCATTAAGCTCGTCTTAAGGGAGCAGGAGAGGTTAGAAGAGCGTCTGAAGAGTCTTGAGAGTTTAAGCGGGATAGTAATCCCTGAAGATGCACTAGGAGAGGAAAAGGCGAAAATTGAGAGGGAGTTTAACGAGGGTGAGGGAATATAAGGTTTGAGACAATTGATAGGAGTAGGTGAAAGGTGCGAAAACTATCTGAGCTTATAGTGTTAATTAAAGGCGGTGGAGAGGTAGCCAGCGGCATAGCTCACCGGCTACACCGCAGCCATTTTCGGGTTTGCCTCACCGAAATAGCCAATCCCCTGGCAGTCAGCCGTGGTACCACCTTCTCGGAGGCTGTTTTTGATGGAGCAAAGACCATTGAAGGGGTGACAGCACAGCTTGTTTCTGTCTCGACAGAAGAAATCTACAGGGTCTGGCGGCAAGGAAACATACCTACAGTAATAGACCCTGAAGCAACAGTAAGAGAGAAGATACAGCCCGATGTATTGGTTGATGCCACTATGGCGAAACGAAGCATCGGAACCAAGATTACTGATGCGCCGGTGGTCATTGGTACGGGACCAGGTTTTTGTGCTGGCAGGGATGTGCATATTGTAGTAGAGACTAACCACAGCAATAACCTGGGCAGGGTAATACTTGACGGAGAAGCTGAGGAGAATACGGGGATCCCAGTAGCCATAGGCGGACTTACTAAAGAAAGGGTAGTCTGGTCACCGCGGTCTGGAATCTTTACCACTGATAGGGAGATTGGCGAGTCAGTAATTGCTCATCAGATTGTAGGTCACGTTGGAGACCAGCCTCTGGAAGCGCCAATAAGTGGTATGCTACGTGGCCTTATCAGGAGTGGGGTGAGGGTATCAAAAGGCAGCAAGCTAATTGAGGTTGACCCGGTAAACGATAAGATTATCTGTGATATCATTACTGATAAAATGAGGATAATAGGCGAAGGGGTTCTTCAAGCTATAATGCTGAAGTTCAATATAGGTGCCTGGAATGGTAAAGAGGCAATCTCAGGTGGCTAGTTTCCCAATGAGGAGTATAGGATGCTGGAGATTTATCAGGAGTTAGTCAATGTAACATCAAAAAGGCAACGAGCGGTATTAGCCACGGTTATATCCAGTCGTGGCTCTGCCCCGAGAAAAGCCGGGACAAAAATGCTAATCAAAGAAGACGGCACTTTTATCGGTAGTGTAGGTGGTGGGGGTGTTGAACATCAAACCCGTGACAAAGCTATTGAAGTAATGAATTCAGGCGAGCCGCAAGTAGTGCACTTCGACCTTTCAGGAAGGGGAGAGGCGGCGATGATCTGTGGCGGGCAGATGGATGTCTTTCTTGAGCCAATCCTGCCCTTAGAAACACTCTACCTCTTTGGGGCGGGGCATATCTCTCAGGGCACAGCAGCGATGGGTAAGATGCTGGGGTTCCGGGTGGTAGTGATAGACCCACGCCCAGAATATAACAATAGTGACCGATTCCCTGATGCTGAATCATTGATAGTTGAAGAGTACGATAGTGCCTTCCCTAAATTGAGCGTGGACGAAGATAGTTACGTTGTCATCTATACTACCGGGCATGTCCTTGATGAGCAATGCCTAGAATTTGCTGTTGGCACCAAAACGAAATACATCGGCATGATTGGTAGCAAAAAGAAGGTAATGGAGGTCAAAGAGCGTCTATTGCAAAAAGGGATATCCCAGCAACAACTAGATAGAGTTCATGCCCCGATTGGGCTAGAAATTGGCGCTGAAACCCCTGGGGAGATTGCCATAAGCATCCTGGCCGAGATAATCAAGGTCAAAAGAAGTTGGGGGAATTCAGCCAAGAGGAGAGAGCATGAGATTTGAAACGCTAGCCATTCACGCTGGTGAGAGGCCGGATGTGACATTCGGTGCTGTCTCAGCACCTATTTACCAGACATCAACCTTTGTGTTTGAGGACGTAGGCAAAACAAGAGGCTATGATTACTCGCGTACAGCAAACCCGACGAGAAAGGTTCTGGAGGATACCATTGCCCAGCTCGAGGGAGGGAAGGCAGGGTTTGCCTTTGCCACTGGCATGGCTGCTGAAGCCACTGTCATCCACCTGCTTAAGGCAGGCGACCACGTAATCTCAGGGAATGATGTCTATGGGGGAACCTATAGGCTATTTCAGAATGTGATGCAGGACTTTGGGCTGGAGTTTACCTTTTTGAGAATGGACAATAGGGAGAGAATCGAAGATGCAATAAAGCCCAATACCAGAATGCTGTGGCTAGAGACTCCGTCTAATCCGCTACTAAATATAGTTGATGTCGAAATGGTGGTTGATGTTGCTAAAAAGCACAACATATTGACGGTGATAGATAATACCTTTGCCACCCCCTATTTCCTGAGACCTATTGAGTATGGAGTTGACTTGGTTGTCCACTCCACAACTAAGTATCTCAACGGACACTGTGATGTTGTCGGGGGCGCTGTGGTAACCACTACTGATGAACTGACCCAGAGGGTTCAATTTCTGCTTAATGCCATGGGAACCTGTGCCTCTCCCTTTGATTGCTGGCTGGTACTTCGGGGAATTGAGACCCTCCCGGTGAGAATGAGGCAACACGAGGAGAATGCTATCGCTGTGGCAGATTATCTTAAAGGGCATCCTGCAGTAAAGAGACTGTTCTATCCCGGGCTCGAGTCTCACCCGGGTTATGAAATCGCCAAAAGGCAGATGAAGGGATTTGGCGGAGTAGTGTCATTTGAAATAAAGGGGGGAACCGAGAGGGTCAATACCTTCCTGAAAAGAATCAAGGTCTTTTCCCTGGCAGAGTCACTAGGCGGTGTTGCCTCCCTTGCTGAGCACCCGGCTACCATGAGTCACGCCTCGATGCCAAAGGATTACAGGGAAAAAGTGGGAATCACTGACGAACTAATCAGGTTATCAGTGGGATTGGAAAATGTTGATGATTTGATTGAGGATTTACACCAGGCGCTTGAGCTCCCCTGAAGGAGGAAAATTTGGGTTATGCTAGAGCTTTGCGTTGTCGAAAATGCGGGCAGGAGTATCCGGTGCAGCCTCTCAGCCTGTGTGATTTCTGCTTTAGCCCGTTAGAGTTGAGCTATGACTATAAGTCTATGGCCAGCGCTGTAAGCCGGGATACGATTACCCCTGGGCCGCAGAGCATGTGGCGCTATCATGATATGCTGCCAGTGGAAGGCGAGCCAGTAGACCTCGGCACCGGTTTTACCCCATTGGTTAAAGCCGATAGGTTGGGGCGTGAACTGGGGCTAGACCAGCTCTATATTAAGAACGACTGCCTTAATCCTACATACTCGTTCAAGGATAGACCAGTCTCGGTAGCCATCACCAAGGCACGGGAATTTGGGTTTGACACTGTAGCCTGTGCGTCAACCGGCAACCTGGCTGCTAGTGTCGCCGCCCATGCCGCCAAGGCGAATATGAAAGCTTATGTTTTCGTTCCCTCCGATGTAGAACCGGGCAAGCTGGTGGGAATTGCAATCTATAACCCGGTTCTGGTTACTGTTGATGGAAGCTATGACGATGTCAACCGCCTCTGCACCAAGATAGTGGAAAGGTATAACTGGGGCTTCATCAATATTAACCTCAGACCCTACTATGCTGATGGAAGCAAGACCCTAGGTTATGAGGTAGCAGAGCAACTGGGGTGGCATGCCCCCGACTGTGTAGTAGCTCCTGCTGGCTCAGGGCTCAGCTTTACCCGAATATGGCAGGGGCTGGACGAACTGTCTATGTTGGGTTTAATTGAACCGGTTAATACTCATATGTATCTCACCCAGGCTGCTGGCTGCTCGCCCATCGTCAATGCCTTTCAGGCAGGCACTCTTCATGTGCACCCGGTAGAGCCGGACACCATTGCCAAGTCCATAGCCATCGGGAACCCTACTGATGGCTACTATGCCTTAAGGATCGTTAGACAGTCGGGGGGTGGCGCCTGCGCCGTCACCGATGAGGAGCTCGTCGCAGGGATGAAGCTGCTGGCTCAAACTGAGGGTATCTTTGCTGAGGCAGTAGGTGGGGTGGTGATAGCTGGACTAAAGAAGCTGATGGCTTCGGGGGTAATTAAAAGGAACGAACTTACGGTGGCTTTTATCACCGGGGCTGGACCTAAGACACAGGAAACAGTAGCAGATATTGTTCAGCCCTTTACTGTCCAGCCTAGCCTTGAATCATTTGAGGAGGTAGTTGGTGTGCCAGTTTGAGCTCGTCATACTTCACCCGTGCTATACTAGTCCCAAGAAAGATAGAGGGAGATAAGATGGCCAAGAGACAAGTAATGTTTACCTTCCCAGGGGAGATGATTAGGGAGCCCATCATCTATAACCTTGGTCACCAGTTTAAGGTAGTGACCAATATTCGCCGCGCCGATGTATCCGAGGATAAGGGGTGGGTAGTGCTAGAACTTGAAGGGGAAGAGGAGGACATCGAGCAGGGCATCGCTTGGGTGACAAGCAAAGGGGTAAGGGCCGACCCGGTCATTGGCGATATTGTGGAGGGCTAAGAAATGAAACGGATATATCTTGATTATGCTGCCACCACACCAACACACCCTGAGGTGGTGAAGGCAATGCTCCCATATTTTACCGAAGTCTTTGGTAACCCTTCGGGCATCTATTCCTATGGGCAGGAGGCAAAAGGGGCTATTGAGGAGGCAAGGGTTAAGGTTGCCGACCTTATTGGTGCCCGGGATGAAGAAATCGTCTTTACCAGTGGAGGAACCGAGGCAGATAATTTCGCCCTAAAGGGCGTAGCTTACGCCAACGAGTCCAAGGGGAACCATATCATTACTAGCTCCATTGAGCACCATGCGGTGATAGAGACGTGCAAGTTTTTAGAGAGAAGGGGATTCAGGGTAAGCTACCTCCCGGTGGATACGTATGGCTTGGTTGAACCTGATGATGTCAAAAAGGCTATTACCGATAAAACCATCCTCATTTCGGTGATGCACGCTAGCAATGAAATGGGCACCATAGAGCCGCTAGGTGAGATAGGTAGGATTGCCAAGGAGGCCGGAATCTATTTTCATAGTGATGCGGTGCAGACGGTGGGGCACATTCCAGTAGCTGTAAATGAACTCGGGGTAGATCTACTCACTATGTCAGCACACAAGTTATATGGTCCCAAGGGGGTCGGAGCGTTATATATCAGAAAGGGCACTAAGCTGATCCCCTTTATGCATGGAGGTGAGCAAGAGAGAAGACGGAGAGCGAGCACTGAGAATGTTCCCGGAATTGTGGGTTTTGGCAAAGCTATAGAACTTGCCCAACAGGAAATGAGCGAGGAGGCAAAGCGGCTGGCTTATCTTCGTGACCAACTCATTAATGGTTTCATGGAGCAGATTGACCACATCCGCTTAAACGGTCATCTCCTAAACAGGCTGCCCAACAATGTGAATGTGAGTGTCGATTTTGTAGAGGGGGAGTCAATGGTACTAAACCTTGACTTGGAGGGCATTTGTGCTTCTACCGGCTCAGCCTGCAGCTCATCAAGCCTCGAGCCATCCCATGTACTCCTGGCAATGGGGCTTTCCCCTGAGCAGGCGCATGGCTCGTTGAGATTTACTCTAGGAAAGTGGACCACCAAGGAGGAGATAGACCGGGTTCTGGAGGTATTGCCCCAAGTTGTGGTTAAACTCAGAGCTATGTCGCCACTTTTGAAAAGCCACAGATAGGAGAGGGGAACATGCGTGATGTATGGTCGTTATATAGTGATAAGGTGATGGAGCACTTCAAGAATCCCAAGAATGTGGGGGAGATAGAAAATCCCGATGGCATCGGGCACGTGGGAAACCCGGTTTGCGGTGATATCATGGAGCTTTACATCAAGGTAAATAATGGCACCATTGTCGACGCTAAATTCAAGACCTTCGGCTGTGGAGCTGCTATTGCCACCAGCTCCATGGTCACTGAGATGGTAAAAGGGAAGAGCATAGGAGAAGCATTGGAAATCTCCGATCGGGCGGTAGCTGAAGCCCTGGATGGGCTGCCCCCGATTAAGATGCATTGCTCGGTTTTAGCTGAGGAAGCACTTAAATCAGCTATAGATGACTACCTAAGGAAATCTAAAGGAGGGTAAAAGTGGCACAGAAGTTCAGTCCAGTGAGTGAAAAAGACATAAGCAGTGCCATAGTCGCTGAATTTGCTGCCCAGTTTCAGGAATATGTGGAAAGCGACTGTATTATCATCGGTAGCGGTCCCAGTGGACTAATGGCGGGGCGCAGCTTAGCCAAGGCAGGGAAGAAGGTCCTTATTGTCGAACGAAACAACTATCTCGGCGGTGGGTTCTGGATCGGGGGTTATCTGATGAACAAGGTAACCATAAGGCATCCGGGAGAGAGAATCTTGAATGAGCTTGGTATTCCGTACAAGGCTATTAATGAGAATCTATTAGTCACCGATGGCCCCCACGCATGTTCAAAGCTTATTGCTTCAACCTGCGATGCCGGGGTTAAGTTTGCCAATATGACAATCTTCGATGACCTAGTCTTAAGAGAAAATAGTCGTGTTGCCGGAGTCGTGATTAACTGGACACCCATTTCGGCATTGCCGAGAGAGCTAACATGCGTTGATCCTATTGCCCTAGAATCGAAGATAGTTATCGACGCTACTGGTCATGATGCTCAGGTAGTGAAGAAACTGGAGGAGAGGGGACTAA
>SDBU01001528.1_pt1 | contig 32726 bp, 28 predicted proteins | sample 2277071 | NCBI WGS metagenome assembly SDBU01 (sample SAMN10397929, study PRJNA504765) | marine sediment metagenome | isolation source: marine sediment core GS08_GC12, 126 cmbsf | place: Arctic Ocean: Gakkel Ridge, Loki's castle | collected 2008 | reverse complement strand
GTTGACGGGCTTCTTGCTCTTCTCCGGCCTGGGGAGCTTGTGCTCGCCGCGCATAATAAGGAAGTTTGGCTCCGTATTGCCCGTGTCCGCCATCATTGCCTTCGTAGCGGTCAGTTACATCTTCGCGCTCGGCCCTGTCTTTGCCCGCGCCATGGGTTTGCCTGACGGGCTCAAGATAGTGGTGTCGCTGGCACTCATTGCACCCCTGGCATTCTTCATGGGTGTGCCTTTCCCCCATGGACTTGCCTGGGTGCACAGGCAGGCGCCGATGCTGGTGCCCTGGGCCTGGGGCGTGAACGGGTTCTTTTCAGTGGTGGCCGCCACCTTAGCCGTGGTGCTGGCCATGAAGATAGGCTTCACGGGTGTGGTGCTCTGTGCCCTGGGGTGCTATTTTCTGGCCGCCTGGTGTTTGCGTTCCGAGAGGATTTAGTAGAGCTATGACTCGCCCAGGACGATGGGGGAATATGTGTGGGTCAATAACGTTGACAAGCTGACGGAAACGGCTTACACTTCTATGGTTTCTACTATTGGTGGGCGACTGGAACGCCCCAGGTCGAGTCCGGGAGGTCGATGGATGAAGAAGGTAGCTAAGAAGCGGTCGGTGGCAGTTGTGGTCTTGCTGGTGAGCCTGTTAGCGACGGGATGCTCTATCCTCTTGGTAGGTGTGGTTGCCGTTGCGGGTATCGGCGCCTACAAGTATGTTAAGGGCGAAAGCATCAGGCAGTACTCCGTCTCTTATGAGAGCGGGTGGAAGGCTTGTGAGAGGACCCTGAAAGACCTCGAAATGCCCTTCTACACGGACACCAAGGGTCCGCTCAAAGGCACACTCAAGGCCACCAACAGCGCAGGTAAGACTGTTATCGTTACCGTCCGGTCACTGCCGAAAAACGTAACCCGTATCTCTATACGGATAGGCACCTTTGGCGACCGACTTGCTTCCGAGCGCATGCACGAGATTATCGCTGGGAAGCTGGGCTTGAAACGCTAGCCTCGGCTACTTGTATCCGGCGGCGCGCAGGAAAAGAACGGGCTTTCAACACTTCGAAGCTTACATTCCCGCATTCAGGTATTAACCCGTGACCTTCTGTAGGGACGAACAGGACCGCAGGTATTTGACCAGCTTCGAGAGCCGCCGCCTGCCCCAGGTCTTCACCGATGTGCTGGTGATAGGAAGTGGCGCGGCGGGCTTGAGCGCCGCCAGCGAGGCAGCAAGCTTCGGCACTGTGCTCGTGCTGAGCAAGGCGGAGCTGGAGGAAAACAATACCTATCATGCCCAGGGAGGGATTGCGGTGGAACTCTCTCCTGCCCACGACTTCGTCAGCCACCGCCAGGATACCCTCACGGTAGGGCAGGGACTCTGCGAAGCGGAGACGGTGGAACTCATCGTGCGGGAGGGCCCGGCAAGGGTCAGGCGGCTGATGGAGTGGGGGGCCAACTTCGATAAGATTGGAGAGGAGTTTTCCTTCACCCAGGAAGGTGGACACAGCCACCCTCGCATCATTCACGCCAATGGCGATGCCACGGGTGCGGAAATGGAACGGGCTTTGCTGGCGCACGTTGTCACGCTCCCCAATGTGACATCGGCGGAACATCACTTCGTCATCGACCTGATTACTGACGAAGGAAACGTGGTGGGCGCCCTCGTCTGGAACGAGCGCCTGGGCAGCCTCGTGGTCTGGGCCAAGCAGACCATACTGGCCAGCGGCGGCGCCGGACAGCTTTACCGCGAGACCACCAACCCGGCGGTAGCCACGGGGGATGGCATTGCCCTTGCCTATCGTGCCGGGGCGCGCCTCAGGGACCTGGAGTTCATCCAGTTCCATCCCACCACACTCTACGTGGCGGGCGCTGCGCGCTCATTGATTTCGGAGACTATCCGGGGTGAGGGTGCGGTCTTGAGGAATCGCGCGGGCGAGCGCTTCATGACCAATTATCACCCGGACACAGAGCTGGCGCCGCGGGACGTCGTCTCCCGCGCCATCCAGGAGGAGATGGGCCGCACCGGTGATACCAATGTCTATCTGGACGTGACGCACATCCCGCTTAGGCACCTGCGGAAGAGGTTCCCTACCATTGCCAAGTTGTGTGTGCGCTTCGACATCGACCCCGCGCGAGATATGATTCCGGTGCGTCCCAGCGCCCACTACTTTATCGGAGGTGTCCAGACCAACCGCGACGGCCGCGCTATGCTGCCCGGACTCTTTGCCTGTGGCGAGGTGGCCAGCTCGGGACTGCATGGTGCCAACCGGCTGGGGAGCAACTCACTGCTGGAGGGACTGGTCATGGGAGCCCGCGCCGGGAAGTTGGCCGGAGAGCTTGCCAGCCGTGAGGCTGACCGGGAGCACCCCCGTTTCTTAACATTCAAGGTTGAGCCCGACGATTCGACTGCCATCGACCTGGACGATGTAAGCAATTCCTTGAAGAGCCTCATGTGGCGCAATGTCGGACTTGTGCGGGATGCCCCCAAGCTTCAGGAGGCAATGGATAGGATGCGCTTCTGGAGCTGCTACATTATGGCGAAGGAGTTCCACGGGACTGACGGTTGGCAACTGCAGAACATGCTTACCGTGGCGCGGTTGATTGTGGCCCAGGCGCACGAGCGGGAGGAGTCGAGGGGCGTGCATTACCGCATTGACTTTCCTGAAACCGATGACGAACATTGGCTTAAGCATTCGATGGTGAGTCGGCATGAATAGACCCGGAAAACAAAGACTGGACCCAACTCTCTTGCAGTTGCCTGTGGAGAAGCTTAAGAAGGGGCTGTACTCTGACAAGTACTTCGTGCGCACACGGGAAATCCTCAAAGCCGACCGTCATCACCCCACTGTGCTCATGCAGGTCTTTGCCAGCCGCGCAGGCATCGTCTGTGGTATCGATGAGGCCATTGCCATCTTCAGGCTGTGTGCCGACCGGGGTGAGGCATTGAGGATTTATGCCCTCTACGACGGTGAGCCCATGGCGAAGCACGAGACAGTGATGACCATTGAGGGTGACTATGCCTCCTTCGCCCACCTGGAGACCGTCTATCTGGGGGTGTTGGCCCGCGCCTCAGCAGTGGCCACCAACGTGCGCAAGGTGGTGGAAGCTGCCGGTGGGAAGCAGGTGCTTTGTTTCTCCGCCCGCTTCGACCGCTACGAGGTGCAGGCGGCGGACGGCTATGCAGCACATATTGGCGGAGCTGATGACGTCGCGACTGATGCGGGTGGACTATGGTGGCAGACTCAAGGGATTGGAACCATCCCGCACGGACTGATTGCTGCCTACCGCGGGGATACGGCGGAGGCAACGAAGGCATTTGCGAAGTATATTCCTGCACGGGTCCCTCGTATTGCGCTGGTGGATTGGGATAACAATTGTGTGAAGACATCCCTGGAGGTGGCTCGAACGTTGCAGGATGAGCTCTGGGGTGTTAGACTGGATACTGCTCGGGACCTCTGGGACGAATCGGTGACTGAGCGGACGGCGGTGAACAAAGGGGTTTGTGCTGAACTGGTTCATAACGTGCGCCGGGCATTGGATAAGGAAGGCTTCGCACACGTCAAGATTGTAGTCAGCGGCGGGTTCACCGCAGAAAGGATAGCACAATTTGTGGCAATGGGTGTTCCCTTCGATGCGGTAGGGGTGGGTTCTTCTCTCTTTCGTGAGCGTATCGATTTCACTGCCGACGTGGTGCAGCTTGAAGGCGAGCCCTGTGCCAAGGTGGGCCGAAGCTACCAGCCCAATCCCAGGATGGAACTGGTCGAGCCTGTTTGAGCAGATGAGTCTCAGCTAAGGTTGGATGGAAGAACAATGCGAATCACGTATGCGCACGACGGCTCAGCGGACAGGGGTGTTGAGAGACTCCAGCACAAGTTGGAGAGCGCACAGTCAGCGGCGAGCGCCCAGAAGACCGTGGAAGTCTTTGGGGAGCCGCTCTCTCCGACTGAGGTGGTGCGAAAAATCGTGGCGGCAGTGAAAGAACGGGGGGATGCCGCTCTCTTTGATTACACCTCGAAGTTGGATGGCGTTGTCCTAACCCCCGAGACCGTGCGCGTCACTGAGGACGAGTTCGTAGAGGCGTGGCAGCGGGCACCGGCGGAGCTTGCGGGACTTGTCCATCACGCGGCAGAAAGGGTCAAACGCTTTCAGGAGCACATCCTCCCACCTCGGGAGCAGAAGCTGGAACTTGAAGGAACGACACTGCGCTTGAAGTCCGTGCCTTACCAGCGGGTGGGCGTGTGCATACCGGGGTGGTCGGCAATACTGCCCTCGTCGCTGGTGATGACAGTAGTTCCGGCGCGAGCGGCTGGAGTGCAGGAAGTTGCCGTCGTGACCCCGGCGCAAAAAGATGGCTCAGTGGCGCCTGCCATCCTGGTTGCAGCACGGGAGTTGGGTGTGGACGAAGTGTATAAGGTGGGCGGGGCGCAGGCCATCGCGGCTCTTGCCTTTGGCACCGAGTCTGTGAGAAAGGTGGACAAGATTGTGGGCCCGGGCAACATCTTCGTGACGTTAGCCAAGAAGGAGGTCTTCGGCGCCGTCGATATTGATATGCTGGCAGGCCCCAGTGAGGTAGGTATCGTTGCCGACGAGAGCGCCTCGCCTCGCCTCGTGGCTGCGGACATGATTTCACAGGCCGAGCACGGTCCGGGGGTTGCGGTGCTGGTGACGGATAGTGAAGCACTGGCGCAGCGGGTAACCGACGAGGTTGATAGGCAACTGGAAAGCCTTCCCCGCGCCGATACCACCCGACAGTGTTTGGACGAGTTTGGCCTGGTCATCGTGGCTCAAGACCTGGCCCAGGCATGTGATTACGTGAACCGATTGGCGCCCGAGCATGTCGAGGTGCTGACGGAAAATCCGGACCAGGTGCTGGAGCGCATCAGGAATGCGGGCGCCGTCTTCCTGGGGGCCTGTTCGCCGGTAGCAGTGGGCGATTACATGGCGGGCCCTTCTCACGTGCTGCCCACGGGAGGGTCAGCCCGCAGCTTCTCGGGGCTGTCGGCAAGAGACTTCGTGCGCTCGATGAGCGTAATCGAGTGCACACCTGAAGGCTTCAGCAGGTTGGCAGGCGACGTGATAAAGTGGGCCAACATCGAGGGGCTATCCGGTCATGCACGCTCGGTGGAAGTTCGGCTGGAAGACAAGGGTACAAATAGGGATACTGGGAACTCGAAATGAAGAGGAACCTGTTCAGAGCGAACATTGTCAGGCTCGCGGGATACGTCCCCGGTTTGCAGCCCGGTGAGCAGAAGGTCATCAAGCTCAATACCAACGAGAATCCCTATCCCCCCTCGCCCCGCGTGTTCGCGGCGCTGCGTGGAGCGCTGGATGATAAGCTCAAGCTCTATCCCAGCCCGACGGCAGACGGACTGAGGCAGAAAGGGTCAGAGGTCTATGGGTTTCGTCCTGAAGAGGTGCTGGTGGGCAATGGTTCGGATGAGCTCTTGAGCATGGTTTTTCGTGCCTTCGTGGGTGCGGACGATGTGGTGACATACCCCTGGCCCAGCTATTCGCTTTTCGAGGTGTTGGCAGGGATACAGGGGGCGCAGGTGTGCCCTATTGAATACCATGCGGATTACTCTTTGCCCGAGGAGCTATTTTCGAACCATGCTAAGTTGACGTTGGTGGTTAATCCCAATTCGCCCTCCGGAACGTTCGTTTCCGGTGAAGAGCTTTACCGGCTGGCCGGGAGCCTCTCGGGGGTGTTGGTAATTGACGAGGCTTACGTTGATTTTGCGGAAGAGGATTGCCTGTCGCTGGCCCGCGAGTGCGAGAACGTGATTGTCTTGAGGACGCTGTCGAAGTCCTTTTCACTTGCGGGCTTGAGGATTGGGTTGGCTTTCGCTCCAGAGGAACTCATTGGCGGGCTCTTAAAGGTGAAGGATTCGTATAACGTCAACTGTCTTTCCGCAGTGGCAGGGGAAGCAGCTTTATTGGACCTGGCGCACATGCGCACCAACGTAGCGAAGATTACAACCACCCGAACACGTCTAGTCCAGGCCTTGCAAGAGCTGGGGCTTGAGGTGTATCCCTCACAATCCAACTTCGTGCTGGTGAGAATCAGTGGCGCTTCGGCAGCAGACGTTTATGAGGAGCTGGAAAAGCGAGGGATACTGGTGCGCTATTTCAATCAGCCTCGTCTCAGAGACTCCCTGCGTATCACGGTGGGCACCGATGCCGAGACCGATGCGCTGCTACGAGAACTGAAAGCGAGTATTCCGGAAACGTGAATCCGAATTGATGGAGAACAGTGATGTCCGAGCGACAGGCCGAAGTGAGACGTAAGACCCGTGAAACTCAAGTTGAGCTTTCCCTGAACCTGGACGGGAAAGGGGAAGCTCAGGTCTCTACCGGGGTGGGATTCCTGGACCACATGCTGGAGCTCTTCACCCGCCACGGACTCTTTGACCTCACCATCCGCGCCACAGGCGACCTGGAAGTCGATGAGCACCACACGGTGGAGGATGTGGGTATCTGTCTCGGTCAGGCGCTGGATAAAGCGCTGGCGGAGCGCCAGGGCATCGCCCGCTTCGGCGCCGCCTCCTGTCCTATGGACGAGGCGCTGGCTCAGGTCAGCCTGGATATATCGGGTCGGCCCTTCCTGGTGTTCAATCTTCCCGAACTGGCAAAGGAGTCAGGCGGGCTGGACCCCTCGCTGGTGCAGGGCTTCCTGCACGCTTTCGTCACCCATGCCAAGCTGACGCTGCACGTCAACGTTCCCTACGGTGCGGACAGGCACCACGTGGTGGAGGCGGTCTTCAAGGGGCTGGCCAGAGCCCTCTCTCAGGCGACCAGCCTCAGGCCAGGAGAAACCGGTATCCCCTCCACCAAGGGGATGCTTTAGGATGCGGGTATTCTGCCTTTCCGCTAACCTATCTTTTGCCTTGCTCCACAACTGTCAGGTTGTTACAATTTAAACCTTGCCAACTTGATCCTATGGGGTTGTTTTGCACTTGAGAGAGACAGGGTAGTAGCGGTGTTCGAATCGATTGTGGCCAACCTGGGACGAGCCTTCGACAAGCTGCGCCGTCCGGGGGTGCTGACTGAAAGGCATATCCGGGAAGGTATGCGCGATATCAGGCTAGCGCTGTTGGAAGCCGACGTCAACTTCAAAGTGGTGCGCGACTTTACCAGACAGGTAACTGAAAAAGCGCTGGGACAGGAGGTGCTCAAGTCGATCACACCGGCACAGCAAATCATCAAGATCGTGCACGACGAGATTGAGGCGCTGATGAGCCCGGCAGACCCTCAAGTTCACTTTGCCCCTGAGCCTCCCACCGTGCTCATGCTCTCGGGCCTGCAGGGCAGTGGCAAGACTACTACCTGCGCCAAACTGGCGGTTTACCTCAGAAACCAGGAACATCGCCCACTGCTGGTGGCGGCGGACGTGAAGCGGCCGGCAGCGGTGGAGCAGCTTTGCCAACTGGGCCGTCAACTGGATATCCCCGTGTACAGTGAGGACGGGCAGGATGCCATCCGCATTTCGAAGAATGCTCTACCCTTTGCGCGGGAGCACAACCTGGACGTGGTAATCCTGGATACCGCAGGCAGGCTCCATATCGACGAGGGGATGATGGCAGAATTGGTGGCGCTGGCCCGCGCGGTGAAACCTCACCAGACCTACCTGGTGGCCGATGCCATGACCGGTCAGGATGCGGTCACTTCAGCGGCGCGTTTCGATCAGGACCTGAAACTGGATGGGGTGATTCTCGCCAAGCTGGACGGCGATGCACGTGGGGGAGCAGCGCTTTCCATCCGCGCGGTGACGGGCAAACCCATCAAGTTTGTCGGTGTGGGGGAAAGACCTGAAAACTTGGAAGCGTTCTATCCCGACCGAATGGCCAATCGCATCCTGGGGTACGGGGATGTGGTCAGCCTGGTGGAAAAGGCTCAAGCCACCATTGATAAAGAAGAGGCGGAAGCGCTGCAGGAGAAGCTGCGTAAGGAGAGTCTGACGCTGGATGACTTTCTGGAGCAACTGCAGCGAGTGAAGAAGATTGGCTCTCTGCGCGAGATTCTCAGCATGATACCGGGTATGGATAGCCGCCTGCCTGAGATGGAGGTGGACGAGCACGAGTTCGTCCGCATCGAGGCCATGATCCGTTCCATGACTACGGAGGAGCGTATCCTCCCGGATACCATCGATGCTAGCAGGCGGCGACGCATTGCGACCGGTAGCGGCTCCTCGTCCCACGACGTAGGGTCGTTGATTAAGCAGTTCGAGCAGATGCGACGGATGATGAAGAAGGTGGCCTCCTCAGGCTGGACCCACATGGGGATGGGATTTGACGAGCGGGGCCTGGGGGTCAAGGTGAAAAAGCGCAGCAAACGCAAGCGTGACAAACACAAAGAGCGCGCCAAGAGAAGGCGTAGAAGGAGGTAACCCTTGGCAGTTCGTATGAGATTGACACGGATGGGACGAAAGCATCGGCCTTTCTACCGCGTGGGGGTATGTGATGCCCGCACGCCCCGGGATGGGAGGATGCTGGAGAATCTGGGCTACTATGACCCCCTGGCCAAGGACGAGGAGAAGCAGGTGGTCATCAACGTGGAGCGGGCCAGGTACTGGCTCAGTCAGGGAGCTCAGCCCTCCCGCACCGTGGCCTCGCTGCTGCGGAAGAAAGGCATCGAGGTCAAGCGTAAATAGGCGCTTTCACCTGCAGGTGTTCGGGGTTGCTGCTCATGCGTATTGATGTGCTGACACTTTTCCCTCGCATGTTCGCGGGTGTAGTAGGTGAGGGCATCTTGAGGATTGCCCAGGAAAAGGGATTGGTGACGTTTCATTTCACCAACATCCGGGATTTTTCCAGCGATGCGCATAAGACCGTTGACGACCGACCCTTCGGGGGCGGCCCGGGCATGGTGATGAAGTGTGAACCGCTGTTTAGCTGTTACGAATTTGTGAAAGCCCAGCAGCCGGGAAAGGCCAGAGCCATCCTCCTGAGCCCTCAGGGCAGGCTTTTCGACCAGGGACTGGCGCGGGAGCTCTCCCGGGAGGCCCGGCTGATACTCATTGCGGGTCGTTACGAGGGCTTCGACGAGCGCATCCGCACGGGACTGGGCGCTGAGGAGATATCCATAGGCAATTACGTGCTCACCGGAGGCGAGGTGGCCGCCATGGTGCTTATCGAGGCCGTGACCAGGCTCATCCCGGGGGTGCTGGGCAAGGAGGAGTCAGCCAGGTTCGAATCGTTCGAGCAGGGACTGCTGGACTTTCCTCAATACACGCGTCCGCGTGAGTTTCGGGGCATGGAAGTGCCCGAGGTGCTTTTGTCAGGTGACCATGAGAAAATTCGCCGTTGGCGTTTGGAGCAGGCGCGCGTGCGAACCCATAAACGTAAACAAAATAGCGATGGAGGTTGACGATGAACCTGATTGATGAGTTGGAAGAGGAGCAGCTCCGAGAGGAAATCCCCCAATTTGAGATAGGGGATACGGTCAACGTGCACGTCAAGATCGTGGAGGGTGGCAAGGAGCGCATCCAGGTATTCAATGGCGTGGTTATTGCACGACGAGGCGGCGGGACACGAGAGACCTTCACCGTGCGCCGGATTGTGCAGAGCGAGGGTGTCGAGCGGGTTTTCCCCTTGCACTCTCCGAACGTGCTGCAGGTGGAGGTTGTGCGCCCGGGCAAGGTCCGCCGCGCTAAGTTGTACTATCTGCGCCAGCGGAAAGGCAAGGCAGCCCGCATTGCCGAGCGCTGGAGCAAGCCCAAGAAGAGCAGCAATGAAACTTCTTCACCGCCGAAAGACGAAAACCAACATCGCCCGTGAGGGTGAGAAACATGCTGCTGGGTTTCTCAAACGCCAGGGCTATCACATCCTGGAACGAAACTGCCGCACCAGGCTAGGCGAACTGGATATTGTGGCTCTGGACGGCGACGTGGTCTCGTTTGTGGAAGTGAAGTCCAGGAAGAGCGAATTCCTGCCCCCGGAAGCCTCCGTCACGCTTGCCAAACGTCGCCAGATTATCAGGCTCGCCAAAGCTTATCTGGTCAGCAAAAGTCTTACCTCTTATCCCTGCCGCTTCGACATCGTGTCCGTAGTATTCACCGCGGACAAGCCGACCTGTGAATTGATAAAGAATGCGTTCCTGGCGGATGGGCGGTGAGGGGTTGAGCCGGAGCGCTTCCAGAATCCCAAAGAATCCTTGACCGTGTCATGACCCTTGGTTGCTGATGAAGTTCTGGTGGAGGTGGTCTCCTTGTTCATTGATTCACATGCGCACCTGGATTCCTCGGATTATGCTGCCGACCTGGATGCTGTGCTTGTCCGTGCCCAGGCAAACCAGGTAAGCTATATCGTCACTGTGGGGACCGACCTCGCCAGCAGCAGACGAGCCGTCAAACTGGCGCACGAACACGATGTCATCTATGCCTCCGTGGGCATTCATCCCCATGACGCCGAAGGCGTTAAGGAGGTGGACTGGGATGCCCTCGCAGCGCTCCTTGAGGAGGACAAGGTTGTTGCCGTGGGCGAGACGGGCCTGGATTACTATCGCATGCGCAGCCCGGCGGAGGCGCAAGAAAGTACCTTCCGCCGACAGTTGGCACTGGCCTGCGCTCACGACTTGCCCGTCATTGTCCATTGTCGTGAAGCTGCCTCGGAGCTTCTGACCGTATTGGAAGAAGACGAGTGGCAGGGTCTCACAGGTGTCCTGCACTGCTTCAGCGGAGACCAGGAAATATCCAGGCGCGCGCTGGCCCTGGGGTTCTGCCTCTCCTTTGCTGGTCCCTTGACGTTTCCGAAGGCAACAGCTCTGCGCCAGGTTGCTGCCTCAGTCCCTATTGCGCGGCTCCTCCTGGAAACGGACTCGCCTTACCTGGCGCCGCAGGCCCATCGGGGCAAGCGCAACGAACCCGCTTACGTCACCTATTCTGCCCGCACGCTGGCTGCGCTTCATCACCTTCCCCTGAAAAACGTTGCCCGCCTCACCAGCCTGAACGCCCAACTGCTCTTTGGCATAGGCGAGATTGACTCCGAGGACATAATGAGCTATCTTTCTCTATTGCCCGAAAAGCTTGCCCGCAGATTGAAAAGGCTGCGCCCAGGGACTACGAATACTTCGTCTCGAAAGGAACGGTGCTCATGAGCTGCTATCTGGTGACAGGTGGGGCGGGCTTCATCGGCTCCCACATCGTCCAGCGGTTGGTAGAGGAAGGTGCCGAGGTCCGCGTCCTTGACGACTTCTCTACCGGAAAGCGGGAAAACATCACGCCTTTCCAGGAGCGCATCACCCTCATCAAGGGCGATATTTGTGACCTTGACCTGGTTCAGGAAGCCGTCCAGGGCGCCGACTACGTTCTTCACCAGGCCGCGCTCCCTTCTGTCGTGCGCTCGATAGAAGACCCCCTGCACACCCACCACGTCATCGTCGAGGGCACCCTCAACGTGCTGCTGGCAGCCAGGGATGAGGGGGTCGAACGCGTCGTCATTGCCTCCAGTTCCTCGGTCTATGGTGATGCACCTGAACTGCCCAAGGTGGAGACCCAGCGTCTGGCCCCCCTTTCACCCTACGCGGCAGCCAAAGCCTCTGCCGAGCACTATTGCCTGGTGTTCACGCAGGTGTATGACCTGCCCACCGTTACCTTGCGCTACTTCAACGTTTTTGGTCCCAGGCAGGATGCGACTTCACCTTATACAGGCGTCATTGCAGTCTTTGCTCGCGCCCTCATCGAGGGGAAGCCACCCACTATCGATGGTGATGGCGAACAGTCGCGCGACTTCACTTACGTCGCTGACGTGGTGGACGCGAATCTCCTGGCGGCCCGGTCACAGAAGGCAGTGGGCCAGGTCATCAACATTGCCTGTGGCCAGAGCGCCACTATCAACCAACTCTATGAGACCATGCAGCGGGTTATGGGGAAGAGCCTGAAGGCAAAGCACGGCCCACCGCGTCCAGGCGATGTGAGACATTCGCTGGCAGACATTTCCGCGGCCCGAAAGTTGCTGAGCTACGAGCCGCGCATCGATTTTCAGGAGGGTCTCAAGCTCACGCTGGACTGGTATTGCTCCATTTTGAAATAGGTTGAGGGGACAGTATGCAAAGGCGCAGATTGGGTAAGACCGATTTCCAGGTTTCCGTCGTAGGCTTCGGCTGCATCAAGTTCCCGGGAATGAGCCAGAAGGAGGTGGACGAATCCCTGAACCTGGCGCTGGACTTAGGCCTAAACCTTATCGACACCGCGCGGGGCTACGGTGATAGCGAAGAAAAGCTGGGCAAGGCCATCAGCCACCGCCGCCACGAATACTATCTCTCTACCAAGAGCGTCATCAAGCCCAAGGAGCAGATGGCCAGGGAGATTGATGCCAGCCTCAAGAACCTCCGCACCGACCACATCGACCTTTATGGACTGCATAACATTGTGATGGCGGGCCTGGAGGGCTTCCGCGAGGCTATAGCGCCGGGCGGCGCTATCGAGGCGCTGGAGCGTGCCAGGGAGCAGGGCAAAATCAGAGAGTTCTACTTCTCCTGTCACCGCGACCATTGCATCATGAAGGAGGCTATCACCTCCGGGCATTTTTCCGCCTGCATGTTGGCTTACAATGCGCTCAACGATGAACTGGTGGATGAAACAGTGCTCCCCCTTGCCTACCAAGAGGACGTAGGCGTCTTTCTGATGAAGCCCCTGGCCGGAGGTGGGCTGGTGGCACCTCCTGAAGCCGCCAGTCCTGAGCAGCGCAAGCTTTTCACCCCGGAAAATGCGCTTCGCTTCGTGCTCGCCAACCCACACGTTACCTCCGCCTGTGTGGGTATGACCAGCACCAGGGAAGTCCGCGAAAACGTTGCCGTCGGTGAGACCGCGCCCCACATGACGGATGAGGAGAAGCGGGAGCTTGTAGAGCTTGCCGATTCGCTTTCCAAAGATGTCTGCCGCGGCTGTGGCTATTGCCTGCCTTGCCCCGAGGGCATCCTCATCCCCATCATCCTCAGGCACGAGATGTATTTCAGCCGCTTTGGCATGACCGAGTGGGCGCGTGGCAGGTATCGCATGGTGGAGGTCAAAGCCGATGCCTGCGTGGAGTGTGGCGAATGCGAAGAGCGTTGCCCCTATCACCTCCCCATCCGGGCAAAGCTCAAAACCGCCCACGAATTGTTATCACCAAGTTGACACGGGCGTTACGGGCGCCACCACAGTTGCCCTGTAGGGCAAGGGCTTGTCCCTTGCCCATTCGAATGCAAGGCGTGAGCGGAAGGGAGATGTGATTGATGGCGAAGGCTGGTCTTATCGATCCGAAGGCAGGAAAGGGGATGTTTACGGATTTGGCACCGGAGAGGCGGCCGTCGGTCGTCTTCATCACCATCGACATGGTGCCTGTAGACGTTTATCGTCCCCAGGAACTGAACGGCGGGCTGGTGCGGACGCCCAATATCGACCGGTTACGCACAGAGGGCGTAACCTTCCAGAATGCCTTCGCCAACTCGCCCCTGTGTGGACCCTCGCGCGCATCTTACCTCACCGGACGTTACCCTTACGTCACAGTGAACGAGGAGCGGGCCCACGACGGCTGGGAGATTGGACTGCGCGCCGCCGACATCATCTTTCCCGAATATCTCAAGAGCGTCGGCTACGTCACCAAGCACGTGGGCAAGTCGCACGTGGGCACCGCCAAGTTCATGGATGCCTTCGGCGAGACCGATGCGCCCTGGAACCGCTGGGCGCCGCCCATGACCGACGATGACGGTTACGTGGCACATCTTAAGCGCCTGGGCGTCACACCTCCCGTCTATAAGAATCCCATCGAGGGAAGACATCCCTGCCTGCGCGCCGCGCACAACAGCTTCGGTGGCTTCGTTACCCAGACGGATGGTCTGGACTTCCCCGCGGAAGCGACCTATCCTCACTACCTGGCAGCGCTGGCTGTCGAAAGGCTCGAAGGGGCACTGGCACAGGGCGTCAAGGGCGGTGCGCCCCTTTACCTGCAACTGGACTTCTTTGCGCCGCATCAGCCTTTCATGATTCCCGCAGGTTACGAAAAGCGGGCAGATGAACTGCGCAAAGAAGTCAAGATTCCGAAGAGCTTCTACGAAGCACAAGAACACGACTTCGGGCGCCTCCCCGGTGAGCCCAAGATTTACGAGCTCTACCGCAAGACCCTGGCCCTCTATGATGAGGACACACTACGGGAATACATCGTCTGCAATTTCCTGCAGATGGAGGTGGTGGATGCCGCCGTAGGCAAGGTGCTCTCGGCACTGGAACGTGCGGGGCTTTACCAGAAAGCCCTCATCCTCTTTGCTGGGGACCATGGCGAGATGAATGGCGAGAAGGCGCTGGTGGATAAAGGCGTCTATGGCCACCCGCGCGTGGCAAGGGTGCCTTTGGTAATAAAGCTTCCTGAGGGTACGGCAGCAGGGAAGTCCGTGGATGTGCCTGTCTGTCTGTTAGACATTGCGCCCACCATACTCGAAGCAGCCGGTGTGAAGCCCGCTGCGCGGCTGGATGGCATCAGTCTCTTGCCACTCATTCAAGGTAAAGATGCGAAGGACTCGAATCAGGATGACGAGCGTGTCTTCCTCTTCGAAGCCTGTTGGCACATTGCGCCCAACCCTGCCGTTGCCCTCCAATGGCGAAAGTCAAAGTCAGAACATTACTTCTACACCTACAACCTGACCTCCGACTGCGATGAGCTTTACGACCTGACAGATACCTCCTGCCGTAACCTCATTGGTGATAAAGAGTTCGAGGAAGTGAGGAAAGCGATGCTCAAGCGTCTGGCTGCCTTCCTGCGCGCCGACCCCCGCTGGCGCTGCTATTGGCACACCATGCGCCTGGATAAGATTGAGGAACTGTCTAAGGAACAAGCGGACTTCCAAATGTTCCGCCCAGAGTAGGATGGCATCTCTGAGCTCATTACGAAGGAGCGTGTCACTCACTTTGGCGTGACGCTTGTGAACTTGATATCTTTATATCCGTCTTCGGTCACAGTTGCCGAAGCCTCAATCTGGACCTCTTTGTGCAGTGGGTAGGCTTTGCGTACATGTCCTATTGTCTCGCCTTCCATCGCCCTTGCGAGCATCGATGGTGCTTTTTCCCCAACTTTAAAGCTTCTCGGTGGAAGAATGTTACCAATTGACGTACCTTCCAGAACCACCATAATCAGTACTTGCGCGTCAGCCGATATATTGTCACCTTCGCCTGGCTTTTTCTTCAGCGGATCGGCTGGCACGGCTGTCACAATGTTCTCAAGCCGAATGCTCTCAACCCCCACAAGTCTCCCGAAGATGCCGTACTGCACAGGCTCCACACTGCTTTCCGGAACCTCCAACTTTTGCGCTACGAAAGCCTCCAAGTCATCACGAATTGCATTGAGTGCGGATAGTGCTTGTTGAGCCTTCTCATCGTAGTACTGTCTTGCCCGCTGCTCCAAGCCTTGGAGCAGGGCCTCCGAGATAGCTTTGAGACTATTGAAAAGTGCAAGTCTTGCCCCTTTCGCTGTCGCTAGTTTCTGAACCTCGGCATTCTGAAAAGCCTTGTCTGCTGAGACAAGTGCGCCACTCTCACCAGTGACTTCTAAATCGTGGAGCACAGAAAGAAGGATTATCGCGTCCTGGAATCCGACGTCTTTATCTCTGGAGAACGGCGGGCGCCGCGAAAGCGACATCTCGAGCAATTCGGCGACGTTGTCACGCAAATAGGAGATGGTTTCCAATCCATGAACCGCTTTCACGGCCTTAGTAAGCTCCAGATATGCTTTCCTCGCAGTCGTATCGTCTATAAGGTCTATCTGGGCTTCTGACCTGTTTAGATACAAATGCTTGTCAATTCCCTTGACGACGGCAAGCAAGTCTTCCCTTTTCTTGCGCAAATCCCGCAGCCATTTAGCTTCTAACTCCAGTTCGACTGGTTCTGGTAGGATGGTCTTGATTTTCAATACCTTTGCGATACGATTGCAGCTTGTAAATTGGGCCGACAGGTGCGGCCAGTTGGCTTTTATGAGAATGGAGGTGTCAAAGTAGATGCGCTTGGGCAAGTCCATTTGGTGTCCTCCGCATGTGCGAGGAGAGCGTATGTTCTATTGGACGGTCACTGCCACTCAAGTTGCGCTCGGTTTGCAAGTGGCATCCCAGGCAGGAGTCGAACCTGCAACCTTTGGCTCCGGAGGCCAACGCTCTATCCAATTGAGCTACTGGGACACCGTATGTTCGCTTATCAGTAGTTTTCCCCACCGCGCCGGTTCTGTCAAGCAAAAAGCAAGCGCCGCTGTCTCGCTATTTTGTTTGACACAACCTCCGCTATCCTGTAACTTCTCTTCCTGTAACACGGCAGGTTATTTGTTGGTGTCGTATCCGTAAGAACTGGAAAGCACGTTGTCTTGCAATTGATTTCGCTTGAGCAAATTCACATCGCAGGTATGAAGGCATTGGGATTCTTGTCAATATTGCTTGCCTGTCTGCTTGCCGGGGTTGCCTATGGAGCCGATGGGATGGCACTCGAGGGCCAGGCGGCGACTATGCGCATGGCAGAGGCTGCTCCCGACCGACTCTCTATCTTTGAGCAGGCTTCGAAGGTGCGTATGGCATATCTCGGTGAGCGAACCAACGTCGCGGCCAATGAAGGCGCAGCAGGTTCAGAAGAGCCCGCAGCCGAGGCTGTGGAAGTTCCCATACGCCTCGAAGTCTCCTCCCTGCACAGCGCTGGTGCCACCCTTCAGTACTTTAAGGAAGAGGGCGTGGGGATTACGGTCTCGACCGGCGGCGTCCGGGTCTCGGCCGGCGACATTGCGATTCGGGCTGACAACGTTGTCGTCTGGCAGCCCTTGAGTGCGGAAAAAAAAACGGCACACTTCCCCGCCACACCCAGGTCTATGCGCAAGGTAACGTAGAGCTTTCTCAAGCCTACCGCCTGGCCAGTTGCCAGGAGCTCTTCTACGACTTCACTTCCAGGGAAGGCATTTTCATCCGATGCAGGCTTAAGATTACCGACCCGGAATTGGCAGAGCCGGTGGTTATTCGTGCCGCCCGGATCAGGCAGACGAGCAGGCATCACCTGATTGCTTACGATGCCTCGGTGACGACCTGTGACTTCGGCCGGCCCCATTATCACTTGAGCGCCAGGGAGCTGGAATACATGGAAGCCGGGGGCAACCGCCGAGTCACGGCGCGGGGGGTGAGGTTCAAGGTGGGTGAGCACACCCTGGTGCCTCTGCCTAGACTGAGTTGGGACCTGAAAGAGCACAGCGTCTTCCTGCGCCGATTGGCATTCGGTCACAGCCATAAGTTCGGGGACGAAGTGCGCAGCACCTGGAACCTCTACCAACTGGGAGAGCCTCTGGTAGCGCATCCGCGGCGCCTCGATAGCCTGGATGAATGGAGCGACCTGACGCTTCGGCTGGATTACCTGGAGAAAAGGGGGTTGGCGACGGGACTGGATTTCGACTATCTGAAGCCCACCTACCAGGGAGACTTCACTTCCTTTTACATCCGGGATCGGGGTGAGGATGTTATCAGTGGCCCACCGCCCCGGGATGACCGTGGCCGCGCGGAATGGTGGCATAGGCAGCACTTCGGAGAAGCGTTGACGCTCGACATCGAATCTGCCTACCTGAGCGACCGGGGTTTCTTGAGGGAGTACTTCGAGCAGGAGTTCAAGGAGGCCAAGGACAAGGAAACGGTTGCCTACCTGCGCCATCAGCGGGGCGTGTATCAGTCCACGCTGCTGGGGCGCCTGCGGTTGAATGATTTCCTCACGCGCACGGAGTACGTGCCTCGCGTGGGACTTAACCTCATCGGGCTTTCTTTCCTGGATGACAGGCTGACACTGACCAGCGAAAGCCAGGTGGCCAACGTCCGTGTTCGACCTGACGATGCGACGGGGTTTCCCTCACCTCGCGCCTTGCGGGCGGACAGCGCCAATGAACTCTCACTTCCTCTGAACATCTCGCTCCTCAAGGTGGTTCCCTTTGCAGGCCTCGGCTACACCTTCTACGACCAAACCCCTGCTGGTGGCGGTGACGCCCGTTTTGCCGGCGCCGCGGGCGTCAGAGCTTCGACCCAATTCTGGCGCACCTTCGAGGTGCAAAGCGAGGTGCTGCACCTGCACGGTTTAAGACACATCATGCGGCCCGAAGTTGGCTACCTCAACTACTATTCAGTGAACCTGGAGGCGGATGAGCTTGACCAGTATGACACGGTGGACGGGCTCTGGGAGCTGGAGGTGCTTTCGCTGGGACTGAAGCAGAAGCTCCAGACGCGGCGGGTAGTTCCAGAGGAGGAAGGTGGAGGGAAGGAAACCATCGATTGGCTGATGCTGGGTGCCAGCATCAACCACTTTGGTCGTCGGCCCTCAGCCGTCACCCAGGAGCAGCTTTCCCAGATGCAGTTCACGCATGGTGTGAAGCCCCTGCTTTATCGAGGTGGAGGGGGCCGGGACTTTTCGGACCTGAAGGTGGACTTCAAGCTGCGTCTGGCAGAAGGGCTGGCGCTGGTATCGGATGTTGAGATTAATGTTGAGGATACCAGCGAGGTGGATATCTTGCGGGCAGGTGTGAGCGTCAGCCGACTGCCTGGGCTGGCTCTCTACCTGGGCAATCACTACCTCCGTGAGATAGATAGCTCCAACGTGGTCGTGGACATGGACTGCGTCATCAATCCCCGGTGGTCAGTGGGGTTCATGGAGCAATACGATTTCAGTGCATCAAAACTCATCGAGGCACAGGTCAGTTTGCGTCGGCGCTTTCATTGCTGGACACTGGAACTCACCTACGGTAGGGATGAGGGCGAGGACAATACCATGTTCGGGGTGAGCTTCGTGCCTGGCAGGCCGAAGGTCACCAGGCAGCGCCTTTTCTGAGACGAAGCATGGTTGCACTATGCAAAAGGGGTATATGGTGAGACGAGCAGTCTATCCGGGAAGCTTCGACCCGCCCACCCACGGGCATCTGGACGTGATTAAGCGGGGGGCCGCCATCTTCGATGAGCTGGTGGTGGCAGTGACGGAGAACCTTGACAAGCAGGCGCTATTCAGTCTGGAGGAGCGACTGGAAATGCTGCGCGAACTCACCGGGGACATGCCCAATGTGTCCGTGGAACGTTTTTCCGGGCTGACGGTGGAACACGTAAAAAAGCTGGCGAGCAACGTATTGCTCCGGGGCATCCGCACGGTCAGCGATTTCGAGTATGAGTTCCAGATGGCGCTCACCAACCGCGCCATGGAACCCAAGGTGGAGACGGTCTTCGTGATGAGTTCACAGGACACTTCTTTCCTGAGCAGCCACCTCATCAAGGAGGCGGCCAGCCTGGGCGGTGACATCTCCAAGTTCGTGCCGCCTCTGGTGGAGGCCAGGCTCAAGGAGAAGTTGCACCCCGGATAGCGCCGCAACTTACCAGGCAAAAGCAGTTGACAATGGTGGAGAATTGGCATAAGGTTGCCCAACGATGGGGCACATTACCTGAAGTGAACTTCCTGATATCCTGAAGGGGGAAGATTCCATGAAAACCCGTGAGTTCGGGGACACAGGCATTATGGTGGGCGAGATCGCTCTGGGCTGCGGCGGGCTGAGCGCCCACCGACGTCAGGAGTTCGAGGAGGTTCTCAGCTTTGCGTTTGACCACGGTGTCAACTGCTTCGACACCGCAGATATGTATGGCGGCGGTTCCAGCGAGGAGATCCTGGGGGACATATTTCACAATCGTCGGGACCAGGTGGTCTATGCCACCAAGTGGGGCTCCCCTCTCGATGCTGACGGCAAGCATACGGACAAGGTGACGGAAGAGCACCTGCGCCAATCGGTGGAGGGCTCGCTCAAGCGCCTGCGTACCGACTACATCGACATCTATATGTATCATACCCCCCCCACGCAGGTGATTGAGAACCAGATGGTCTTCGAGGTGATGGACAAGTTTGTCGAGGAGGGGAAGATTCGCTGCTACGGCGCCTCCCTCGACCGAGGCGAGGATGCGGTGGGGCTTCTGGACAGGACGCATAGCAAAGACATCGAGATGATTCTGGGCCTGTTTAACCAGGGCGCTCGTGAGCCTTTCTTGAGTGCTGCGGCGGAGCGCGGCGCCGGTGTGCTGGTGAAGGTTCCTCTTGCTGGCGGGACGCTGACGGGCAGGTTCAGTAACGACTATCCGCCTCGCGGCGAGGGCCGACGGAAGCGCTGGGGTGAGCAGGAGTTCACCCGCCGACTGGAACTGGTGGAGAGGGTGAGGACCATCCTGGAAAAGCCCGGGCGCACCATGGGACAGGGGGCGCTGGCCTGGCTGCTTACAGTCAATCCGGGTCTGGTGCCCATCCCGGGTATCACCTCACTGGAAAAGGTGAAGGAGAATATCGGCGCTGGAGGAATGCGTCTGGCCGATGACGAGATGAAAGCACTGGACGAGTTGGAAGGGGGCTTGATTCGCAACCTCCGACTCAAATGGTAAGAACAGCCCGGGCACAGCTTCGATATGACCATAGGCACCGAACCGGTCTTCATTGAAGAATTGAACCTTCCCCTGTCTCCCGCCGACATGTTTGCCAGACTGCGGAAGGGTGAAGGGATGTTCTTCCTGGACAGCGCAGGCGGGCCGCAGCACCTCAGCCGCTATTCCCTTCTGGGTTGCCAGCCTTACCTGCTGCTTAAGAGTTTTGGCAGGAGGATTGAACTGCGCCAGGACGAGAGATCGGTTGTCATCGAGGGCAACCCGTTCCACGTGCTCCGTGAGCTTCTCGGGCGCTTTCGCATCGACGCTCGTCCTCTCGACGTGTCCTTCATAGGTGGCGCCGTGGGCTACCTGGCCTACGACCTGGGCCGCTTTGTCGAAAGACTGCCGACCACGGCCCGAGCTGACCTATCTTTTCCAGAGATGTATTTCGGCTTCTACCGCTCAGCGCTCATCTACGACCATCGGCGCGCTGCGTACTGGGTTGTCTCAGCCAGTTTGCCTGAAGATGCTGACGCTGCCACAGGTGCGCGTGCAGGTGAGGCATTGGCAAGAGAAATGAGAACCTTGGCATCCCAGGCAGAACCTGCACCAGAGCCCTTGCCCCGAACCCGGCCGCATCCTTTGGAAAGCAATTTCACCCGCCCACAATACCTTCGCGCAGTGGAAAAGGCCCTTCAGTATATTGCGGCCGGCGACATCTACCAGGTCAACCTCTCCCAGCGCTTCCAGACGGAGCGCCAGCTTCCCTTCGCGGAAAGCTACCAGAGACTCAGGGCTGCCAACCCCGCTCCCTTTGCTGCCTACCTTGACCTGGGTGACAGGGCCGTGCTCTCCTCCAGTCCTGAACGGTTCCTCAAGGTGACTGGCGGTCTGGTCGAGACCCGACCCATCAAGGGCACGCGGCCAAGACTTGCCGATGCGCAGGCGGATGCTTGTATGAAACAGGCACTGTGGTCGAGCGCGAAGGATAATGCCGAGCTGGCTATGATTGTTGACCTGGAGCGCAACGACCTGGGACGTGTGTGCGACTATGGCAGCGTGAAGGTCACCCAGGTCAAGGTGCTGGAATCTTTCGCGCGGGTGCACCACCTGGTGGCCACCGTGGGAGGGACACTCCATGCGGACAAGGACGTGGTTGACCTCTTGAAAGCCACCTTCCCGGGTGGCTCCATTACGGGGGCGCCCAAGATTCGCAGCATGGAAATTATCGATGAGCTGGAACCGACCAGGCGCGGTATCTATACCGGCGCCATCGGGTATATCAGTTTCAACGGGGATATGGACCTCAACATCGTCATCAGGACCATGTTGGCGACAGCCGAGAAAATCTACTTCCAGGTGGGCGGTGGCATAGTGGCAGACAGTTCGCCCGAGGCGGAATATCAGGAGACGCTGGATAAGGCGCGCGCGCTCATCGAATCACTGTGATTAAGGCGGGCCAAAGGGTGACAGGGGAGGATGAGAAGGAACTGGTAGTCTATATCAACGGCAAGTTCCTGCCGCTGAGCCAGGCCCGCATTTCACCCTTGGACAGGGGGTTCCTGCTGGGCGATGGTGTCTTTGAGACCCTGCGCTCCTATGGTGGTGAGCCGGTTCTGTTGGCCAGGCACCTCCGCCGCCTGGGTACTTCGGCGCGCGCGCTCAACATCCCAGGCGTTCCCGGTTTGAGGAAGACCAGGGAGATTCTGGAGAAACTGCACCAGTGTAACGGGCTCAAGGAGGCTTACATCCGCATCACGCTTTCGCGAGGCGAGGGCGGGGAGTTGGCCATGGTTGCGCCTGCCCAGCCCACCTTGCTCATGCTGGCGCGGACACTCACACCTTACTCCGAAAGCTGGTATTGCGAGGGCGTGCGCGTGGTGCTTTCCGACATCAGACGTAATGCCACCTCGCCTGTGCTCCGTCACAAGGCACTGTCCTACCTGGAGTGCATCTGGGCGAAAGAGGAAGCCCGGAACCACGGCGCCCAGGAAGCGCTTTTCCTCAACACGCGAGGTGAGGTTGCCGAGGGCGCTACCACCAACATCTTCTTCGTGAAGCAGGGCACCGTCTGCACACCCGCGCTGGAAGCAAACATTCTCCCGGGCGTCACCCGTGAGGTGGTGCTGGAAATTTGCAGGCTGAATCACATTCCTGTCCAGGAGGGCTTGTTTGCCTTGGCCGATCTCACCGGTTCCGAGGAAGCCTTCCTCACCAACTCCCTCATGGGCATTATGCCCATTGCCAAGTGCAGCACGTCAACTTATCACGTCTCCCCGGACACACTCACCTCCAAAATTGCCAGGCTCTACAAGGGACTGGTCAGGGAGAGACCAGGCGAGAGGTGGTAACCGTGGTGAGCCCTATATTGATAGGTCAAGACAGGTGAAAGGAAACGAGATGGATGAGAAAAGAGAACTGGTGACGGAACTGTGGCAGCGGGGCTATGCAGTAATTCCGCACCCCCTAAATGTGCGGCTGGAAGCAGGCGACCTGGCTATGGAGCCGGGATGGAAGCTGGTGCTTTCCCAGGCGGTGTCCGACGACGATGTGGCCGTGACTTCCCTGGTGGAGGGGCTGAAAGCCAAACGTTCCTACGTCCTGGAGCGCGCTTCGAGCCAGGCGGAAGGTGCGAAGGTTGTCCGCCTTGACATCAAGGAAGGGATTGTGGGAAAGGGCGCACCGGAGGGTATTGCCAACCAGGGCTACCTGCTCACGATCACCCCGGAAGGCGTCGAAATTATTGGCAATGCGCCCGCGGGGCTATACTACGGCGTGGTGACATTTCTGCAACTCACACGGCGAACGTTCCGGGGCGCGCTGCGCCTGCCATTGTGCACGATTGAGGATTGGCCTGATGTGGAGCTCCGCACCATGCACCTGGATACCAAGCATCATCAGGACCGCCTGGAAGCGCTGATGGAGTATATCGTCCGCGCCAGCGAGTTCAAGATTAACTGTATAGGCTGGGAGATTGAGGATAAGTTTGCTTATGAGAGACATCCCATCATCGGGGCGCCCGGCGCTTTTACCAAGAAGGAAATGCAGCAACTGGCCGCTCATGCGCTCAAGCACCACGTGGAGATTATGCCTATCATCCAGGGGCCCTCGCACCTGTCCTTCCTGCTCAAGCACGAGGAGTTTGAGCACCTCCGCGAGGACATCCACAATAACTACATGCTCTGTCCCTCCAAGGACGAATCCTACCAGTTGCTCTTCGACATGTACGACGAGATGATCGAAGCCACACCGGGGTGTAAGTACTTCCACGTGGGCACCGACGAGGCCTACTTCCTGGGTGACGGCGAGCGGTGCGGCTGCGCCGAGAAAGCGAGGAAAATCGGCCCCGGAGGTATCTTTGCCGAGTTCGTCACTCGCTGTAGCGAGTATCTCGAAGCCAAAGGGCGCCAGGTGATGATTTGGGGCGAACGGCCCTTGACGCCTGCGGACATCCCCCGCCTGCCTGAGACCATCATCAACTGCGTGGTCCAGAATGCCGAGTGGGTTAAAGCCTACAAGAAGCATGGCATTCGGGAGATTATCTACGTGGCCACCCAGGGTTGGCACCCGTTCTTCCCGGATTACCTGCAGGGTCGCTTTCCCGGCGGGCCTGGTGAGGGCCGCATCGAACACATTTACAAGGTCATCTCCTTCGGGTCCGGTCGGGAATCTAAGCTTCTGGGAACGTTCGTGGCTGCCTGGGACGATGGGGGACTGCACAACGAGACCTTCTGGCTGGGCTGGGTGGCTGGTGCCGAATACGGCTGGTCGCCCGGCGTACCCTCGCCCGAGGAATATATTGCCAAGTTCATGCGCCTCTTTTATGGTCCCGAGGCGCGGGAGATGGTCGAGGTCTATCACCTCTTGGGCGAATGCTCGGCGTTCTGGCATACTTCCTGGGACCGGGTGCCTGCCAAGCGGGGACCATCGTATTACCGGCGCTTCCACCCGCGCCACGACCGCGCCCTGTCACTTCCCCGCGTCCCTGATGCGCTCCGCTTGAATAACGAACCCTACTGGGGCAAGCATTATGCTGAGCTTCTGGAAGGAGCAAAGGAGCAGCAGGTGCGCCTGGCCCGACTGACGGAACTGTTGATGGACAACATGGCGAGGGTCTCGCGCAACCGCTATAACCTGGAAGTGCTGCTTTCCGTCGCCCGGTTGCTCGAACATCACGTGCGCATGCTGAAGTCGCTGGCTGGAGTCGAGGAAATGCTCAACCATGCGCGGCAGGTTTACGTGAATACCGACTTTGACATTGCCCTGAACCATTTGCGCTCGGCTGCGGATGCTGTCAAAGACATCATCAAGGACCGGGAGAACACCTTCCGTGCGCTGCAAGCGGTCTGGGAAAAGAGCCGACTGCCCAAGGGGATGTCGGTGGGGGATAAGAAGTTTATCCACGTCCTGGATGACACCAAGTATCATACTGCCAACCGCACGCCTGACCTCTCCTATCTCATCGAGCCGGAGCGCGAACTCGACCTGGAGGGATGGGTGGATAGACTGGAAGCGGTGACCGATGAGTTTGCGCGTCTCTCTAAAACCCATGACGAAAGGATGCGCCCGCGCACTAAACCCCCCACCTTCTGAAGTCCGGGGTGATGGGGACAGATAGCCATTTCCCCCGTTGACGGGGGCAAGGCGCAGTGGTAGGTTTGTGGCACGGTCGGAAAGAGACGGGAAGATGGTATCTGTCCCTGGTTTAGAAGCATTGGTTCAAGGTGTATAGCTACCTAATCACCGATTGGAGGCGAACTCGGTAAGGGGTGCCCGCTTTGCGGCAACCGGCTAGACGGCGCGGCTGAACCTGCCTGTTGTGCCCATGGAAATAGCTACACTAATCTTGCTATCTGCTCTGGTGGCTGGTGGCATGGCTATGCTGTCCAGAAGAATTTGGCCCGGCCATACGACAAGACGATACGTGATCGCAAGCTGTCTCTTCGTTCTAATTTCACTTTCTAGTTCGATGCTCTTCCGTTATCTCTTTGTGCATTACGGCTTCATCCCCTTGGCTATGATAGGGAACTGGGGCATGCAGGTGGGTATCATTATCTTGGCGTTTGTCCCCCCAATCTGGGTAGGCTTGCTGTTTCTCCTACTGCGTGCATTCTACCGGTCCAAAGATGTTCCTGCCGAGAGACGTGGGAATGAAAAAGCATGAATAGCTATTAAAGCGGACGAGCAAAACCCTGCGCGTGGCTACAATCATCGACTGTTGATGATAACACGATCAACCTGTTTTGCATGTGATAGGCATGTGATAAAGAAGAATATAGATTCAGGCTCCTTTATCATTTTGGAAGACGGTTCCCTCTGGAGAATCGAGCCGCTTGAAAAGATAGATGCCATGCTCTGGCTACCAATTTCGTCTATCACTGTGATAGAGTCGTCTCGTGGGTCACCCGGGTACGATTATCTTCTTATCAATACAGATGATGGTGAGAAGGCTCACGCGAAGTACATGGGGAAATAACCTTGAATGCGTCCTGAACAGGGCCACGACGCTCCGGAGAGAGGAAGCTACGCCGCCTCGCGCAGTGTAGGTGAGGGTGATAGGGTGATAGGGACAGATACCATTTTCCCGTTTACGGAGGGTGCGGGGAAGTGGTAAGTCTGTAGCATCCTGGGAAAGAGACAGGAAAATGGTTTCTGTCCCCAATGGCACCAATGGCACATCGCAATGGCATTTGTTTGACAGCTCATCTCCGCAAAGCTACAATCGCTCACCCTCATGTGTAAGATAACTATGTGCTCTGGGAGACTCTTACATGCTGGCTAAGGTCAATAGCCTGGCGGTTTTTGGCATTGATGCCTACCCGGTGGAGGTGGAGGTTGAGGTTGCGGTGGGGCTACCTGCCGTCGTGGTGGTGGGACTGCCCGATGTGGCTGTCAGGGAGAGCAAGGACCGGGTCAAATCCGCCATCGTCAATTCCGGCTATGCTTACCCCACCCGGCGCATCACCGTGAACCTGGCACCGGCAGACGTTAAGAAGGAAGGCCCTGCCTTCGACCTTCCCATGGCGCTGGGGATGCTGGCTGCCACCCAGCAGGTGGGACTGGCGCGGGTGGGTCAGTATGCGCTGGTGGGAGAGCTGGCGCTGGATGGAGCCCTGCGCGCAGTGCGAGGGTGTCTCTCGATGGCAATGGCCTGTCGGGATGCGGGGCTTAAGGGAATGGTCCTGCCCAGGGACAACGGGCCTGAGGCGGCAGTGGTGGAAGGCATCGACGTTATTGCAGTGGCGAGCTTAGCGGAGGCGGTTGGTTTCCTGAACGAAGAGCTGCCTCTGGAGCCTTTGCAGCTCGACCTCGACGAAGTATTCAAGGAGTCGGCCAGCTACGATGAAGACTTCTCCGACGTGAAGGGACAGGCACACGCCAAGCGAGCGCTGACGGTGGCGGCAGCCGGCGCCCACAACCTCATCATGATTGGCCCGCCTGGTGCCGGCAAGACCATGTTATCGCGGCGGCTCCCTTCGATTCTGCCCCTCCTGACTCCACAGGAAGCGCTGGAGACCACGCGCATTTACAGCGTCTCGGGGCTCTTGAGCAAGGGCAAAGCTCTGCTGGCTATCCGCCCTTTTCGCGCGCCTCATCACACGGTCAGTGATGCGGGGCTGATTGGGGGCGGCGCCATTCCCCGCCCCGGTGAGATCAGTCTTGCCCATCACGGGGTGCTATTCCTGGATGAGCTGCCTGAGTTCAACCGGGCGGCGCTGGAAGCGCTGAGACAACCCCTGGAAGATGGCACGGTCACCATCTCTCGTGTCCAATCCACCATGACCTACCCCACAGACATCATGCTGGTAGCTGCCATGAACCCCTGTCCCTGTGGATTCTTCACCGACCCCAGGCGGGAATGTCACTGCACGCCCAGGCAGATAAAGAACTACCTTTCCCGCATTTCGGGCCCGCTTCTGGACCGCATAGACGTGCACGTGGAGGTGCCTGCCGTCCATTACCAGGAGCTTGCCAGCGAAGTGAAAAGCGAGTCCTCCCGGCAGATTCGCTCGTCTGTAATGCGTGCCCGTCAGAGGCAGATGGAGCGCTTTCGTGGCATTGGCATCCTCACCAACTCCCGCATGACCAACAGGCAACTCAAAGATTACTGTCCACTGGATGAGGCCTGCGCCGAGCTTCTGGGGCGCGCCATGAGCGAGCTTCGCCTGTCGGCGCGCGCCTATCACCGTATCATCAAGGTGGCCCGTACCATTGCCGACCTGGAAGGAACCGAACATATCATCCCCGAGCACATTGCCGAGGCAGTGCAATATCGCTGCCTGGACCGCGCGTTTTGGACGTAGCCAGGTTTGGTGAGTTCGGGCAGACCCCCAGTATCAGTCACTATCTTTGAAGTTGCTCACTTCGGTCCCATACGCTAGAATGCTTCCCCTATGGAGAGCTCGACGCCGGCATTTGGAAGGTACAATTCGAAATGGCTTTCGTCATAGTGGAGACCGCTTTTGAGTGCTGCTCACGACGAACTTGAACAACCCGCTCCGCACACAGGTATTACGCTCAGGGCGGTGATTCTGGGGTTTGCCTTTGCGCTCTTCGTGGACTGGCTCATCATGTATTCGGTCTATCGTATCCACTCCTCGTGGCTGGTCTTCGGACACATGCCTGTGGCAGTGCTCATGCCTTTCGTGGTTATTGCGCTGGTTCTCAATCCATTACTCAAGCGCTATCTTCCCTCCTGGAGGTTGAATGCGAGCGAGCTGGCAGTGATGTTTGTGATGGGTCTCATAGCGGCAGGCATCCCTGAGTTTCGGTTGGTGGGCTACTTCCTGTCGGTGATTACCTATCCCATCTACTATGCGTCGCCTGAGAACCGCTGGGGGGAGTATCTTTTGCCCCACATTCGTGATTGGCTGGTTCCCAGTAATGAGACGGGCGCCATCGGCGCCTTCTGGAACGGGCTTCCGGAGGGAGCCTCAATCCCCTGGTCGGTGTGGGTGGTGCCCGTGTTCTGGTGGAGCTTGTTTCTGGGGGCTCTCTTCATTGCCTGTGCAGCGCTGATGGTCATCTTTCGCAAGCAGTGGGAGGAGCACGAGCGGCTGCTCTTTCCGCTGGCGGAGGTGCCCCTGGCCATGGTGGCGCAGGACGAAGGGGGTTCCGTAATTCCGAGGCTCTTGAGGAGCAAGGTCTTCTGGGTGGGGTTTGGCATTCCGCTGGCCTTCGTTTTCTGGAATATGATAACCTACTGGGTACCGTTGTGGCCGCGGATTCGCAACGTATTCGGCGACGAGTTCATGACCATCTCCTTTGGCCCCAACTCGCCTCAACTCCGCCTCAAGCTGCATTTCTTCATCCTGGGGTTTGCCTATCTGGCAAGTCTGGACGTGCTCCTGAGTGTGTGGCTGTTTTACGTACTGACGGGGATTGAAATTACCATTTTCAACATTATCGGCTTCAAGCCCACAGGCGGTTGGACCGCTTGGTCGTCGGTGAGCTTCCAGAGCTTCGGCGCTTTGACCTTCCTGGTGCTGTCGGGAATATGGTTAGGCAGGAAGCATCTAAAGGGAGTGTTTGCCAAGGCCCTGGGGCGAGGCGGTGCCGACGATTCCCAGGAGTACATGTCCTATCGATTGGCGGTGTGGTCACTGGTGGCTGCGGTAGTGTTCATGGTCTTGTGGCTGGTGCGCGCAGGGATGAGCCTGCCGGTAACGTTGGTGTTCCTGGGGGTGACCTTTATCAGTTACCTGGGAGCCAGCAAGCTCATCGCGCAGACGGGACTGGTCTATCTGATGGGTACGGTGCGCCCCCAGATATTTTCCACCTGCGCCCTGGGCACCACCGCCTGGAGTGGCTCCACCTGGGCGGCTATGACACTGACTTACACCTTCTCCTGTGACGGGAACCCTTATCTGATGCCTAACATCTCCCATGCAGCGCGTATCACCCGCTCTTTGAAAGGAAGCAAGCGCGGCATGTTCTGGCTGCTGTTTTCTGCCGCCGTGGTCACCTTTCTCTTTGCCGTCTGGTACACCCTTTACATGGGCTATACCGAGGGAGCCAGCAACCTGGGTGGAGGCGGGCTGGGCAGCGCCGGATGGTTTATGAGAGGCTTTATTCCCCGCATGGAGAATCCGCAAGCAGCCAATTGGACGCTCTTAGTCTGCTACGGGGTGGGGTTTGTCGTAACAGGCGTGCTGACGGTGCTGCGTTATTTTTTCGTCTGGTGGCCGCTGCATCCGGTGGGGCTGGCCATTGCCTTTGCATTGCCTGTGGTCTATTCAGCGTTCAGCGTGTTCCTGGCCTGGTTAATCAAGCTGGTGGTGCTCAAGGTGGGAGGGATTACAGCTTATCGAAAGACCGTGCCCGCCTTTCTGGGGATGGTGGTGGGCTACGTGACAGGCGTGGGCATCTCCATGATTGTGGATGTCATCTTCTTCATGGGCAAGGGACACGAGGTGCACGTCTGGTAGCAGTTCCCGGCAGGTCTTGACGTGACCCCGGGCGAATTGCTGCGATTTGTGACTTCGGGATGTGGGAAAGGTAATGAAAACGATGAAGGATAAGGACAGGAAAATGGTGGAGGCAGTGTTCTCTGCGCTGATGAAGCAGGAGGGCATCAGTCAGGAAGAGGCAAGACGACGGACGCACCTTCACATATGCGGGGGCTGCTGCAACTGGTACGGGAGCAAGGCAAAGGAGGCTGGCTTCGACCCTGCGAGCCTCACTGCTCAGGAGCGAGCACGAATCAAGGCGGCCATTAAGGCCGCCTTCCCTGATACGGAAGCAGAGACAGCGGTTAAACTCATCCACACGTATATATGCGGTTAGTCGGTAGAGCTTGTTTGGATTTGACAGCGACATCAGCGCGCATATAATGCTTCTTTCACGTGTAGATTAGTGTGAGCGTATTGCGGAACGTGACATTTGGGTCTTGGGGATGACGGATACAACACTGGAAGAAAGAATCCTGAAGCTGAAGCGCGACCGCCGCGCCATCATCTTGGCGCACAACTACCAGCAGGGTGAGGTGCAGGACATTGCCGACTTCGTGGGAGATTCTCTGGACCTTTCCCGGCAGGCTGCCCGGACCGATGCCCAGGTCATCCTCTTCTGTGGCGTTGATTTCATGGCGGAGACGGCAAAGCTGATCTCGCCCGAAAGAATAGTGCTGGTACCTGATTGCAATGCGGGCTGCCCCATGGCAAACATGATTACGGAGCGGGAGTTAGCCGCGCTTAGGAAAAAGCATCCTGACGCCAGGGTGATTTGTTACGTCAACAGCACCGCTCGCATCAAGGCCATGAGCGACATCTGCTGCACTTCAGCCAATGTGGTGAAAGTGGTTAATTCGTTCCCTCCGGAGCAGGAACTCATATTCATACCCGATAAGAGCCTGGGCCGATATGCGGCAGAAATGGCCGAGAGAGACCTTATCCTTTATCCGGGATATTGTCCCACACACCACCGCATACTGGCGGAGGACATTCTGCAAGAAAGGGCGAAGCATCCCCAGGCCAGGGTCACCGTTCACCCGGAGTGTACCAGGGACGTCATTGAATTGGCCGACCATGTGGGCAGCACCAGCCAGATGTTGAAGTATTGCGGTCAGACAGATGCTCGGGAGTTTATTGTGGGTACGGAGACGGGCATCATCCACCGCCTGGAGAAGGAGAATCCGGGGAAGGTGTTCTATGCGGCTAGTGTGCGGGCTGACTGTCCTAACATGAAGCTCAATACCCTGGAGAAGATACTCTGGTCACTGGAGGACATGGTGTGCGAGGTCACCGTGCCCGAGGAGATTGCGGCAAAGGCCCGGGCGTCAATCGAGCGCATGTTGGCATTGTCCTGATTGATTGGGAGGAGGAGCAGAGGTAATGGTCAAGATTGGAATGATTGGCTGTGGTATGATAGCGCAGCGGGCGCATCTGCCCGCCTTTGCGGAGTGTGAAAACGTCGCTATCATGGCACTGTGCGACATCAATAAGAAGACTTTGAAAGCCGTGGGAGCGAAGTATAGCAGCAGCGCTCTCTACACCGATTACAAGCAACTGCTCAAGGAGGCGTGCGTCGATGCGGTGAGCATCGCAACTCCGAACTACTTGCACGCACCCATGACCATTGCTGCCGCCCGGGTCAAGAAGCACGTGTTGGTGGAAAAACCAATGGCCACTACCATGAAGGAGCTCGACCGGATGGTTGCCGCCGCTAAGAACAACGGCGTCATCTTGATGGTGGAGCAGCCCCGGCGGTTCCAGCCCGCCTTCCAGATTGCCCGCAAGATCATGGCCTCGGGGATGCTGGGCAAGCTCTATTCCATTCGCGGTCGGCTGGGGCACGGTGGACCGGAGAAGTGGTCGCCCACCGGTAAGTGGTTTTTCCGCAGGCGCCAGGCGGGTGGAGGCACTGGATTGGACCTGGGCATTCATGTTCTGGATACCATTCGCTTCATCGTCGAGCGACCCGTGGTGGAGGTGATGGGCATGACCGCCCAGGTCGCGAAGAAAAACACCGACGTGGAGGACAACATGGTCGTCATCCTCCGCTTTGCGGATGGGGCGCTGGGGCAGGTGGAAGCCGCCTGGACACAACTGCCGCCAGGGGACTGCTATGACGTTTATTGCGAGAAGGGTAACCTCTTCATCGTGAAGGGCAAGGTGACGGTGAAGTTGAACTCACCGGCGGGCAGCTTCCAGCCCCAGGTGCCCGATAAATCCGAATACGGCAACCCTTACCAATATTTTGCCGATTGTGTGGAGCGGGGCGAGAAGCCCTTCATCGATGGCGCGGAGGGTGCCAAGAGCACGGAAGTTATCCTGGCTGCGTTCCTGTCGCAAAAGACCGGCAAGCGCGTGAAGCTGCCCCTGGCCAGGAAATAGGGTGAGGTAATGCTTGGGTCAGTTGAAAGCGACGATGAGATGAGCGAGTGGGACCATGATTCTGGTCATTGATAACTACGATTCCTTTACCTATAACCTGGTGCAGTGCATAGGGGGGCTCGGTTACGAACCCTTGGTCTATCGCAACGACAAGGTCACGCCTGACGAGATTGAAGAACTTGACCCCACCCACATTGTCATCTCTCCCGGACCCTGCACACCCAGGGAGGCAGGCATATCCAACGACGTTATTCGCCACTTTGCCGACAAGGTGCCCATACTGGGCGTCTGCTTGGGTCACCAGTGCATCGGACATACTTTCGGCGCCGAGATCGTGCAGGCGGATAGACTCATGCATGGCAAGACCTCGATGATCGAACACGACGGCAAGACCATTTTCCAGGGGTTGGCGAACCCGTTCGAGGCAACCAGGTATCATTCCCTGGTGGTGAAGGAAGATACGCTCTCAGACGATTTTGAAATCACCGCCCGGAGCGAGATTGGTGAACTGATGGGCATTCGGCATAAGCAGTTCATCCTGGAAGGGGTGCAGTTCCACCC
>SDBU01001527.1_pt1 | contig 32732 bp, 31 predicted proteins | sample 2277071 | NCBI WGS metagenome assembly SDBU01 (sample SAMN10397929, study PRJNA504765) | marine sediment metagenome | isolation source: marine sediment core GS08_GC12, 126 cmbsf | place: Arctic Ocean: Gakkel Ridge, Loki's castle | collected 2008 | reverse complement strand
AGAGCAGCGTCGAGAGTTGTTGTTCAAGGTCATTCTACATAATATAGAACGACTGAACTTCTTGGAGTGTGCGGGGAGGTGACTTTTCACACAGAGCCTATATATACCATAAGGCTAAATCGTACTAATACTGTTGGAGTACACAATTGCGCAAAATAAGTGGTGATATCTATTGTCAACTCGAGATTATGGTGAAGATAAAGCAGACACCGACTCTGAGTTGATTGAGATTGAGGGAGATCTTGATCCTGATCTCGACATCCCAAATGGTGGGAACATTCTAATCATTAGTAAAGATCAATCGTATCTCACTCACGGCATCCACAAGTTCCCTGCGAAGTTCTTTCCTGAGCTTCCACGTTATCTTATTCGAAAGTATTCGAAACCAGGTGGCTATGTTCTCGATCCTATGTGTGGCAGCGGAACAACCGTTCTTGAGGCTATGTTAAACAATCGCATAGGTATTGGAATAGATATTGATCCAATTGCTCTACTTATTACAAAGGTGAAGACAACTCCTATCGCTAGTGAACCATTGGAAACTGCAAGCAAAATCTTGGAACAACAGATTGGGAAATTAGATAATTCCGCAGAATACAATCCTACCATTCCCGATTTTCACTACAGAGACAACTGGTTTCGTTCATTTGTCTTAAGGGAGCTTGGTATCATCAGGGATAGTATTCTCACAATCAAGAAAAATACGCATATCCCCAGAGTAGGTGATATTGTTGATTTCTTTCAAATTATAATGTCATCAATCATACGCGATGTATCGAACGCAGATCCCCACTGCACCAGAACCGTACTTCGTAAGAAAGTAAGGAAGAAAATCTTACCGGGTGATACTCTAAAGAAATTCTATCAAAGACTAACTCACCAGATTAACGAGATGAAACAATTTACTGAGATTTTGAATGATTCAGAGTATTTCCATGCACACCTTCCTGGAGGAACTGCTCTCGCTACTGAGCTTTGTGATGACTCAATGGATCTAGCTGTGACTTCCCCACCATACATCAATGCGGTAGACTATCCTCGAACACATCAGCTTGAGATGTACTGGCTTGACCTTCTTGGTGATGGACCATTATCTAAAGTCAAGCGGAAGTATATCGGAACTGAAACTGTGTACAAGGATGAATACAGAAACCTCCATGTATCAGGGTTTGAATCCCTTGACCCAGTATTGGAAAAAATCTACAAACTTGACCCTCGTCGTGCATTTATTACATACAAATTCTTTGATGATATGAAATCCCAGTTTCAAGAGATGATGAGAGTTCTCAAACCAGGCAGTTGGTATTGTGTTACTATTGGAAATAATCTCATACGCGGAGTTCGAGTCAAGTCACATGAGATACTGGTAGAAATTGCTGAATCAATTGTTGGCTTTGAATTGGAGAAGCAGTTCTTTTCAAAGCTCATTCGACATTTCATACGAATTCCCAGAAAGGAGCGGATGCAGGGAGAATGGGTTCTTATTTTTCGAAAACCTTCATGAATCAATTAGATGAGGAACTGCTGAATAATGGTAACAATCTGCATCAGTACTCTCAATGATTTTGTTACATCACCTTGTATCTCCAGGCTATGATCCGCTCCATCAACTACTATCCCACCTAGAAGGGTATTAGCATTCAATCGATCTATGATCTCGATGTCATATTGAGAATCACTAGTCCCTATAACCATAATTGCATCCTTCATATAGGATAGCATCTGCTCCATAAGCTCCGGATTCTTAATCAATGGAGTTAGCCAAATGGTCTTTGCATCTCTAAGATTTTCATGTGTTTCAAGCAGATGACCTAACGCTAGTGTTCCTAACGATTTACCTGCTAAGCAGACAACTTCTTGATTTTCTTTCTTGGTTACAAACTTGAGAGCTGCTTCAACATCTCCAATTAACCAGTCTGACCGGTTTCTCAACGATTGTTTCAAGAATTTGGGATTGTTCGAGTAATCATAATCAACAGTTAGTACGTTGATTCCACTAGCAAGAATAGATTGAACTGAATAATGAAGAAGTGGCATTGTGGAATTATATGCCACCCCCGGAAAAACCAGAGCAATTTTCCGAGTTTCATCCAACTGTCTAAAAAAGTTATTTTTCAAAAGCTTTCCACTATAACCTTTGATTTTCAATCGCTCAACTTCAACCTTCACGTAACCAGCTCCATGAGTTTTTTGATGCCAAAGCTTATCAATAAATCTGTGAGTCTGAAACAAAACTATACGGAGGTATATGATACATGGCAATAATTCTACGGTGGGATCATGTTTGCCCGGCGCTCATTCTTGTCACTACCTCCTTCCGCGAAGTTTCTTTACGTGCTTCTTAAGGATCGGCACCGGATGAGCCGGCAGGACCTGATTAGCACAACATACCTTCCTCCCAGAACAATAAACTATGGTCTTAGTAGACTTAAGGCTCTAGGTCTCATTCGCGAGGAAGAACATGACAAAGATGCGCGGGAGCGAGTATACGAGTTAGTTCAGACTCCTATGTAGTGCCGACATGAATCCGGAAGATGGTTGGGGCGCTCCCCTCCATCTTCACACCACTTTTTGACTCTCTCCAAAAGCCTCATAATGTACTCCAGCTTGGGCTCAATCAACTCAGGTTGAGGTTTGAAGAATGGATTTCTACGATAAGGCTGGCACTGAACCGATTGGTGATGCGACTCGTACTCACTTCAGTAATCAAATCACATCAGAACTTGACGGGAAAGAAGTCATTCTGATGGGCTGGACTCACATTCTTAGAGATAAGGGAAAAATCAAGTTCCTAGTCCTTAGGGACGAACATGGAACGGTGCAAGTAACAATCCCTCAGAAGAAAGTTTCAGAGGAAGTCTTTGAGACCTCAGGAAAACTCAAGCCTGAAACAGCAATATCTGTTCATGGGACTGTGGTTGCGACAACACAAGTAGCAGCTGGTGCTGAAGTCATACCAACCAAGATTAGGATTCTAAATACTGCTGAACGTCTTCCCATAGATGTTGTAGAAGGTAAGGTAGACATAGACCTAGATACACGCTTCAACCATCGTATTCTAGACCTTCGTAAACCCTCAATTAATGCAATCTTCAGAATTCAGCATAACCTTGTCCGTTTCTCCAGAGATTATTTAGAGAACAATGACTTTGTCGAAATCCACACGCCAAAGCTGGTTGCTGAAGCCACGGAGGGAGGTGCAAATCTCTTCGAAGTGCAGTATTTCGAGAGAAAGGCGTACTTGGCACAGAGTCCTCAATTCTACAAGCAGTTAATGTTGCTTGCTGGATTTGGTAGAGTCTTTGAGATCGCACCTGTCTTTAGAGCTGAGAAGCACAACACACGACGCCACATCAACGAGTATACGTCCTTTGACTTTGAGATGGCATGGATTAGTGGAGTTGAGGATGTTATGAAGATGGAGGAACAAATGCTCCATTATGCTTTTACAAAGACCAAGGAAGCTTCCTCTGCCGAGTTTGAGCTCGTTGGAATTGACCTTACCATTCCAAAATTACCCTTCAAGCGAGTAAAATATGCTGAAGCTATTGATCTAGTCAACGAAGCAGGTAAGGACCTATCAATCACTGATGACCTAGATCCTGAGAGCGAACGACTCCTTGAAAAGATATTCCCAGAGAAGTTCGGTACTGATATGGTGTTCATCACTCATTATCCTCTAGAACTGCGTCCTGCATACACTATGCCCAGCCTTACAGATGAAGGGATGACTGAAAGCTTTGACCTTACATACAAAGGGATGGAGATCACAACTGGTGGTCAGCGTATTCATATCTATGACCTTCTTGTAGAACGATTCAAGGCGAAAGGGTTCAATCCTACTAACTTCAGCTTTTATCTTGATCCATTCAAGTATGGAGCTCCACCTCATGGTGGAATCGGACTGGGAGTTGAGCGTCTTACTATGCAGCTCCTAGGGATTGACAACATTCGAGAGGCAACATTGCTCCCCCGTGACCGAGACCGCTTGACACCCTAACATACCTGATAATACTCTCTCTTAAAGGAACATCCGCCCAATTCGAGATATCAACACAGTGTAGACAATTAGAATAAAGAAGGGATTCTTCTAAATGCAGGAGCGACTTGAAACCGAACTTTACGCTTCAATTGCCACACTTGACCAATTGAAGAAACTCTATGATTTACGTGCTGTTGATATCAGGTCATTCCAGAGAGAATCACAGGCACTCTTACAAGAAGTACGAGGTCACATCGACAATTTGAAGCGGTTAGGTTTAGATGTAGGGGGCTTTTTTGCAGGCGAGCGAATTATGGATTCTTTTCCCGATGCTGCTGACCTTCTGAAATTGAGAGAAATCGCACCAGACAAGTCATTCCACGGAATGAATGCTGATCAGTATTACGATTACATTGGTCTAGCAATTTTGGATGTCGCAACCGAGCATTCATCTAAAGGTCTCATGGGACTTGCTGAACTAATCGTTGAAGTTGTACGTCGGCTTCCTGAAGTAAAATCAGTGACATATAACGATGTAATTGAAGCAGTTAATAGAGTGGCAAAGCACGGGCTTCTCCCAGGTATACGCACACTTAGAGGTGGTGTGAAGGTTGTCGAATTACGACCCCTTGAACTCAGACGTGACCAAGCTGATATTATCAATTTAGCTGCATCAAAAGGTCACGTGTCTGTGGAGGAAGTAATGATGCAACTCAAGTGGTCTGAAGATCATGCTCGCCAAGTTCTTGCAAGTCTTGCTGATACTGGTATGGCTGTAGCTGATATTCGATTTTCCACAGGTGGAAGATACCACTTTCCCGGACTGAGTTCTGGGGACAATTCTAATCCAAAGAGTCACGGTGCATACTAGGTACAGATGAGGATTGCACCTTTTTTCTTATCTATCCATTCAGCTTGTTCTTTCTCAACCATCAATGCAAGCACTACATAGAGATCCTTCTCAGGGAGTTTGGCAAAGTTCTCGCCCGATTCTTGGATCACTATTGATTTCACATCAAGTCTGAGCTTTCCTGTATTCAATGCCCACTCATAGATGATATCTGCCCAATCTTCTAGAGGTCTCCAATAAACTCTGAGTTGTCTTTTCCTTCGGTCGCTCCACTCAGCCACTTCTTTTTCGATGAGTACCTGTGCAATCATCTTGAAGGAGTCGACCTTGCTTCGCAAATCCTTGAAAGGTGGTTCGGCTATGAAAGTAGCTAGAGATAGAATATGTACGGCGTTATGTTCAGTCCATTGAAGGAGAAAATCTGCCCATTCACCAGCCCATAGGTCTCTATCATCCTCTCTAGGTGGGACTCCATACATCCACTCACTCTGTTCAGCTCCGCCCCAGGACGGCATTAAGATTGATTCTAAAATACTCACTTCAGCTGCGGTCTCAGTAATTTTTGGATCTACTTCTTCAACCACTTCAGATGTCTTCTGAATTTCTGATTCAACAACAACTTCAGGAGTATGTGTTTCATCGATGGTATGTTCAGTTACTTCTTCTACTACTGGTTGAATCTCAGTTTCAACTGATTCAGGCTTTTCTTCTTCTTTTGTCTTCTCTCGACGCTTTTCTTTCATTCCCACTATCTAGGAACCGTTGCCCGAAACTTAAACATTCCTAGACATTAAGGTCCAAGACTGATGTTCGGTTCCTGCTTCATCGAGGTAGCATCTTGCAGATCTTGAAAGGCCCACGAAGACGTCTTACGTCCTCTCCAACAGGCGTTTATCGTCCCGTCCAACTGGCGGCGACAGTAGAATGGTCCTTAGACTTGGTTCTCATCATAGGATTCATGCTACATTCATTGATTCCTTTTTGAGGCATATAAGGTCCTACAGCAATAAAGACATTCGTTCTAATATCCAACTAAGAAATGCACAACTTTGTCTAAGTATCATGCAGCTGTATCTAGGAACCCTCCGCCCAGTCAATGTATCTCCTGACATCCTCTGGAGGTGTTGCGGGTCTGATATTCTCGATAGCACTCAAGAAATCATCCCTAGAAATAGGTCGGATGTCCAGAATTTCTCGTTCGTCGTCCAATCTTCCACTACGCTGAAGGTCTCTTATCGGTTCCATTGCTGCTTCACGACAGACAATACTGATGTCACGACCACTGTACCCTTCAGTAAGATCCGCCATTTCTTCAAAATCTAAAGTTGGAGAAACCTCTATGTCTTCCATGTGTATTTCTAGAATTGCTGCTCGGGCTTCAGTATTCGGTAGTGGAACATGAATTCTCTTTTCAAACCTGGATTTAAGCGCAAAATCGATTTCCCATGGAAGATTTGTGGCTCCTATTACCGTGACTCTATCTTCATGATTACTTGCTAAACCTTGAAGTTCTGTTAGAAGTTGAGTCTTCATTCGTCGTTCTCCGCCCACGTCATCACCCGAACGTGAAACTCCAATGGAATCTAATTCGTCTATGAATACAATTGCAGGTTGATTCTTCCTGGCAAGCTGGAAAAGATGCATAACTAAGCGTTCAGATTCTCCTAACCATTTACTTACAATATTTGCAGCTGATACATTGAAGAACGTAGCATTCACTTCAGACGCAACAGCTTTTGCAATCAAGGTCTTTCCACAACCCGCAGGCCCATAGAAGAGAATCCCCCTCCATGGTTGTCTTGCTTTACCCTTGAAGAGTTCAGGATGTTTTAATGGTGTCAGGATTGCGTCATTAATCGCCTGCTTTGCATCATCAAGTCCTGCAACCTCTGTCATCTTGACATTAGGACGTTCTGAAATGATGGTATCAGATATCATCTCTTGAAGTCTTTTTTCATCATCGTCTAGATCTTGCTCGGGTTTCGTACTTGCAACAGTAATTGATTCAGCAGGAGTACTATCCATCGTGGGTGGAGTAGCTAACCCGTCAACAGGTCCAGCTGATTTCTTCTTGATGCCCGAGAGGTATCGGACTCTATCAACACATTCCTGCGCCCGATTAAAATAGTGTTTTCTAACCGATGGCAAAGATGCTGAATTTGCTAATTTTATGAGAATCTTACTGCCCTTTAGATAATACTGACAAGCCTCATTCTTCATTCCTCTCTGATCAAGCTCTATTGCTCTGTCTAACAGATTTTTGAGCCCATGATCTAACCTATCACTATCCGATCCAGCCATGTGAGTTCATGTGAACACAGATTGTAGGATGTTAAAGTTTCTGTGTCTTCCAGAACACACCTCTTTTGGGCGCGTTTAACGTATTCATAAGCTACGAAGGTTTAAACGATAAAACCTCCACAATGATTTGAGCTGAAAGCCGTGGCATCAATTAGAAAAGCATTTTCTTGGGGAAAGAAAAAACCCGACGTCGGCGAGATATCTAGTCGGCTCCGAATTCTCAGTAAACAACTTGCTCGACAACGAAATAAACTTGAGAAAGAAGCTCGTGACACAAAAGCAAGAGCTGTTCGTGCTAGAAAAGGAGGACAAACAGACGCCTTCAAAACATATGCTACTGAGATGTTACGCTTTCGAAAATATGCTCTATCTGTTGACAAGTCCCGGCTCCAAATCTTGAAGATACTTGCTCATCTAAACCGGGCTCAAACATCTGCAAAGACATCTCTGGCACTCCAAGAAGTCGCTAAGATTTTGGGAATGCTTGGAGATTCAACTGATGCTTCTAAGGTTGTTGCCAATGTTGATGAGATTGCACGTCGGCTGGAAGAGTTTGAGATTGAAACCAGTATCTCCGATGAAGCACTTGATTCAACAATGGAAGTATCCTCTGATGATCTTACTGCAGCAATGCATGAAATTGATGCAGAAGCAGGTCTTGCTGATGCTACCGCGACCAAGAAACCACTTAGTGATGTTGAATCATTAGAAGACGATATTAAATCACTTGAACGTGAATTAGGAATGTAATCTGACTAGTTTCTACCAGAGTTTCCCTCTAGTTTCCCTTGACTGACGTTCAATCTCTCGTCTTGTATGGTAGGAATCCCGCATTAGATCCTTATACCTTCGAATGAAATCTTCTGTTACAAGTCGCCCATCTCGCAAAAGGTGTACAGTTTCCCTGATTGCTCCATGAATTGATTCTGCATCTCTCTTGAGAACATCAAGAGAAGAATCTGTTCTATATGGAGGTTCAAATCTTTCAGGTTGCTCACGTCTACCAATATCTTGTTCTAGTTCTCTTCTGAATGATTCTGGTGAAGTATACCCGCCACCTAATGGAACATCGTAAGGTCTAGATTGAGATGGCGCCCATGGCGAGCTTTGAAACGGCTCTTGATATCTAGCCCTTGAATCTTCATGTCTTGTATTTGTTGATAGAAGCGAGTAGACCATACCCTCGATCTTAAGCCTAACATCACTGATACTGACGTCATTCTGTTCTAGCTTACGAACCCTTTGCATATCCGTCTGGATGTATCTATCAAATTTACGAGCAATTTCGATATATTCTGGTAGAACCTTCTTTGTCTGGTCGGTGCATGATATCTTGACGTCACCCTGTTTCAATTTGAGAACAATTCGTTTTCGGAATCGTCCATCTTCCTCGATAGACTTCAGATATACTAGTGGGAAATCAAAGATTGTCTCCATCTTTCTACGGACTCTTCCAATTTCCGCCACGAACACGAATCTCTTGTTTGTTATGTATAGGGTTCCAGATGCTTTGTCATTTTTGAGGAAATCACTCCCTGTTACCTTAATATCAGGGAGGGCACATACTGGAAGTTCACCTACTGAGAGTTGACCATGTTCATAAAATTCTGCAAACTGATTCTTGTAGTAATCAAGACCATCTAATTGTCTCCGAACTTCCTTGAGTGTAGCACGGAGTGGTTCCAGTGCTTCATCTACATTCTGTTTGTAATAGATACCAAGTTCTGTAATTCTATTTGTAATCCCTTCGATGTATGGGAACTGTGATGGTTTCCAATGGTTATAGTCGATGAAGTTCTTTGTTTCTGCAGCCATTCTTCTTGCAACGATCTCTGCTTGACTACCTACTCGATTCTTGATTGCAGGAAGTTCATTTTGAATTCCCTCAATCTTTTCCTCTATCCATCTATAATGAAGGAAATTTGCCATTCTTAATGATACCAATAGGCGCTTTGTAGTAACCATTTTGTTATTGAATTCTCTAAGTTTGGTATGACCATGCTGAATCGCCATTATTGCGTGACGCATATCGAGAGCAAGAGTGCGTCTCTTGTCCTCAAGACCAGCAACTCTTGGAGAGTGACAACGGGAGCAAATATCTATAGTTCTCTTGCCTTTGCTCAAATTTTCTGACTCACATTCAGGACATATTTCAAACCTCTCACCAGGAATTGATTCTCCTAATGAGTGATGACAGTTACCGCATACAGTGTATTCGTTTGACCTGTTACCAAGGCAATCTGAACAGAGCACCTCACCACAGTCCTCACAGATATGAGTTGCTCTATGGTTCTTGCAGGATTGACACTGTTCTGTTGACATATCTTCTGTCAAGTGAGTACCTCCGGTATTCTAGCTCTATCGAGGAGCTATCCAAGAATAACCCGTGTATTACTCTCAGTATATTCTCAACCGGTGTCCAATCCACATAAGTTAAAACAAGCAATCGTGGGCTGCAGTTTGAAAAGGAGATTCAAATGGAAGACCTCGCAACCGCGGCCATTGAGGCTGCACTCAAAGCTGGTGCAAGTTTTGCAGATGTGCGAATCGAAAACACTACCACCACAATCATCGAAATCAGTGATGGTATTTCTAAGCGATCGATGGCATCTCGATTAAAAGGGGCTGGAATCCGAGCATTCATTGAAGGTGCTTGGGCATTTGCTCAGACGACAAATCTTACTGCTGCTGGAATGCGAACTACCGGTGAATCAGTGGCCAAGATGGCATTGGCTACAAGAGAGAAGGTTGCGGATAAATTTGAAATCGATGGTCCATCTTTCAAAGACCATTTTAAATACAAGGTGAAGAAACCTTTCAAAAGCATCTCAATAGATGAGAAGATGTCCTTGGTCAAGATGATTGACGATCAGTCACGTGATTTCGATAAGCGGATTGCGTCAACGCGATCTGTTTACGGGGACATGCACACTGAACTTTACATAGCAAATTCTCTTGGAACCAATGTGTATGTTGAGAACTCAATTCCGCGTCTCATCTCTGCTCCAACTGCAAAAGATGGGACAAATCGTCAACGAATTTTCAAATCCATTGGTAACCGCGGCGGTTATGAAGTAATGGATTCTGATGCAGCTCAGAATATTGGAAATGATGCAGCAGAACTTGTTATTGAACTTCTATCCTCTGTTGCTACGAAAGGAGGTTCGTATGATGTTGTTATGGACCCCATACTGAATGGTGTCATGACCCACGAAGCTTTTGGACATGCGGCAGAGGCGGATAATTGGCCATCACATTCAACTGTCCTTGAAGATAAAGTTGGCAAAGAGGTCGGTCCAGAGTACCTTAGCATTACTGATGATCCAACAATGGATGGAAAACGCGGGTCCTTCGAATATGATTGGGAGGGTACAAAGACAAAGAAACGAACTCTTGTCAAAGATGGGATCTTTACCGAGCTCCTTCACAGTCTTGAAACTGCCAGCCGATTGGATATGGAACCAAATGGTGCGGCAAGAAGCCAATCATTCATGAGTGCTCCTCTACCAAGAATGTCTAACACCTTCATGGAGCCCAGAGACTGGGACGTTGATGAACTCATCCAAGACACAAAGAATGGAATTCTCCTATGTAGTTACAATTATGGATATACTCAGACTGCAAAAGGTCAGTTCATGTTCCAAGCAAGTCATGGGTACATCATTGAGAATGGCGAGAAAGGCCAGATGGTTCGTGATGTATCTCTAGCTGGAAATATTCTTGAGATTTTATCCAAAGTAGATGCTATTGCCAAAGACTTTGAACTTGATGCAGGCTCTTGTGGTAAGGGTGGTCAAGCTGTTCCAACCATGGCCGGTGGGCCTCATGCCCGTATTAGAGATGTACCAGTAGGAGGAATGTAACGTGAATGAGGTTCTACTCGACATTGGTACGAAGGCAATCAAACTTGCAGAGAAGATGGGATCCGACCAAGCTGAGGTCTACGTTGCAAAGAGTCGAGCTTATGAGATTGAGGCTGAGAACAATGCTATCAAGGGAGCTAGTGAACAAATAGACGCAGGCATTGGTATACGTACAGTGATTGGTAAGAAAATTGGGTTTGCGTACGTTACAACACTAGATACCTCAGATATTGAGGAAGCAATTACTAATTCTCTTAATCTTGCAAAGGCTTCCTTTGTGGACCCTGACTTTGTAACATTGCCCAGTTCAGTTGGATCTTATCAAAAAGCAAAGGAAATTTTCAATAAAGAGGTCGACGAGCTATCATCTGATGAAGCAGCTATACTTCTCATCCGCACAATCGATGCAACAAAAGAAAAGCTCGAAGGGAAAGATTATGCTATTGAATCTGCTATTCATAGTTCTTCCAGTTCAAGTGCAATCGTGAATTCTCTTGGCATTGAAATGACTGAATCAAAAACTTCGATCTCGCTATACTCTTATCCTATTATTAAGGAAGGTGAGGATCAGACTGCTAGTTATGAATATCAGATTTCACGAAACCTCAATGATATCGACCCTGAATATATTGGAACGAAAGCGGCTGAACTTGCTCTTGGTTTCTTACGACCTAAAACAATTGAAGGTGGTGAGATGCCAGTGATTTTCGCTCCTTTGGGTGCAAGCGCAATTCTTGGACGTGGATTTGCTGGAGCTATCAATGCTGAAGAAGTTCAGATGGGTCGTTCATATATCACAGATGCATTTGGAGAAAGCATTGCCTCTGAAACCTTAGAAATAATTGATGATGGGACAATCCCTGGAGGACTGGGAACTAGAACCTTTGATGCTGAGGGATATAGGTCTCAGAGAACACCTGTCATTGAATCTGGTATTCTGAAAAACCTCCTCCACAATTCTTACACTTCAAACAAAGATAGAGTTGACAACACAGGAAATGCTGCAAGACCTTCATATTCAGGATTGCCATCAATATCTACTTCCAACTTCGTAGTGACACCCAGAAAAGGTAATCTTGATGATTTCATTGCTGAGATGGATAAGGGAGTAGTCTGTAGGAATACTGGCGACCGTCCCAATATGACAACTGGTGAACTTAGTGCAATGGTAATGGAAGGTTACTATGTTGAGAATGGTGAAATTCAACATCCTCTCAAAAATACTCTCATTGGTATTAACATGAAAGACCTCCTCAAGAGAGTGAGTCAAGTCGGAAGTGATAGTCGAACAACCTTCTCAATGATTACACCCTCAATTGTTATTGAAAGTGCGAATATCACGTCAGGTTAACTCACATCCGATCAACAACTGGAATACCAAGGATCTGCAGACAATTTGTCATTGTAGTCTTGAAAGATTCAACAAGTGCAAGTCTCGCCTCTCTCACTCCGGTTTCTGCTTTAAGAACAGGACATGAGTCATAGAACCTGCTAAAGAGCGTAGCAAGACCGAATCCATAAGCTGTAATCCTATTTGAAATGAAACCTGTACCCCACACATCTTTCTTCAGAGCTTTTGCAACATCAAGTATCTCATCTGGGAATCTTGAGATTGCCTTTACTAACTCAAATTCCGCATCTGAAGTAAGTTTTCCCAAATCCACCTTACCCTTTGCGTCACTCTGAATTTTCTCAAGTATTCTTCGAGCTCGAGCAAGCGAATATTGCAAATAAGGAGCAGCATCACCATTGAAGTCAAGTGCCTGTTCCCAACGGAAAGTGATTTTCCTGTCTGGCGAAGCATTAAGCATGAAGTATCTGATGGCTCCAATAGCAACTTGGTTGGCGACATTATTCTTGAATTCATCACTCTCTTCTGGGTTTCGTTTGTCTACTTCGATCATAGCCATTTCAGTCGCTTTATCGATGACGTCATCAGTTGAATAGCCAATCCATGTTCCATGTCTTCCTGAAAAGTCCTCGTCCTCAAGACCAACAAACTCGTAAGCAATATGGTGGGAATTTTCACTTTCCTTTGTGTATCCCATTAAATCTAGGACTGTGTAAACCATCTTCTGTGGATGTGCTTGTCGTGAAGCAATCACATTCAATACAATGTCAAACTTACCGAGATTTTCATCTTCTCCTTCAAGTGTTGTTCTCTTCACACTTTTTCCGTTCGGTTGAACTTCGAATACTGTATAATGGAAAGGGTCCTTTACTAGTCCAAACTTCCAAAGCTGCAAGGCAACATCTGCACCAGTGTAAGTCCTAGTTCCATCTGACCTGAATAGAATCTTGTGAGGGTCTTTCATGTCCTTGAATTCATCGATAACTGAGAGATTAGCTACAATGCACCCTGCCTTATCGCCATCTTCTGGTTTGAAGATATTGTCACACTGGAGAATCATGTCCTTCGCAAGACTAAGGAGACCGCTATGTGCTATTGCACTCTCCCACACCTGATAATTATGGTATATTCCAAGTTTGTACGCAGTCTGGCATTGCGCCTCTACACATCTTCTGACCATCTCCCCACTAATCTTTGCATCATCACTCTGGAGATTCTCAAGCTGTCTTGAAACCTCACGAACTTCTTTCTGAACCTCTTCTGAGGAGTCAAATGTTTCTTGGACCTCAACGTATAGATGTCCAAGGTAATGGTCATACTTTTTCTCTCCTTCATCAGCACTAATCTGTTTCAATTTCCAGACTAGTTGTGCAATCTGCAACCCAAGGTCATTGATATAATCGAGTTTCACTACTTCGTATCCTACACTCTCCAATATATTGGAAAGAGTGTCTCCTAGGATTGCATTTCGAGCATGTCCAATATGCCAAGGTTTGGAGGGGTTTACTGCTGGAAATTCAATCAGTACGCGCTTGTCTTTGAAGTGTGAACTCTGACCATAGGTGTTCTCAGCATTGCTAACCGATGCGATTGTCATATCTGTGAAGGCTGCCCTTTCAAAGAATATATTGATGTACGGTCCCTTTGTTTCGACCTTGCTGATCAGCGGTTCTTGTTCAATCATCTTCTGTAGCTTTGGTAGCATCTCTGATGCTATAGCTGCTGGATTCTTCTTCAATTCTTTCGCTAGAGCAAAAGCAAGAGTTGAAGATAGGTCTCCCAAAGCAGAATCTGGAGGCACCTCAATCGAACCAAGAACAATTTCATTCGTAGTTGCTGATGCCTCCGCTAACATCCTTACTACTACTTCTTTTGCTGAATCCCATGGATTGACAGTGTTGCCTTTGGTCAATGCATGACTCTCCTCTATATACCACTCTCACTCCTACGTCTTCATAAAGTAAACGCATGAACATTTTCAGTAGAAAGAACGAATAATAGTGTACAATTATTGAATAACTAGTGTTCGAAAACTTTCAAACACGTTTTGGAATTTAATTGTATTATTAAATTCACAGAGAAATTGTTCGATAGGTTACTTGTTTACTCAACAAACCATTTGAATAAACTACAAAACCCTTATAATCTTTAACTATCTGCGCATTACTGTTAGTCCTCTTCGAGGATTAATGTCCGCTGCCGCACTCGACGTGTTCTCTCATACGCCTGGGAGATCACATGCATTCGAAACACTGATAGCTCGAACCGTAGTCCTATCCCCCTAGGACTACAGGGAGATGATTGGACTGGCCAGCAAACAATCAAAGACAAAACAAACCAAAGAGCGTATAGGTGCCCCCGGCTACTGTTGTCCTGCTTGTTCTAGTCAAGATGTTTTTATTGACCACTCTCGTGGTGAAATCACATGTTCAACTTGTGGAGTTGTTCTTTCTGACCACTCTATCGATATGGGTCCAGAATGGAGAGCCTTTACTGCTGATGAGCAAAATGCCCGCCAGCGTGTAGGAGGTCCTGCAGACTGGAGTAAATTCGATCAGGGTCTAACTACCATTATAGGTAGACAGAATGTCGACGCCTCAGGACGAAAACTGACTTCAACAAGACGTGCGCAGATACACCGGTTACGTAAATGGCAAATACGCACCAAAGTACACTCTTCGGATAAGCGCAACCTTGCGGTTGCAATGACCGAGCTCCATAGGATAAGTTCTCAGTTGAGTATCCCGTATTCAATCCGAGAAACATCCGCTGTAATCTACAGAAAGGCCCTCCGTAAAAGACTGACTCGTGGTCGGACTATACTCGGGATGATTGCTGCATCACTGTATCTAGCATGCCGAGTACATCAAGTACCACGACCTCTAGAGGAAGTATGTGATCAGATTCACATCACTCGAAAGGAACTGAGCCTTTGCGTTCGTTTAATCATTCGCCATCTCAATCTGAAGATTCCCTTTAGTTCACCGATCGATTTTGTCCATCGGTTTGGAACAGAATTGGATCTTCCAGGTGAGGCAAAGAAAAAGGCGATTGATATCCTAATGTTAGCAAAGGAACAGAGGCTTACTATCGGGAAAGATCCCAAAGGAATGGCCGCTGCAGCAATTTATGTTGCCAGCATTCTTACTGGTTCCCGAAGAACCCAACTGGAGATTGCACGCACCGCTCGTGTGACGGAAGTTACTGTGCGGAACCGCTACAAGGAAATGGTGGAGAAGCTAGGTATATCCACAACTTGAATGAATGAAGGGGCAGGATTCACTTCCTGCCCTCTCCCCTATATTTTACAGAAGATTCACTCATTTTGGAAATCACTGTATATTTTTCTCATCACATATAGGCTTATCATATTAGAAACCAACAATAGTAATAGTGAGAGAATACGATGTCCGACAAGAAGTCCATACTTGGTGTCTGGCTTATTGAAAGAGGCAGTGGTAGGAATATCGTTTCGAGAGCCTATTCTGAGGCAGTAAAGTTGGATATGGACTTAATTGCTCCGTTTCTCTCTGCAACTCATACTTTCATTGATAAAGCATCAAATGAAACCCTCCGGACAATTGATACTGAAACTAATAGATACGTCTGGGAGGCTAATGACCATCTACTCTTTGTAATGGTTGTAAGTAAGGCCGCAAGGATAGGTCATATGCGCTTTGTGCTAGAGTATGCTCTTGAGGAATTCATGAAAAATGAAGTCCCTGCCGATACTAATGTTGCTTCTATGCTGAAGAACTGGCATGGAGCTCCAAACCAATTCAATGAGTTTGGTAACTTTGTTGATGAACTGGTTTCCCAGTATGAAGTGACCGACGAGGTTCTACTCGCTGGAAAATCCATGGACTGTCTGGAGGTGTACAGTCACATCTTTCGCGGAATCATGCGCGTTGATACTGCTAAGTCAAAGAGGAAGAAGATTGTAAGAATAATGAACACGTATCTTGAACCACTTATTGATAGATATCCATTTCTAAGTGCTGTAACACTCGATGAGGTTGGTATTGAGGTCCTCCAGATTGATATCAACACAGTTCCATATCATCAGTTGAGGGATGCTCTTGAGGAGTTATTCCGGCTTCTTGCAAAGGTCACTAAGGAAACTGTTACTCCAAATGCTTACCGTGACATGATTTTTGAACATGTGATGCCTTACGTTAAGAGAGATACCAAGCGGCTTCAGACCTATGCAATTCTAGATGATGTTGTCAGATATCTATTCTGATTATTTTTCAAGAACAATTAGTTGACGTTGAACAATCTGTCCCATTTTTCTTTCTGGTAACACTTCTCTATTTGGAGTGATTCGTAAGTTTTCATCACTGTCGCTAATGCTTTTGATCATATCCGCAGGAAGCATCCTGTAAACTCCTAATCCTGTTCCCTTGATCATTTCCTTGAAATTCATAGATACGGGACCAGTTTTTGATACAATAACTGGTATTGTCATTGCCACACGACCATCTGGTCTCAATACTTCTGCAATCTGTGTCAATGCTTCACGATAAAGCTCAGTTAGTTCTTCAATAATTTCTTCTGCTTCCTTAGCTGTAGGTTTCCTCTTGGCCACTGGTCCCAGACTTGGTTCGAAAGCCACTGCATCAACTTGCTTGTGAATGAGATTAGAGAGATTTCGTGCATCTCCTCTCATCACATCAAAGCGTATTTGTTCGCCAATATCTCTTCCAAACCAAGACAAGTTGGATTTAGTACCCTGCACTTGATCTCCGTTAATATCGACACCAATAACCTTCATTCCAAGCATTGCTGCTTCCATCAGAAGAGTACCAGATCCGCAGAAGGGATCAAGTACGGTATCACCTGGTCTAGCTCCCGCAAGATTGAGAAGAGTCCTGCATATCTTAGGACTTGTGCTGATCTCTGAGGAGATGTATGGTCTGGACTCATCGCGGTACTGTTGAAGCAGTGAGTCATATATCACCATAGTCCTTGCCAGATAGAGATTTTTCGTAGTGAATGCTGCCAGTATTTCAGCATTAGGTGGAGTCAGTAGATTGTTTTTAGCAATGGTCTTTGGCCAGAGGGCCAGATTCATCCTCTTGACTTTCCGTCTATCTGGCTCATCATATGCAAAATAGTCTGCTTTACGGGCTCCCTTCTGAAGTAGTAACTTCTTGATTGTGTCATCTAATCCTCGAGTAAATCTACGATATTGGATTGGTGCCTTCCCATCAATAATGGGGTAAGTGCTGACGCCGAACTTGATCTTCTTTCCTCGGGGACGCTGCCATAAGTCAGGTAACCATGGACAACTTGTGATGATATCTAAAGCCTCTCTGTCAGGTTTTCCATTGGTTGGATACGCATTTGTGGGTATGATAATATTGTAGGTCTGTATCACTCGACCAACTTTGTAGCAACCTCCAAGTGCAGATTGCATATCTACGACTTCTTCGAGACTCAATTTTTCCTTGAAATCAAGAATTACTGCATGTCGTGAATGATCAGAAACGACCGCCTCATATCCTCTGTTTCTCACGTAGACTAGGAGTTCTGCAATGCTGAGCAGCCAATTTGAACCCAGTATGAACATATATTCGACCATCGTTATACCTTCTCCATCTCTTCAAGCAGAAACTTCGCGTATAATGCACCCTGAAGAGGGTTTGGAGATTCGCATATGAACGTAGGCTTATATCCAACTTCATGAACTACTTCCATAAGTGGATACAAATCTGGTCCCCACTCACCTCCGAAAGGTTTGTGCGATGCCTCTCCTTTCTCTGTGAATGCAATTGCACTGATGTGGAAGTGCATATTATCCAGGAACAGTTTACCCAGTTCATTTTCGAACTGATTGATGACCTTCAGGTAGCTCTCTTTGTCATTCATCTTTCCCTGTCTTCGTGCATATAGGTGAGCCCAATCAATGGTTGGTATGCATCCATCTACATCCTGACATAATCTGATAATTTGTTCAATTGAACCAAACATACTAAGTTTTCCAGCTATTTCTGGTGCTAGAAACGCCCCCTTTCCAAGGTGACCTGCCTCTTCCCACACACTCTGCAAAGAGTCCCTGATGACTATGTGTGCCTTCTCGGAGATTAGTCCGCCAAAAGTACCTGGATGAAATACTATTCTCTTTACAGCCATCAGAGGAGCAAATTTGAGAGCTTTGATGAGCCTTTGTCTTGAACGTTCGCGAATTTGAGGGTCTTTAGATGCAATACTGATGTAGTATGCTGCATGCATACTCATTGTGATGTTGTATTGGCGAGCAAGATCTCCAAACAGTTTTGCTTTATCTTCACTGGTTCTCAGTCCATATACAGCTGCATATTCGAGTGCATTCATACCAGCATCCACTAATATCTGGAAAACACGTTCTGGTTTGCCTTTGGCATCTGCAGGGAATCCAGCAGGGCCAAAATGAACTTGGGTCAGTTCAATCACAACTCCAGAGTGAACTCCCATCTACAATAAGCATCCTCTGGATGATCATCCGGAGGACAGAAAACACAACGGGTCTTAATCCTTGGATCAATGGTTTTTGCAAAGTAACTGTACTCAATTTCCCCTACTGGTCTGCATGGAAAATCTGGAAGTCCTTTTCGATTTCGATCCAGCTGAACTCGGCATGCATTCATTGTGAATACCAGTGTCTTCTTGTCTTTCCATTCAGTGGATTGTGTGTTAAGTCTTGCATAAACTCGATATCCGAGAGCCTGTTCAAGGGACTTGAGACCTCCCTCGGGATCTATTCCAAACTCTTTCATTATCCGTTTGGCTTCAATTGGAGAGAATATCTTCCATGCCTCTTTGTCCATCTCGATAGCTACATCCATACCATACTTCTTCTCGAGTGCAAGAAAGTATGCACCATCCATAGCCTGCCATGCTTTAGCATAAGTATCTATTATCTTGAGCAGTTCCTCTTTTGGTAGATTCTCGAACATCATCCATCTCCTACCTCACTGAAGAGATGCCTATAATATGAGTGATTGGGTTCATTCCTCATTGCCCACAAGTCTTTAATCTGGACTACTATCCATTTTCAATGAAGGATGGAGAGACCTTGACAGAGACCGATATATCACGCAAAATAGACATCCGTGCATTTCTTTCGATAATCAGACCTCAGAATTGTATTATTGGAGGCCTTACAGTGATTGCAGGGATTGCTATAGCCTATAACATTCACTTTCCCTCTGGTGATTATGCTGGGCTCTCTCCTTTCTTGTATCTGTTTGTTTATGGTTATATTACATATTTTCTAGTTGCTGCTGGTGGGAACGTAGTAAATGACATCTATGATATCGAGGTTGATAAGATCAACAGACCCCACAGGGCTCTACCTAGTGGAAGAATGACGGTAAAACAAGCATGGGCATTTGTGGCATTCTTGAGCATCCTTGGAGTTTTCTTTGCTTGGTTACCAGGTCGACCCATAAGTGCACTAATTGTTATATTCTTCACATTAATTGGATACATCTATGCTGCAAAAGTAAAGACTCTTGGTCTTGCTGGTAATTTCATGGTCGCTTTTTCATTTGCCTTTGGTGTGCTGTATGGCTCAATGATATTTGCAGAAGTTTTGTCGTTCTCAATTTGGTATACAATTTCAATTCCAGCTTGGCTTTTCTTCTTTACAGCTTTCCTGATTCTACAAGCTCGGGAAACAATTAAGGGTGCAGAGGATGTTGAAGGCGATGAATTACGAGATGTTCGTACAATAGCAAGAATCTACGGTTACAAGCCAGCTGCAATAGTAGCAGGAACACTCAATTTTCTAGGAGTCTTGAGTTATGTCCTCATCTGGTTCTGGGGATTTGCAGACTTTGCACTTTGGCCACTCTTGATTCTGGGTGCTGTGGTTGTTTTTGGAGCTGGAGTTCTACCTCTTACAAGACCTGATGACAAGAAACGACTTATGATTGCAAGTACATTGGATAAAGTAGGTGCACTAGTAGGGTTGATTGCGTTTGTGACCATCCCTCTCTTTGCGATATTGTTCTGAGACCTAATGCACTTGCCAAAAGGTCCAAACTAGCACAATAGTGCATAGGATTGCAACAACAGTTGCCCATGAGGTAGACATATCATGGGCTTCCCTTATACCAAAGATAAGTAGAAAGCCAGTCCATAGAAAACCACCTGTCGTTAAAATATCAATTATCCACCAAACGTTTGATGTATACGCGAAATTAACCAAGTCCGGTGTAATTGCTACTAATGCCCCAGGATCGGAAAAATTCACTATCGTAGGATACTCTGGTACCACCACGAAAATAATAATGATTGCGAGAAGGCGGACAAGAATCACGGGAATCATACTATACCCAACAATCGCTAGAGTCTTCATCTTACCTCCAGTCCCTCCCGTTAATCTGAACGCGAAGTGGGCAAATGCTGTACCGATAATGAGATAGATTATTCCCAGCATTATACTGGGTAGTAGACTAATCAATGCTAAGATGAAGAATTGTCCCCCATATGGACTAAGTAATACATTGGTATTCACTGTTTCCATTGTTGTTACATTAACTACAACAGAAGCTGTCACTTTGGATGACAATGTTAGAAAGAGACCCGCAATAATAGCTGCATTGAATAGGATTACAACGAATGGTCCAACAATATCCGGTCTTTGACCAATATCACGATAGGCTACAGCGGGTCTTCTGACAACCCCCTTCATTCTCTCACCAGTTCCCATGAAGCGTACTTCCTTCGCTTCTGGTTTCTTCAACATCGGTAAGATTCTCTCGAGAGTTTCTTCTGCAATTTCCTCTCGACAAATCGGACATATAGTTGCATCAGCTGGTACGGGACTATCACAGAATTCACAGCGTCGAACCATAAACCATTCACCTGTAAGGGGACCACTACTTCTGAATGCTGCTTCTGTCTATTTAAGCGAATGCCGCTTGTTTCAGAACACTTCTGGTTACCACATTTTGAAGGTCTTGAATATTCCCGTGGGATATACAATGATGAATGGAATTAGTGCATCCCATAGACTCTGAAAACTATTGAGAATTATTGCATAGTTGATAATGAATTCCATTGTGAAAAATGGATATGCAATGGAACCGTATAGAAGATTAATGGGAACCATTAGAGCCAATCTCAATGCAAAGGCAAGAATCATGAGAGTCGCATAGAATTTTGGATTCGAGAGGGACTCCCCGCCTACATTGTTTTTCAGTTTACGAACACCATACCAAGGAATCACAATCATTGGTAAGGTAGCAATGAGTTTCATGACCGGACCAATTGCTGTTGGATCATAGAGAAAGAGACCCATTGTTCCAGCAATTGTGCTTACCAAACCTACCCAGATTCCTCCTATTAGGAATGATATGATCCAGAATAGTGATACTGGATCGAAGAGAGCTATTCCCCAACCCGGTATTCTCGGAACTATCTCAGCAATAGGTGCGATAGCAATAGATAATGATGCAAGTACACTGGCCAGTACTACTCGCTTGACTCTCTTACTACTATCGGATTCTGGAATGGATTCAAGGTCAATTTCCTTTTCACTGATCAATTGATTTTCCATTGAAGTTGCCCCAAGGGTGGTGGTGTCGCCCTTGCTCTTTTGCGAGAGGCTCCCCCTTATCAATATACCCATATGTTGTTAGATACCCAATATTGGGTAATGGCTATGTTGTATCGCTTAATAGGCGATCGACCTTACCCGAAAAATCATCATGGGTTGCAGGTTGGAACTTGGGTCGACTCATCATCTGAAGCAATTTGCGTGTTGGCTCAAGCCAATCTGGATTGATTCTCCACTCTGCCCAATCGATTCCGGAAGTGAGCGAAGTTCTACTGATAATCAATCGTGATGAAACCAAGTCATTCATACCATTCAAGATTGTACCTATTGTAACTGCACCAACAATTGCTCTGACATGACGAGCCGCTCTTAGAATATCTGATGTGGTTACCCAATCTCCATCTTCTGCGAGAACTTTGAGAACCTTCAATCTAACTGGGTCCGCATCGATTGCTCCCTTCAATGGTGCAAGATTTATGGGTTGGGAGCGTCTACCAAAATTCTCTTTCCTCTCCCATGGTTCGTCATCCTGATTATTACGAAATGAACTGAATTCCAATATAGGTACACCACCTAGTCATCTGGATATAACCTTTTGAACCGAAGTATTATACCAGAACGCTTGTGCACGGTCTTTTCACAACCCTTATTTTGATAGATTGTCCTGATTTGAACCATGAGCGCTCGCAATCCTATGGTAGGGCTATTCAACAAGAGCTTCAACAAACCTTCTGATTTGCTCTGTTGTGCCTTTGGACTCCGTAATAGTGAGCTTGATGTCTATTTCGACTTGATATCAGGTCCCAAGACTGTAGAACAGATTGCAGAGCGAGTCAAGAGGGATCGAAGCACTGTTCAGAGAGTACTAAACAAACTCCATTCCAAGGGTCTCGTAATGCGAAACACTCACAAGATTCAGCGGGGTGGTTACTATTACGAGTATAGTGCAGAAGAAACTGAAGTTGTCAGAAACCAAATTCTTGCTCAACTTGAAGAATGGTACACAGCAACCAAAAGCTTCTTGATAGAGAGCTGGTCGCAAACGACTCAGTAAATATCTATACTGAGGCAAGTTTCTATGTCGATTATACCGATTAAGACTAACACAATTGCGCTCACAACTATAGCAATGATTGCGGCTCTCGGAATTGTTGTTAGATATACCATTCAAATCCCGGTTATTCCAAATGCCGTTGTTCTTACACCTGGGTTCATGTTTTCGATTCTTGGTGGTGTAGTCGGAGGACTACCAGGTGGTATTATTGTTGGTGCGATTGTCGGTGTATCAGGAGCTCTATCCGGGACTGAGATTCCTATTCTTCCAATGTTTGGAAATATCTGCTTGGGAATTGGTTCTGGATATGCAATCTATTTTTCAAAGCGTGACAATCTGAAGTATTACGTTCTTGTGATTCTTGGTAGTGGAATCATTGGAGGGTTCTTCCCAACGATTACCGTCTTCTCCTCATTTGTTGACCCATTAATTGTTAATGTGATTGCAGCTTCTATTGATATGGCTCAAGCATTTCTATGGGCTGTAATGGCACTCGTGGTTGAAAGGAAAATCATTCGTCCTATAGTTGGTAACTATCTATACTCTGAAGTAGAGATAAAAGAACTAGATGAACAAGAAGGCTAGTATACGATGACAGACCAGTACAAGACAGTGAATATCAATATCCGCCAAGATCTATTTGGTGCCAACGAGGATGCTGCTTCACTAAATGCAGATTTATTCAAGAAACATGGAATTACAGTCATTGATATCATGGGCTCTGTTGGAACCGGAAAGACTCAGTTGATTGAAGCTATGTGCGAGCGATTGCACGAACGACATAGAATTCTCATGATAGCTGGAGACCTTGCGACAAATATTGATGCAGATAGAGTCGGTTCCCATGGTGTTGACACAGTCCAAATCAATACTGGTACTGCTTGTCATCTAGATGCAAGAATGGTGAGAGTTGCCCTAGCTGATATTGACCTCTCAAAATATGATGTTGTCTTCATTGAAAATGTTGGAAATTTAATATGTCCAGCTGGCTATTCACTGGGTGCAGCCAAGAAGATTGTAGTGGTCAGTGTGACTGAGGGTCCATACATGATTCAAAAACATCCACTCACAATCAAGAGAGCTGATATGGTCGTCATCAATAAAATAGATCTTGCTGAGATTCTGGAATTTGATATCGATGCTTTAGTGAAGGACGTCCGAGAAGTAGATGCAAATCTCTCTGTTCACAAGGTAAGTTCTAAGACTGGCATGGGGATTTCTGAGTTACTCGATTCACTTGGACTTTAATCATCAGTAAATAATTCTTCAAGGGCTGCTTTTACTCCCTGAATATGTCCTGCACCAAGAACAGCTACAATCTTTCCTTGAACATCATTCAGGATGAAGTGCAGCGCTTGTGCCAAGTATTGATCTCTCTCCTCAATCAAGACCTTGGTCAGTCCCGGAAATTCAGAACGAAATTGCTCAAGGATATCATCGACAGCTCCATCTTGTTTCAACATATCAAGGATATCTGTTGCTCCACTTTCCTCAATATCTTTTGTAGCATCGGGGAGCATTTTGATTAAACCATAGAGTTCATCGAGTGGGACTCTCATCATTGCTTGAATTGTTGTTTTCATTGGCCTATCAACCAATGCTATCTTTGCGCCAACAGCACGACCTTCCTCAATAGCCGCCATCATTTCATCACCAACATTGGAACCTGTTATTCCACCAAGAGCTTGTTCCATAGCAGCAAGATGTTGCATCAAGTCTTGCGCAGCATCACCAGTTAATGGCATTGTATCTATTTCTTTGTGGACATCAGGATTGGATAGATGTAAAAACCGTTCATTATCAAGTTCAACAGCGACAACAGTGGGTTTAACTTCGCGGACAACCCTGCGTGCCTCTTCAACACTATCAAGGTCCGTATGTATTACCGCGACGAATACAACTCTATCAAATTGATTACCCACCACATTCACACTCCCACTATAGGTGAATTACCTAGATATGTTCTTTTTTGTTTGAAGTAAATCGACAGTAAACGTTTACTAAATGAAGGCATCACATACGCCCATCAAAAGAGGCTAAGAGGATAAGCATAAGCTTTTTCACAGAACAAACGTTTACCGTTTATCACACGAACCTGCGTGTAGGAGAGACCTATGGTACTAGATCTTGATGTGGCTTTTGCAAAACTAACGAATCCGAGAATGACTGCCGGTCTAATGGTTCTTCATAGTCTTCTCAGTCAATTGAAGGGTGAACCGGTTGAACCCCGTGAAGTTCGAAAATCTGTAGATGAGCTTATGAGTAAACGAAGTGTGTCAAAGCAATCGATCACTAACGCTGCTAGACGACTTGATGAAGCTAATATTATTGATCGCAAAGAGAATAAGTATGCTGTTAACTACGGGTATCTCGTTTCGGTCTTGCTCAATACTCTACTTGAGATGAATGAGAGGGTCACGAACCTAGAAGATGAAATTGCGGTTCTAAAAATCACAGGACAGTAGCTCCACTCTAATAGCCACATCAGGAATGTCCGTCACTCACTGGAAGTTTCCAATGACCTATACCATTCCATTGCAATCTTCTCCATTCTTTCTACATAGAGATGCTTCCCTGCAATGTAACCATCTACGTCCCACTGGAATCGTCTTCCTAGAACTATCTTCAGTTCTGAGTATATCTTAGCATCATCAGGATGTGCTATCATGTAGTCTCTGAAAGCTAGGTGTCGCTCTAAACCTAGATCGCCTGATTGAAAGGAATGGATATGATGTGTTCGTACATCCTTGGGTTCATCTCTACTGAAGTACCGCCGCCCGGGTATTCCAAGTTCTCCTCTGGGTTCGTAACCAAGCACCATCATTTCGTTGTTGTAGCAATCGATCCTCGCGATGTCTTTAACTTCAAGGAGGATATCGATTATTGGTTTCGCACTCATACCTGGAATAGATGTGCTACCGATATGGTGAGTCGATACAATTTCATTCTCTAATACATTCTTAATTTTGGTGATCTCTTGTTCGTATTGAGCTGACCAATTGCGATTGTATGGTGTTACAAGAACCTCTCTTGTCATTTCTTTAGTCTCTCAATAGCTTGTTTAACCAATGGAATTGCTTCTGATATCACATCAAAAGAGGTCGTATATGAGAATCGTAAGTATCCTTCACCTCCCAAACCAAATGCAGTTCCTGGAAGACATGCAACCCCTGCTTCATGTAATAGGTAGTGTGCCAAATTTTGTGATTGCCCATTATTTTCGAGAACCTTAGTTTCCCTGAGTACAGTAAGCGCGCCTTCACTTAGGATTCTATTCATCCCATCTGCCAGAGATTTCATAGTGGTAGCACCACTTTTCTCCTTACATTGCTTGTATTAATTAGTGTCTGTTGAAGTCAATTAGAAATAATTGCTGTATTTTTCAATCGATGGCCCTTAGCGGAAAAGTCATCTATGTATTGTATATGAGATGTAACGAGTTGTGGTAATCAATGGATGCTATCGACCGGACAATAATCCAGGAAGTGTACGAGAATTGCAGAGTCAGCTATGAGGCTTTAGCCCAGAAAGTCAAGCTGACCCCTAACGCAGTTAAGAACCGAGTTCACAACTTGATCGATAAAGGAGTCGTATCTCAGTTTCTCATTGCATTTAATCCAAGTGAGATTGATGCAGAAACATTTCAAGCAATAGTTTTGACTGATGGAACTGAAAACCATTCTGAGTTTGCATCAATCATGGGACAAAATCCGATGATCGGACATGTTAGTACTCTAGCCACTGTGAAGGGTGGAGCATACCTTGTTTGGGGTGAGTTCATTGGCACAGAAATGTTGCATGAAGTCAGTACTTTTCTTCAAAATATAGAAGTTGTTCAGGATGTTAATCTCTATGTTGTTCTCACACTAAAGAGTAAACCAAAAGGTGAGTTCAGCAAACTGCATCTCAAGGTTCTTCGTGTTTTGAGATCAAACCCCCTAATGCAAACATCTGAAATCGCAAAAAAGACCGGAATCTCTGCAAAAACCGTTCGTCGAGCGTTACGGGAGATTGCTGAGGATAACAAGGTTTCTTTTGTAGGTAGACCTGATCTTGCTGCAGGTTCGCTCGTTAATATCCACATCAGAATAGAGTGGAATGAGAAAATCATATCTCTGGAGAAACTTGTGAATTGGCTGAATGAAAAATATCCAGTAGCATTCTGGTCTCCGTTTGCGTCTGCGACTGAGTCTATGATGATTGCAGAATTTGTAGTAGATGACCTTCAAGAAGCTGAACGAATCTCCATGGAACTTCGTGATACTGATTTCGTGAAGTCAAGTACTTCAATGGTGGCATTCTCAAGTGGGAAGTTCTCTTATCTCTCTGAAATAAAACTTTCAGAGATTCTAAACAGAGTAGATGAAATCTAAGACATCTGGGAATCATTCCTCTTACCGAAGCAATGGTTTCAGAAATGTCCCAATTTTCTCATCTGTGATTCCTAAAACCGCAAGGAGACTCAACCACTAATAGATATTCAAAATCTGTGTATTAGTATTTGAACAACAATGATGATTCGAAGAGCACGTGGACAAAAAGATACCAGTGAGCGAAGTCAACTGGAGTACAAGCATCTCACGTCAATGCGCAGAAGACATACCGGTGGAGCAAGAGCTGCTTCAACCAGTATACGCTTTGATCGTTAATGCTTGTCAAAGAAGTATTAGAAAAAAACGGGCATACGATTCTTAATCGCGGTACTGTCTTTCCTCCGTACCCGACTCCTACTGCGAATTGGAGCCTACAAGAATCGTGTGCCCGGCCCTCTCTCTTTTTATTATTAGTTTCTGAAACTGCTTAGTGGTAACTTCTAGTGACCTTTCATTGTGACTCTTTATTATACAGTGAAGTACTCGAAATACTAGATGGAATATAATGACACAAGATTTGAGATTTGGTGTATTGACACTTCAGGATATACCTTGGAAAGATGAATTGAAACGTTGGAAACAGATAGAGAATCTTGGATTTGATAGTGTTTGGCTTGCAGACCATTTTGTGAACTACATGAATCCATCCGCACCATGGTTTGAGTCATGGACTCTCTTATCGGCACTAGCTTCACATACATCAAGAATTCGTATAGGAACCTTAGTTACATCGGCACCTCTGCGTAATCCTGCCGTGCTTGCTAGGCAAGCTATGACTTTGGACCATATATCCGGTGGTCGACTGAATCTTGGGTTGGGTGCAGGAGCATCAGGAGCCGAAGACCCAGTTTACGCTATGACTGGAATAGAAGATTGGGCACCTCCAGAACGAGTTGGAAGATTTCGTGAACAGATTGAGATTATTAATCAATGTCTACGTGAAAGAGTAACGAGCTACGATGGAAGATACTACAAACTTGAAAACACAACTATATTCCCCGCACCGGTACAGCAACCCCGTCCTCCAATCACAATTGGTGCTATGGGAAAATCAATGCTAAAGATTGCTGCGACCTATGCTGATACTTGGAACACCATCGGTGGAGACTTTCGAGACCCACCTGACATTATGATGAAAAATGTAAAGGAACAGAATGAGTATCTCGACAAACACTGTGAAAAAATTAAGCGTGACCCAATATCACTCAGACGATCTTTGCTTGTCTGGGGTATCGAAGCTGAATCTGCCTTTGAATCAGAAGAAGATTTCATTGACGTTATCAAGCGATATCAGGCAATTGGGATTAGTGAATTCCTTTTCTACTATCCTTTCTTCAAACCTGAACAAATTCCGATATTCGAGAAAATTGCGAAGGAAGTCATTCCAAGCTTACGGAAATCCAGTTGATGTGAAAATCACTCTTGTACTATGATTACTCAAGGATAACCTAATAAGCCGAAATCTATGAGCGAAGAAACGCCACGATATCCATGGCCCGAGTGGTGTAATGGTAGCATAAGGGATTGTGGCTTAGCCGATTTTCTTTTAATCTATGTGCATATTCAAACAACTTGGATACATCCGAGTTTACTAATCTTAAAGGCTTATATATCGATTATACTTACTTCAGAATGCGCAATCGGACTAGGACCTAGGGGCTGTTTGTTTGAAAATACATGAGATACACATTAGTGGTTACAAAAGTTTGAAAGAAATTCTTATGGATGATATTAGTAATCTTACTGTTTTGATTGGTGAAAATGGAAGTGGTAAATCGAATCTACTGGAAGCGATTAGTTTGTTTTCTAATAGCTTCAAAGAAGATATTGCAACTGAATCCGTTACCCCTGAATTCCCTTCATATTTTTGGTATAGAAAAAATACGGGTACTAGGATTAAATTTGATTTTACATTCGAATTTGATGAAGTTGAACTTACTTTAATCCTTGGATCGTTACTTTATGAATCCATTCCAAAGAGAGTTAAAAAAGCTCTTAGAAAAGTAAGAGTCCAACGAGAACTTGATTATAAGAAAGGGTGGATTAGAAAGACAGTCACTCTTGGGAAGACTCCCATTATTAAGGGGGGTGTCCTAGTTAAATTAGTAGATTTTATCGAGGGTGTCAAAATTCAACTACCCTACAAATTAACTAAAGTTGAAGTTATAGACGAAAATCAACAAACTGTCACTATTGACGTTCTTAACAGGAAGAAAGATCCTATTGCATATATTCCCCAACTTGAGGACTTGGAACCATTCCTCACAGCAAAGGCGTTAGTCGTTGATACAGCACAAACAAAGGACTATCCCAGTTGGTTGAGTGCGAGAGGGATTAATTCTGTAAAATCTATTGAAGAATGGGATGAATTCAAACTTGATAATATAGACAAAATCTCATTTCGAATCATGGCACTATTATTCTCATCACTCAGGATGGTAACACCTCCTAGTATATCATTTGGAAAAAGATCATTGATTGAACCTGAGATCCTCGAAAACACACGTAAAATTGGTCTTAGTGGTGAGTATAATGATGAGGAAGAATGGAATGAATTACGCCAAGATTTCGAATCTGAATTTAGAGGCACGCTCACTACGAAAGGTGATGAAATTCTTGTTGAAGAAGGAGGGAGAAGCTACCCAGTTGAGAGTATGGGAAGTGGTCACCAGTCATGGTTGAGACTATTGCGTGAATTTAGTCATGGATCTAGAATTATTACAATAGAAGAACCAGAGTCTCATCTTCATCCATCACTTTGTAGGCATGTTTTTCATTATATCAAGAACGTATCGGAGAATTCACAAGTATTTCTTACAACACATTCTCCAATATTTGTTGACCGAACTCATAAAAAGAATAATTGGGTTATTGAACTGGACAATGGTGAGTCTCATATATACCGATTTGAGGACTTTACAAAAGCTCTCTCAGCTATAGGTGCGAAGCCATCTGATCGTTTCATGGCTGAATCAATACTTCTTGTGGAAGGTATATCTGATAAGATTTTCTTTGAAGCTTGTGCTTCAAAGATGAAACTAAATATGGATGAATTGCTGATTGTACCTGTTCATGGTAAAAGTAAAACACGAAGAAATCTTGATGCATGGGCTCCAGTCATATTGGGCACTCAAGTAAAGCTTCACATCTTGCTTGATAGAGATGCTTTGTGTGTTATCAAGACATTAGTAAAACGAGGCGTTCTTGAGGAATCCGATTATTCGGTTCTTCCCTTTGAAATAGAAGATGAATATCCAAAAGACTTGCTCGAAAAAGCAATGGAAACTCTATTTGATGTGACATTTGACGCGATGGACCCGATTTCACCACCTCGAAAGGATTTCTTGGAAAAGAAAATCTCTGAGAAAGGTCCGGTGCCCAAGGGTTGGAACGTAAGTCTCGCTGAGAATGTTGGTGAATTGATTACTAAAGATAGAATTCCAAAGGCAATTATTGACTTAGTTAAAAAAATGAAACAAAAGTGAATTCATCCACTAAAATTGGAAAGCGTATCTAGATCCGAGTGGTGTAATGGTAGCATAAGGGATTGTGGCTGGCATGATGGCTCTCATCGTATCCTTTTCAGGCAGGGTATATGGGCTCCGAGCTCATCAGTCACAATCTACTATTCTTCATAGAAATTGATGCCTTCCTTCTCCAAGGCCGCGCGGACCTCAGCAAGGATAACATCAAGTTCACCCTCCTCAAGGTCGTAAGGAGCAAGACTCCCAATCACTTCGGATTTGACCCGGTCTGGATATATGGCCCCAGCATACTGTGAATCGTTCAGATATCTTTGAACATCTTGGACAACATACAGTTCTATACAATCACCGTCATCTGACTCAAGACTTAGTACTACCCTTTCGTCTAGCACCTCAAGGCCAGCATAGCTCAAGATCACACCCTCATGCATTTTCGAAACAGGACCGGACCCTTCTTCCTCTTCTACTGTCGTTTCTTCATCTACGTTTCTCTCTTCCTCATCTATATCCCACTCTTCCACATCTGCATCGCGCTCTTCTTTATCCACAGCCCCCTCTTCTTCCCAAACGATTCCCCGTTGATATTGCTCTTCCTCATACATCCATTCTGATACCGCCTGAAACGCCTCAGCTAGTCGAGAGTGTTCGTCACTCTTGGAGAAAGATTTGTGCATGACAGCACTCACATCCAATGTCACAGGATGCCTAGTCCCCAAGTTTGAATCAAAGAGTTCCTCACACTTCGTTAAGAGACTTAGAGTGAAACTGGAAAATTCTATTGTTTCTAGACTGTCCAACGTAGAATTTTCGGGAAGGTCTTTGAGTTCTATCTTGAATCCCTGATCCTCTTCCTTGATGACCATGGTGATCTCTGAACCACGAGTTGCTGCTAGAAGTTCTTTACACGTCTTCGGATACTGATACTGGTCAGGATAGAACCGGCTCCAATGAACCAGCGGTTTCAACAGACTGAGGGAGACTGTGTCCTTCTTTCCACCGCGTTCTACTTCAGCAGGAATGTACTCGATTTCTGTGCGATGGTCCCACATCAATAGCTGCCCATCTCCAGTTTCCAGTCCTGAACCCAGTCTGATAGGATGTCTCAGAGTCTGCACAAGTTTCCTTGTGTCTTTGAATTGAAGGGTTTCACAGAGTCTGTTCTTCTCATTGAACACCACCACATAGACTTCCTGTTCTGTATCTACTGCTACGTGAGCAGTCACCTTGATGGGTTCATCAGTTCTGGCAGCCACTGGTTGTAGGAACCTGTTGACATTAGTTTCAACATAGTCTGGTAGTTCTATCCGGGTGGGTGGTTGTAGACCAGAGATTATCTCAATGGGTATCTCAGAGAGGTTAAGCCAGGGGAGAAGGACACTCTTTCGATACTGATGTTGAGGATACTTGATAACGAGGGGCACCCATGATTTCTCTTCCTCTTCTACAGATTCAACCAAGACCCAGAGAATGGTCTTGCCCCCATGCTGCTGTGTGACAAGGGGTGTGCGTCGGATGGAGCTTAAGGCCCGAGTGACTGCACTCTTCTGTTCCCCTGCATCCTTGACGCACTCATACCACTTTGGATATAGTATAGGTTCTGCAAGTCCATTAATGAGACCTCCCACCATATCTTCCTCATCCTGAAATATCACCCAGACTTCAAATATCTCCTCTTCCTCAGACCACACAAGTTGTCCATACTCTTGAGTGACAGGTTTCTGTACCGACGGTGTTCTGTCAAGGAGAAACTTGGTTCTCTCTCTCAAGTTTGAGTGAATGGCCTGCAAGTCGTACTTTGAATGAACTTGAGTCTGCTGTGTATTGAATCCCAGCTGGTATGGCACCCATTCCGCAACGATTGGCCACAGCTGGGTCGCCATGCCGAGTTGCTGGTCAACAGGTACAAGTTCAATTAATACTGCACAG
>SDBU01001526.1_pt1 | contig 32743 bp, 37 predicted proteins | sample 2277071 | NCBI WGS metagenome assembly SDBU01 (sample SAMN10397929, study PRJNA504765) | marine sediment metagenome | isolation source: marine sediment core GS08_GC12, 126 cmbsf | place: Arctic Ocean: Gakkel Ridge, Loki's castle | collected 2008 | reverse complement strand
AAAGTGGCCGGCTTCACGTCGGAATCAGTGGCCGCTTTGCATCGGAATGGGTGGCCGGCTTCCGTCGGAATGCCCGGCCGGAATCGTCCGGAATACGCAGAAACAGCAAAAGAATTATAACTACAAAATTCTGAAAAACGTAAACTATAAAAAAGAAAAAGCAGTAATTTTAGAGGCGTCACCAAAATTCCCGCAAGAAGATGATTCCCTGTATGGAAAAATATGGATAAGAAAAAAAGATTTTGCAATATTAAAAATTGAGTGGGAGCAAGAATCATTGAGGAATTTCGAGATAATTGAAAAACTTGCCGAAAGGATAAACGCCGCACCTATAATTACATTTATCTCTGAATTTGGATTTGAGAAAAACAAAATTAGATTCCCTAATAAATATTCCGTTGAAGAAGTGTACAGATATCTAAGTCGAGGAGGTAGAAGATTCCGTATGTCTATAACAACAGTAATTTATGATAACTATAAATTCTTTATCGTTGATACCAAAGTGAAATATTAAAACGCAGGAAATGAGAAGAAGTTATCAAATTCATTTTATTTATTTCCTCATCTACAGATGCTCTTAATTCCCCCCTTGATTTTTATCTCAGGGGCAAAAGGTTGATTCCTCCCAGTCGATTAGTCCAACATCCTATACCTCTTTACGGCCATGAATCCTTCCTCAGTAGTGACTATACTGTAAACCTTCCCTTTTTTAATCTCGCATATCCTACAGGGAAGAACGACCTGCCTAAGATAGAGACCTTCAGGGGAGAATACATCATAGACCACTTCTCCTTCCTTTTCTGAATAAATCGAGATCCAGAGATTCCCTTCGTCATCGAATACCCAGCCAATACGAGGATCATAGGCCGGCATTGTACTTTTTCGGACAAGTTCGTCCATCCTAAATTCTTTTGTCACAGGTTCATATTCCCTGCCGAAAGTGAGAATTTTCTTTCCATTCTGATCAAAAACATGAATTTTATATTCCTGATTGAATCCCTCATACAGCATTCCTTCTCTGTTTATCTCCCAAACAATGTTATATTTAGAGCTCAATGACATTACACTCTCAGCTCCTGTCCTTTTTACTTGAACTTTCTCCCCTTCGAAGTCCCCGAAAAGAAATAAATTCTCGCCGTTTGGATCGCTGCGAAAGATTTGGACAACCTCTTCGATTTCTTGGAAATCCTCTGATATAGGGAGATCCGTGGTTGCTGTTTTATTAAATCGTTTTGCATAGTAAAGGCGGTTCATGCTGTCTGTCTTCATCTCCATATGAAATCCCTCGAAAGGAAATCCTCTTAAGTATTCCCCGGTCATATTAAATACAGAGATCCTTCTGAGTCTCGAGTCCATCACAAAAATTTTTCCGTCTGAGGAAAGAGCCATGTATATGGGACCTCCAAAGTCACCCGGTCCCTGTCCTCTTTGTCCTACAGTTCGGAGATACTTCCCATCCTTGTCATACACTTTTATACACACATCCCCCCAATCAAACACGAAGATAGTTCCATCATCTGCAGCCTTCACATCAAAAGGCCGGTTCAACATATATTCTTCAGGTCCTTCTGCCAGTCCAATAGACAGCTCCTCTACAATTAAATCTAGAACTTTCCCATCGCGTGGATAATCGGGATTGGTGAGGATGGTTACATCATCGATGATTTTAATGACAACCGGATAAGCTGGTTCTTCAACCTTTTTTGCACAGGACGCAAAACCGATCAAAATAATAGCGCAAAGAATTATGACTTGTTTTTTCATTCTATCCCCTTCATTTCTTTTGTTAATCCTATTCTAAAAGATCAAATGGATTTTGACAATCTAAGACTCGAAGGGAGGAATAGATTTTCCTGGTATTTTGCTGCGAAGTCTTCTCCTTTAATATCTTTGAAATTCAAAATACTCTCAATCCTTATTTTTCTGCAATATTTCTATTATGCGGTCTCTGCATCTCATCGCAAATGAGAATTTTGTTGCATAATCTCGTCATTATATTTAGATGTCTCATTAGACATTGCCCATTGAATTTTCATGGAGGTTCTTCTATGATGAAAGACAAGGTTTCAAGATATCTCATGCCAAATCAGTTTACTGCAGTCATTAAAAATGACAGAGAGTGGTGGATAGGCTGGATTGAAGAAGTTCCCGGAGTCAACTGCCAAGAAAAAACAAAAAAAGATTTATTAATAAGCTTAAGATCTACCTTAAAAGAGGCTCTTGAATTGAATAGAGAGGATGCTCTATCTGCTGCCGGTGAAGACTTCAAGGAGATTAAAATTGCGTTATGAAGCGGCAAGAGCTACTCAAACATCTTCATTTTCACAACTGTAGTTTGCTTCGAGAAGGAAGCCGACATTCATGGTGGTATAATCCTGGTCTTAATAAAAGATCTGCAGTTCCAAGACATAATGAAGTCAGCAATATTTTGGCAGCAAAAATCTGCAAAGATTTAGGCATTCCCCGCATCAAATAACATGCGGAGTAGTATGTCCTTCACATTTACAACTGTCCATATAAAAGGACAGAAAAATTGGCTAAAATGCCTATATTAGGAAGGCTCAAATTGGCACAATAATTGCAATAGAAAACTATAATGGATACTATAAAGGGGGATCCAGATGGGAAAAAATAAAATAATTCTTCTAGTAATTTTCTTAACTTTTCTTTCAGCTCAATTTTTTAGTCAGATAGAGAATTCTAAAACAGGTGATCAAGAAGAATTAGAATTAATATTAAAAAAGTGTGAGGAGTATTGTGAAAGATTGAATAATGTATCTCTCTACTTTGTTTGCAAAGAAGAAATTAAAGAAAAAATCTATTATTTTCGTTCTATTAGCGGAAGAGAAGTTCCTGGAATACCAGGAAGATTAGGGCATCCTCCTACTGAAGAAAATATGTATATATATGATTATCAACTTATAAGAAAAGGAAATTCCACAAATGAACAGAGAATTCTTATAGAAGAAAATGGCCAGGAAAAAAACGATTTAGATGCACAATTAAAAACTAAACGTTTTCAACATAAATTTATCGTTTTCGGGCCGATAGGTCTTCTTGGCCAGAAACAGCAAAAGAATTATGACTACAAAATTCTTAAAAACGTAAACTATAAAAAGGAAAAAGCAGTAATTTTAGAGGCATTGCCAAAATTTCCTGGTGAATTTAATGCCTTATACGGAAAAATTTGGATAAGAAAAAAAGATTTTGCAATATTAAAAATTGAGTGGGAGCAAGAGTCATTGGGGAATATCGAGATACTTGAAAAACTTGCCGAAGAGCTTAACGTCAAACCTTTAATTACATTTATCTCTGAATTTGGATTTGAGAAAAACAAAATTAGATTCCCTAATAAATATTCCGTTGAAGAAGTGTACAGATATCCCCCTCGAGGAGGTAGAAGATACCTTAGGTCTATAACAACAGTAATTTATGATAACTATAAATTTTTTATTGTTGATACAAAAGTCATATACTAACGAATGTTCAGATTGATTTGGTAGAGCCTCCCCCAGTCGATTTGTCCACAATGATTACTTGAAAAATGAAACCATTTCGGTTTAAGCTAGTTATGATAGGTAATCAGGGTGGGTGAAATGAAACCATGTTTTTTCAAAGCAATACTTCTAACTTTTTTAATTTTACTTATTGTAACTATTCATTATTCACAAGAAAAAACATTTAAGAAAGTTTTTGATCTTACTGAAAACAAAAAAGACGAAAACTATCTTTTTTGGGATCCGGCTAGCTTTGACATTGATGAAGAAGGAAATATATATGTAGCAGATACAAAAAATAGCCGAATTCAAAAATATGATGAGAGTGGTAAATATATAGCCACATTTGGACAAAGGGGTGAAGGTCCAGGTGAATTTATATATCCTTATTACATTAGAATTTCGAGCAATAAAATATTTATCTTTGATGCCGGCAACATCAGGATATCTAAATTTTCGCTTGAGGGTGAATTCATTGACTCCTATTCCGCAGCAAGAATGTTCTCAACTGCTGTTTTTGATTATGAAGGAAATATATATACTAAAGTCTCAAGCCCAGTAGGTTTGGGAACAGCAAGGGCTCAGACGCTAGAAAAATACAATTCTAAGGGCGATTTTGAATTCAAACTTGGTGAAAGAGTATATAGTCCCTCACAAGCAGTGAAAACAGTTTCTTATGAAACAAGAGAGTATAGAGGAACAGGTACTGGATATGTATCTTTATTTGGATCGAATATTTTGTGTGCAGTGGACAACAAAAACAATGTTTATATCATTTATCCTTATAATTCATCCAAAATAGTTAAATATTCTCCTCAAGGGACTGAATTATTATCTTTCGACCCAAAAATTGAAAAACTAAAAGTTAGTGAAGAAGACAAATTATTTCTCTTAGAAAAATTTGAATCCTTTGACTCAATTAATATCCCAAAAAAAAAGCCTTCAATAATGTCCCTCGATTTAGATGATAATAATAACATTTGGATTGCAACTCGTGATGGAGAAGATCAAGGAGAGATTCAATTTCATGTCCTATCAGAGGAAGGAGAATATTTATATAAAGCTATAATCGCCACAAAAAATCCAAGAAATGCTAAACGCATTCGAATAAGAAAAGACAATATTTATATATTATATAAGTCAGAAGTAGAAGATGTCAGGTTTATTAAATACAATATTATTGGTAATAATTGATATTTGAAACCAGATAAAAGAGGGAATTTAATCTCCCTGGGAACTCGTCATTATATTTAGATGTCACTTAGAAACATTGGGGAAAAACCTTGACAAATTCATATTAGTCTAATAAATTGGACATAAGTCTAAAATATTAGACTATAGTCTATTTTATTGGACAAAATGAGAAAAATATTAGTTGCCACCAATCGACAAAAAATCTTAGATTTTTTAATTCAATATCCAGGGAATGAATTCTTAGAAAAAGAAATTCAAAAAGCAACTAAAATAAGCAAGTCTGGAGTAAATTTTGCTCTGAGAGACTTATATAAAACAAAATTAGTAAAAAAACAAAAAAGAGGGAAAATTTCTTTTTACTCAATTAGCTTTGATCATCCTATAGTTAAACAATTAAAAATGTTAAAAACTTTGGTATATTTAGAACCTCTGATAGAAAAAATCAAAAAATTATCAAAAAAAATAATTCTATACGGGAGTTGTAGTCGGGGAGAAAATACAAGCGAGAGTGACATTGATTTATTTATAGTAACTAATAATTCTAATATGATAAACATGGCAATGAAGAAAAATAGAAAAAGTGAAATAATTAAATTTATTGTCCGATCACCATTAGAATATATTGAGATGGAAAAAACAGATCCAACTTTTTATAAAGAGATTGAATTAGGGATAACCGTATGGGAATCTAAAGATGAATCCAGAATTTAAAGATTGCCTGAAAAAGCAAAAGCTAAAAAAAATAATATTCATCACACTTTCAGAGTGACGTCTTACATTCCCTTGTAGTTTGCTTCGAGAAGGAAGCCGACATTCATGTTCGAACAAAAATTGCTGCCTTATTGTGGAATCTCACAGGGCCTTTTAGATTGAACCTGTTCCGATAGCCGGCCATATTCCTAAGAATATCCACGAAGCCCTTTGACTGATAACACTAAGATTGATTTTTGAGGAGGTCATTTCAGAATCTCAGGATGAGTTTTTGTTTCATCCGCTCATGGGGCTTACAGCAATTATTTTATCATGATGATGATTTAGCGAATTTCCTTTCTTCTGGAATCCGTCAAATCCTGCATCGATGATTTTTCTTAGAGCCCTTATCTGATTATTTTGTACTTCATCAGAAAGGGGAGCTCCTCTTCATCTGTCTCGGAGGAATAGATGTAATCCCCTTCAATTTTAACTATCCTGCCAGTGGTGTTGACAAAAAAGCTGTCTAGAAACCGGCCGTTGGTGTCATACACATCAAACATCTGTCCCTTGTCTTCAATCTCAGTCGAGGTTTGAATCCAAAGAAAGGTGCCGTCATAGAACAGCTCTTTGATATCATTATCAAATCTCCTTTTTGGGGCCGAATACTTGGATATGAACTTTTTTAGAGAGTCCCGCATTTCATGTTTTTTCCGTGAATATGTTCTTTTGAATCTTGAAGTGAGCTGTCCTGTTTTGAGATCCAGTACTTCAATGAGATATTCTTGAGAGGAACAGACATAGAGTTTCCCATTCCCGATTTTTGCCTTGAACGGATCCCAGCTCATCATCCTGCCTCCCGAGACTAAAAATAGCTTATTGGTAAACGTATAAAAATCCTTTTTTGTTTGTCCGTCCTTGGAAACAAAGACGATGACATTGTTGATATCGTAGAGACGGGATGTTTTGCGCTCATATGGCGTGTCCCTGCGCAAAAACACGAGCCAGTCTCCAAATATTCCGATTAAGTCATCGACCCTATCTGATTCTATCTTAAATTCTTTGATAAACGTTCCATCCTCTTCCATCACAATGACTTTTCTTTTCATATAATCAAACGCATAGACTTTTTTATCCGAGAGGGCAAAAACATAGGCCGATACGATCTCTCCCGGCCCCTCCCCCTGCCTGTAAAGATCTTTCAGGAATTTTCCTTCAGGGGAAAATTTAAGGAGATGCCCTATGTCGTTTGAGCTCCCGGCATCGTTGATGTAGATATTTCCAGAGGTGTCGATTTGAAGGTTGATGACACCATTGTAGTAATAATGGTCTCCTTCTCCGGCAACGCGCAAAGCTTCATTGAGATTTAGGACTCGGCCTGCATTTTTATTTTGAGGCATTTTGCCATTGTCGATGATTTGCTGTGCGCTTAAAGATAAAACAGCGAAAAAAAACAAGAGTGAAACGGCTCTTTTCATTCTTACCCCCCTAATGGACTATTTTATATTCAAACTTCTGAAGGAGGATGTTATCCTCTTCATCATAGCCTACAACATACATGCTTTTTAATCTTGCTGAATGTATTAAAAAAATATTATCTCATAGTGAATACGTGTTTTCACTCAAAAATGTTTACATCCAAAAAAATACAATAAGCAATCTGTCTGGAGGGCACGTATTATTAATAAACGGAAGGAGACTATCATGAAGGGGATAAAAATTATTTTGATTTTAGGATTATTTTCTCTGTTTATTTCGTGTGGTGAGACAGAGGTCAAATATCCGGTGGTTATAGAAACCATCGACGGAGTGAAAATTGTCACCAATCCCGATTATCCGAAAGATGGAGTGATAGAGTGCACCCTAGTTGAAGATCTCTCCATTGGCGGGAATGTGGATGAGGAAAACTATGTCTTTCACAGGCCGCAGGATGTCAAAGTCGATGCAGATGGCACGATTTATGTTGTGGACTTTGGGGATTCGACCGTTAAGCTCTACGACCAGGAGGGGAAATATATCCGTACAATAGGAGGTCAGGGGCAGGGCCCCAATGAATTTGGCCGGGCATTACAAATTTCCCTGGGCTCAGGTGATAATATTTTTGTTCTTGATCCTTTAAATTACAGAGTCGCCGTCCTGAACAAAGTTGGAGAATACCTTGGGGGATTCAGGATTGAAGGAGGATCCCCTCGTGGATTCGATACAGACAGCAAAAATAATATTTACGTCGGGATCAGCATACTGGAAGAAGACTTCCGCTGGCTTAACATTCGATGTTTCAACCGGGATGGAGGGGAGTTGGTCAATTATGGGAATTTTAAAGTTGTCCAGAGTATCGTAAAGAAAGTGAAAACGAAAGGAGGAGCTGTCATAGCTACGAGCTCATTATCCAGGATGCCCCTACCACTGTCTGGAAAGTCAATCCGGAGGGGAAGCTCTATGCGGCATTTGGAGACACCTATCAAGTGAGTGTCTATAACACAGATGGGAGCCTGGATTTCAAATTTGGCCGCCTTTTCACTCCGGTTCCAAACAAATATGCAGGAAAGCCTGGGCAGCCGAATAAGGCGGGGATTTTCAACGTCATCACACGGCGTTGGCTTTTTGATGACGAGGGGAACATCTGGATTGAATTTTTCAGGACTAATGATCCTGAAGATATTGCCTATGATGTATTTTCTTCAGACGGGATTTATCTTAAACAGGTAGTGGTCAAACATCGGATTTATCAATTATTTGAGGGAAAGGCTTACAATTTAGTCAGAGATGAAGACGATTTTGTTGCGGCCAAGCGTTTTCTTCTTGTGTGGTGAAAAATACCACAGAATAGGTTATATATACCACAAGTAAATTAAATTATTCGAAGTCTTCTGATCCATCCGATAAACTTTCCAATAATCTGTTTGAACCAGTGGCAGCGGTTGATATCACAGCGTGCCCACATTTCCTGTTTTTCTGTGGGATTATCTCCGGAAACTGAAAGAAATGCTTGACAAGGCCTGTTTATTTGTTTCAGAATACAGATATAATCGAGAGAAGGAGATGACCATGAGGCTTTTATCGAGACCCGAAGAGCTCGTGCTTCTGTCCGTTTGGAAGCTAAAGAAGAACGCATACTGCGTTCCAATCCGTGATTTTCTGAACAAAATCACGGGCAAGACATGGTCGTTCGGCTCCGTCTACGATCCTCTGAACCGGTTGGAAAAGAAAGGATTGCTGGAATCTTATAAAAGCGGTCCGACGAAAGAACGAGGCGGCAGAAGCAAACGAATTTATCTGTTGACTTCGGCCGGCCGGAATGAACTCAGCGCAATCAAGGCGCTTCAGCAGGCGGTGTGGAACGAAGTCCCCGATCTCCCTCCCGAAACCCAGGAAGCCTAGCGATGGACAAGTGGAACACAAGTTCCATAAAGCCGCCCCGGATCGCGGAAAAGATCCTTGGCTTTCTATATTCAGATCGACGCGCATTCACACACCTAGGAGATTTCGAAGAAGTCTACACCGAGATCCGAGGCCGGAGTGGAGCGGTCACAGCTGATCTCTGGTACATATTTCAAATTTTCAGATCAATCCCAGGTTTCATCCTCGCCAAATTCTACTGGAGTGCAATCATGTTTAGAAACTATTTCGTCATTTCCCTCCGCAACCTCATCCGGGACAAGGGGATCTCCCTGATAAATCTGGCCGGGCTGTCGGTAGGCATAGCCTGCTTCCTGCTTATCCTGACATACGTGCGGTTCGAAGTGAGCTATGATCGGTTCCATGAAAAGGCGGATCGAATTTATCGAGTTCTTGCCGGTTCAGAGAGTAGGGGATCCGGATTGAGCACCAGTACATCTGATGTTTTTGCTTCGGCGCTGACTTCCCACATTCCCGGAATCGCTCGCGCCACGATTATCTATCCGGACTCTGGCGAACCCATTCTCGAGTACAGAGAAAAGCAGTTTTTCCAGAGTGGATATTTTACAGATGTATCCTTCTTGGATGTTTTTTCGTTTCCATTAATCAGGGGGGACAAACGGACAGTCTTGTCCAACCCGTCATCGATTGTCATGACAGAGTCCACGGCCCTGAAGTTTTTCGGCTCAGAGGATCCTGTCGGCAAGGTCATCAGCCGGAAGAACACGGGAGGAAGCCGCGATCTAACCGTAACAGGAATTCTGCGGGATACCCCGCTGAATTCACATCTCCAGTTCGACTATATCATTTCAATGGAAACGCTCCGCTCCAGCAAATCTGCCTCTGAAATGTTTGGTAGCTGGGACATCTCCTATTTTACGACTTATATTGAACTTGCCCCTGGACAGGACTGCGAATCCGTGGAGAATCTTATACCTGCAATGATGTCCAAGGTCGCCAATGATAAGGATCGATCGTTCATGAAGTTCTCATTTCAGCCTCTCAAGGACATCCATCTCCAGTCGAAATCCATATCCGAGGTTTTGACGCACGGAGACATACGATACGTGCGCCTGTTCCTGACCATCGCCTTCCTGATCCTCCTCATCGCCTGCATCAATCACGTCAACCTGGCCACGGCCCAGGCAGCGGTCCGAGCCAAGGAAATCGGCATCCGTAAGGTCACCGGCGCCCACCGAGCCCAAATCTTTGAGCAGTTCCTTAGCGAATCGTTTTTTACCACGGCCTTGTCAGGCGGACTGGCACTCGGCCTTATCGTCCTCGCTATGCCGCGGTTTGACGACTTATTCGGAGTTTCTATCAAGCCCCAGCTCCTAGGCTTCAGCAGCCTATGGCCCTGGCTCGCGGCGACCGTCGTTTTCGTAAGTCTCTGTGCAGGTGTTTATCCAGCGTTTGTCCTCTCCGGCTCCCAGCCCGTCCGTATACTGAGAGAACACACGTCGTCCGGAAAGAAAAGAGCGTTCCTGCGCAGTTTCCTGGTTGTTTTCCAGTTCACCGCTTCAGTCACTCTGATCATGGCCACGATAGTCGTGTTCAGCCAGATGAAATATGTAAAGTCGGAGCGCCTTGGCTACAACCGTGAACAGGTCGTCATCATCCGTGCTCGCGAACTGGAGACGGTGCAGAAATTGCCCGTGATCAAATCGGCGCTCGAGGAGCGGCCGGAAGTCGTCAAAGCCTCACTGAGTTCAAGCCTGCCGACAGGGTTTCAAACCAAGTATTACGGCCTCAGAATGACCAAAGACGATGGAACAACGATCAAGCTGGATTTCGACACCGGCTTCATTGACGAGAATTTTCTGGACGTTTTCGAAATTGGGCTGGTTTCAGGCCGGAACTTCCGAGCCGGAGACAAAAACGTCATGCTAATGAACGAGGCGGCTGTGAACGAGCTCGGCTGGAAGGAACCCATCGGCAAGAAGTTCCGAGGAGGTCCAAACGAAATCGTCGGGATCATTAAGGATTTCCAGAATGGCTCTCTACATAAAAAAATTGGGCCGATGATGTTGTTCTACAGCTCCGGTAGAGGACAAATCGCCGTCCGCGTCCGGCCTGGGGACATAACGAAGACAATTGGGGTTCTGCGAGCCGTCTTTGAGCAGAATAATCCAGGCCAACCGTTCGATTTCTATTTCCTGGATGACATTTACAACACGCTCTATAAAAAAGAAATCCGTACGGGCAGGATATTCGGTTCTTTTGCCGTTCTAGCAGTCCTAATCGCTTGCCTTGGACTGCTGGGACTTACTTCCTTCACTGTTTCCCGTCGAACACATGAGATCGGCATCCGGAAGGTTATGGGAGCATCCGTATCCCGACTGGTTTTTCTGTTGAGCCGGGATTTTGTCAAGCTTGTGATTATCGCTAACGTGATCGCCTGGCCTCTCGCTTATTATTCGATGAATCGATGGCTCCAAGACTTCGTTTATCGGATTAATATCAGGCCATGGATTTTCGTTTTGTCGAGTATTTTATCTCTGACCGGGGCACTCCTTGTCGCGGGTTGGAAAACCCTGAAGGCAGCCCGGATGAACCCGGCTGATATCTTGAGGCGTGAATAAGGATTAGGACATACAGTATTCATATTCCCAGCCACAAAATTATGAATGACAAGTACCCTATGTATAACGAGGCGTCAAAACATCCGGCGTACCATTTCAAAATTACTGCCCGTGATATGGCTAGATTCGATCTTATGATGCTTCACAAGGGAAAGGTCATTCCGGATTCCGAATCAATATTCTATACCATTCGCGACGCAAGCATAAGAATGGAATTTGTTAAAAACTCGGAAGGAATTGTGGATATGCTGGTTATAAAACAATTGAACAGAACCATTCCGGCAAAGAAAATAAAGTGATTATGATGATGATCCCGAAGATATCGTCTATGATGTATTTTTCTATGAAGGGATTTATCTCAAACAGGTGATTGTCAAACCTCTTAATAAGACCCAATACAGTATCTCTATTTACCCTTTGCATAATCTTGAATAATCCCATCTTTTTTGAGAGCATTAAGCTCAATTAAAACTTTTCGGTATTATACCCTGATGTACGGACGTTTTACGCAATTTATTGATATAAAATAAGTTAGATTATCATGGGAGGCACGCCACTGACACCACAATAAAAGGCAATCTCTATCATGGGCTAATGTCCTCCATATTGGATTAGAGGCCGAGCTTCCTTTGATAATCTAGGTTAGATGCTATCACTTATCAATCAAGTGTGTTTTTATCTTTGACAAACCCAGGGGGGAAGATTGTCACATGCCCATACTGTGGATCCGGGAATGTCCGGATGTTTGAAAAGAAGGAATTTGAGGAATAAATAGAGTAAAGAAGAAAAGATGGACCAAAAAGAAGTCCTGAGACAAGAAATCGAGCAAAGATTAAGGGCCGCCTGTAACCAATTAAGCCATATTAAAACAATTATGGGCGAGACTTCATGGGACTTTGTTTCAGAAAAAGATGTTGATATTGCTTTTGAGGCCATCACAGACCTCGTGCTGAAATTTAAATATACAAAAGGATAGGGGGTAACTATTTTGGTTCAAATGACGTATAATATAGTGGATGCGGGTGATAAAAGATTAGGAAAAATTCACCTAAAAGGGTGTTTGACAAACCGTTTTTAGATTAGTATATACTATATACTGCGTTTGGAGGTAACATGAGACCAGTTGGATACATCGTTATTACCCTGAAAATTCTGAAAGAGGGTAAACAATGGGTTGCTCATTGCGTCGAATTGGGAACCTCTACATACGGATATAGCTTTGAAGAGGCTATGGAGAGAATTGAAGAGGCGGTTGAACTTCACTTAAACACCCTTGAGGAGATCGGAGAAAGGGAGCGATTTTTCAAAGAGCACAATATTCCCCTTTACACCCACAAGCCAAAAAAAAATGAAGTGGAAATTGAGTGTGCACTTGAACCTGGAATATACTCAAGCCATTACATCTATCCGATCCACAAGGAACTCCTCGGCATTTGAGTAAAGACTCCCTGCCTGCCTTATCTGGTGCTGAGCTAATCTCCCTTCTAATATCAAAAGATGGGTGGACTGAGCATGGCCGCCGCACTCATGGTGTGGCACTGAGAAAAAAAGTTGGTGATCGAACACTGGCAACGATTATTCCCAATAAAACTGATTCCCTCCCCAAAAAAACCCTTGGGGCAATCCTGGGGCCCCTACAGACAAAAATCGGGAGAAAGGGATTGGTGGAAATACTGAACCGTAAGTAAGCCCACATGCCTCGCCACCAGGAAGGCCCAACACTAGGCAAAAAAAGTTGTAGTTATGGTCACTCTTGAAAGGCGGGTCAAGGTATATTAGGTCAACGGAATGTCCTAGTTAGAGGTAGTGGGGATTATTTCACCTGCTTCCTTTTTGTTTTGCCTAAATTCGTTATTGTTATGTTAGCCCCCATCCCCTTGGCAACATTTCTTGCTTTCCCCATGTCTTTTTGTGGAACCCTCAATATTTTCTGCGGTTTTGTAGATTGCTTTAGTTTTTAAATAGAACGTTTTAACCTTTGTGTCGGCTTGAGAAAATGGATTGTGGAGCCTCTGAGAGCCTCGTTTTTGGAAGCTTGATGGATAAAACATATGAAAGTCTTAAAAAACGCAATTTTAATTGTCGTCAAGATCAAATATACTTGATATCAGTCACACCAGGCTCACCCATCACTTACCCCTGCTTATTTAAATGCATAATTCCACAATTATTTTTCCTGTAGTGACTTCTAAAATGTAGGAGTCGTCCATTCTCTGGCGTTCATCAAACTCTTCTGAGCTGTAACATCTGTAGATGACTTCCCGGCCGCTTCTCTTAATAAGATCGTTTACGGTGTCGTTCAATATGGCCATATCGGGTTTTCCGACGAAAATAAGCTTAATTTGTGCAGATCCCTCGTCTTCAGCGGATGGGAACTCTTTCATAAACACCTTCTCTATACCGTCCAGTCCTACAATAGCATCTCTAAAGAGCCCCTCCAGTCCTGAAGACTTCAAAAACACGGCCTTCAGTTCGGAATAAAAGAGAAAATCTGCTTGTGTTGAATAGAATTTTTGAAGTCCTCTTTTTTCACTCCTCAGTAATCCGATGTTTTCAAGATTATTCAGCTCTCTGCTGATATTTTTTGCGTCCTCACCAATTTTTCTCTCCAGTTCACGGATAAAATAGCTTGACTCGGGCATAGTGAGAAAGAATTGGAGTAATTTGGTCCTGACCCGGGAAGAAAACAGCCGGTTTAGAGTTTCGAAATCGTCCATATGTGGTAAAGAATACCACAGAAAAGGTGATAATAACCACAATTAAATTAAATTATTTGACCAGCCTTTTGTAATCATTGTAGGAATTTTCTTCGACCCGTTTCCGCCTTTACCTCTAGTTTTCATATTGACCTCTCTTTTTCTTTTCCTAAGGATTGTGATATATAGTAAGAGACAAAATGGGACCAGTCATGAACCGCCGGCAGTGGCTAAAGACAAGCACTTTTGCAGCCACAGGCCTGCTTGTGAGTTCCAGTTTCCCATCCTGCGGACGCAGGGAAACTTTTCCTGAACAGTCTCCCCAGCAATCAGGGATTATCAAGCTTAACAGCAATGAGAGTCCCTACGGTGTTTCGGAAAAGACAAGACAAGCCATGGTCGAAGCGATGGGGGAGTGCCATCTTTATCCTCATGAAAGCTATGCGGAGCTCATCGAGTTGATTGCAAAGCGTGAAAGATTAACACCCGGTCACATCATTTTGGGCGGCGGATCCACAGAGGTGATGAACATGATCATCCGGGCCTACGGGACAACGGGTCCTATAGTGGTGTCCGACCCCACGTATTTTGATTTTGTCTATTATGCCGAACTGGCCAACTGTGACTTGGAATATGTCCCCTTAAATGATTCTTTTGAACATGACCTCGAATCGACACAGCAGCATATTACGGCGCAGACGAGTTTTGTGTACATCTGTAATCCAAACAATCCGACTGGCTCCATTACAGGGAAAGACTCACTCCTCTCTTTTTGCAATAAGTTTGCTGACGGGGTGTTGGTCGTTGTCGATGAAGCCTATCATGATTATGTGGAGGATTCCTCATATGCCTCAATGGTAGATCTTGTCCGGCAGAACAAAAATGTTATTGTGACCAGAACTTTCTCCAAGATATTCGGGATGGCCGGACTCCGCGTCGGGTATGGGATGGCTAAGCCTGAAATTATAGAGAGACTGAAACAAGTTGAGATGAATTTTGCGTCTATTGCCTATCCAAGTTTAAAAGCGGCAGTATCGGGTTACACGGACATGTCTTTTATCCGGGCCGTTCGTGAAAAAAACCGTTCGGCAAAAGCGTATCTCTGCACTCAATTGGAAAATAGGGGGTATAATTACATCCCTTCCCATACAAATTTTGTCCTCTTTGAAGTCAAAAGACAGGCCGGAAGCGTGGCCGAAGATTTTAGAGGTAAGAACATCCTTGTCCGCTCTTTCCAGTTTAGAGACAAGCAGTGGATCCGTGTCAGCCTCGGAACCCTTAAAGAGATGCAGACTTTTGTATCAACGCTTTCTCAGATCTTTTAAAATTTACGATGGATTTGAGGAAACAACTCGATTTAATACCGGATAATTTTACTGTTGAACCAGTGAACAAAATGGCGTTAAATTAATTATTTAACACCATACCCCTGTTACCTCAAGAAACGTACTCGGTCAAACCCGTTCAATCCCGGCGACAACCACCCTCAATGGAGTATTATTTGGAGTAGAAACGCTCTAAAGTTTTTAAAGGTTATACCCCTATTCCTTATACGTTTGGCCCAGACATGGGCTGTCATGGGTTTGTCTGGGGGAATAAGGATAGAAAACAAAGCTTAATAGAAGGAAAAGAGAATAAAAATCAAACAAATGGTTTAGATGCGCCATAGAGGTTATTAAATGCTGACCAGTAGAATAATTCAAATAATTATTTGGAGGTCGGCATTCATGTATAAAGATACGATTAATATCAGCCTTAACAAATATTTGGAAACTGAAAGCACTGAGGATTTTGGAAAACTGTTGACAGCGCTTATACCTATGATAAAGAATATTGCTGGCAGATGGGGAACCATGAATCGTCATTACGATGATCTAATTCAGGAAATCTTGCTGACTTTGTGGAAGCATCAGAGTAATGTGAATCGTTTAAAACTAATGCGCATGCGAGCAAATAGTCAAAACGGAGATGGCTTCAAAATTTCCACATATTTCTTTTTCGTAATTAGAAAATATTGTTCAATCTCAGCAGATAAATTGGAATGTATTTATAGAACCAGTTTTCCATATAATCCTTTTTCTGCGCATGAGCATTGGATGGGGAATTTAGAAATTGATGAAGGGAAGGTAAAATTTGAAAAGGGAGACTGAATGAATGAAAAATAATTTATTAGGTAATTACATTAGCCTCACTGAACTTGGTGAAATAAAAGCTAATGAGATCTTGAATAAGGAGTAAGGTATGGGAAAGAATTTTGAGGAAACATTATCACCATCAGAATTGAAAAGAGAAATTTCAATTACTGAAGACAAGCTTGGTAAGTTAGAGTACCAACTTAAACAATTAAAGATGCGTTTGGCAGATGCGCAAAAAGAGGCTGAAGAAGGGACAGAAGAATTGTTTTGGGCTGAGATAAGAAAATTCCTTGATGATTTGAGAAAGAGATTAAGTGAGGATATGACTGATGCTGAGGAAAAGTCTCTGGTTGAAGAACTGGCTAGAAAGTTTGGGATCTTGTATGAAGAAGAAACACCAGAAGATCTGGCCGCAAAGATATTGAGGATACGAATAAAAAACGGATGCCAAACTGATACTGAAAGAAGAGAATGGATTGAGAATTTAAGCGCTGATGAGAGAAGGTCTATGGTTGAAGAACTGGCTAAGATGTTTGAGATCTTGGATGAAGAATAATCACCAATAAGGAGTAACACTACATGGCAAATGAAGAAGCCAAAGAATTCATCACAGCCTTATACGGCAAATATTTTGAATCCAACGACGGCCTTATTGAAATCAGAATCATCAGTAAAGATCCTGGCAAAGTAGAATCCAGATTTTTTACCTACAAAGATTTTGACGACAATAATAAGCTGATGGCGCTTGCTGAAGAAAATGGGTGTAACCATATCTATTTTGGTGTAAATCCACGGCCATTATCCAAAGGAAAAAAACAGGATGACATTAAGAATATTGTCTGTCTATGGTCAGATATTGATGATAAGAATTTCAAGAATGGAAGATCTGAAGCTGAGAAATATTTGAAAGACTTTCCTGTTAAACCGTCTATGGTCATAGACTCTGGGCACGGCCTACACGTTTACTGGATACTGAAAGAGCCTATATTGAATATAGATAAAAATGAAAGAGACCATTTGAAGCAAATTTTATCCGGCATAGCTGGGGAATTAAGAGCCGATAAGCAGGTGTTGTTTCTAAACTGCCTACTGCGTCTGCCAGGATATCTAAATATCAAGAAGGAAGACGCAAAAGACTGTAAGGTCATCCAATTTAATATGCATAGGGAATACGTTCTAAAAGATTTTGAAAAATTCAGAAACACTGAATACAAAGAGCCTGAACCGGCAGATAAAACTACCTTTGATTTTGGCAGAGAAGATACTGTCCTCATAAGTGCTAAAAATCAAGAAGATGCTTTTGCTGATATAGACAAGCTTGAAGTCACTGATGAAACTAAAATGCATATTAAAACTGGCGCTCCACTTACAAAAAAAGGTGCTGATGATACGAGATCTGCACGAGATATGTCAATTATTTGTGCGCTTGTTTCTTTTGATTACAATTATAAAACCATAGAAAGTATATTCCTCAATCCTCATTTGGGGTGTTCCAACAGAATAATAGGGAAAGGTCAAAAGGCTGGTATTTTGGCGCTTCATTGGGACGTGAATAGAGCACTGAAATTTGTTGAAAAAAGTGCACAAAGCCTGACACCGGAGCGCAGAGAATACAGACGTTTGAAATATGAAAAAAAAGTGCTCAGACAAATGAAGTTAGGCAACTGCTGTAGATATGTTACCAAAAATCTAGTATCCGGAAAGCCACCAATTGGCGAGTATTTCAAAAATGATGATGAAAAGGCACGCTATTATTTTGACAAAGCGAATAAACGTCTAATGGATATTAAAAGTACAGACTTTGAGTGCTTTATGAGACTCCGTTACGGTATTCAAAGTGACGATTGGGAGGAAGTAAAGAAAACTGTGAGAGATGTTATTTGGGATAAAGGCAAAGAAATAGAATCCCATAACGCTATGTACTACGATAAGAAAAAAAACACCATATATTATGACAATGGTGCTGCTGGTGTCTATCGTTTAAGAGATGGAAAAATTGAATTGATTGATCATGGTACTGATGGAATATTTTTCAAAACCAATACTGAATATACTCCCTTTGAATTAGTTGATAGTTCAAAAGTCACCAATTATTTTGAAAGAGAAAGAGAACCAAAAATTACTATTAAAAAAATCGGCACGCTGAAGCTACCCAAACGCAAAGTCTATGGATTTGATATGGTGAGATTTATGAGAAGCGATTCTTATGTGAAAAAATACTTGATAGACGTTTGCAATTTTGGCATGACTGAAAAAGGTATAGCTCCCGAGGAACAAAAGTTCCTATTGACCCTTTATTTTTACGGCCTTTTCTTTGAGTCCATTATGAGCGAGAAACCTATTGCCTGTTTCGTGGGGCAGAAGGAAACCGGCAAATCCACTATCGCCACGCTGATAGGTAAAATATTGTTTGGCGATAAGTTCCTGACTCGTGATTTTCCAGAAAACAAAAAGGACATGGAAGTCTCTATGGGCAATAATTATTATCTCCCGCTGGACAACGTTGACCATACCGTGGCGGCTAATATGCTGGATGTTTTATGCCAAGCCTCTACTGGTGGTCTTATAGAAAAACGCAAGCTATGGACTGATGATGAGTCGGTAAAAATACGACCACGTGTTTGGCTGATCATTACAACACGGGAAGCGAAATTTAAACGTGATGATATGATCAGTAGACTGCTCTTATTTGACACTAAATGGTTGCCTAAAAAAACCCAGCCTGAAAAGTTCTATCATGGTGTTGACGAGAATAGAAACGAAATAATGACTGAAATAATGGTGAATCTAAATTCAATAATAAAGATACTCAAACGCTACAAAGACTGGCATCCTGATTGTTCATTTAGAATAGCCGCATGGGAGACGTTTGGCCGAAAGGTGACACGTGGCTCGGCATGGGAACCGTACTACAAATGTATTATTGAAGAGATGAATAGAGCTAAGGATTTGTTCACTTTGGCTGACGATCCGTTGTATTATCTACTGAAGAAACGAGTGATTGAAGATGGGAAGTCTATAGTGGAAACAACTGCTAATGAGTTATACCGAGTACTGGTACGTGATTCTGAAGATCTGAAGATGAAAAGTTTTGCTATTAGATATCCTACCGTTCGGTCATTAAGTATGAAAATCAGTCATATCGGTGAAGAGTTGAAAAGGGAGTTTGATTTTAGAAAGACAGGAGGCTCTGGCCACACATTACGCTATAACTTTGACCGTATAGGTAAGGACGAGGAGACGGCTAATGATGTGCCCAAAGATGTGCCGGTGCTGACAGAAAACCAACAACGTATAATAGATTTGAGAGCGCTGATCCTGGCAAAAGAGAAAGAAGAGGCTGAATCTAAGTAAGATGAGGGAACCGATCCCCTTGATCCCCTTATTGTATAGGTCTAAAAATGAAACCCCCAGCACGACCTTATGCTCCGAAAACCGTCCGATTATGTAGAGGGCTAAAAGTTAGTCCCCCTCTGGGAAGGGGAGTAGAAGGACGAATTCTTATCTTGGTACCAATTCCATATTTTTTTTTTATATAGAAAAGAGTGAATCTAGAGCACCTATAGGATTCCCTTCTCGTAGTCCCCCTACCCCAGGGGGACTAACTTTTTGATACAAATATCATACGGTTTTTGGAATACTATACCGCAGAGACGGTTTTATATTAAGCCCTATACATAGAATAGGTTAAATGATAGGTCAGATATAAGTTGGTGATGGGTAAGAATCCCAACCTATAGCCACCATTAAAAGCTCAGCGTTGGCGGTCTTATCCAGACCTGGCCTGATATTGTTCGTTTGCTTGGCTTCCCATCAGGGCTGGCATTTGAGCAAGACATGCAATGATGATCATTTACCCCAAGAAAGATACTTATTTATATACCCCTTTTAATAACTTACTCTAAAGATAGGGCAGATCTCCCCCACCGGCTAGAGATAAGGCCGGTAACAGAGCATGAGGATTCCTCTTGGGGTAGCAGTCAAATTTTTATAACACACATCGTTGAAGGAATACCGTATCGGGGCGAAAAAATATCATGCATAATGAGTTCATCAGGCACGTCAGGCCAGGCAGGCATAATAGGTATATCACTCAAATGGGATTTAGGATTTTCCAAAAAGCCAATTACACCATTTCCTGCAAAATCACTGCATAGGTTGATAGGTAAGATGCCTGACTTGGCCATAAAGGTCTTGCCTCTCTCCCAGCAGAGGAGTAAAATAAAGGCCGTAAAAGGGAGGTGATAAAAGATGGCAAAACATAAATTTATAGAAGGTGTTAAGTTATTGAAGGAAGGCGTTAAGCCATATATAAAAGATAAGTTTTGTAAATGGACTTTTATTATTTTATCAGCAATCCTATTGGTTTTTTTGCCATTACTCTACTTTAAGGATCTTTTATTAATTGAAGAGAAAATGCTTTTCTGGCTTTTTGCCGCAACTTCGCAATCAATGGCTGCTTTATTTGCGATAGTAGGGATGTTTGCAGTATTTCGCTATCAAGATCTTCAAAATAGATTGAGAAATTTGATAGATGTTTTGAAATATAAGTTTCAATCTGGCTCATTGAAATCTTTTTTTGGCAATACTGAATCTCTTAGTTGGAGTGATTCTGAAATTGTTCATAAAGCAAAAGAAAAGTTGGATGAGAGAAAGGAAGAATCTACTCATAGAATCATTAATAATTTAGAGCTTGATATTATGGAAATAGAGTCTCATAAAGAAGTAAGAAACAATGTGCGTGTTCATGCGAAAATCCCTATGATTTCAATTCTTATAACATTTATGATATCAATTTTTTCTCTTCCCTTTACAGCGTTCCTTTCATGGAACTGTCTAGGATTAGTAATCCTTATATTTATTTTTGAATTAATAACATTTTCGATGATAAGCATTTTTAAATATTTCATGATATCTGTTCCACCCCGATAAGAATCTCACAGGGAAATATGACGGGATTTTTTGACATTTCTTCCCTACGCATTTATTGCGCCTCAATAGATAGACGGAGGAAAAAGGGGAAATTCTCTGAAAAGGAAGAAAATTATGATGTTAAAATTTAGCACTAAGAGTTACTTCTATTGCAAACATTCAAAATTCGGGCAGCTTAAGTTTAGGAAAATTAATTTAAATGATTTAGCAAAAATAGAGAATTATAAAGTCATCAGAAAACGATATAAAGGTTTTACTATTTTTCTATTACATAATCAGATTGTAAGCCCCCAAATTAGTATTTCAGATTTATCGATTATAGATAATAGTGAGATTATATCTATAGCGAAATATTTTATAAAAGAGATTGGTGGCCTTTTTGCCGAATATTTCAAGGAAAAGAAAAACGAATCATTCTTCCTGAATTTTTATAACTCATTTAAAAAAAGCCGAGAAGAATTATCAAAGAGTTTTGTTTCTCTTGAAACAGAAGTTGCACAACTGTCAAAACGATTTTCAGAGTTATCTTCAGAGTCTTTTTCTAGAATTGCACAACTTAACATTGATCTTAAAAATGAATACCAAAAGAAAATTTACGAACAAATTGGAAAGAGTATGGAAAACTTCCTCAAAGCAGTTGATGATGCAGGGGAAATTTTAGAAAAATATGAATGGCTAATCCCTCCTTCAATTGATCTTAGAGTTGCAGCTTTTATTTCAAACTTGGGAAATAAACCAGGAGATCATCGAAAAGAGATAAATAAACTATTCTGGGATATTTACCGAGAAGATAATTTCAAGGAAATCGAAGAAATGATTACTAAATGGAACTTTAATAAATTATTTAAGAAACGGATTAGAATATTAAAAAATTGTTTAACAGTACTTCAACTATCAAAAAAAATCGGAATTTCTTCTTCTGCAAATGTCATTATCCCTACTTTGATAGCGCAAATTGATGGTGTTTGGACAGATTATGTCATATCTAAAGGATTTGATATAAATAATTATTATGCACAGCATGAAAAGTGGGAAGTTAGTAGAGAACTCAGAAGACATAGAAAGGAAGCTATTTCAGACTTTAGAACTAGTGATAGTTTTTTAAAATTTGATAATTTATTTAAAAATATGATTTTAGAAACTTTATGGGGAACAGCTTATACAAAAATAAGCCCAGAATCTGGATTTATCCGTACTCGCTTTAATCGACATAAAATAATGCACGGAGAATATGTATCTTATGGGAGTAAATATAATGTCTTAAGAGCATTTTTTCTATTGGATTTCCTTTCTGAATTAAAATAAATATTTCAATATATTTCGCTAACTGCTGAAATAGTATTAAAATTTTGAGGAAAAACAAGGATTCTGAAAATGACAGCATAGCGAATTTTTGCGCCTCATCATGATAGAAGAATCTTCAGCTTTGTGGGAGAAAATCTTATGAAAGATAATATTCTGCTAATAAAAAATATTGAAAGTCTAGGTGAGAGATACTGTGAGAAACATCTTGATATTTGGGACAAAGATGAATTAGAGAATAATTGGTGGGCTGCTTTAAATTTCTTTTTTTGTCATTCCTTTATGAGAGGGCGAAGAGATGAACTGTCGAATGAATACCAACAATTTACTATTTCTGTTTTAAAGGATTATTTTTCGATTGTTTCTCAGCCTATAGATAGATCTTTCGAATACCTTGAAGATAAAAAAAAATTCTTTGGTGCAGATATTATATTGAAATTTAAAAAAGAAAAAAATCTTGCAAGGGGCAATAGTATTGTTCATGAAGATTTTGAAAGAGAAATATCATCAGTAAATCCCGTTATAAAAACATTATTAACAAAAAGAGAAATCAAGGTGAAATGGGATGATACAACTTACTGGAAAGAAATCTATTTGGGAAATGACCAAGACATTATGATGGTTTTAGATGTTTTAAATTTTATTACATTGAACAAAGAAAGAATGAATATTTACAGCTACTTAAGGGAGAAAATAATCAAATCTGGAATAAAAGCAGCATATGAAGAATTAGTGAAGATTTATGCTGTTGGAGATAAGATTGCTGCTTTCACCATAAGAGATATTGGGTTGATGAATCCTGAAATAGATAAAGATGACTTTGGGTTTGCATTTCCAGTCGATACTTGGGTATTCAATATCGCTAATAAGATTGGATGCAAAACTGAAGACATCGAAGAAGTCAAGGAATGTCTTCTTGAAAAGTGCAGAAGATACGAAGTAGAGCCGCTAAAATTTGCAGCTGGCTTATGGTTTTTAGGTTTCCATTCACTTGATATATTATTAGAGGATTGTTTAACTAAGATTGAGATTTAATTATGTGGAGTCGTTCTCTGCGTTATCATCAAGTATATATGTCCAAGTATTATTGTGAAAAGTATATTTGATTTTATAATCTCTATTATGTTCCTTCGCATTTTGATCAAAATATTTAATATTTAGATTAATGAAAATTGGGGGAACCATTTTTTCAGGAATAATAAGAGCCTTTTTTTCTTCTATGGCCCGTTTAACAATCGGAAAATTAGTATCATTCAAAGTTAATTCGAATATTTTTTCTGCTATGGGTGCAAGTTGAGTTGGTAGTAAATGAGGGAAAGGCCCTACTTTTTTTTTGATAGATCCTTCACCCATTGCTGTATTAATATTCAATTCAAAATCCTTAGCCTCGGCTTTTCCAATATTTTTTACTTTCAATACAGCAGTAATAACTATTGATTTTTTTCCTTCATCTAGACGAGAAAGAAATTGCATGTCTTCTAGGAAAACGTCTGGAGAGAATTCGAGCGTTAAAGATTTCTCTGCAATTTTTCTAATTTGTCGGGTTTCAAGGAGATAACAGGCAGTTATTAAAACTAGAACTAAAGTGATAATAGCTAAGATCAAAGAGGAATATTCTGTAAGATTTTTCAATGAACATGCCATTGTCTATGCCCTTTTCTATATATTTAAGATAAATTTCTTAAAATAGCAATATTTTTATATGATAAATATAAGAATATAATAACGTGTTACCTGAATTTAGCTAAGAGATATCACCCGTTCTGAGCCCTCCCCCAGTCGATTTGTCCTATTAGTTGCCATTTAGAAAATCCCTAAATCTCCTCTATTTCTTAAGATCTTCCTCTAGACGTAAAAAACGAACCCATGTCATGGGCTGTCAGGGCCAAACGAGATCTCCCCCAAGTAAGTCCTTGGGGGATTTTCGGCCATTTCTTAGAAGAGGTGTACAGATATGCCGGTTCAGATCAGGCAAATAGGGTATTTTCTTTTTCAGATTTTACGATGAGCCAAACAAGAAGTCTAATATATAAGTGATATGGTTAAACCAAGGTTTTCACGTATGGCTTGGCCATTGGGGCTAGGTCTGCATATCCTGAAAGGATACTTAGATGACGATGCCATGGAAAAGCTCATAGCAGAATATTCAGCACTACCACGTCGCCAGCGTAGGATTATTATTCCCAGCCGAACATGCGCTCGTAAAGTGTATCTTCATTTTCTGTACAAGAATATTTTGAGCGGTCACACAACGTGGAAAGAGACCAGAAGAAATTTACAAAAGAAATTTGGCACCCTAGGTTTTGCAAAGACAACGATAACTCAAGTTAAGCAGAATTATGCTCAACGGGAACGTGAGATTGCGAGAGGAAATTAAAATGTTACTCCTTATTTGTTGTTTTCTATCCTTCATAACGTGGTGGTTTTTCCATTCTGCCACGTGCTCCTTTTTGGTTTTCTTTTCGGTTTGTGTCGCTCGTGCCGGTGGGGGTATCGTTGACGGCCTTATCCTCACCGGCACCCATCCTAATGGAGGATTATCATGACTTTATTTTGTGACTTATACAAAGACGGTATATTCAAAATCATTTCTGAAGCAAAAGTTGATGATGGGATTATGAAGATCTCAGTTCCGTTTACTCAAACTGACAAAAAAAACGGAAATGGGCGTATATATCCTCGTAAAATTATGGCACGTGAAGTGGCTAGAGTCAGCCAAGATATTTTAGATGGAAAAATGTTAGGAAGTTCTGATCATCCTGTAAGCGGAAATACAGAACTTGATAAGGTTTCTCATTTGGTCACTTCAATGAAATTAAATAACGACGGTCAAGGTTGGGCTGAGCTTAAAATTTTGGACACGGTGAGTGGAAAGAATCTCAAAACCATTTTAAAAAGTGGCGCAAAATTGGGAATTTCAACTCGTGGATACGGCACTTTTAATAAGGAAACGAGTGAAGTCAAAGACGATTATAGATTGACTGGATTAGACATTGTGGCAAATCCTAGCTACAAGGCCGGTGTCTTTTCAATGGATAATGTCTTTGAGAGTTTAGATCTGACCAGTCAAAAAAGCAGGTCAGGTTCAAATGGAGCTTTTATGAAAGAGGGCATTGTGAAAAGAAAAATGATAGAGGAATTACGTGAAGATTCTGAATTTTCACGAGTCACGAAAAGGTTATGGGAAGACGAAAAAGATTGTACTCAAACCTTGCTTGAATATGCTGAAGCAAACGCCATGCAAATAAAAGCAGTTCTCGGAGTTGAATCAGGTCAGTTTGAATCATATGAAATGGCATATATCAAATTAAGGGGAGGGGAGCAACTCATAGCCAACGGGAAAAAACAGGACGGCCTTCCAGAAAAAGATGCTGAGCCAAGAGACTTCTATGAAGAGTCAAAGATCACTGGCGTTCATCCTGAGAAAAGAGCAAAACAAGTAAACGAGGAAAGAGACAGACCAGCAGATACAGAAAAACGCACAGCCTTATATCAACAAGTTCTTCAGAGTTTTGGCGTATCCGCCACAAGAGAGAAAGTTGACGAGGCCGTGGACAGGATCATGAAAGCCAATATAAAAACTGAAAAGCCAGTGCCAAAAGTCTTATCAGAATCTGAAAAGAAAAAGCAAAAACGTCTCTCAATTAAACAAGGAATGTATAAAGACGGTTTTCTGGCAGGTTTCAAAAAAGAACAAATAGACGTTGCCATCGCCAAACGGATGGCACAATTAGATGAGGAGGAGGCCTAAAATGGCAACAGTAATAACAAAAAACTTTAGCGTAGATATCAAATTTACCAAAGGCAATAACGAAACCTTGGTTGCATCGGATATCATTTATCTACAACTATTAGCACAGATCACAAAAAGCATTAAAGAGCAATGTGAAGCCTCGATGGGCATCCATGAAGCTCACATTGATGGAGATATCACGGTCACATAAATGATAAAGATTCCACTTGAAGAATGGGGAAGATTATAATGGGTGAAATTAAATCATACAGCCTCTCGGAGACAGTCCTGTTTTGTATTTTTAGCAACGCTGGCATGAACCCTAACAAGGCCAAACCTCTTTTGGATAAGTTGAGAAAATCGCTTGAAGAATTCAAGCTTGACCATGGCCAAGCTATTGGGAGTGTGACGGTAGTGGATGAGTTGAGATGTGATCAGAAAAACTCAAACCTGGCGCTGGGCAGTTACAGGATTCGTCTAGAAATCGTAGATCACAACCGAGACGATAATGCTGGTGAACGTTGGAATAATAAAATCCCACAATGGATATGCCAGGATTTGGGTAAGATCTATTTTACTCGTTATGAAAGCATCATCAAAGTCGTGTTAGACCATCAAAATTTGGGAGATTTGAGAATTCCAGGTACACCAATGGTAACTGATGATGAAGCCAAAAAGGTCTTTTATGGAAGGTTCAGCAAGAGCATTTTTGATTTTCCATTTTTGGCCAGACTACTAGTTTTAGACAAGGAAATGAAAAGAGTCCGGCATGATCAGACAATCTCTCCAAAACTGAAAGAGAAATTGCTAAAAGATTTGGACAGATATGTCACAGATTGCAAAAGAAACATGAAGGAAAAAGAGCTGGAAGAGCATGCTTATTTTTCCACGGTCATGGGATTAATTCCATCTATCTAAAACGACTCTCTCAGCAGCCTAGACCAGTACTTGAACCAGCATTTGTAAACGATGTAAGCCGATTTGCAGGCCAAACAATATGGCTCTAATACCCTTTATATATAAACGCCAGATTTTGAAATGCAGAAAAGATCATACCATAAAAAAAATTCCATGCATTGTTGTATAGGTCTATTTTGCCAAAAAAAAGTAAAAAAAAATTCTTGGGGTGTCACTAATTTATGAAAAATAAACCACGTAATTTGTTTACTTTGTGCAACTTATGGCTTATTATAGGTATACGCTGGATGAGAGAAATCAAAAAGATTATTAAAAAAGAGGTCGTTGGCAAAAGCGCTCTTTCACATTCTCATTCAGCGTGGGATTTTTGGACGTGGATGCTACGGCCTTTTTCTAAATAACATTTCTAAGGAGAAGAAATGAAAGAGACAAAAAACAACAAGGAAAGTAAAGGGACTAAGGGACAGGAAAAGAAGACCACAAAACCGGTGGAAGAAAAAGGTCATGGTGAACAGGCCGCCATTCAAAAGCTGATGAATGAGACGAAGAAAAAACTTTCCAACCTGGCCACGGATATTGAAACATGTCCAAGAAAAAAATACACAGGTTGGAAAAAGGGCAGTCGTCTTTTAGTCACGATTGGTCCCAGAAAACTCTCCTTTGACATGTGGGTTTATGAGTACAACAAAAGTGGAAATCGTACCAACATTGAGCATTTTGAAATCAAGTCAACCAGCAAAGACGTGGGCGTGGTCATTACCGGTTTGATCAAGCAAGTCAGGAAAAATTACGATATCCTGACAGCCGCAAAATCAAAAAAAGTTGAGCCTAAAAAAGAAACTTTTGCAGAAGCCAAGATCGTTGAGGAAATTCCGATAGAGAAAGCCAAGAAAGAGGAAACAGCGTCTGCGTAATATGGAAGAATCTCAGAAAAACCTTTTGGAATTGGAGGTCAGAAATGGCCTTCCAACATCCATATAAAGTGAGGAGAAAAATGAGTAAATTTAAGGACGCCGAATTTATGTCGGCTGAAGAAAAAGAGAAAGTCCTCAGAGACTGGATAGGCTTTTTGAACTCTAAACTTAAGAAAGAAAAATTCACTAAATGGCTTTATCTCCATTTAAGTCTTCATTGCGGTTTTCTTGCCCAACATGATTTTCATGGATTCTTTAGTGCCCATTTTGAAAGTGTAACGACAGCGGCTCTTTTCTTCCAAAAAGTCAGGCAATATCAGAAGTTCTATCCTGATTATGTTGATCTTAATACGGCTATGGTGAAAGAATTTGATAAACACGCTCAAGAGGTTACAAAAAATCTGGCTGAGAAAGACGACGCGAGGTTCTACGCATTACAAAAAATGGTGGAGGATGCCAAAGATGACCCTGAAGCCAGACGAGCTTTGGTCGCCAAATTATTTAATAAAAAAGGAGACTAAATGAACAAGCCACGACTAAAATTAATAGGTGAAAATGGCAACGCTTTCATGGACGAAGCAACCAACGGTGATTATAATAATCTCTTAAGAACTTGCATGGATCATTTTGACGTTTCTTAAAAGGAGATCATGATGGCTAGACCAATAGGGACAAAAATGAAAGCCAAAATTTTATTTTTAGGAACATTATTTTTATCTATATCTCTTTTATGTTTACAACTTGAGGAAAAGGAAAAGCTATCTAAAGTTGAGCAGAAAATCAAAGCTATTCCTAACGATGAATCTTTTGCTAAATATATTAAAATTCCAGAAGTTGAGAAATATATTAAAATTCCAAAAGTTGAGGATGATGGTTCAATGTATCGCATTTGGATGTATCTCTTATTTGAGCCAAAAAACTATAGTCAAGTGCAAACTTGGACTGATGCCGTATGTGAATCGTCGAAACGTATCCTTGATAATGATGGTGTAGTCCGGGATATCGAAGTTTGGGCAATCCGGCTAATTGGAATTTATTTGATAGAGGGTGGGGTAATAGCTTATGGAAGAACATTTTATGACCATCATACAAACAAATTTGAATTTAAAAAAATAGGAGGACTAAGATTAAAAGAGAAAAAATGAGAGATTTTAAAACCGGCTAAGTGATAAAAATATTTTCAAAGAAAATAGATAAAAAAAAGGAAACAAAATGCCACGACCAATGGGATCAAAAAAGAACGGCCTTAAGTATCTAGATAACACCCAGTTGAAAAGATTCTTTGATGCCGTCAGGCAAGATGAGGAATTTCAGTACGAGGTATGGTTTGACCTGATTCTATATTTCGGCTTACGAGTTTGCGAACTGACAGGATTGAGAATGGAAAATATCAAACCTGATATCCGTGGCTTAGAAATATCAGGTGCTAAAAATGGCCTGACAAAAACGTATAAAGGTATAGACCCTGTCCTTTGGCAGAAGCTAGAGATCTGGCTGCAAATCCGCTCTGCCAGACTCTGTCATCGTGAATGCGCCTACATCTTTCCAACCCCCACTAGAAAGTTTAAGGTAATCAAATCCATTAGCGAGCAAGCGGTTAAAAACCAATTCAAAAAATTCGCAAAACTGGCTGGTTTAGATAAGAATTTTAGCGTTCATTCTTTACGTCACAGTTGCGGAGTCCTAAAGGCTCTGAACGGTGACCATCCAATAATGATTAAAGACTGGCTTAGACAGAAATCCCTTAACTCAACATTAGTCTACCTTCAGGAGATTGAATTCCAAAATCAAAACGCTGAAGCCAGTCAGATTTTCGGTAAATATATTTGAAGGAAAATGAACAAACTTAAATTAGCAATGACAGGGAACAAAGTTCCCTTATCCGGTATACCGGTGGGTGGGCCGAGCGAAATGTGTCCAGCCCTGGCGTCATACTTGCCAGAAACAAACGTAAATTTTTAGGAGGTATTTATGCTGAATGAAATTGTCTGCAAATGGGCTACCACGGTGGCTCAAAAAAAGGCGTGTTTGTGAGGAGTATGCGTTAAGCGAAAAGAGACTTAGAGAGTTAAGAAAGCAGAGTCTGGTTAAGTTTAGACAGGACGGCAATCAATTTGTCTATCTGACCGAAAATCTGGATGATTATTTTAATGGAAAAATTGAAACACCAGACGCTCTCAAGCCAAAAAATGGTGACAGCAAATTAGTGCTGTTAGAAAAGGAGGTGTTGCTAAAAGAGGCAAAAGTTAAAGCTATTAAGGAAAAAGAAAAAGGAGATGACAATGTCTAAAATGTCTAAATGGTCTGAACCAGCCCCAAAGACAGGACGTTGTCGTTTGGATTGTGGTGATGGATTTGTCATTCGTGAAGATCCATTAAAGACTGGGTACAGTTATTGGCTGATATTCCGAGAATCTCCTAATAAAAGATTTTGGAAACACATATACAGGAGTCGTGTTCAAGATAGAGATCAGGCCTACGAAGAGCATTGGCGATACCGGTTACAAATGGCCGATGGCAAACTCTCAGAGCGTTCCTCAGACGTTGAAAAATTCTCAGAAGGAATACCTCTTTATCTTAAGAGCAAAAAATCTGATCGTCTGCGTCATTATATTGCCATTGAGAGGACAATGAGAAATAGGCTAGAGCTATTCTTTGGTGAAATGAGGTTGAGAGATATTACCATCCAGAATGTGAAAGAATATAGAGATGAGAGAGGAGAGACTGTTGGAGATGACGCTATTCTCAGAGAAACCGTTTGGCTAAAAGAATATTTCAAATTCATGAATGATCTTGGATTTATGGACAAGAATCCTGTTGACAGGAAAAAGTTAAAACTCAAGCCAGCCAAGCGAGACAGGTATATGAGCGCTAAGGAGCAACAGGTCATATGGCCTTTGCTGGAAAAGTATCCGGCTATGCTAGCTGTGGCTGACTTTGCGCTTCATACTGCCATGAGACCATCAAATATTACCACTCTGACTTGGGACAAAATCCTGTTGAATAAAAAAAGGGCAATAGTGCCAGGAGAGTTGCATAAGCAGAAAAGAGATGGTCATTATCTGCTGAATAGAGAGATGGTAAAAATGCTGAAAAGGCTCAGAGAATTGAACTCTCAGAATGGGAACTCACCATTTGTATTTACACGCTATGAAAATGGAAAGTCAAAACCTATCAACATCAAATGGATTCAAAGAATCTGGAATGAAATCATAGCTGAAGCTGGTGTTGAAAATCTACATTTCTATGATCTCAAAACCACGTGCCTCAGTAGATTAGCACGCAAGGGTGCCAGTCTACTCTTGTTGAAAGCAGTTTCCAATCACTCTAGTACGGCATCTCTAGAAAGGTATATTTCTGATGATGCTTTGAAGGAAGAGGCTTTAAGGCTGATGGAGACTGGGGTATCGGATTGGAGTAGAAAAGAGCTGTTACCCCAAGGGAGAGAGTTAAATTAATTATTTAATGCCATTCCACTGGAGCTTGGAGAACTCGGCGGCTTCAATGGTGGGGTGAGATGAAAAGAGTCAAGCACGAGTGGGAAAATTTTGAGGTGGGAGGAGCACTATAATCATTTGTCAGGTGAGTGGGAGACAATACAGTTAGAATACTTGACGAAATGACTATTTAACTGTACATTTTAAATATACATCAAAATGTACATTTAGGAGATTAAAATGATTACAGTGGAAGAAAAGACAACACTCGTTGGTGTGACTGAATTAAGAAAAGTGAGTAAAAAAATACTAAAAAAATTAAAATCCAATAAAGTAATTCTCACCAAACACAATAAACCTGTGGGGGTACTGGTTGATTATGGGGAATTCCGAGAAATAGAAGAAATTATTGAAGCTTTAGAAGACTATATATTGGGAACCCTGGCTAAGGAACGAGCCCAAAGAAAAGGAAAAAAGGTAATTTCACTTGAGGAAGCCGAAAAAAGACTTGAACTCATCTGATGTACACAGTCGTTATAGATGAATTAGTTTTTGAAAAAGATTTTAAGAGAATTGACAAATCTGATCAAAAGAGGATCGTTCGAGCGATCAGAGATAAATTAGCAACCAGACCAAATGAATTCGGAGAACCTCTATCAGGAGCTTTTTCAGGTTTTTGGAAATTAAGAGTAGGGCGTTATCGGATAATTTATGAAATCGAAGAAGAGAAAATTCAAGTCTATGTGGTCATTGTCGGATTCAGAAAAAACGCTGATGTTTATAAAAAACTTATCTCTCGTCTTAAATTAAAATAAAATTGACTTTCTTCAAAGATCAAATCTCTTCGGAAGGACATTTATGCGAAAGAACAATTCATACTAATAGAGATGTAAATAGTAATAGTAGAGTTTTTTTATGAATTGGTTAAATTAATTATATTACGCCGTTTTCATCTTTGTCTGGGGAAAATTAAAGAATGGCGTGAAATATATACATTTAACGCCATTTTATTTGCCTAAGTATTAATTCAAAGAATTCATAAAGTAATTTTTGTCATTTTATCTAGTTGACACTTCTCCTGTTTATCATTATCTTTATATCGTTAAACATAGAGGGAACTTTTTACTGCCTCAAAGGTATAATAGTTAGAGGGGAAAAACAACGGAATCCGTATTATTAAAAGAGTCATTGGAATTATTATTTGATTTACTTTTCGAATTTTTTAAGCTTAAAAGGGGATTATCATGAAAAAAACTACCAACAAAGGCAACCGATACCTTACATGGGTCTTACGCATTCTTCTAATCTTAATGA
>SDBU01001525.1_pt1 | contig 32757 bp, 26 predicted proteins | sample 2277071 | NCBI WGS metagenome assembly SDBU01 (sample SAMN10397929, study PRJNA504765) | marine sediment metagenome | isolation source: marine sediment core GS08_GC12, 126 cmbsf | place: Arctic Ocean: Gakkel Ridge, Loki's castle | collected 2008 | reverse complement strand
CAAATGTTATTAACTGCTGCTCAGGGTCAAATGCTGTCAGGGCAGCTGTATAATGTTCGCCTACACTTATAGTCTTGTCTTCCGGTACAAATGTGAAATGCGGCGGCTCATTAACTACCGCAGGTATTACTGTTATCACAAATGATGTATCCCTTGCAGATATACCGTCACTTACACTTACTATAACCGTATCTTTGCCCACCTGTTCAACTACCGGTATCCAGTCTATTATCCCCGTAGTCGGCTCTATTACCATTCCTGCCGGAAAATGGACTAAAGCAAATGTTATTAACTGCTGCTCAGGGTCAAATGCTGCCAGGGTAGCTGTATAATGTTCGCCTACACTTATAGTCTTTTCTTCAGGTACAAATGTGAAATACGGCGGATCATTCGCCGTTACTGTTATTGTAAATGAAGTATCGCTTGACATTATACCATCACTTACACCGACAACAACCGTATGCATGGGTGGAACCTCCTGACCGGCTGCAGGTGTCCAGTTTAAAGTTCCTGTCAAGGCATCAATTGTCATTCCTGTCAGAGTAGATATCAATGAATAAGATAATGACTGTGCCTCAGGATCAATCCCGGTCAAATTTGCTGTATATAACTCACCAATCTTTATTGTTGTATCCTTCGGTACATTAGTAAAATACGGATCCTGATTTGGAAATACATTTATTGAATATGTCGATTCAATAAAATTTGGTCCGTCACTTACTCTCACAGTTACAGAATGTACATCTCCCTGGCTCTGATTCGGAGTCCAGTTAATAACACCGGTTGCAGCATCAATTGTCATACCTGCAGGAAAATCTTGCAATAAATAGCTAACTGCTGTAGTTTCAGGGTCGGTTGCCGATATTGTCCGGCTGTAAGGAAGTCCCACCACTGCCGTTTCCTGAACCGGAAAATTAACAAAGCTCGGAGGTTGATTTGTTACCTCTATAACCTCTATAGTAAAAATCTCTTCTGTAGTTGAAAGAACAACACCACTTCTGGTCTCATCATAAGTACATTGACTCAGGTCGTTTACCTGTACGGTTACATCATAAGTTCCAAGCGCAAGAGTTGACCACTCGATTAAACCGGTATTACTAATCGTAATACCGGGATTGGACGGTGTAACCGAAGAAATTGAATAAGAAAGAGGATTCCCATCAATATCGGATGCCTGAACCTGTATCGGTGAAAATGTCTGGTTAATTCCGTATGTAGCATCACTTATGTCTGAAATTGATGGTGAGGTATTTGGATCAACAAAAATTTTATACGAACCGAAAACTGGCACTCCCCAAACTCCACTAACAAGAAATTGTGCCAGATTCTCCTCTTCCTGCCCAGAGAGAGGAGTCCATTTTATCACCAATGTCGTATTATTAGTATAATCTTCTGACGAAGTTGTCCATTGTCCATTATCTAAGAATTTCATCCCGGAAGGATAAGGAGTGCCAGCTATGTATTTGAAAGTTTGAGCACTGTATTCCGGATTATATGCTATGTCGGCATCCCAAATGGTCATCGTAAACGACTGCTCAATTCCTACCTGGGCAGTCAGCGGAGAAAAAGAAGTGATACTATGAGGATTATTAACATTTACAACATTTATTGTAAAATTCTGCGTACTTGTTAAAGCTCCATCTGTTGCGCTTACGGTCAAATTATACGGTTTCACTTTTGTTAAATCTATTAAACCTGTCAATGTTGATGTTGAAGAATTATATTCCATCCATTCTTCTACTCCAGAAACCGAGAAAGTAACATTATTGCCATCTATATCGGAAGCAGTAAATGTATGCGAAAAATCATTCCCCTCGGTAACAGATATAGTGGCTGAAGAGGTAATCTCCGGCGGGTCGTTTACATTTGCAACAGTTATAGTAACTATGTCAGTATCGGTGCCATTTAAAGCATCGGTTACTTTAACGGTAAAAGTAGTAACCCCGACCTGATATTTATTCGGTGTCCAGTTAATCACACCGTATAAAGAATCTATAAATAAGTTGTCCGGCGCTCCTATTACAGAATATATGAAGGGTAAACTACTATCCGGGTCTGTCGCGCTTACCGTCATTGTAAAGAGCTGGTCCTGTGTAGCAGGAGTAACAGAGGGAATCGATAGAACCGGCATCTCATTCGATACTGTTTCAACAGTTATCGTAAATGTAGTATCACTTGATATTATACCGTCACTTACTCGAACACTAACCGTATTTGGTCCCTCCTGTCCCGGTGAAGCTGTCCAATTTATAGTTCCTGTCAAAGCATCAATTGTCATGCCTGTAGGATTAGTTATCAATGAATAAGATAATGACTGTGTTTCAGGGTCAACCGCTGTCAAAGTAGCCGTATATAACTCACCTACCTTTACTGTTGCGCCCACAGGTACAAAAGTAAAATACGGATACTGATTCGTAACCGTAACGGAACCGCTGATTTTATTTATAAAAAGTGAAGTATCCGGCAGTTCATCAAAAATAACAGGTCCAAATGTTAAACTTGTTGAACCTGCTGCTGATAGTTTAATTTTAAATCTAACCTTTAAAAGGATAGAATCACTTAAAGCGATACTATCTGTCCCCGAGGTTGCAGCAATTCTATACACTCCCGGAGCAACAATATTATTCTGGATATTATCACCTAAAATCGAACTCAAAGTCCCCGTTATATCGATACCGGCAGTATCGAGAAAAGTACTGTCATAATTTATATCGATATCATACGAAATTATTTTTAGCCCGGTGGGGCTAATAACTCTAATAGGAACCACAACAACATCATTAGGAAGACCGCTAACACTGTCTAATCTTACTTCCACAGTATCGATAGGAACCGCATATAAAGAAATAGGCATAAATAATAGCACTAAAATAATAAATAAAAATTTATTCTTTTTCATAATATCTCCCCAATACCTTGAAAGAATATTTGGAATTCTATAAATAATTAATAATATATAAGTTATAAAATATTTAATAACTCGAAACCTATCCATTTAAAGATTATCGTTTTAAAAAATAATCTTAAGACTTTATATTACTGTCATATATAATATAACACAACAATTGACAATAGTTGTGATATAAATCACATTTTGAAAAAATAAAATTATGCTTCACTTATGTTATTATAGAAACATAATATATAAAATAAATTAAATCATTGCCACAAATTAATGTGCTTCAAACCAATTTTTTCCCATTCCGATATCTACCTTTATGGGAACATCTAATTTCAGCGCATTCTCCATCTCTTTTATTATTACCGATTTTGCAGACTCTATTTCATCCTCCGGGAGTTCAAACACAAGCTCATCGTGTATCTGAATAATCATTTTTGTCTGCATATTGTTTTGTCTTATATGCTTGTAAATATTAATCATAGCAACTTTTATCATATCCGCGGCAGTACCCTGAATGGGAGTATTTACAGCAATATTTTCAGAACTTTTCCTAATCCTCTGATTATCACTGTTAATATCGGGAAGATACCTGGTTCTTCCCAAAAGTGTTGTTACATATCCTTCAGTTCCTGCCTTATATATCTGATTAATAATATATTTATTTACATCCGGATAGTTTATAAAATAGGCATCGATAAATTCCTGTGCCTCGCCAGGTGATATATCAATTTCCTTTGCAAGCCTGTAAGCTCCCATCCCGTAGATAATACCAAAGTTTATGGATTTTGCACGGTATCTCATCTCTTGAGTAACATCTTCAATAGAAACGTTAAAAATAAATGCGGCTGTCATCCGGTGGATATCCTCATCATTAGTAAATACCTCCTTTAACCTTTCATCACCGGAAAGATGAGCCATAAGCCGGAGCTCTATCTGGGAATAATCCGCCGATAATATAAACCAGGCAGGATTTTCAGGAACAAATGCTTTTCTAATTTCTTTTGCAGATTCTCTCCTTACCGGAATATTCTGAAGATTCGGCTCACTTGAAGAAAGCCTTCCGGTCGCTGTTACAGTTTGATTGTAAGAAGTATGGATTCTTTTTGTTTCCGGATTAATCAGTTTCGGAAAAGAATCAACATAGGTCGATTTAAGCTTTATTAACTGCCGGTATTCTAACAATTTGTTTATAATCGGATGTGAGCTGTATTTTTCAAGAACGCTTACATTGGTTGAAAATCCGATTTTTGTCTTTTTTGGTCTCCTTAGGAAAAGTTCATTATGAATTTCAAGCTTCGCAAAAAGAATATTCCCAAGCTGCCGGGGTGAATTTATGTTAAATTCCTCGCCAGCCATTTCGAATATTTCTTCTTCGAGAACTTTAATCTCTTTTTCCAGTTTTGAAGACATCTCACTTAAAATATCAACATCCACTGAAATCCCATTTTTCTCCATCTCAACAAGAACTTCAATAAGCGGCATTTCGACATCTTTAAACAAATCCCACAAACGATTTTTCTTTAATTCATTTTCAAGATATTTGCCAAGCCTGAACGTTACATCTGCATCTTCGCAGGCATATTCGGAAATCTTTGAAAGCGGAACCTCGCTCATACTTATCTGATTCTTTCCTTTTCCAATAAGTTCAGCAGTCGGTATCTTCTCTACATTAAGAAACCTCACACTTATTGCATCGAGATTATGTTGATGCAAATTCGGATTAATAAGATAAGATGCCACCATAGTATCAAACTCTACTCCATTAACAATTATCCCGTATTTATTAAGTATATGTATATCATATTTTACATTCTGACCGCATTTCAAATAAGCAGAATTCTCCAGCAGGGGCTTAAGTTTTTGTATAATCTCATCACAAGACAAAGCATTTCTTTCATTCTTTTCAGGAAAAATGACAGGTACATAATAAGCTTCCTTCTCATTAAATGAAAACGACAATCCCACAAGTTCTGCAAGAAATGGATTCTTGCTTGTAGTTTCGGTGTCAAACGAAAATCCGCCCGGATTTGATTTTAACTTTCCAGCTAATTCATCTAACTCTTCTGATGAAGTTACCGTATAATATTTTCTGTCTTCTTTTACCGATTCTTCTTTTTTAAATATCCTATCATAAAGAGACGTAAACTCAAGCTCTTTAAAAAGCTCCGCAAGTTTTTGACCGAATTTATTTTCATATTTCAAGTTATCTATTTCAATATCGACAGGAACTTCTGTATTAATAGTAACCAGTTCTCTGGATAAAAATGCCTGCTCTGAAAACTTTTCTAATTTATCCCTGATACTTGTCTTTTTTATTTTATCTTTATTTTTAATTACATTTTCTATATTACCGAACTCGTTTATTAACTGAAACGCAGTTTTTGGTCCAATACCGGGTACACCGGGGACATTATCCGAGCTGTCTCCCATTAATCCCATATAATCTATTATCAGTTCCGGTACAATTCCAGTTTTTTGCCTAACATTTGTTATATCGATTATCTCGGTTTCTTCTCCTCCTTTTTTTGGATTATACATCTTAATATCATCATCTATAAGCTGCAAAAAATCCTTATCGCCTGTAACCATATAACTTTCTATATTTTGATTTTTCAAACTTTTAGCCAATGTACCTATAATATCATCCGCTTCATATCCCTCAAGTTCTATTACAGAAATTCCGAAAGCTTCTATGACTTCTTTTATTCTTGGAATCTGAGGCTGCATTTCATCCGGCATCTTTTGCCTTGTAGCTTTATAATCAGGATACATCTTATGCCTGAATGTAGGTGCAGGAGTATCAAAAACAACAATAATATAATCAGGATTTTCTTCCTGTAAAATCTTATAAAGAGAATTAGAAAAACCGAATACTGCACTTGTATTTTCACCTTTTGAATTTATCAGGGGATTTTTTATAAATGCAAAATAAGAGCGATACGCCAATGCAGAACCATCTATTAAAAAAAGTCTTTTTTTCATCATAATAGCCCCAATAGGGAATAGGGATTAGGGGAAAAGGGAATAGCCAATAGAGAATAATGATGATTTACAATTATTCCCTTTTTTTTAAAAATATATCTTAAATAAGTAATAATGTCAAGAAAAATTGAAAAACATTTTACTTGACATAATATTAATCTTTTACTATATTCAAGCGTTATTTAATGTTAATCAGCTCCGACGGATAAACGTGTCGGTTTTTTTTTGTTAAAAAATCAATCAAAAGGTTTAGAAATGTCAGTTATCGTAGTAGTTGGGGGACAATGGGGAGACGAGGGAAAAGGCAAGGTAGTCGATCTTTTAAGTGGAGAATCCGATATCGTTGCACGCTATCAAGGCGGTGCAAATGCCGGACATACTATTAATCTTGAAGGTAAGCAATTTATATTCCATAACATTCCATCAGGAATTTTATCGCCGAATACAACCTGTGTTATTGGAAATGGGGTTGTTATCGACCCTTACGGGATGATGGAAGAGATCGAAATGCTCAAAAAAAATGATATTGAAATCAAAAACAGAATATTTGTAAGCCACAAAGCGCATCTTATCATGCCGTACCACAAACTTCTGGACAAAGTACAGGAAGAGGAGCAGAGTAATGATAAAATCGGAACAACCTTAAGAGGCATCGGACCTGCCTATGCTGATAAATATAACAGAATTGGAATAAGGATAGTTGATTTACTCGACAGAAACACCTTCAGAAAAAAACTCAGAAAAAACATCAAAGAAAAAAACAGACTCTTCAAAAATATATACAACTCTGAAGAGATAGACGAAGATAAAATAATAGATGAATATGTTGAATTTGACAAAAAAATCGACGAATTTGTTACCGATACCTCTATTTATTTAAATAATGCAATAAAAGAAAACAAAAAATTACTTTTAGAAGGAGCCCAGGGAACACTTTTAGATATTGACCACGGCACGTATCCATTTGTTACGTCATCCAATCCTGTTTCAGGAGGTGCTTGTCCCGGACTGGGTATTGGTCCCACTAAAATTACATCCGTTATCGGAGTTATGAAGGCATATACTACAAGAGTCGGATTTGGTCCCTTTCCAACAGAATTCTTCGGTGAATTTGCAGATAATTTCAGGGAGCTCGGAAGTGAATACGGAGCGACAACCGGAAGACCGAGAAGATGCGGGTGGTTCGATTCCGTAATCGCAAATTACTCTGTCCGGATTAACGGTATAGATAAAATCGCTCTCACTAAGTTAGATGTACTCGACACCCTCGATGAGATTAAAATCTGTACTGCATATCAGCATAACGATAAGAAAATCATCCATTTCCCAAGCGACCAGAATATTCTGAAAGATTGTGTACCGATATATGAAACTCATCCCGGATGGAATCAGCCAACTAATAGCATAAAAAAGTTCGAATCCCTTCCAGAAAATGCACAAAAATACCTGAACAGAATATCCGAACTAACGGAAACTAACTTCGAGCTCATCTCTGTCGGTTCAGAAAGAAGCGAATCTATCAGGTGTTGAGGTTTTTATCTTTTATATGAATTATAATTTTTTAAAATGTCTGTGAAAATCAACAGTTTTTTTATATATTATAATTAATATCTACTTCTCAATCTTGGTTTATATTTTAATTTTGTGTAGTTTATAACTAAATAAAATATTAAATATTTAAATTTATTTAATATATAGTAGAATACATAAATGATGCAGCGGTAAAAAGTAATTTTTTTTAAAATATCATATCAATCCTATTGAATTTGATAAATCAAATTCTTTTCTGTTCAAAATATTAGATTTTAGATTTTTTGCCGTTGCATCATAAATTATAATTCGGAGTATATTTTATGATAATCTATGTAAAAGCAGATATTTTTGAAACACCTGCTCATGTTTTAGTTAATACTGTCAATACTGTCGGTGTAATGGGTAAAGGAATAGCAAAAGAATTTAAGAAAATATATCCAGAAATGTTTGAAAAATACCAAAAACTTTGTGAAGAAAATATATTTACTATTGGCAAACTTTGGCTTTATAAAACTACAAATAAATGGATTCTAAATTTTCCAACTAAAACTACTTGGAGAAAACCTTCTAAGATTGAATATATTGAGAAAGGCTTAAAAACCTTTGTAAAGGGATATGCAAAACTTGGAATTACAAGTATTGCCTTTCCTCCCTTAGGATGTGGTAATGGTGAGCTAAATTGGGAAAAACAAATTAGTCCATTAATGGAAAAATATCTTAAACCTTTACCCATTGATATTTTTATTTATTTATTTAGAAAAACTAAATTATATCCAGAACATAAAAACATTAAATCTATGAAAGCTTGGTTACGATTTGAACCTGAAACCCTTGGTTTTGTTGAAGTGTGGGAGGATCTAATAGAAAAAATCGGGAAAGGTATTACTTTGGAATCATTAGTAAATAAAAGCAAATTTACAGTTAGAACAAAAATTACTTCTTCTGAAAAAGGAGTAGAGTTGTCCCTTCATAATCAACAAAGATTTGTTGATTATGAAGATCTTTGTGAGTTGTGGAATCAAATACGAAGCTATGGTTTTAATATGAAAAATATTTTGCCAGCAAGTTTGGAAAATGTTGCTGATCAATTATTTACTTTACTTGCGAAACTTCCATATTGTATGCCTGTGATGGTAAATACCGATTATAAAAAACTAAATGAAAGTAATAATATCGGACTTCAGTTTCTACAACAAAAATTACCTCCAAAACCATCTAATATTTTAGCTCAAGATTTAATTTTAGTATGATATCCTTATTAAAAGACGGTGCAAAAGATATAGAAAACTATGTAGATTATATTAAAAAACAGCCGTGGTTATCTCTGTCACAAAAATGGTGGCCTAATTGTTTATTTAATTTTACAGATATTACAAATGCTATTAAAATACTTACTGATGGAAAACTATTATCACGATTTGAATTAGAAAAAATAGTAAATTTACTGATATTGCAAGTCCTAATGTTATATCTCATACGGAAGAAAAATGGAAAAAATATACTCGTTTATATTTTAGACCTCGAACGCCCACTCAATACCGTAATGAGGGATTTCGTCCTAAAAATGAATTAAGATTAGGTTCTCATTGCCCTTTACCAATTTACTTTATATTCGATTCAAAACCGATTTTAATGGACAAAAAATCGCGTTTTAGCAATGGGAATTTAGCTTCATCAGATAGTCAAGTAAGTGATAAAGCAGAATTTTTTTTAAGTCTTCCTTTTGAAAAGATATATCATAATAGTGCATTGAAAGAAAATGAAAAAGGCAAGATAACATATCATAGATGTGCTGAGGTTATCATACCGACATCCCTTGATTTAACACATCTTAAAATGATTTGCTGCCGTTCCCAAGCGGAATATGATACATTCATTACTCTTTTACCGCATAATATATTTAGAAAATGGAAAAACAAAATTGCTGTGGATACTAAACTATCTCTGTTTTTTTCGAGGTGGACTTTTATTAATAGAGCTGATGTCACTTCCACCTCAATATCTTTTACTTTTAATCGATCCGCTGCCTCTGGTCTTTTTAAAGCAAAACTTAAACTTGTTGAAAAAAAAACCAGCGAAAATTATGAATGGAAAAATGATAATTTTGACACAAAAAATATAAGTTATTTCTTAAAATTCAATCTACCTGAGTTAAAATATCCAGTATCTTATATTGTTACTTTTTGTCTTGATAATCATTTAGCTTATAAAAAAATATTTTCCGACAAAATGGAATTACCATTTTAAATAGTTTATTATATTAACAAAATTATTTATCAAATTCACACCTACAAAATGATTCCAAAAATCAGTGCAATTTTATTAATTCTCACTTTTTTGTTCTCTGAAGCCCAAGCTTTAGATGGAAGTGAGAGAAAAAGGGCAAGGGAGCTTGGAATAGATGTCGGGATTCTGAAAACGGGAAAATATAATGCAATTACCGATGTAGAAGGTGTTCTGGTAGGTCATAAAACACTAATCAAGGGTGATAATGTCCGAACCGGTGTTACAGTTATCCTGCCGCATAAAGGAAATATTTTTAAAGAAAAGGTCCCGGCGGCTGTTTATGTAGGGAATGGTTTTGGGAAGGCAGTCGGTTTTACGCAGGTTGAAGAGTTAGGCAATATTGAAACTCCGGTTGCTCTCACAAATACTTTAAATACATTTTTAGTAGCTGATGCTTTGATTGAATATATGCTGAATCTCGATGGAAATGAAAATATCCGTTCAATAAACCCGGTTGTCGGTGAGACAAACGACGGCTGGCTCAATGACATAAGAAACCGGCAGGTTTCAAAAGAAGATGTTTTTGAAGCAATCAAGAATGCGAATTCCGGCAGAGTTGAAGAAGGTTCTGTGGGTGCAGGTACAGGAACACGCTGTTTTGGTTTCAAGGGAGGAATTGGAACATCATCGAGAATTCTCGATGAAAAAAAAGGCGGGTATGCAGTTGGTGTTCTTGTACAAACTAACTTTGGAGGAAACCTGACAATCAACGGTGCTCCGGTTGGAAGAGAATTAAAGAAATATAATATCGAAATAAAAGATAGTGATTTCGGCGGTTCCTGTATGATTGTGGCAGCGACGGATGCACCGTTGTCACCAAGAAATCTTAAAAGATTCGCAAAAAGAGCATTCCTTGCAATGGCAAAAGTTGGCTCTTCTTCTGCCAATGGAAGCGGTGATTATGTTATTGCATTTTCAACTTATAAAAATAACAGGATTTTAGAAGGTTATAATAATTTAAGAAAAATTGATGAGCTGCCCAATAGAAATATAAATCCCCTCTTTACAGCGGTGATAGAAGCAACTGAAGAAGCGATTTACAATTCTTTATTTATGGCAACAAAAGTAAAGGGAATTAATGGACATACCTCAGAAACCATCCCCATCAAAAAGACTGTCGAAATACTTAGAAAATATAATTCACTTAACCGGGATTTGAAATTTAAGTAATAACATAAAAGAAGTCCGAATAATGAACAATAACTAAAATCGTAAATTGTAAATCTAAATATAGGAGATAAGAAATGAAAGGATCTTATTTTAAAAATATTATTTTTTTACTTGTATTTTCTATTTTTACAACCATTACCGTAACTTCTCAAACAATGGGAAAAGAACCTGCTAAATTCCGTTTAGGAGTTATCGGCTTAAGACACAGTCATGCTTGGCATATTTTAGAAGATATATCAAAGCTGTCAGATGTTGAAATAATCGGTATCGCTGAACCTGCCGAGATGCTTCAAAATGAGGCAAAAAAATATATTCCCGATGTCAAATTTTTTAATAATTATAATCGAATGCTATCAGAGACGAAACCGGATGCCGTATGGTCTTTTAGCGAAAACAACCGCCATTTGGAAATTGTCGAGGCGTGTGCTCCCAAAGGAATTCATATTGTATTTGAAAAACCGTTAGCTTCTACATTTGCTGACGCAAAAACGATGGTCAAATTAGCAAAAAAATACAATGTATTTTTGATGACTAATTACCAGATGGCGTGGTGGCCCTCAAATTATGCAGCATACAATACTGTTTCATCCGGTAAAATTGGAAACGTATGGAGAGTGCATGCAATAATCGGTCATGGCGGACCTGGAGTAGCAAACGAACCCAAGAAAAGACCGGGTGATTATTTTCTTGAATGGCTGAATGATGAAGAAAAAAACGGCGGTGGGGCAATTGTTGATTTTGGATGTTATGGAGCTGTATGGGCATTAGGGTACTTAGGAAAACCACAATCCGTTCAAGCCATAGTAAACTATCGCAGACCCGATAAATATAAAGTCGATGACAATGCTGTTATTTTATGTAAATACCCTAAAGGAGTTGCAATCTTGGAAGGATCCTGGTCTTTGCCGAGGAATTTTCAGGACCTGGAAGTCTTCGGTGATAAGGGAAGTTTGTATGTTACTAGAGATAAAGTAGAGTTAAAACTCCGGAAAACGGTGAGCGAGATAGAGCTGCCCGCTTTACCCGAAAACCTGAAAGCTCCTATCTCATACTTAATAGACCATATCCGAAGAGGGGTTCCTATGGGACAAATTGTCGCTCCGGAAATAAATCTGAACGTTGTTGAAATTATCGAGGCTGCAAAGATTTCTGTAAAGACCGGGAAGGCCGTTTCTCTGCCTTTGGAGTGAGAAATTAAGAAATATTAAGAAAAAAATATATGAGGCAAATCAATACTGATGCAACGGCAAAAAGTCTAAAATCTAATATTTTGAACAGAAAAGAATTTGATTTATCAAATTCAATAGTATTGATATGATATTTTAAAAAATTACTTTTTACCGCTGCATCAATACTATATATTGCTTGCATAAAAATACTTTTTTTTGTATTATGATTGAAAATAAATATATAAAATAATCCTTACTACTTTTTGAATTTGGATTTAATAACATTTTTTATTCATAAAAATTTACTTGTTCCCACAAAATAAAATAAATAATTCTGCAAATTTTAGAACTAATAATTCACCCCATTAATATATTTATGAATTGTTATTTTTAAAAAAGGGAGGAATAATGTCAAATAATTCCGGTAATTCGGAAGTGAAACTTCGCCGTGTTCTTACCCTTTCCGATTTGGTTATTTACGGTATAATTTTGATTCAGCCTGTTGCTGCTCTTCCTTTGTTCGGCTTTGCAAACAGAGATTCTCAGGGGCATGCAGTTACCTGTATTCTCGTTGCGATGGTTGCTATGATTTTTACAGCGATAAGCTATGGCCGCATGGCAAACCGTTATCCTGCTTCCGGTTCGGCATACACGTATGTCGGGAGGGGGCTTCATCCGTATCTGGGATTTATTGCCGGATTTACTATGTTCATGGATTATATGATTGTTCCGATTTTATGTACTGTTTTTACAAGTATCGCTGCAAATCATATGGTTCCTGTAATTCCAACGAGAATCTGGTTTTTTGTTTTTGCGGCCGGTTTTACTATTCTTAATCTTAATGGAATCAAAATAACAAGCCGGGCAAACTGGATATTGATGATAATAATGAGTGTAGTTGTTTTCTGGTTTATGGGTGCTGCTGTACGATATATTTTTATGAAAGACAGCTTTACAGGTCTTTTTACTATTGAGCCATTTTACCATTCGTCTTCATTTGACTGGGCAGTTATAGGAAAAGGGACGGCACTTGCCGCACTAACTTATATTGGATTTGACGGATTGACAACCCTGTCGGAAGAGGTTGATAATCCGAGACGAAATGTTCTGTTTGCAACGGTGCTTACCTGTGTGATAACGGGGATATGGAGCGGTTCACAGATATATCTGGCGCAAGCCTCGATATCCTGGGCGGAATGGCCCCAGTTTATTCAGGATATGGTGAGTAAATTTGGAGCGGGCAACGAACTGGAAAAAGCAATTATCGGAGTATCAAATGTTGTCGGCGGACATATATTGGAGGTTGCCCTGACTTTTATTCTACTGATTGGAAGTATCGGCTCAGGTGTAACCGGTCAGGTTGGTGCAGCACGAGTAATGTACGGAATGGGACGAGATAATATGCTTCCGAAAAAATTCTTCGGACATCTGGATAAAAAACATGCAGGACCATCATATAATATAATGCTAATTGGTATAATAGTCTTGATAGGAGCAAATACTCTTTCTTATGACAAATGTGCACACCTCATTAACTTCGGTGCTTTTCTTGCGTTTATGTTGGTTAATGCTGCCTCCATAAGAGAATATTTTTTTAAAGCAGAACAAAAAACAGCAAAGAGCTTCTTTAAGAATTTTCTCCCACCGGCAGTGGGAATAATCGCCTGTTTCTTTATCTGGCAGAGCCTTCCGAGGCTAACATTTATTATTGGCGGATTATGGTCTCTTGTTGGAATCCTTTATCTAGCGTTCATATCTAAAGGTTTCCGAAAAGTACCGGAAGTAAAGGATATTTTTTAATTTGAATTTAATTAAAAAAGGTAAATTAGATATGAAAAACAAACTTATCTTAAAGAGATGTATAATTCGTTTTATCTTGCTCACATTTATTTTTCTACTTTTTCCTTTACAAAGTCACGGACAGGATATTTTACTTCGGGCAGGGATTTCAAAGGCGGATATAACCCCTGAAAAAAGTATCTACCTTGGAGGATACAGGCTGCGAACAGAACCTTCAGATGGAGTATATGGAAAACTCTATACTCGTGTACTCGTATTTGATGATAACATTCAAAAGATAGTTTTCATAGAAAACGATGTTATTGGTTTTAGAGACCACAAGGGAATTGGCGATAAAGACCGAAAAGGAATTAGAAAACTTGTTTCAGATGAAACGGGAATACCTTTAAATAACATTTTATTAGGCAGTGTACACAATCACGCCGCACCACGTCCGGGATATGAAAAGAATTACCCTGGTTGGAATGAGAAATTCAATAATCAAGTTATTTCGGCAGTCAAAGAAGCAATAAAGAATTTAAAACCTGTAAAAATCGGCGGTGGTATCGGTCATTCGAGAATTGCAATTAACAGGAGAAAGAAGGTTGAAGGGGGACTTTCGTTTGAAACGTTCGATGAAAATTATTTTAGTCAATCGTATGGTCAGGATAAAACAGATAATCCTGTAAAGATTCTCGAGATTGAAGGTGTCGTTCGACTCGGGGCAAATCCAGAAGGACCGATAGACGACGAAGTCGGGATTATGCGTATAGACGATATGTCGGGTAATCCGGTAGCAGTAATGGTTAACTATGCCTGTCACGGCACTTCACTCGGTTCGAGGAATAAAACGATAAGCCCCGAATGGATGGGACACATGTTAGAATATGTAGAAGAAACTTTACCGGGAGTTACCGGTATATTTTTACAAGGTGCAGCGGGAGATATAAATCCCCGATTTATCGGCGGTCTTGAAGGATATAAAGATAATCCGGAAAAAACAAAAAAACTGGGATATGAAATCGGTCAGGAAGTTATCTCTGTTTTTGATGCAATAAAGACTGTGACCCCGGTAAATCCTCAAATAAAACTAGTTTATAAGAATATTCAACTGCCCAAGAGTTATAAAATACTTCCCGAAGATTTCCGTAAGACTACCATTTCTGTTTCTACAACCATTGTGCGTATAGATGATTATACATGGGTAACCTTTCCGGGAGAACTTTTTCATGAAATCGGAAAGAGAATAAAATGGAGCACACAATCCAGATTTCCTTTTGTTATCGGTTACTGCAATGGGAGTGTTGGTTATCTCCCAACACAAAAAGCATTCAGTGAAGGCGGATATGAACCCGCATGGTCTCAATTTGACCCCATTTCCGAACAAATCCTGGTGAAAGAGATTAAAAATATGCTATTTTAATTCCCCGGCATTTTCCTGTATTTTCAAAATAGCCGAGACAATATCATCCATATCATCTTTTGATGAGAGCAGAACCTGATGAGGGATAATTACGGTTTCATTACATATCTTCTCAGTTACGGGACAGGGCATATCTTTTACCGCAATTTTTCCTTCGCGATAAGGGAATACGTAAGGTATTTCTCCGGAATCTGTTTCCTGAAACATCGGATTTTTCGTAAGGGGCCAGGGATAGCCAATATGACAGGGGATGCCCTCTGCCGCCAGCGATTTAACAAACATATCTCTTGAAACACCTGAAAATTGATTTTTATCATACTGCAGGAGATAAAGATAATACCCGTTCACATCGGTATCCCCATCTCCGGGAACTGGATTTATACCTTCAACATTTTTGAATTTTTCTGCAAGATATTCCGCATTTTCATTTTTCTTTTTTATTTGCTCGTCAAGTTTTTCAAGCTGTGCAAGAAGCATAGCAGATAATATTTCAGCAAGCCTGTAATTTACAGGGAAAATATAATGTTTATACCAGGATTCACCTTCATAACGTCCGCAACTAACTAATTGAATGCATTTTTCGGCTAAATCAGCATTATTTGTTACTACAATGCCGCCTTCGCCAGCGGTCATATTTTTACTTTCCTGAAAGCTAAACGTCCCTAAATCACCGATTGCACCGACTTTTTTACCCTTATATACCGCACCGTGTGCATGGGCACTGTCTTCTATTACGACAAGATTATGTTTTCCGGCAATATCCATAATTCTATCCATATCGCATGCAAATCCGCCATAATGAACCGGAATAATTGCCTTTGTCTTATCCGTTATTGCTTTTTCTATTTCATCAGGATCTATGCACTGAGTATCGTAAATTGTATCAACAACTATCGGGATTCCATTAACCTGAAGAACTGCACTTAATGTTGCTATAAAAGTCAATGCCGGAATAATGACCTCATCACCATCTCCAATACCTGCAGCTCGCAATGCAATCTCAATTGCAACCGTACCGTTCGCACATGCAATACCATAACCCGCATCCTGATATGCTGCAAATTTCTGCTGAAACTCCTCCGTTCTCGTCCCGGAGTCGGCTCCCCTCATCCCGGAAAACCATACCCTGCTTTTTATAGTTTCTTCAACATATTTCAGTTCACGTTCATCATAGTGAGGCCATTTAAAAAATTCGGTTTTGCGTAGTTTTTCTCCCCCATTAATCGCGAGATTACTCATTATTATTTCTCCATTTCTATTGTTACTACTCAGGTTAATTAACTAAAAAACAATAATCTCTTTTTCAAATGTCTTGTAAGAAAGTAGTTATCATATTGCAACCATATTTTTAGAATAATAACTTTATCCTTCTTTAGCCGCTATATCCTTTAATGCTATTTTTAAAGGTTTTTTAATATGTGGTATCTCCTCTTTTACAACTACCCAAACAATTTCTAAATCTACTCCGGAATATTCATGGATAAGTTTATCTCTCATTCCTGCTATTCTTTTCCAAGGTATTTCTGAATATTTTTCTCTTAAATTTTCCGGAATTCTTTTTGTCGCTTCTCCCATAACCTCAAGGCTTCTAATTACGGCGTTTATAGTTTTTTTGTCGCTTAGAAATTTTTCAAAAGTCATACCTTCTGTAAATGTTTCTACTTCCTCAAGTGAGCTTAGAATATCAGAAATATAATCTATCAAACTCCTTTTCATATAATTAATACTTCTTTTAAAATATATTTTCCAATTGTTGGCTTTAATGCTTTTTTTGACACAAGGTCAACCTTTAGACCTAACAAATTTTCCAAATATTCTTCTAACTCTAAAAATTTGAAAAATCCAATCGGTTTATCAAACTCTACTAAAATATCTACATCGTTTGCATTTTCTTCTTCACCTCTCACAAAAGAGCCAAAAATACCTAGGTTTTTTACATTGTACTTTTCTTTTATCTCATATTTATGTTTTCTCAAAATATCTTGTATTTTATTATGTGTTAGCATATTATAACCATATCAAAGGTTTAATGAGTTTTTAGATGTAGTTTTAAAAAATTCAATTTTAAATAAAGATTGAGGTTGACAACTACTAAAATATACAAATATTTTACATAAAAAAATATAAAAAATCTCAAGAATTTTTTATTTTATGAAAAAATTGATTGCTCCGCTCATTTTAAATTTTAATGAAGCTCCCCGTTTACAAAACGGGGTATTCAAGTTCAATTTTGCATAAATGTTACTTTCTTTTGAAAAAGAAAGTAACCAAAGAAAACTTTGACAAGTTTCATATTTGCTGCTTCACAGCAAATATGAAAGGTTAAACTTTATCCCTTTTGATGGCAATATCAACAGGGATAAATCTAATATATACAATTAATCACTATTGTCCAGTTAAAAAACAACCTGTTAATTGTAATTGTTATAATATACATAAAGCTAAGTTATAAAAAAAGATTTTTTGATTTGAATTTATTCCGAAAATAAATAAAGGGACAAAGGCACAAAGTTTCAAAATCTCTTTTATTATTTTTTACCGGACAATACTGTTAGGAAATACTAAAGAAAATTATCAGTTTGACGATTATATAAATAAATAGAGAATTAAAAAAGGTTAGAATAATGGATAAATGTAAACATCATTATGTGACATACTTAGGAGAACAGGAAACCTTAAGAAAGGCCAAAAGTCTAAAACTTTATCATTGTATAAGCTGTCAATCAACAATTACATTAAATAAAAATAATAACTCCAAAATAATCGGTAATATGGATAACAATCTGAAAAATCCAGTCTATCATATTGCCTTCGGCTTGTGATTTTTTTCTTATTTTAATATGCCAAAAAAAAGGAAAGCATATAAATTTGCTTTCCTTTTTTTATAATCAATAAATTCCGTTTCAGTGTTAATGCTCATCTTTATCAAGATATTCGAACTTCAGTTTATCATTTATCATTTCTTCAATAGCAAGAGTAGTCGGTTTGGCTTTTTTATCAAATTCAGAAATAATAGATATTCTGTCATTAATATCTTCGCCCGATTCTTCATCCACTTCTATATTTCCTAAATGTGATTTCATCTGCTCCGTTATTTCAGAATTAATCTGCCTTGCCCGTTTAAAAATTACTACCACAGCTTCATAAAGACCATTAGTCTTTTTTTCAATTTCTTCTAAATTTAAAGTTTGTACTGCCATTATTTTCCCCTAATTTATTATTTATCAAATATGATACTTTATTTATTGTAATAAAGTTCCGCTATTTTAATAAATATTAATCTTTTCTTTGATAATCCGGTCAATTTTATCCAGAGAAATTCTTATTTGATTCATTGAATCTCTTTCTCTTAAAGTAATAGTATTATTTTCGATTGTTTCCGAATCGACAGTTAGGGCAAACGGTGTGCCGGCTTCATCCTGCCTCCTGTATCTTCTTCCTATTGAACCGGAATCATCATAAAAAGCTTTTATATTCATTTTTAAATTGTTATAAATTTTAACCGCAATTTCCGGCATTCCATCTCTTTTTACAAGTGGGAATACAGCTACTTTTATGGGAGCTAACAACGGTGACAACCTTAAAACGACTCTTTCTTCTTCTTCATCATAAGCATCAACAAGACAGGTTAACAAAGTTCTGTCACATCCTGCAGAGGTTTCAATAACATAAGGTATATATTTTTCTTTAGCAGCAACATCATAGTACTGAATGTTTTTCCCGGAATATTTTTTATGCCTTGAAAGGTCAAAATCTGTACGGTTATGTATCCCTTCGAGTTCCTGCCGTCCAAATGGAAACTCATACTGTATATCATAAGCCTCTTTTGCATAATGAGCAAGTTCATCCTTGTCATGCATATGAAATGAAAGTTTTTCTTTTTTTAGTCCGAGTTTATGATACCAATTCATTCTGTTTTCTTTCCATTTTTCCAACCACTCATCATCAGTTCCGGGTTTCACAAAATACTGCATTTCCATTTGTTCGAATTCTCTTGTTCGGAAAATAAAGTTTCCCGGTGTAATCTCATTCCTGAAAGCTTTTCCGATCTGAGCAATTCCGAATGGTATTTTATTTCTGGAGCTATTAAGAACGTTAAGGAAATTAACATAAATCCCCTGTGCTGTTTCGGGTCTAAGATAAACAATATTAGCTTCGTCTTCAACCGGTCCCATAAATGTTTTAAACATCAGATTAAATTGTCTTGCCTCCGTAAGTTCGCCTCCGCACAGAGGACATACGTTTCCTTCCAAATCGGTAGCTTTAAATCTGTTTTTACATTTTTTGCAGTCAACAAGAGGGTCTGTAAATCCATCAATATGACCGGATGCTTTCCAGATAATAGGATGCATTAATATACTCGAATCGAGTCCTTCAATATTGTCATGCTCATAAACCATACTCTTCCACCACAATTCTTTAATATTATTTTTCAACTCCACTCCAAGAGGTCCGTAATCCCAACAACTGTTTATTCCACCATATATCTCACTGGATTGGAATATATAACCCCGTCTCTTACACAAAGATACAAGTTTATCCATTGTGCTGTTGATTTTTTTATTCATTATTCCACCTTCATTTTATCACCGAAATAGAACAGAGACAAAGACAAAAAGTAGAATCTGTTCCTGAACAATGGAGCATGCTCCATTGTTCAAAAGCTCTGTGTTTTTGTGCTTTTCTCCACTTTGCGGGTTATTTCTTTTTTTAAATTATTTTTTCACAAAAATTTCGACTTTACAAAAAAAATTTACAACATTTTTAAAGAAGCCGGTATTTTAAATCCTTCTATATGATAGCTCATAAATCTGTGTAAAATTTGATTTATTTCAATGGAACTTTTTTTAGAAGGAGTTAAATTACACAGCGATTGAAGTGAAATCTCCTGAATTTTACTTAGGACTCCAAATGTCTCAGGAAAAATTTCAATATCGACATTAGTTCTTTTTGAACAAGCTCTACAGTAAACACCGCCTTTTTCAATTCTAAAATTGACTTCATTCGGCAAAATGTTTTCTCCACATCCTTCACATATTTTGAAATTAATGTCAAACCCAATTATATTAAGAAACTTTAAAACAAAATACCAATAAAAATTCATCAGGTTCTTACTCCCATCATCGAGATTCTTCATTACTTCAGACAGTAAAGAAAATAATCTTTCGTTTATTTCTTCTTCTGCAGTACCACGATAAATAAGTTCTAAAATTGCATAAGCAACCGATATCTTTTCAAAATCATTTTTTAAGTTAATAAAAAAATCAATAATATCACATTCTTTTAAAAGTTGAATATTCCTGCCGGATTTATAATAAAATACTACTGATATTAAATTTATTGCCTCGAGTATCCCGCCGGTTTTTGCATCCTTTTTTCTTATTCCCTTTGCAATTAGAGCTATTTTTCCGAATTTCTCAGTATATAATGTTATTATCTTGCTTGTTTCTCCGTATTTTTGTGTCCTTACAACAAACGCTTCTGTAGTTTCAATTGCCATTACAATCTTTTACGTAATTTTCCGATATATCAAATTAGTTAATTTTACAAATTCCTGAACCGTGAGTTCTTCGGGTCTCTTATTAAGATTAAATTCTTCACTCAAAGATTTAGTTTCAAGTTTTTCGATTTCACATAGCGTATTCTTCAGATATTTTCTTCTCTTTCCGAAGGTTAGTTTTACAACTTTTCTGAATAATTCTTCATTGTTTACTTCAAATATTTTTTCTTTTGTGAAATCAAATCTCAAAAATGAAGAATCCACTTTAGGAACAGGATAAAAAACATTTTTTGAAATACGCGATAAAGCCTTAACATTACAATAATATTGAGAAAAAACCGAAAGTATCCCCCTGCTTTTTGTTCTACATGGAGATATTATTCTGTCTCCAACCTCACGCTGAACCATTAAATAAGCCCGGTTTATACACTCTTTGTTTTCAAACAACTTAAACAAAACCGGACTTGTAATATGATAGGGAAGATTGCCAATAATATTCAGATTACCATATCTATTAAAAAAATCCTTTATATCAATTTTCAGAAAATCATCACATAATATTATAAAATTATTATAATCCGAATATTTTTCCTTAAGCACCCTAATGAACTTTTTATCTATTTCAACAGCTATTACTCTTTTAAACTTTTCCAAGAGCAGTCCTGTTATCGCACCGTCTCCGGGACCTATTTCGATTACATTTGAATTATTTTCAATATCGATAGAATTTACTATTTTTTTTGCTACATTTTTATCTCTTAATAAGTTCTGTCCTAAAGACTGCTTTAGACGAAAATCATACATAATATTAGGGAATAGGGAATAGTAAAATACTAAGTACTAATTACGAAGTACAAAATTTTTTTAACTATACCCTAACCCCTATACCCTAATCTCTATATTTTAAAAAGTTTAATAGCATTTTCTGTTGTTATTTTTGCTACTTCTTCTATAGTAATATTTTTTATTTGAGCTATTTTTTCAGCAACAAACCTGACATTCATCGGTTCATTTCTCTGCCCTCTTTTCGGTTGAGGTGTTAGAAACGGGCAATCAGTTTCAATTAAAATCCTTTCCAAGGGAATACTATTAATCGCATCAGTATTTTTAAATTTTGGATAAGTAATGTTTCCGGCAAATGAAATATAAAAACCAACCTCTATTAAATCTTTTGCAGATTCCGCATCCCCGGAAAAACAGTGCATTACTCCGGACAGGTTTTTTTTTGGTATTTTGAAAATTATTTCCTTTATATCTTTTAAAGCATCACGATTATGTATTATAACAGGCAGTTCTCTTTCTGCGGCAATATTCATAAATCTTTTAAAAACTTTTTTTTGAACATCTCCTGGAGAATAATTCCTATAATAATCGAGCCCTATTTCGCCGACAGCAACAACCTTTTTTAAATCAAGAAATTCTGTTATTTTTTCAAATTCGGTTTCAGTCATTTTTGCACTATCATGGGGATGAACACCGACTGATGTATAAATATTATCATATTTAACAGCAAGTTCAAGAGATTTTAGACTGTCTTCATAATTTGTACCAATATTGATTATATATCCAATCTCATTTTTAAAAGAGCGTTCTATTACCTGCTCAAAGTCTTCAGCAAAATTACTAAATTGTAGATGACTGTGACTGTCTATCAACATATAAATTACATCGATTAAGGTAATTATTTCGTAAATCTTAAATGTTCTAATATATTATTATTTTTATATTAAAGCAAGATAATTCTTTATAGTTTATGATACTTCCATTTCCCGCTTTTAAAACTTAAAAACAAAACAATATCAAAACCCAAAAAATAAACTATCATTGCCCCCCAGACTCCAATAATATCAAACCCTAATCTAATTCCAAGAAGATATGCTAACGGTATAAAAATTAGCCAGACAAACAATGTTTCAGAAATCCCAACAAAAAGGGTCTTACCTGCTCCTTCTAATGAACTTGACAAAATTATACCAAAAGCGTCAAAAAATTGAATCACTCCAAGAATTCTCAAAATAATAATTCCATTCTGAATAACTTCCGGTTCGGAGGTAAAAATCTGAATTATCCATTTCGGAGAAACAATAAAGATAATTCCAATCGTACCCATTATTAGTAAAGATAGTTTAATGGATTCCCATCCATATTTTTCAGCAAGCTGGCTGTTTTTCGAGCCGATTGACTGCCCAATAAGTGTGGCAGTCGCCACTCCTATTCCCACCGCAGGCATCCACGAAATTGAAGTTATTGTCAAGCAGATATTACTTGCTGCAAGCTGTGTTGTTCCTATTATGCCTATGATTTTCAAAAATATCATATAACCTGAAAGTGTAAATATATTTTTCAGAGCATTTGGAGATGATAATTTTATCAATGATGTCAAAATATTCAGATTAATTTTTACATTTTTAAAATATAAAAATCTTTCCCTGTATTTTTCTTTTAAAGAAATGGCAATTATTACTCCAGCACCTAAATAGGTACTGATAGTCGAAGCGAATGCGGCTCCTGTTACTTCAAGCCTTGGAAAACCGAATTTGCCGAATATTAATAGATAATTGAGAACAATATTCATTATATTCACTATTATCATAACATACATATTTATCTTTGTGAGCCCAATTCCATTAAAAAAGCCGGCAAACACAGAAATTAAAGTAAATGAAAAAACCTCAAAGATACGTATTCTAATATATGTAGAGCCGTATTTATATACGAGAGGGTCTTCCGAAACAAAATCAAAAATATTTCTGCTAAAAACGAAAAACAGTGTTCCGATAAATATAGTTGTAAATAAAGAAAAAATAAGAGCATTATTAAGCACGGCACCACAATCTTTTTCATTACCTTCACCGGATTTTCTGGAAGTTATAATCTGAGTTCCGGTTCCAAGCGCGAAAAAATGATAAATAACTACCCATACAGTCACACTGCCAAGTCCCACAGATGCAATCGCAACTGCTCCGAGACGACCGACCATAAGTGTATCCATAAAACTTAATAATGTCCTCGAGACCATCCCTGCCATTATAGGATATGACAATTTTAAAATAATCCCTGCCAAATCTTTTTTTATTCTTAAATCCATATCTTTGCTAACATAAAAACAATTATTTTCAATATTTATAAAGTATTAACTTAAACACCATTGTTGAAAAAATCAATATATTTTTAGCTTCAGCAGAAATCCTTTTCCTTTTCATTTAAGAATAAAGAATACTTTCTGTCCAAAAAGTAAATTTTTCTATGACATGCCGGTTGAATGGTTCGCATCTTTAATAACAGATTTCCTGTTATTAAAATAATATTATTTAAACAATTGAAAATTACTAACTTTATATCAATTAAATGCCGATATTTTTTATAGTTGATATGTTTTTAAAGGATATTTTGAAACTTACAATAAATCTAAAAGTATAAAATATATAATGACAGCAAAATGTAAAATATTTATATTTTTACTAATAGCAAATTTCACATATTTTCACAGCATATCCCATTCCCAGCCTGCATATAAAAAAATTGATAATGCATATTGGGAATTTATCCAGGGAAACGACAAAAGATATGACGAAATTCTTGAAGCTTTTAAGAGAGGAGATAAATATTCCGGTCGCGCAGCGATAATGCTTGGTAAATTAAGAGACAAGCGGGCAACACAAGCCCTCTCAAATGAATTATTAAGAGATGGTCCTTATGCAAAAGAATCCTTAATGGCTCTGGATATGATACTTGATTCAAGGTCGGTACCTGTTTTAATAAGAGTTATTAAAGAGGATCGTCCGTATGCCAGAGAAGCAGTTGAAATACTTGGTAAATTAAAAGACAAACGAGCTGTTCCGGCACTAATTCAAGTAATTAAAGACAGAAAACCTTATTATCTGTTGACATTCGATGTCCTGGGAGAAATTGGTGATGAAAGGGTATTAACTTATCTCCTTGAATTCCTTGAAAAACCTACACCGGATGAACCGCAGGACCTGAGGGTTAGAGTTATTCATAAAGGAAAAGAAGATTCATCATGGGAACACACAAGAACCTTTCAATATACAGGAAGCAATATCCCGCCAAGAACAGAAATTATTGATTATAGGACAGATCCGATAGGTATAGTTTGGATTCATTATCAACTTTTTGATAACGAACTCGATACCCTTAATATTTTACCCGAATTTTCACTTGACAACGGCAGTTCATGGAATAAAGCTAATGTTGAAGGAAGAACCGAAAATATCACTTCAGAACTTTACGATAACGAGTTATACTGGAGAGCAGATAAAGAAAATATTAATTATTCACCTCAACTTGACAAGATTACATTCAAATTAACACCGATAGAAAAAAATGCTGTTGTACCAAATGGTATCCATGATTTAGTTATCATCCCTGTGAAATATAATGAACTTGATATTAATGATATTTTTGTTGAAAGTAGTGGTAATATAAACTTTTCTGTATATTATCCCGGAGTATTGTTAGAATCAGAAAAAGTATTTAGTTATTTGTACTCTCTAAATGAGGGTAAAAATTGGATTCCAGCCGATGCTGAGAGGTTGATACAAACCGCGACGGTGGCTCCTGATACCGAAAAGATTGTATGGAGGTCAGAAGAAGACCTGCCGGGTTTCGATCAAGATAATGTTTCCTTTTTAGTATCATTAGGGGGAGGTAAATCTTTTGGAAATATGGATATTACTGCTCCATTTCATCTCGATAATAATAAAATACCGTCGGTTAAAATACTCCGTGTTAATGATGCGGATTTGCTTGAAATCGAATATCAAATAGAAGACGCAGAAGGAGATACAATTGAATTAGTTCCGGAATTTTCACGTAACAGAGGAATCTCATGGGAAAAAGCTACAATATCTGCTGAAATTACTAAATTGACTCCCTCAAATTATAAGGGAGTTTTAAAATGGTATTCTAATTTTGATATAGCACAAATTGAAGGTACTCCGGTAAGAATAAGACTGACTCCATTTGATAATGACCAGGGGACCTCATATGAAACTAAAGACTTTTTTCTTAAACCAAGCTATTATGCCAAACCACTCCCCGGTCTTGGTAGAAATGATATATCATTGAAATATTATAATACAAAATTAGATTCAACCGTTCCTGTTGTTCAATTTTCAACCGATGGAGGGCAGGAGTGGAGAAATGCTACTGCAAAAAGTTATTCCGGTGCTTCCGATGAAGAAAAATATACAAGTATTATAAACTGGGAAGCTGACGAAGATATAATATTATCAAGAAGGAGGATGAAGGTATTTTCAAAAGTACTAAATCAATTAGAAAATCCATCAATAGTTCCGGAACTTCTGCTTATATCGAGACAAAAAAACAGCCCTTCTTATTTAGAAAGAAGGAATGCGATTCAGGCGATAGAAACTCTCAATCAAAAACGTAAATGGGTGATTGACGGTATGATAAATTCGCTTCTGGATGAAAGTACTGTTGTAAGGGGTATGGCACAGGAATTTCTGAGATCTCTTGTTGAAAAGAGAGTAAAAGATGCTCTTATTGCTTATGATAATTACTGGAATGAAAGAAACAGAACCGAGGCGGAATTAGCCGCATCTGAAAAAGAATCAATCTATTATGCACAGGAAATAGAAATACTGAAAAAATATAAACCGTCAGATACTGAATTAACCGATTTCTTAACAGAACAATTTGTAAAACAAGATATTCCGGAATATCGAGCAGAAAGATTTGCAACCGAACTTAAACTTTTTAGAATTGAAAAACAATTGAAAGCACAATTAAATAACGGCGTTATTACAGAAGAAGTATATAACACGAAACTGAAGGAAGAGATTCGCAAATATGAATTAGAAAAACTCAAAAAAAGATAAATAAATACGAAGTACTTTCTTTGTTTATTTTCTACTGATGACTACTACTAAATCATCGAGAATAATTCCATCTTCCCAAAAACTTAAATTTACTCTTCTGATTGTTCCGTCATCCGATTCTAACCACAGCATTGTGGATCTGCCAACACTTTCAACACCTTTTAATTTACCGTAATTTTCAGGAATCACAGCTTTAACATTATCCAGCGTATTGGATTTTATCTTGATTTCTGACATTTTCTGGTAATTCTGCTGCGCATTTAACTGAGGATTATGTGAAAAATTTGTATAAAGATTAACTATTAATAAAATAAAGATTAAAATAATTAATATCTTAATTAATTTTTCGAATTTCATATAACCTCCCATATATTGCAAGGCAATGATAAAAATATTAATCGATTGTTTTATTTAAATTTTTCACCGCAAAATAGAGAAAAATACGGCAAGGCGTATAGCAGTTGTTTAAGAGCATTTTCCCTTGTTCCTGAAATATTTTCTCATTTTTGATGAAAATACCATCTTTGAACAATAAAGAGCACTTGAACAAGGGAGCTTGCTCCCTTGTTCAAGGCAGTATTACAAAGATTTCAAAATATGTCGATTTATATAAACAAAATTTCAAAAAGACATAGATTCTTCAAGTCTTCTGAATTTTTCATATATTCTGCCGTCTGTATCTCTTCCTCTATAAGCACGTTTTCTAATTCTCTCCAGGGATTCCTCATCCATTTCCGGACCTATATATTTAAAATTACCACTTCCGAATTGACTTGTATGTTTGGAAAGAGCTTCAATCTTTAGGTCGATAACATCGGTAACATCGACTTTATAATTAGGTTCACGAGAACCGTAAAAAAAATAGTCTACTACAGTAAAAGGCTGTAATCCTTCATAGATTCTATGGTATGGAAAATATAAATGATAAGCGGCGGCACGCGCTCCATCGAGAGATATAAAAGCTGCCATACGATGATCAGTTTTATGCCACTGTTCCCACTGTGAACCGGGGTCGTAGCTGAACACAGCATCCGGTCGGTATTTCCTAATCAGCTTGCAAACTTTTTCACAGAGTTCCTTTTCCGGAACATACTCGAGCATTCCGTCATCATATCCGAGCCAAATCAGGTTTTCCGGCGGCACACCTATTGCTTTCAAAGATTCTTCATCCTCTTTTTTTCTAATCTGAGCAAGTCTCTCGCTGGTCATGTTCAGGTCTCTCGAACCTTTATTTCCGGTTGTGTATAAGACAACATAAATTTTGTTACCATTTGCAGCAAGTACTGCCAACGTCCCTATCGATGTGGTTTCATCATCAGGATGCGGGGAAAAAAACATTATTGTCTTTCCCCTCCAGTCTTCAATTTTTTCCGGATTCTTTGTTTGGCTTGAAAGACTCAACGGCAGTAAAATTATCAGCAAACCTGCAATAATAAGATTTCTAATCTTCATAGGTAATTCCTCCTTATTAATAGGTTAAAAATATTAGAAATGTAATTTAACTAATGCTAACTTAAAAAAGCATATATATTATGATTAAAATATGTAAAAAGAGATTGATGCATAATTATAAGAACACTTAAATTTTTCAACTTAACATTCATGCTCTTTCAGAGCGCCGCGAAGTATGAACCACTCTTAAAAATTTATTAAAATTTGAATGATTTGTCAAGGGATTTTTTATTTAAAAATGGTTATCTTATATTTTACTTATCCTGAAATATTTATTTTAAAAATTATTTGAAACTTTTCAATTGATAATTCAATCAATCATTCGGGCCAATCATTGGGTAAATCAATGACGTATTCAGGAAAAATAACATTTTGCACATCTCCAACAATGGTAAATATAAATTCCTATTTCCCCAGCTTCACCCATTTTCTTTCATTCATCGATTTATATCCTGCATCGATGATTTTTGCAACTTCAAGTCCGTCATAATAATTTTCCCGAGGAGGTTTTCCCTCTCTTACACATTCGACAAAGTGCCTGCATTCTGCCTGATAGCCATATACAAATGCCTCTTCAGGAAGCGGAAACACCCATCCACGGTCAGTATCTGCTTTTTCTATCACATATCCAGTTCCTTTTGTTGTAAATGTGGTAATTGGTGTTGACCTTGTAACATCGGTAAAAATTGAGCCTTCCGTACCATGGATTTCGTTTCTCAAATCAAGCCCACCTCTTGTACACCATGTGAGTTCTATGTGTGCTACCCCTCCTGATTTAAATCGCATTATCATAATAGCATTATCTTCTGCTTCTGTTTTTTCCTTATGCTCGATGAGGTCTCCCCATGCAAAGACTTCAGTAACGGGGTCATCCTTTCCGAAAAAGTATCTTGCAGCTTCAACGCAGTGTCCGCCGAGGTCCATAAGGGCACCACCACCGGTAAGTTCTTTATTCCAGAAATGCGGAGCGTGCGGTCCGCCGTGCCCTTCTCTGCTCCTCACCCATATAACTCTTCCTAAACCCCCATTATCTATTATATCTTTCGCTTTAACTACTGCCGGAGCAAATACCTCAGTTTCTGCATAACCATGAAATACGCCCGATTTCTCCACTGCATCAACCATCGCCTTTGCTTCCTCTTCATTCCTACCAAGCGGTTTTGTACATACTTGATTTTTCTTGTGTTCGGCAAGTTTTACAGCCACTTCTTTATGAACTTCATTCGGCAAGGCTATAAAATATAAATCAATATCATCTCTATCGATTGCTTCTGAAAGATTATTAGTATATTCCGGAATATTCCATTTTTTTGCAAAGTTTTCGGCATTATTTACTTTGTCATCAGCAAGTGAAAAGTTTACAATAACCTCCTGACCATTGACATTCTTTAAACCTTCCATATAAAAATTCGCAACAAAACCGCTGCCGAGCATTGCTATTCTTATTATTTTCATTGTTACACCTCACTTTATGTTTAACAAAAATATGTAATCAAATTGTGATTTAAATGAGCCAAATAAGAATTTTCGATTTTACAATTCGTTATTGGTACTTAGTATTTTTAATTTAATACATTTAATCAGCTAATTCAATATCTTTCTAAAGTATTTATTTTTTTATCTTGATTATATAAAAAACGGATTTTATATTGTTACAGAAAGAGACAAAGAAACAGAAGGAACAGAGGCACAAAGTTACATCAAATTTGAGCAAAAGAGTATGCTCATTTACTCAAGTATAACCATTTTTCTCACTGCTTATCTGAAAATCTGCGCTTCTGTACCTTTCTTTAATCATATAACAAATAATAAAAAAATTAAGGAGCATATTATGAAAGACAGATTAGGAGTGGGATTCGTTGGAGCGGGATTTATGAGTAGTTTTCATGCGGTATCATGGCAGAATGTACGATATGCCGACATAAATGGTATCGTGGACAAAAGGAAAAGTAGAGCCCGCGAGTATGCTAAACTTTGTAAAAAACTTAATGTCGGTAATCCGAAAATCTTTAATAATGTTACTGATATGGCAAAAGACCCGAACATCGATGCAATCTGGATAGTTTCTCCGAACTATACGAGAATATCGATAATGGAAGAAATAGTAAGAGCAGTTACCAAGGGAAAGGCAAGGCTACTTGGTGTTGCCTGTGAAAAACCGCTGGCAAGAAATGTTAAAGAAGCTAAAAGAATGGTTGAACTTATTAAAGAAACCGGTCTGCTGCATGGATACCTTGAAAATCAGTGTTTTGCTCCATCTATAACCAGAGGCAGAGAAATTATCTGGAAACGTGGAGCATCTATTGCCGGAAGACCTTATCTGGCAAGGTGCGCAGAAGAACACAGCGGTCCGCACGAACCCTGGTTCTGGCAAGGGAAAGAACAGGGAGGAGGCGTACTAAGTGATATGATGTGTCACAGTATGGAAGCAGCAAGAGAATTATTAACCGAACCCGGAAAAAAGAAATCATCCATCAAACCAGTAACCGTAAACTGCGATATCGCTTCGCTGAAATGGTCCAGAAATGAATATATAGATAAATTAAAAGAAAGATTCAATGGAAAAGTTGATTATGCGAAATCACCCGCCGAAGATTTTGCGCGGGCAACGGTAGTATTTGAATCTCCCGAAAAGTTTCCTTTGATTGCCGAAGTCACAACATCATGGAGCTTCAATGGTCCGGGCTTAAGACTTTCTTTTGAACTAATAGGTCCTGAATACTATATGCAAATAAACACATTAAACCCCATTCTTAACGTATTTTTCAGCCGTAATATTAAAGGAAAAGCCGACGAAGATTTCGTTGAAAAGCAGGAATCAGAGCAGGGTTTAATGCCGGTGCTAACAAATGAAGACCTTGCGTATGGTTATGTTGATGAAGACAAATATATGACAGAATGTTTCCTTAATGGAAAACAGCCTAGAGAGAGTTTTCAGGACGGTCTTTTTATCCAAAGAATCCTTGCTGCCTGTTATATGTCGGCAGAAAAAGGGAAAAAATTAAAATTCCCTCCGGAAGGACTTGATGAATTTATTCCGCAGGTAGCAAAAGGAACCTGGGTGGCATCAAGTATATTGAAAAATGGGCATTAGGTTATTATAGAATTTTAAAAAACTGCACAAAATCATAATTTCAACGATTTTGCAGCGGTAATTATTACTACTATTTTGGATTTCACTTAAACTCGAATTTTAAAACATGATTATTGAGCCATGGGACCTTAATATTGAGCCGGACTGCTTCAGTATAATTGCGAATCATGATTTTAATAGATGTATTTAAGTATTAATTAAGCATATCTAAATACAAACATCTAATTATAAGCAGTTTTGTGTTAATTATTAGTGCCATATATTATACCATTATTAATTTCTCTATTTAAGTGTTTAGTACCTGATTATTAACGAATTAATGACTTTCTGCAATTGTATTATCATTGGAATATTCACTATTTCAAAATCACTGATAATAAAACATTGTAAAGAAGTAGGTTATAATTGTTTGTCTAAACTTGGCAAAGGCAGATTAAATGCGATTTTATCAAAAAGCGCAATAAAACCACACAAAATCAGTTACTATATTGAGCGTCGTGATCCTGAATTTGAGGAGAAGATGGCAAATTTACTTTGCTTATATAAAGTCAAGTTAAAAAACTATTATTTAACCAAGAACAAATTAGAAAAAGGTTATTTTAGATAAATTCGAGAAAATTTTTAGATTTTCTTTACTTTGAACAAAAAAATAATTAATTTTGCTTTTTTTCTTAATGTTTTCTGAATTTCTGCCGATAAAATACTGATAAGGAATATTATATGCTGAAGACTTGATTTTCCTTTTAAATATTGCTATCTTCTTATGAATGAATATTCTCTATTAAAAAATTCAACTTACATTCAAAAAAGAAATAAGCTCCCTCGAATGGACGAGGGTTTCTATCTTCAAAGAAAAACTTTTTTATTTATTTAAAAAAATCATTTTTAATATAGTTCTAAAGTCTAAGGAGTTTAAAATGCCATCAATGTTTAATATATGGTTCTTCCCCATATCTATTTTCTGAAAGAGATTAATATGGATTTTTTTGAATTATGATATCAATTTATTATATGATTCTGAAAATTACAAATGAATCCTGGTTTATTGGGAATCAACATATCGTCATTTTGTCTCAATAATTACATTTTCTATTCAAAACCGTGCAATTCAGAGACACCTCTCCTTTTGTTTTTTTCTAATAATATTGACTGATCAAACAATGCGATATCGTAATTGATCGATTCGGTACAGTATCTCTGTAAGTAATTTCTTATTTACCGGCACCTCCGCCATTTGAAAGGTAACATACCTGCTATGCCTGACTACTTTGGCGCCGATCTTGATAAATCTCGTCACTAACCTACCGCGCGCATACAGTTAATCAATTCTCTGACTTCAACAGTTGCTATGCCGGAATTGATATCAGACATAGCGTAGGGGATGATCAACTTGTTATTATGAATTATCGCACCGCAGGAATAAACAACATTTGGAACATATCCCTCACGCTCTTTCTCATGAGGGACAAGCAATGGCTCATCCAGGCGGGCGATGATTTTTGAAGGCTTTTCAAGATCAAGCAGCATGGCGCCGATGCAATATTGACGCATGGGCCCGACACCGTGGGTGAGCACGATCCAGCCTTTATCGGTCTCCAGGGGGGAA
>SDBU01001524.1_pt1 | contig 32758 bp, 34 predicted proteins | sample 2277071 | NCBI WGS metagenome assembly SDBU01 (sample SAMN10397929, study PRJNA504765) | marine sediment metagenome | isolation source: marine sediment core GS08_GC12, 126 cmbsf | place: Arctic Ocean: Gakkel Ridge, Loki's castle | collected 2008 | reverse complement strand
GGAGAATATTCAATATTGGCTCGAAAAGAAGCCGGAATGCCGGGATCTTTTTTATCAAATAATTTAATTTTCATTCCATTTTTACCTTTCATTAGGACTTTTTTAATTTTAAAACATACCATATTATTAGATGTTAGATTAATAAAAGACTTGCTTCTGAGCTTTCCGGTATTTTTAATTGGAACCTTGGCCTGGTCATTTGGATGTGCAAAAAGTATAGTAAAATAAAAAATATGCTCAAGGAATAATTCAAATGAATAATTTTAAATCAAAGCAGGCCACAAGTATTCATTTTGAACTTCAAGATAAGCACAAGTCTTCATTTGGAAAGTATAAGAATTTAACCATAGGAGAAAAGGGCCTTTTTTCTCTGTTAAAATATGAGCTTATTATTTCATTATTTGGGAACTTTCCTGGAGCTGCCGGATATTTTTTAAGAAGCAGATTTTATAAATCATTGTTAAAAAAGGTGGGAAAAGGAGTTATCTGGGGCAGGAATGTGACATTAAGACATCCTCATAAAATTGACATAGGAAGTGGTGTGGCTATTAATGATCTTGCTGTCCTTGATGCTTATGGAGGGAAAGAAAGCGGGATTAAGGTGGGAGAGGAAACACTTATCAGCAGAAATGCCGTATTGAACTGCAAGGGGGGGACTATCGAAATAGGAAAAAGGACAAATTTGGGGATGATGAGCACTATATTTTCAAGAGATTGTAAGGTCACGGTTGGAAATGATGTTCTTATCTCCGCTTACTGTTACCTCATGGGAGGGGGCAATCATTCAATTGAACGGACAGACATCCCCATTTCCGAGCAGGGGGCTGAATGCAAGGGAATAGATATCGGTGATAATGTATGGCTGGGAGCGGGAGTGAGGATCATGGACGGTTGTTCGATCGGAAGGGATAGTGTCATCGGAACAAATTCCTTTGTTAATCACAGCATCCCGGAATTTGCTATTGCAGCCGGCTCTCCTGCCAGGCTTATTAAAATGAGAAAATAAGAACTCCAATGATAAGCAGATTAAAAGAGATCTATCGTTATAAATACCTGCTTTATAATCTTGTTTCAAGAGATTTAAAGGTAAAATATAAAGGTTCAATTTTAGGTTTTTTCTGGTCTTTGTTAAATCCGTTAGTGATGTTATTTGTTTATACTCTGGCCTTTAAATATATAATAAAAGTAAGAGTCGAAAATTTCCCTCTTTTTTTCTTGTGTGCTTTTTTGCCCTGGAGTTTCCACAATATCTCGCTTTCCATGTCAGTATCTTCGATCAAAGATAATGCGAGTTTAGTAAAAAAAGTCTATTTCCCAAGAGAAATTCTTCCCCTTTCCATAGTATTTTCGAATTTAATTCAATTCTTATTAACTTTTATCATCCTTATCCCCGCCCTCTTATTTTTTAGCATAAAGATGGGTTTCCCGCTTGTTGCAGTACCGTTTATTATCCTTTTTCAAACGATGTTTTTAATAGGATTAGCCTATATTGTTGCAGCCCTGAATGTCTTTTTTAGCGATGTTAAACACTTGCTTGAAATTTTTTTACAGGTTTGGTTTTGGTTAACACCTATAATTTATCCGGCCAGCTATGTTCCGGAAAAATATCAATTTTTATATAGATTAAACCCAGTCGTTCGATTTGTTGAAGGTTACCGAGATGTTCTCTTGTATAATAAAATGCCTTCAATATCTTCACTGCTCATACTTTTTATTACCGGAGCGGCTGTGTTCATAATCGGACAGCTTGTATTTAATTTTTACAATAAGAGATTTGCGGAAGAAATCTGATGGATATTATCTCAATAAGAAACGTTTCCAAAAAATTCAAAATATATCATGAGAAAAACTTAAATATTAAATATGCGGCTTTGAACTTTTTAACAAGAAAAAAATCATCAAAATATATTGAATTCTGGGCTTTAAAAGATATTAACCTGGATATAAAAAAAGGTGAAACAATTGGGATCATCGGAGAAAACGGCTCGGGAAAAAGCACTTTACTAAAACTCATTACCGGAATCTTGTATCCGGACAAGGGTGATATATCAAAAAAGGGAAAAATTGCAGCTCTTATAGAAATCGGAGCCGGCTTTCATTCTGAATTATCGGGAAGAGAAAATATAAGTATAAATGCCTCAATTTTAGGTTTTTCAAAAAAAGAGGTCGCCGCCAACTTAGAAAAGATCATAGAATTTTCAGGATTGGAAAAATTTATAGATAATCCCATAAAGACATATTCATCAGGAATGTATGTCAGATTAGGGTTTTCTATAGCCATCCATGTTAATCCTGACATCCTGATCATAGATGAGGTGCTGGCTGTAGGGGATGAAAATTTTCAAAAAAAATGTTTGCGGAAAATTGACAAGTTTCGCAGACAGGGAAAAACAATTATCATAGTTTCCCATGATCTTTCAACTATAGAAAGAATTTGTAGCCGCGTTATCCTTATCGATAAAGGTAACCTGATTTCGCAAGGAAATCCCCTTGATGTCATATCCAAGTATCATAAACTCCTCTATGAAAAGGAAAAAAAGAGTTCTGTCCCGGAACAAGAAGAGCCTTCTGAAGAAGAGATTCCTCAAGAAAATGAAACAAGAAGATGGGGAAGCAAAGAAGTCGAAATAAAAAGAATTGAATTTTTAAATAAAGAAGACACTCCCGAAGAAACATTTAAAATCGGAGATTATCTAAAAATAAGAATTCATTATGATGCCAAGAAAAAAATTAAAAAACCTGTCTTCGGAATAGCTCTGTACAGAGAAGATGGGCTTCATATAAACGGACCGAATACAAAAACAAGCGATTATTATATTGATTCTGTCGAGGGAACGGGATTTATTGATTATGTGATAGAATCAATTCCTCTCCAGCCGGGTGTTTATTTTTTAACAGCAGCCATTTTAGACTATTCATGCCTACATGACTATGACCACTGGCATAGATGTTTATCTTTAAATATTATTGAAAATGAGCAGATCAAGGACAAAAATGGCATTATTCACATCTCTGCAGAATGGAGGCTGTCCCCGGGAGCAGGAGGTGAGGAATGAGCATTGATTTTCTTCATATTGAAATTGAAGCTACAAATATTTGTAATACACGCTGCCTGCATTGTCCCCATGAAGCCATCAGCCGTCCAATTGGAAAAATGGATTGGAAAACTTTTCAGACCGTTTTCAACAAGATAAAGGATACCGCCGCTGAATTTTCTATTGAGTTTTCTGGTATGGGTGAGCCTCTGCTCAACCCGTTGATTTATGATTTCATCAAAGCTGTCTCTAAAAAAGGACCGGCTTCTCTTACAACGAATGCCGCAACACTAACCCCTAAAAATACACAACGCCTCATTGATGCCGGTTTAAAGCAATTGACGGTCAGTTTTAATGGAGCCGATAAAGCCGTATATGAGTTGATGATGGGAGGGCTCAACTTTGAGCAAGCTCAAAAAAACCTTAAAAGTGCGGTTGAGATGAGCAAGGATTCCGGAACAGAAGTTGGAGCCAACGTAATTGTGACTAAGCAAACGCAGAAGCATCTGGAAAAGATAATTGACTATCTAAAGAAAACAGGCATAAACACGATTTATCTTGCTAAGTGTCATAATCGAGGTGGGTATCTCAAGGGAGATCTTGTCTGTTCGACGCCTTCGCCGCTATTTGATGTTCATCGCTGTGATATTTTAACGAGCACGATGTTCGTCTCCTGGACAGGCGATGTCTTGTCATGCTGCCATGACCTCGCCGGAGCCAATATCATGGGAAACCTGAAGAGTGAAGAGATCGAAACAATTCAGCTGAGAAAAACGACTATTGCAGAGGAAGGGGTTAAATTCGACATCTGCAGGGAGTGTAATGATCTGCAGCGTTTCATGAAGGATAAAACTCCCGACGGCAGCCCTCTCTACGATTGGATCTATAATTTGTATGCCGATAAGGGCACACTCGATCTTCCGGAGGTTTCCTCGCTTTCTGAGTGGATATATAATCTTTATTTTCAAGAAGGGCAAGTTGGGAAATATTCTAAAATTCTTGTCGCACAAATTTCAAGACTTGAAGCGTTAAATTTGCAATTTGAGGCATTGAAAATAGAATTTGAGGTGCTGAAAAGAAATTTTGATGATCAAAATATTCATCTCAAGAATTATAAAAAAGAAGTGCTTGAAAAAGCGGCGCTGATCAAAGATTTAAAAGATGAGATCGAGAACAAGGACACCGACATCAGAAATAAGGAAGTCCACATCAGAAATATTGAAACAAAAATGAAGTTGATATTAGCGTCCAAAGTCTGGAGGGCTGCCGAATTCTTTAGAAAATTGTTTTATATGAAAACATTAAAACACTTTCCTGCGCTGCAACGGTCAATATTGACGATAACAAGAGAAGGCTTTCGCTCTTTCTGGCATAAGGTCATAAAGAAAGAAGGGATGAAGCCCGGAGACCGTTATGATATATGGCTTAAAAATAATTCTTTAAGCGAAGCAAAAAAGAATGCCATCCGGGAAGAGATAGATCAATTCTCCTACCGGCCGAAAATCAGCATAATAATGCCTGTGTACAATGTGGCCGAAATATGGTTGGAGAAAGCCATTGATTCTGTCTTTGCTCAGCTGTATGAAAACTGGGAACTTTGCATCGTTGATGATGCCTCAACAAAAAAACATATAAATAAAGTTCTTTTAAAATATAAGAGCCATAAAAAAATTAAACTGAAGTTTTTAGAAGAAAACAGAGGAATTTCTCAGGCATCAAATGAAGCCTTGTCTTTGGCGACCGGAGAGTTTGTTGGTTTGCTAGATCATGATGATGAACTATCCCCAGACGCCCTCTATGAAAATGTCAAAATTCTGAATCAATACCCGGAAGCGGATCTTATCTATAGTGACGAGGATAAACTCAATCCGGAAGGAAAAAGAATAGAGCCCTATTTTAAACCTTCCTGGTCTCCGGATTTGCTGTTATCCTACAACTATATATGTCATTTTTCAGTCTACAGAAAAACAATGCTGGATAAAATTAATGGTTTCCGGAGCGGATATGAAGGAAGCCAGGATTATGATTTACTCCTGAGACTGACAGAAAAAACAGATAAGATTTATCATATCCCAAAAATCCTATACCACTGGAGACAGATAAAGGGATCCACATCAACGGTACATAAAGAAAAAATTTCTCATATAAATAATTCAATAAAAGCATTACAAGAAACTTTACATAGACGAAAAATTGAAGGAACGGTGGAAAAAGGGATCAACTTTGACCAGTTTGAAAGTTACAGGGTAAAAAGAAAACTGGAACAAAAACCATTGATCTCGATCATTATGCCCATGAAAGATAAGGTTTCCTATCTCAAGAAGAACCTTGAAAGCATCGAAGAAAAAACTGAGTATGAAAATTATGAGATAGTTATTGTGGATAATAACAGCAAAGAGAGAGAAACATTTGACTATTTAAAGAGCATAGAGAAGAAAAAGTTTATCAGAATATTACAGTATAAGAGTGAGTTTAATTTTTCAAAAATCAACAATTATGCCGTAAGTAAAGTCAAAGGTGAACACATCCTATTTCTAAATAATGATATAGAAGTGATTTCCCATGGGTGGCTCACAGCAATGCTCGAACACTCCCTGCGAAAAGAAGTCGGCGCTGTCGGGGCAAAACTGATCTTTCCAAACAATACGATCCAGCATGCAGGAACAATTGTGGGATTGGGAGGTACGGCAGGGCACTCTCACAAACATTTCCCTGCAGATAGCAATGGATATTTCGGAGCTCTCAATACAATCCGCAATTATAGTGCCATTACCGCGGCATGTATGATGATACGTAAAGAAGTATTTGAAGAAGTGGGCAGATTTGATGAAAAGAAATTAGCGGTAGCCTTCAATGATGTGGATCTATGCTTAAAGATCAGAAAAAAGGGATATTTGATCGTCTATACACCTTTTACGGCCCTCTACCATCATGAATCTATAAGCCGGGGGTATGATTTAAATCCTGATGAAATTTCAGCCATGAATAACAGATGGAGAGCTATCCTTTTATCAGACCCCTATTATAATCCAAATCTGAGCTTAGACAGCGAAGACTTCAAAATAAAAATCAATTAAGATGGCATGCGATCTATCGATTATTATAGTCAGCTGGAATACAAAAGATTTTTTAACCACTTGTCTAAGATCCATAAAAGACAACACCAAAAAAATTATCTATGAGATCATCGTCATTGACAATTTTTCCTCCGATGGAAGCCCTCGGGTCGTGGAAGCTGACTTTCCAGATGTAACTCTCATTAAAAACCAGGAAAATTTTGGTTTCGGACGTGCCAATAACCAGGGTTATGCCTTGGCAAAGGGAAAATATATTTTGTTCTTAAACAGCGATATGGTTGTCCAAAAAAATTGTTTAAAAAAGATGTTTAATTTTATGGAAAAAAACCCCGCTATTGGAGCCTCTTCCTGTAAACTCATTCATCCAGACGGGAGTCTTCAGCATTCCTGCCGGGAATTTCCAAGATTTAAAACCATTTTTCTAATGTTGATCGGAGTGAGATTTCTCTTCCCAAAAATGAAAATATTTCGGGACTATTTAATGCTGGATTGGGACCACTCGGATATAAGGGAAATTGACCAGATAATGGGAAGTTTTATGTTTATAAGAAGTAAGGTGATAGGAGAAGTTGGGGGATTTGATGAAAGGTTTTGGATGTATTTTGAAGAGGTGGATTTATGTTTAAGGATCAAAGCCGCAGGCTGGAAAATATTCCATTATCCACATGTCTCGTCCATTCATTTCTTATCAAAAAGCTCAGACCAATGGGGCAAAATTAAAAAAATACATGAATTCCAAAAAAGTTCATTAAAATACTTTAAAAAGAACGGGACATTTTATGAATATTTTATTTTGCTGACTGTAAACAAAATAAAATATTTGTTTTTCACACCCATTTTAAAGCTTATAAAAAAAGGCAAAAGAAAATAATGAATAGAAAGACAAGAATGAATCTAAGTAAAAAAAGAATTACAGTCACCGGAGGGAAAGGTTTTTTAGGTGCTCACCTCATAAAAAACCTTAAAGAGAGAAGGCTGTGCAAAAATGTCTTTATTGCAGATTTACCCGAGTACGATTTAACCAAATTAGAAAACATCAAACAGATGTTTAAAGAACAAAAGCCGGATGCGGTTATCCATCTTGCCGGGGTTGTGGGAGGCATAGGTGCGAATAGAGAGAATCCCGGCAAATTTTTTTATGACAATGCCATAATGGGAATCCAGCTAATCCACGAAGCTTATCTTCACAAAATTGAAAAGTTTGTCATCCTGGGGACAATCTGCTGTTACCCAAAGTTCACCCCTGTTCCATTTAAAGAAGAGGATCTATGGAACGGCTACCCCGAAGAAACCAATGCGCCCTACGGATTAGCAAAAAAGATGCTCCTGGTCCAGTCACAAGCTTACCGCCGGCAGTACGGACTCAATTCAATATTTTTAATGCCGGTCAATCTCTACGGCCCGGGAGACAACTTCAATCCACAATCATCCCATGTTATTCCTGCATTGATAAAAAAGTGCGTCGAAGCCAAGAAAGCCGGCACCGATCATATTGTCGTCTGGGGCGACGGGACACCGACCCGGGAGTTCATCTATGTAGAAGATGCAGCAGAGGGAATAATCCTCGCCACAGAAAAATACGATAAGAGCCAACCAGTCAACCTGGGAAGCTCCTGGGAAATCAGCATTAAAGACTTGGCTGAGACTATTGCAAGATTAACTGGATTTACAGGGAAAGTAGTGTTCGATCCCACCAAGCCCAATGGACAACCGCGACGCAAGTTAAATACAAGTCTTGCATGGGAAAGATTTGGGTTTAAAGCACAAACAACATTTGAAGACGGATTAAAGAAAACGATTGAGTGGTACATTAGAAAGAAATAAGGAAAAAACTCTATGCAATTTAAAACAAAATCAATATTTGTACTTTCCTTTTTATTGATAGCCATTTTGTCTCTGGCCGGGAACGGCTTTGCAGAAGATCTTAAGGTGGAAGTTACCGTTCTTGAAGGGAACGTTAGGAAAGAACCAACCTCAGAAAGTGAAATCATGGCTATCGTTCAAAAAGGAGATGTCCTCACAGCGGAGGTCAAACTAGGAGAGTGGGTCAAGGTCGTGCTTTCACCGGATGAAGAAGGAAGCCTTTTCTCCGGTTATTTACTTGACTCCGAGATCAAGCTTGTAGAAGGAGAATGGCTTGAAGAACGACCCTTAGAATTGCCGCAAGATCAGGAAAAGGTTCAAACTCCCCGCACTTCTCGGATGGAATTTGGAGTTCGAATCATAGGCGGAGCAAATTATTTCTATGGGCGGAATGACATCAATGATCATATCTCAGGGACATACGCTTATTGGTCTGATTATCTACAAGAGAATGTTTGCGGCAAATTGAAACTCCTTCAATTTGGGATTGAAACCCAGGCCGAATTTTATTTAAAGATTAGTCCAAATATCGGCTTTGGGCTAGGTATTGGATATATCCAGGCAAATAAAAACAGCAGCGTAAAACGACCTCAATATACAGAAAAAACTAGTCCTAAAATCACTGCCGTTCCGCTAACATTGAGTCTTCACCTGGAAATCCCTGCAAGCCGTTCTCTCAAAATTGTCGCCAGTGTTGGAGTTGGATACTATTATGGATCAGTATCATGGAAAAGCAGTCAATCAGATTATTATGATGATAATAGACAGATAATGTATAATTGGAAAGCTAAATCAGAAACGAATGGTTATCACGGGAATTTGGGATTTGAGTGGAATCTTACCAAAAAAGTTGCTCTTGTTTTTTTAATAAGTGGAAGATTGGCAGAATTTAAAAATCTACAGGGCGATCTGATAGTCGAAGATGAAGTTCCTCAAGGGACATCGGAAGAAATATACGAAGATATGTTTCTCTGGATTTACGACATGGAGTACAATGACAAAATTTACGCCTCCATGGGATTCTGGAAAGAAGATCCGACCTCACTCAAAAACTATCGAAGAGCAGAGATCAGCTTAAACAGGATCTCATTTCAAATGGGGATTAATATCCGTTTAGATAATAAACGCAAATAATATCCTTTAAACATAGAGCACCAAATCCCTCTATCCCATTTTCCCCTTTTCTATGATAAAATAGGGCCTCCAGATGCTTAAAAAGAGGACGTCGCGAATCAATTTCAGTAAGGTTGCTGCCGCTAGTTCACTCGCGCTTATGCTGCCCTCATCCATCGTCGTGGGGCTCTTTTTCGGGTATATGCTGGACAAATGGCTGAACACAAGTCCTTGGATGACGCTGCTCTTTTTTTTTCTGGGCACGGCCTCGGGATTTATCAGCCTATTGAGAGGGTTGAACAAATATAAAGACGGCTAGATTGCCGCGATGCTCTGAAGATAGCAATCTTAGAGGATGGATTAAATGACTAAAGATGAACCTTTATTCGAACTTGCTGACAACACCGAGGAAAAAATCCTCCACAGGGTACCTCTTGAAACCCTCATCTGCGCCATCATCGCTGCCGCAGCCGGATTTATTCTTTTCGACTATCTCATCGCCATTCTTGTTCTCACAGGCGGGCTTTTTTCCATGCTTAACTTCTACTGGCTCAAGCAGACCATTTCCAAAGCCATCACTCCAGATAAAAAGAAATCCCTCCGCTCGGCCATCCCCCTGTATATTGTCCGGATTCTATTGATTCTTGCCATCTTTTTTATTATAATCATCTTTTTTTCAATCAAGATTTTAGCGTTTGTCGTTGGCTTTTCGATGATAATACCTGTATTTTTGATTGAAGCTTTTAGAGAGTTGGCCAAACTAAAACAATGGAAGAATTAGAACACAGTCTGGGCCTTGTCGAGTTTATCAATAGATTAATCGGCAAACCTCTCGCTTCGCTTCTCGGCATTTTCGGGATCGAGGTCCATGACCCGGTACACTTTATCCCCGACTACGTTATCATGTGTTTGATCATCGCCATCTTTCTCGTCCTTTTTTTAGGCCTGGCCTCCCGCAAGCGCGAACTCGTCCCCTCCAAGCTCCAGAGTTTTATGGAGCTTATCATTGAAACTTTTGAGGGACTGCTCACGGATACCATCGGCGAAGAGGGGAAAAAATACGTCCCCATGATCGGCACTTTGGGTCTCTTCGTTTTCCTGGCCAACCTTATCGGATTGATTCCGGGATTTATGTCGCCAACAAGCAAGCTCAATGTCACATTGGGCTGTGCTCTTTGCGTTTTTGTCTATTACCATTGGCAGGGGATTAGAGCCCAGGGATTAGGGAAGTATCTTAAACATTTTACAGGCCCTATCCCTTTTCTGGCCCCGCTTATGGTCCCTATAGAAATTATCAGCCACTTTTCCCGCCCCATATCGCTGTCCATCCGTCTTTTTGGCAACATCTTTGCAGAGGAACTGCTGATTGTGGTCATCGCCTCGATCATCCCCTTCCTCCTGCCGCTGCCTTTTATGGCGATTGCGATTTTCACAGGATTAATCCAGGCATTTGTTTTTGTCCTGCTGTCCTGTATCTATATTGCGGGAGCCGTGGCCCATGAGGAAGAAAATTAATCAACACCAAAGGAGAATACGATGACAAAGAAATTTAAAACCCTAGGACTTCTCGTCTTTTTGCTCGTTATTGCCAGCGTCCCCATGTTCGCACAGACCGAAGACGTCACCGACAACAGAGCCACTCTCTACATGTGGGCCCTGATTGTGGGTGGAGCCGTTATCGCGATCGCTTCAGCTGCGGGAGCCTATGCCCAGTCGAAAGCCATCAGCACAGCGCTTGATGGTATTTCACGGAACCCCGGTGCCGCTCCACACATCCGGTTTCTCGCCATCTTCGGACTGGTCCTGATCGAAACACTGGTTATCTATGCCCTGCTCATCTCGATTATGATCATAATGATTAACTGGGGGAACTACGTCAATTAGAAAGGATTCGCCAAACACCCTGCTTTTTGTTTAAAATAAGCGTATGAGTCTCCCTGTCTTTGACGTTATTCGAGCGACATTTAAGCGCGCCAACGAAGACAGGATCGGCAACCTCGCTATCACGATTTCCTATTTTGCGCTGCTGTGCTCTATTCCTGTGGCGGCGCTGTTTGCCTATGTGAGCACAAAGATCCTGGGGGATCCCGAGTTTGCGTTCAGGAGCCTCAACATTTTCTCGGAGGAGTTTTTTGCCCAGATCGATCCGCTGTTTCTGAATAAAATTCAAAACATACCCCTATACATCGGTAACCTGGGACTTTTCGGGATTATCGGCTCCTTTGTCGCGGCGAGCTTTTTGTTTTCACGACTGATCAACTCCATCAATTTCATCTTTAAGGCCCAGTACCAGAAGTCCTTTTTTTACAACCGGCTGATGGAGTATATCCTGATGTTTATCATCGGTGTGATCATGCTGATTTCACTGTCCATAACCGCTATTTGGACAGCCATCCACCGGTCGATAAGAACCAGCGTCTTTGTGGCCGATCACATCAATCCGGAGTTTGTCTCGCTGGCGAACAATTTTTTTCTCCAGTATCTGATCCCCTTCACACTGACATTTCTTGTGATTTTTGTCATGTACAAGTTTATCCCGGAGATAAAAGTCTACACCAAGTCAGCTCTGTTTGCCGCCTTCATCACGGCGCTGCTGTGGGAAGTCTTTAAAAGGGGTTTTGCCTATTATTTAGCCCATTTTTCTGCCATCGGGATTGTGTTCAATCAACTGGTTCAAGGAACCCTGACATCCATCATCTTCTTTCTGCTGTGGATCACCTTTTCACTCATTCTCCTGCTATTGGGGGCCGAGCTGACAACCGTTTTAAACGAGAGGACTCATGAGAAAAAAGGCTGAAAATCCTTTGTGCCTGACTGTGGCCGAACTGGCCCGGAGGCTGGGATGTCCCTTCGAAGGGGATGGAGATGTGACCATTCACGGTGTCGCAAGCCTAGAATCTGCTGAGGAGGGCGATCTCGTCTTCCTGGCCCTTTCCAAGTTCAGGCCTCTGTTTGAGCAGACAAAGGCATCGGCGGCCATTGTTTCTATGGAAGAAAAGCCGGGGAAAGTCCCGTATTTACGCTCCAAAACACCCACTCTAACATTTTTAGAGGCTATAAAGATTTTTTTTCAGCCCTATCTCCCTGAGTCCGGAATTCATCCGAAAGCGGTGGTGGCCGAGTCAGCCAAGCTCGGAAAGGATGTGGCGGTCGGAGCCTATTCTGTAGTGGGAGAGGAGGCAGAGATCGGGGACAGGACGGTCATCTTCCCTCATGTCGATATCTATCCGTACGCTAAAATCGGAACAGGCTGTATCCTGCACTCACAGGTGACAGTGCGGGAAGGCTGCACTCTTGGAAACAGGGTCATCCTGCATAATGGGACGGTTATCGGAGCAGATGGATTTGGTTATGCCCGGAAAGGGGACGGCAGACATGTCAAGATTCCTCAGATGGGAACCGTCATCATCGAAGACGATGTGGAAGTGGGGGCCAATACGGCTATCGATAGAGCCGCCATGGACAAAACCATTATCCGCAGGGGGGCCAAGATCGACAACCTCGTCCATATCGCGCACAGTGTTGAAGTCGGCGAAAACTCCATCATCCTCGCTCAGGCAGCCATTGCGGGAAGCTCAAAGATAGGGAAAAATGTGATCATCGCAGGGCAGGCAGGGATTACCGATCATATCAATATCGGAGATAACGCGATCATAGTGTCCCAGGCCGGAGTGATAAGTGATGTCCCGCCGGGGATAACGGTTGTGGGCAGTCCTCACATGAAGATCAAGGATTTCTGGAGAATGTGGGCCAATATCAAAAAAATCCCCGAACTCATCAAAGAACTCAAAGAGCTAAAATCTAAGAAATAATTAAAGGGACATCATACTTAATTCCATATGAATTAAGTATGATGTCCCTTTAATTATTTCTTTAATTATTTTTTAGTACTTCCGGAGAAGAGCTTCGATGCCGATGGCGGCGGCGACGGCCGTGCCGACGGCTGTGGCCATCTGCTCGGGGCAGGCATCACACACATCTCCGGCTGCAAATATTCCCGGCTGTGATGTCGCCATGTTTTTCTGGACTATGATTTCCCTCCACTCATTGAGTTCGAGCAGCTTTTCGACAAACTTAGAGTTGGGATCGAGTCCGACAGAGATAAAAAATCCCTGCACCTTTATTTCTGAAGTCTCCTGAGTCTTGACATTCTGAAGCGTCAAAGATTCAAGGGTGGCCGAACCTGATATACGGGTTACAATCGAGTTCCATACGACCGCGATCTTTTCGTTTTCAAAGACACGCTCCTGGAGAATCTGTTCCCCCCGGAATTTGTCGCGGCGATGAATGAGTTTGAGCGACCGGCAGAATTTTGTCAGAAACATGGCTTCCGTGAGTGCCCAGTCGCCTCCCCCTACCACGGCCAGATCCTTTTCCTTAAAAAACGCTCCGTCACATGTAGCGCAGTAGGAGATCCCTCTCCCGAGATACTTGCCTTCGTTCTCGAGTCCCAGCTTCCTGTGAGTCGAACCCGTGGCGATAATCACCGTACGCGTCTTGTATTCCCCCTGTCCGGCTACAACATTCCACAGGTCGTCTTTTTTTTCAATCCTTTCGACTTCATCCTGTATGATCTTGGCCCCGAACTTTTCGGCCTGCAAACGGAATCTTTCCATCAGCTCAAAGGGCACAACACCATCAGGAAATCCCGGATAGTTTTCCACAAAATCAGTCAGGAGAATCTGTCCGCCTGGGATCCCTTTTTCGAGAATGAGGGTGTTGAGTCTACCCCGTCCGGTGTAGATTCCCGCTGATAGGCCCCCAGGCCCGGCGCCAATAATGACAACATCGTAAATTTCACTCATAGATGCTTGTTTATGGCTTCTTCTATTTTCTTTTGGGGAAGGGCCCCAATAATAGTCTCTTTGATCTCGCCGCCCTGAAAGAGGAGAAGGGTTGGGATGCTCATTACGGAAAATTTGGAGGGGGTCATCGGGTTTTCATCCACATTCATTTTGGCCACTTTTAAACGGCCTTTATATTCTTTAGCGATATTCTCCAGGGAGGGAACAATGATCTTGCAAGGTCCACACCAGACGGCCCAAAAGTCCAGAAGGACAGGCGTATCGGATTTAAGAACGTCTTCTTCAAAAGTCGAATCTGTGACTTCAATAATATCTTCTGACATGATCTTCTCCTTTTGTGATCGTAAAATCCATGATAATCCCCCCCCTAATAAATGTCAATCTGTAACGCCAAACCAACAAAGGATTCGAGGATTCAAGGGTTTTAGGATTCGAGCAAGTGAAGAACTCAGCCCCATCTGAGTTTTTCCTGGAGCAGGTCGAAATAGTTGCGTTTGGGGGAGGAGACGAGGGTAAACTCCAGCGATGAGGTGCGCACCTCGATAATGTCGTCGATGTCCATCTGGTAGCCTCTCTGCCCGTCCAGGGTCAGATAGACTTCTTCTCCGGCTACAAGCTTGATCTTGATGGTCGAACTGGTGGAAATCACCATGGGGCGGAAGGACAGGGTGTGAGGGCAGATTGGCGCGATGATGATAGCGGGAATGTAGGGCTGGATGATAGGCCCCCCGGCCGAAAGAGAATAGGCCGTAGAACCCGTGGGAGTCGAGATGATCAGACCGTCGGCGCGGGTGGTGACAATCTCTTTTTCGTCGATCCAAATTTTAGCCTGGATCATCCGCGCCAGAGCGCCCTTGTTGATCACCACATCATTAAGACAATAGGACGTCTCTCCTCTATAAAAAACATCAAGCAGGCGCCGCTGGCTGATAATCTTTGTATTTCCCTCCAGAAAGGCATCCAGGGTCAGGAAAACCTCATTGAGGGGCACTTCTGTCAGAAATCCAAGGCTTCCTAAATTGACGCCCAGTACAGGGATCTTGTCCTGCGCAGCCAGGTGTGCGATGGTCAGAAGCGTTCCATCTCCGCCCAACACAATCACCAGATCCACGCGGGACGGGATATCTTCTCTTTTTACGCCTCCCTTTAAACCTAGCTTTTCGGCGGCGGCCTCTTCGAGAAGACATTCAATGTTTTTTCGGTCGAAGTATTGGAGGAGCTCTTCCAGAGCTTTTTCCGCTTCAGGGGCGTGGGGCTTTATGACAAAACCGACATGCTTAATGTTTCTCATCCCAAACAGCCTCCTTGATTATATCAGAAATCACAACAGATGGCTTTTCTCCCTTATCCTTTTTCTTCCAGAGAAAAAAATACTCCTGGTTTCCCTTTTGCCCGCGGACAGTGGGTTTCATGGCATCTACAAAAGAAAATCCGATTGCCGATGCCTCTTGCGCGATAGAGAGCAGCACCCCCTCGTGGAGCGCCCGGTTCCGGACGATTCCTTTTTTCCCCACCTGATGCCGTTCGACTTCAAACTGGGGTTTGATTAAGGATACCACCACTCCATCCTCCACTATATTTTTTACGGCCGGGAGCACTTTGAGCACCGAGATAAAGGAAAGATCGATGGTCACGATATCCAAGAGACCGGAAATATCCTCTTTTTCAAGATATCGGGCATTTTTTTCCACAAGCACCACCCGGGGATCTTCCCTGAGTTTCATGTCGAGCTGCCGCGTGTCCACATCGACGGCATACACTCTAACGGCCCCCCTCTGAAGAAGACAGTCCGTAAATCCACCGGTCGAGGCTCCAAGATCGGCCGCAATCTTTCCTTCAAGGGAAAGGACAAACGATTCCAACGCCTCATCAAGCTTTAATCCCCCGCGGCTGACAAAAGGAAGTGTTTCCTTAAGGGTCAGCGCCCGTTCAACATCCAGGAGCTGCCCCGCCTTCTCCACCTTCTGCCCGTCGGCAAAGATAAGTCCAGCCATAATCAGAGCCTGTGCTTTCTTGGGGTTCTCCGCCAGCCCTGCATTCACAACCATCTTATCGGCACGATCTTTCAAAGTACCTCAGGATTTATAGAATTCTTTGATATGCTTGATCAACCCTTCCGTGTCCAGGTCATACATCCGTTTGATCTGGTCTACTTTTCCGACAGGATAGATCTCGACGGGAAGACCAATGGGTTTGAACCGCAGGTCAAATTTTTTCTCGCTGTCCAAAAATTCCCGCACCGCGCTCCCGAATCCACCGGCCAGGACGGCTTCCTCCACCGTCACAATCACTCCCCCGGACCGTGCGTATTGGAGAAGAACCTCCTCATCTAACGGTTTGGCAAAACGGGCATTGACCACTGCCAGGGAAATTCCCTCCTTTTCGAGTGCTTTAGCGGCATCAAGAGCAGGGTAGACCATACTTCCAAAGGCCAGGAGAAGATCTTGTCCCTCCTTGAGCTTTTCACTTTTCCCAAGAGGAAGAGTCTTCAACTCCTTGTCCATCTCCACTCCGACGCCTTTTCCTTTAGGGAACCGCACGGCCGCCGGGTGCGCGTAGGACAGGGCTGAATGGATCATGTGCTGCAGCTCGTTTTCATCCTTGGGGGCCATTACAATCATGTTGGGAAGATGGCGGAGATAGACGATATCATTGATTCCCTGGTGGGTGGGTCCGTCATCGGGTACAATCCCCGAGCGGTCCAGAGCAAACACGATGGGGACATCCATAAGGCATACGTCATGGTAGAGCTGGTCATAGGCCCTCTGGAGAAATGTCGAATAGATGGCCACGATAGGTTTAAATCCATTGAGAGCCATGCCCGATGCAAAATTGACCGCATGCTGTTCGGCAATGCCCACATCGAAAAATCGATCGGGAAATTTATTTGCGAATTCAACAAGACCAGTTCCTTCACGCATAGCCGCCGTAATGGCGACAACTTTGTCGTCCGCCTCCCCCACCTTAACCGCGGTCTGACCAAAAACCTTCGAGTAAGTGAGCCTCTTGTTTTTATTGATAGATTTTCCTGTTTCAATATCAAAGGGAGATGTCCCGTGAAAGGCCGAGGAGTCTTTCTGGGCCGGGCCGTAACCCTTCCCCTTTTTTGTGACGCAGTGGATAAGCACGGGGCCGTCGTATTTTTTGGCCTCCTCAAAAACCTCGATGAGTGAAGAAATATTATGTCCTTGAACGGGACCGATGTATCTGATCCCGAGTTCCTTAAAGACTAGGCCCGGGAAAAAGATCTTCTTTACGGCCTCTTCGACGGCGCGGCCAATCTTTATCATGGGCCAGCCCACGGCCGGAACACTCTTGAGGACAGTTTTGACCGTATCCTTGATCTTGAGATAGTGCTGCCCGGAGACCAGGTACTCCAAATACTTGGACAAGCCTCCGACGTTATGGGAAATTGACATCTCGTTGTAGTTGAGAACGATGATCATTCTATCCCGAGAATTCCCGATCTGGTTGAGCGCCTCCCAGGCCACTCCTCCGGTCAGGCTCCCATCTCCCACAACAGCGACCACATGATGATCTTCTTTGTTCCTGTCCCGGGCCGCGGCCATGCCAGCCGCTGCCGACAGTGCCGTAGACGCATGCCCAGTGTTGTACACATCATAAGGGCTTTCTCCTCGGTCGGGAAATCCACACATCCCATCATGCTGCCGGAGTTTCCGGAACTGTTCCTTCCGGCCCGTTATGATCTTGTGTGTGTAGCACTGGTGCCCGACATCCCAGATGATCTTGTCTTTTTCAGCATCAAAAACCAGGTGAAGGGCTAGTGTCAGCTCTACGACTCCAAGGTTTGGGGAGAGGTGACCACCTGTTTTCGAGACCACCTGAATGATCAGATCTCTGATTTCCTGGGCCAGCTGACCTAATTCTTTCCGGTTGAGTTCTTTAACATCCTTTGGTGACTGAACCCGATCCAGAATTTTATTCATGGTTTCAATTGTCCTTCACAACTAAAAGTTTTGTCTTGTTATCCTTATTTATCCTTTTCTAAAAAGGAAGATCATCGTTTTCCTCTTTTTTTTCTTCCCCTGTCAATTCGAACGGCTCGGCCTTGACCTCTCCGCTCTCATCCTTGAGAAGAATTTCGGTCTTTTTTTCGGCCTTTCCCAGCTCCTCCCGCAAAAACTTGGCCCGCTTGACCCCTTTTTCAAACAAAGACAGGGATTCGTTGAGTGGAAGGCCACCCTCCTCCAGTTTGGAGACAATGTTTTCCAGCTCAGCCAGGGCTTTTTCGAAGCTTAACTCGGCCATGTAAAACTCCTATTTAGTGGGGACTGTCCCCACTTCTTTTACCAATTTTTTTATTTGGGTCAATGGATTTTACCAAACAGGTCAGCTCGCCTTTATAAAAAGAGACCGCCAGTTCCTCATTCTCCACCACTTCTTCGATGGTCCGGACGAGCTGACGCCCCTTGTCCGTCCAACACAATGTATAGCCTTTTTTGAGAATATTCAAAGGGCTCAGGTTGTGGAGCTCGGCTGCCAACCGCTCCCATGTGCTTTTTAAGCCCTGGATCTTCTCCCGCATTAAACTCAACAATCTTGCTTCGGCAAGACGCGTGCGCGACCGGCTCTCGATAATCTTCTTCTGCAGGTCTTTTATCACATTCCAAGCCCTCATATCCAGTTCGTCTACTTTCTGCTCGATACTCTTGAGCTTGAGCTTGAAATTTTGGAACGCCCTGTGATGGATCAGGCTCTGCACACGCTGTTTATTCTCCTGAATTGTGTGCCGCAAAAGATGGGACATCTGCTGCTGCAGATTATCGATACGCTCGGTAAACGCCTCTTCCTTTTCGATCATCATCTCTGCGGCGGCTGAAGGCGTGGACGCGCGGATATCGGCCACAAAATCGGCAATCGTGAAATCCACTTCATGTCCCACGGCCGAAATCAGCGGCACCGAACAGTTAAAAATGGCCCGGGCCACAATCTCTTCGTTAAAGGCCCACAGGTCCTCCATGGACCCGCCGCCTCGTCCGGCGATAATGACATCGATATCGGATAGGCTCCCAAGATAATCGATGCCTTCGGCGATCTCCCGGGCCGCACCCTCGCCCTGAACCCGTGCCGGATAAATCACCACATGCAGGCGAGCAAACCGCCTTTCCAGTGTGCGGAGGATGTCGGTGATGGCCGCCCCCTGGGGAGATGTCACTACTCCGACTTTTTTCGGAAGGACCGGGAGATTTTTCTTGATTTCAGGGTCAAACAGTCCATCTTTGGACAGCTTGTCCTTGAGCTGTTCAAAGGCCAACTGCAAGTCACCCTTTCCTTTGGGTTCAACAAGATCCACAATGAGTTGGTATGTCCCTCTTGGCTCGTAAACATTTATAGGCCCACGGCAGATGACCTGTAGGCCACTGTGGATGTCAAACTTCACCTTATTTGCTGAAGAGCGCCACATGACAGCCTTTATCTGGCTGTCCTTATCCTTTAGAGTAAAATAGAGATGCCCTGAATGGGCGCGTGTAAAATCGGCAATTTCGCCCATAACCCAAACTTGGGGAAAAGAACCTTCCAAGTCGGCTTTGATCCGTGCAGTCAATTCCGAAACGGAATACACCTTATCCGGATGCGCTGGGTTGTTAGAGTTCCATGTCCTCATCGATAATCATCTCCCTCCGTATAGAAAGGGCCTTGCCCGTCCCGGCATCCACCGTGATAAAAACACTCGATAAAATGGCGCCTTCTTTTGACGGTTCAAACCGCTGCGACCTGGATGTCAGGAAACGGGCGACACCCGCTTCTTTTTTGATCCCGATGACCGCATTATATCCTCCCACCATGCCCACATCCGAGATGTAGGCGGTGCCCTGTGGCAGGATCCTTTCGTCGGCTGTGGTCACATGCGTGTGCGTACCAATGACAGCCGAGACTCGGCCGTCCAGATACCATCCCAAGGCTTGTTTTTCGGAGGTGGCTTCGGCATGAACATCTACAAGGATGACAGGAGTGGCGGCCTTCAAGACCTCCAACTCTTTGTCCGCCGTCCGGAATGGGCAGTCGATGGGCTCCATAAAAACGCGTCCCTGGAGGCTCAGCACTCCCACTTTGACTCCGCTGTCTGCTTCAAAGACACATCCCCCCCGCCCGGGATTGACCGGAGGGTAATTGGCCGGCCGTAGGAGATGGGGTTCTTTGTCTAAAATCTCGAGCACTTCACGCCTATCCCAGATGTGATTTCCTGAGGTCAAAACATCCACCCTCACAAAGAGCTCACGGGCAATCTTCATCGTCATTCCCGCGCCTCCAGCGGCATTTTCCCCGTTGGCAATAATAACTGTCGGAGACAGTCTCTCGATAAGTGGGGACAGATGTTTTTCGAGGACCTTCCGTCCGGGCCGGCCGATGATATCGCCTAAAAAAAGGATGCTTATTTTATCGGGCATATTCGACAGCCCTCATTTCGCGGATAACGGTAACCTTGATCTTCCCAGGATATTCCATCTCATCCTTGATTCTCTTTGCAATCTCTTTAGCGGCCAGGGCTGCTTTTTCATCTGAGATCTTCTTGCTTTCTACAATAATTCTGATCTCCCGGCCGGCCTGAAGCGCGAAGGCTTTGGCTACGCCCTCATAGGTATTGGCGATCTCTTCCAGTTTCTCCAGCCTCTTGATATAGGCCTCGAGCAGTTCCCGGCGTGCGCCGGGACGGGCCGCCGAAAGCGTGTCCGCAGACTGGACAAGGACGGCCTCGACGGAAGGAAAATCTACGTCTCTATGGTGGGAAGCGATAGCACCCACCACACGTTCGGTCTCCCCGTATTTTCGGGTCAATTGCACACTCAGCTCGGTATGCGTACCTTCGATCTCCCGATCGACGGCCTTTCCGATATCATGGAGAAGGCCGGCGCGAATCGCGACGTTGGCATCCACTCCCAGCTCTGTCGCCATGATTCCGGATAAAAAAGCCACTTCTTTGGAGTGTTGGAGAACATTCTGGCCGTAGCTCGTTCTGTATTTGAGCCGTCCGAGAAGTTTGACCAGCTCGGGATGAAGATTCTGGACCCGGAGTTCCAGCATCACTGTCTCTCCCTCCTGTTTGATCTTCTCTTCCAGCTCTTTCTGGACCGATACGACGATCTCCTCAATACGGGCAGGATGGATCCGTCCGTCTTTAACAAGTTTTTCAATGGCCAGACGGGCCATCTCACGACGGATGGGATCAAAGCTCGAAAGGATGACGGCTTCTGGTGTATCATCGACAATGATATCCACACCTGTGGCCAATTCTAGGGCCCGGATGTTCCGGCCTTCACGGCCGATAATGCGTCCCTTCATATCGTCAGACGGCAGATCGACAACAGACACCGTTGTCTCCACAACATGCTCGGCGGCAGAACGCTGGATGGCCTGACTGATGATATCCTGTGCCAGGGCCTCCCCCTTTTCTCTTGTCTCTTCCTCGATCGTGCGGACAATCTGAATGGCTTCGAGTTTGGCTTCGTCCTCGATTTTGTTCTTGAGCTCATTCTTGGCCTCTTCCTGTGTGATTCTGGCTATGCGCTCCAGTTCTTCGATCGCTTTCTGGTTGAGCTCGTTTAATTTTGTCCCTTTGGTATCGATCTCCCGGGAACGTTCACTGAGACGATGTTCTTTGTTCGAGAATTCCCGCTCTTTTCTTTCCAATCCTTGAAATTTCTGTTCCAGATTCTCTTCCTTTTTGACAAGTCGTCTTTCTGTTTCATTAAACTTGTGCCTCCGGTCACGGGTTTGGCGTTCAAAATCCGTTTTGAGATTGATGAGTTTTTCTTTTCTCTCAATTTCGACTTCTCGTCTTTTTTTATCGGCCTCTTCCACGGCGTTGTCGACAATTGACTTGGATTCCTGTTTGGCCTTTAAAATAGAGTTGGCTCCTGATTTCTTCTGGACGAGGATAAAAATCAGGGCTCCTGACAATAAAACAATAATGATAATCGCTACCAGTAATGCGATGTTCACAACAACCACCTCCTTAAGGAGGTCAAAGAAGATGAAAGGAAGAAGGGCTTATATGGGTTTTTTTCCTTTTGCTCTAACCGTCGAGATCTCCCTCATACTATTTATTCAATTCTGAAACGATTTCCTCGGTTTTTTTCGGGTGGGCCCCGTTGGGCTTTTCCGTATTCTTATCCCTGTGAATGAATGCCTCCAAACTTTCAACGTCATCTTCCATATGCCCTAATACTTCACTCAGTTGATCCAGCTTCTTCTGGCTCAAAAAGTATTCATCGGCTATGTTCAAGGCCGCCAAGATTGCAATCTTGAACATATCCATTGATTTTGATTTAACCGCAATTTCTTGCATTTTTTGATCAACATGAGAAGTAAGATGACTTATGTATTTTTCATCCTCTTCTCCTTTGACTCTAATTTTATATTTTTGTCCGTAAATTTCGATTTCAATAACTTTATCAGTCATAGTCCTATCTGATCTATCTGACTGATAATGGTCTCAATTTTTTCCTTCATTTCCTCCTTTTCATTTTTATAATCTTTTAAAATACTGTCATAATTTTCGAATTTTCTTGCCTGCTCTTCTAACTCTTTTTTTGCTGCCCTGAGATCTTTGACTGAACTCTTGAGCTGTCCGTTTTCGCCGAGAAGTTTGTTGATATAGTCAACAATCTGGGAAACTTTTCCCTCTAAAATTTTAATTCTTTCTATTTCACTTGTCAATTTTTCCCCCTTTTCTCAGTTCGATTTTAAATTTAGCATTAAGCATTTTAACGGCCTTGGTGATGGAATTCTCAACGTCCTCCGCCAAGAGTGTCCGCTGAGGGTGCCGGAACACAAAGCGCAGTGAAAGGCTCACCTTCCTCTTAGGAATAGAGGCTCCCGTAAAACGGTCCTGGAGATCGAATGTCTCCAGAAAGGGAAGTTGCAGCTCACGGATGTCTTTTTGGATATCCTGGTAATTGACGTCACGGCCCACGATAAAAGTGATATCACGGGTGACTATTGGGAATTTGCTGATCGGGGTAAAATGAAACGCTTTCGGCTGCTTTTCAAACAGTACATCCAGGTTGATTTCAGCGGCCCAGGCTGGATCCTTGAGGGAATAGGCCTTGAGGATGGCTTGATGAACACGCCCGAGAGAACCGATCCGTCGTCCCTTATAGTATATACAGATGGAATGTCCCGGTTCAAAGCAGGGGTTTTTCGATTCTTCAAAAGAATACGCCGAGTACCCAAGATTCGACAGCAGGGCTTCACAGGCCCCCTTTAGATGAAAAAAGTCTTCTTTTTCGGTCTTGGTCTGCCAGTGTTGAGGTTCATTATTTCCAGTAACCGCCATGCCCAGCATCGTGTCTTCATGTGTCACTTCTTCTTCCCAGGAATAGGCCTTTCCGATTTCAAAAAGGCACACACCTTCCGCTCCATGGTTGATGTTCCAGACAATGTTCTCCAAAAGTCCTCCCATGAGTGTGGTCCTCATGATAGAGGCTTTCTCGGAGATGGGATTTCGGATTTCGACAGGCACGAGGTCTACCTCGAAGAGCGCATCTTTCTCCGGATCCACAAAGCTGAAATTGATGGCTTCGTCAAGGCCGTGATGAAAGAGGGTCTCTCGGATCTTGGAGATGAAACTTTTCTTTACATCACGGGTGTACTCGAGAACATTATAAGAGGGAACTATCGAGGGAATATTATCGTAGCCATAAAACCTGGCGACCTCTTCGATCAAGTCGGCTTCTCTCTCGATATCCACACGGAAAAAAGGCACCTTGACCTGCCAGATGCCCTGCTGCTGATTTTCCAGGATGAAACCCAGATTGGTCAGAATATTCGTTATAAATTCGTCAGCAATGCCGACCCCTATCAGTTCTTCCACTCTGTGGCTCCGGAGCAGGATAGTCCTGGCTTTTTTGGGCTTGGGATAGACATCGATAATGCCTTGAGTAGCGGTCCCCCCAAACTGCATCAGTAAAGAGGCGGCCATCAATGCGGCTTTGGGCGGAAACGATACATCCGCACCCCTTTCAAAACGAAAGGACGCGTCTGTCTGGATCCCGGCTTTTTTACCGGTCTTCCGGACAGACACCGGATCGAAGCAAGCGCTCTCGATAAACACATCCCGGGTGTCTTCGGTCACAGCGGAGTTTTCTCCACCGATCACTCCGGCCAGTGCCACAGGCTTCTTTTCGTCAGCAATCACCATCATATCCTTTGTGAGGATTAAATCCTCCCCTTCCAGGGTTCTTAGTGTTTCGCCATTGTTGGCCTTGCGGACAATAATCTTCCCGCCTGAGAGTTTGGCCAGATCGAACGCATGGATGGGATGGGCCGTAGCATAGAGGACATAGTTGGTGATATCGACAACATTGTTAATGGATTTAAGACCCATGGCCGAGATCCTCTCCTTCAACCAGTCGGGCGACGGCCCGACTTTGACGCCTTTGACAATGATGCCAGAATACCTGGGACAGAGATCCTCTTCGTAAATTTCAATGTCTATAAGATCGGCTGTCTTGGCATCGTTTTCGACCAGCGGCCAGGTCTGCTCCTTGACCGGCTTGTCTATTATGGCGGCCAATTCGCGGGCCACTCCAAGGTGACCGTTAGAGTCAGGGCGGTTGGCATATGTTTCGAGTTCCAGGATGACATCATTTTTCCGTTTTTCGACATCATCGACCAGCAAACCGATGTTGTTGAGGCTGTCAATCAATTGGGAAATAGAGAGGTCTATATCTACAAATTCTTTGAGCCATTCAATACTTATTTTCATTTTCGTGAGAACTGCCTTATAAACCGCAAATCATTTTCGTAGAAATACCGCATGTCGGGAATTTGATAGGAAAACATCGCTGTGCGGTCCACGCCCAAGCCGAATGCAAAACCCGAGTACCGTTCAGGATCGATATTGACATTTTTAAAGACCTGGGGGTCAACCATGCCCGCACCCAGAATCTCGATCCATCCGCTTCCCCCGCAAACTCTACATTTTTCGTCCTTGCGGCCGCAAACCGTACATTCGATATCTACTTCGGCCGAAGGTTCGGTAAACGGGAAAAAACTCGGGCGGAAACGAATCTCGATTTTGTCATGAAAGAGAGCCTTGAGGAAGTATTCCAGTGTGCCCTTCAGATGGGCCATTGTAATGCCGTAATCTACAACTAAGCCTTCGACCTGATAGAACATGGGCAGGTGTGTCGGATCGGGGGACTCCTTCCTGTACACTTTTCCGGGAGTGATGATGCGGATCGGGGGCTTTTTTTTCTGCATGACCCGAATCTGGACGGGAGACGTATGTGTGCGGAGCAGAATGTCGTCATTGATATAGAGCGTGTCCCAATCGTCCCTGGCAGGATGGTGCGGGGGAAAATTCAAAGCCTCAAAGTTAAAGTAGTCCGTTTCGATCTCGGGGCCGCTTTCGACCGTGAAACCCATACTCTGAAAAATGTTCTCGATTCTTTCCTGAAAAACAACGAGAGGATGCGGCGAGCCCCAGTACCGGGATTTTCCAGGAAGAGTCAGGTCGAATTTGACGACTTTGGTCTCTGAGGCACTCAACACTGTCTTCAGGCTGTCCAGTTTTTCCTGCACATCTGTCTTGAATTGGTTGATCAGAAGGCCCGCTTCCGGCTTGTCTTCGGGCTTGACCTTTTTCAACTCTTCAAACAGGCCGGCCATGTGCCCTCTTTTCCGGCTCAAATAGAGGTTGTGGAGCTCTTGGAGCTCGATCTCGGTCTTTACAGCGACAGCGTCCTTTTTAAAGCCTCTCCCGAGATCCCTGATCTTGTCTTTGAGTTTTTTCATTCTTTTTGTTTAGGCGCTCAGGCCGCAGTCTCCTTGACTTTATGGACGATGTGCTCGAAGGTCTGCGGTGCATGGACAGCCAGATCCGCAAGGATCTTCCTGTCGATATCGATGTTGAGTGTTTTAAGTCCGTGAATAAACAGGCTGTAGGACAGGCCGTTCGATTCGACGGCCGCCTTGATCCGGATGATCCAGAGGCGCCTGAAGTCCCTCTTGCGGGTCCGGCGGTCTCTGTAGGAATACCGCAGCGCTCGTTCGACAGCTTCTTTGGCCGTGCGGTAATTGCTGTTGCGCGCTCCATAGTATCCTTTCGCGAGTTTTAAAATTTTTGTTCGTCTTTGTCTTTTTTTTGTTCCTCTTGTTACTCTGGGCATTGTCTTCTCCTCATCTCATATATCACAAAAAAACGTTCTGTGTTTTCCGTATTTTCCTAGTTCCCTTCTTACTCCCCTCCGTAGGAAGCGTTCCCAATTGAAAAAATGGCTTCCCTAAAAGCGGCCGGGAAGCATGGCTTTAATGTTTTTTTTGTCCGCTGGGCTGACGAGGCCCTGTTTTCCCAGCTTTCTCTTTCTCTTCGGGCTCTTTTTGGTCAGAATGTGGCTTTTATACGCTTTACTTCGAACTATCTTTTTCTTTCCCGTCACTTTGAACCGCTTTTGGGCTCCCTTGTGTGTCTTTAGTTTTGGCATCTTTTCCTCCAGTTTTTAGGGGGCTCAATAGGGCAGATACAGCCCAACTCTGCTTCCGGATCGTCCCATCCTGCTGTCCGAATTTTTCCATGTCTTTAAAAACTCTATCCATTATGCGGTAGGCCAATTCAGGTTTTGCTTTTTCTCTGCCTCTGAGCATCACTGTAATCTTCACCTTGTTTCCTTCCTTAAGAAAACGTTCGACGTGCCGGATCTTAAACGTGTAATCGTGGATGCTGATCTTCGGTCGAAACTTGATCTCTTTGATCTGGATCTGCTTTTGATGCTTTTTTGATTCATGAGCCTTTTTATGTAATTCGTATAAAAATTTTCCGTAGTCCATGATCCGGCCGACAGGGGGCGCTGCATTTGGTGCCACTTCCACAAGATCCAGGTCTCTCTCTTTGGCCAGAGCCAAAGCTTCCTGAAAGGGAAGGACTCCCAACTGTTTCTTTTCCTCATCGATTATTCTCATTTCACTGGCTCTAATCATTTCATTAATCTTATGTGGCTTTTCTTTTCTTCCTCCACCGGGATAAAATCTACGTCTTCTGATGGTAGCCCTCCTTTAAAAAATTGACGCTCAATGATCTATTTTTAATCAATTCCCTTACTTTTTCAAGGAATTCATTTACGTTAATTTCGCCTTTGTCGCCTTCAAGATGAATTCTCAATGCGGCCGTTTGATTTTCGACCTCCTTATCTCCGACGATGAGGATAAGGGGAACTTTGCTGGTTTCGGCGTCTCGGATCTTGTAGCCCACCTTTTCTCGGCGTTTGTCCACAGAAGTCCGAATATTATTTTTTCTGAAAAGGGTCTCTAAAGATTCGGCATATTCATGGTGGCGGTCGGCGATGGGGATCGTCAATATCTGCACCGGTGCCAGCCAGAGGGGGAAATTTCCATTATAGTGCTCGATAAGGATCCCAAAAAATCTTTCCAGTGATCCGAGTAGTGCACGGTGCACGAGGTAAGGCCTGTGGACCTTTCCGTCCTCACCAATATAGCCGAGCTCGAACCGTTCGGCCAGGTTGAAATCGAGCTGAACTGTAGTCAGCTGCCAGGACCGCTGCAGAGCATCCTTGATTTTAATGTCGATTTTCGGGCCGTAGAACACACCTTCGCCTTCATCGATTGTGAAGTCCTGATCGATATCATTGAGCGCGCGGGCCAACGTGGCCTCGGCTTTGACCCAGTCACCCTTGGCACCGCAAAAATTATTCGGGCAGGTGGACAACAAGACATCAAAATCGGTAAAACCGAATGTGGTCAGTATTTTTTTCGCCAGGATGACAACACCCTTAATCTCTTCCTCGAGCTGGTCGCCCCGGCAGAAGATATGGGCATCATCCTGAGTAAATCCTCTCACGCGCAAAAGCCCGTGCAGGACACCGCTTCTTTCGTAGCGGTAAACCGTGCCCAGTTCTCCCCAGCGGAAGGGAAGGTCCCGGTAGCTGCGCTGCCGAGAATTGTAGACCATGATGTGAAAAGGGCAGTTCATGGGTTTGAGCTGGTACTCGATCCCCTCGCTCAAGAGCGGGGGGTAGAGAGCATCATAGTACTCGGTATGCCCGCTGGTACGCCACACATCGAGTTTGGCCACATGGGGTGTGTAGAGAATGTCATAACCGGCATGGAAGTGTTCCTCATGCCAGTACTCCTCAATAACTCTGCGGACAGCCGCTCCCTTGGGATGCCAGAGAATCAAGCCCGCCCCGAGGCTTTCATTAAAACTGAACAGATCGAGTTCGGGTCCGAGTTTGCGGTGATCCCTTTTTTTGGCCTCTTCTACAAGATTGAGATAGATGCTCAAATCCTTTCTGGTAAAGAATGCGGTTCCATGGATTCTCTGGAGCTGAATGCCCTTTTCATCTCCCTTCCAATAAGCCCCGGAAATGGACAGCAGCTTGAAGTTCTTGATATGGCTGGAGGAGGGGACATGAGGGCCCAGGCAGAAATCGATAAATTCTCCCTGTCTGTAGCAGGTGACTTCCGTGCCTCCCTTTTCCTCTATGAGGATGACTTTGAGATCCTGCCCCATGTTCGCAAACATTTTGATCGCGTCTTTTTTGGAGAGGACGACTTTTTCGATAGGAACATTCTGTGAAGCCAGTTCTTTCATTTTATCTTCAATCACCGATAAATCATCGGGGGTGAAGGGTTCGTCTTTGCGGAAATCATAGTAGAATCCATTTTCGATGTCGGGGCCGATTCCGATCTGTATGCCCGGGAATAGTTCACAGACGGCGTGAGCCAGAAGATGGGCGGCGCTGTGTCTGAGCACATGGAGAGCGTTTTTGTCCTCTGTATAGACCAGTTGGATCTCAACATCTTCCGTCAAATTCTCGTTAAGGTCCTTCATCTGTCCATTTATCCACGCAAGCATAGGTGTCCTCTTCAGCTTCTGTGCTGAAAGAAAATCTTTTAGAAGGGTACCTTTTTCGACAGAATAAAGAGATCCCTCTAGTTTAATCTGTACCAATTGACTCACCTTATATCTATATGCATTCAAGCGGGAAGGCTTTACATGCGGTTCCTGCTAAGGTTCCTCTTGAATACTCACTCCTAACATAAGCCTCACTTCGTTCGGAAAAGGATTCGAGGTTTCAAGGAGTCCAGGGTTCAAGGGTTTCTTATCCAGAGAATTAATCAATGCCTTGAGTTTCCTTTCAACTTCCGTTGCCATCTCATGTCCAATTTTTAAAGCTTTTAAATTCTTATACTCTAAAACAATGGTAGGCGCGGAGGGTATCGAACCCTCGACTTCTTCCGCGTCAGGGAAGCACTCTACCACTGAGCTACGCGCCTGTGCTTTAAAGCCTACATATACTAATGTCTTACCTCTCTAAAGTCAATAGAATGTGTGTCGTTTTGTCCGCTTGGAATTAAAGGGACATCATACTTAATTCTCACGAATTAAGTATGATGTCCCTTTAATTCAGATGTCCCTTTAATTCACTCCATGGTCTCCATATTGGCATAGTTCTAATATAAAGGAACAATATCGGCCGTTTTCTCTGCCGGATCAAAGAGGGCCACAGTGTGTTTCCCGGTCACCCAGCCTCCCGTCTCCCCGGGATTGACAAGGAGAGTGTTTCCCTGGAAACGGACTTCAGGCTTGTGTGTATGGCCAAAAATGAGAACATCCGGATCGTAGAGCTTCAGATAAGACTTTAGGGGAAAATCCAGATGTGACAGTAAATACTTCGCCCCCTTCCATTCAAATACAAAAGGCGCTTCTTGTATGTCCCCAAAATGCTGAATAGCTCTCGTAACCCCCTGTTTTTCCCCATCGCAGTTGCCAAACACTGCCTTGACCCGACAGTTCAGATTGGCCAGCTCAGAGGCCGCAAATGGGGCTACAAAATCTCCCACATGGATCACCAGTTCACAGTCCATGCTGTTGAATAAACGGACGGCCTGTTTTATGGCATTACGGTTGTCATGTGAGTCCGACATTACTCCAATCATTCTCCCCCCGAATTATTCATAAAAACTGCCTCCACCATCATTTCTCTCAAATGATATCAACTTTATAGCATGATTTTAGTAAGATCTCGAACATTTCTTTGTTTGTTGGCTAGTTTATACTAAATGTCGGCATTTTTTACCCCAAGGGGGCGAACCGATCATACCACATCTGCGTCGTTACTACCCATTCGCGGTGGACAACCACAGCTTCATGGGCAGATGCCTCGCATCTGTAGCATCCTCGGCTCGTGAATAATCCAGGCTAACTTCACGGCCCCTCCATTGAAAAATTTGCAGGGGTATATTATACTAACAATTCTATTTTGGAACTTATATGCTTATAAAAAAACAAATAACGGAGTTTTAATGAAACGCAAGATCGCACTCATTGCTTTTGGAGGAAACGCACTCCTTCCCAAGCCAAAACAAGGGCTCCAGGGCGAGCAGATCAAACTTGCCGAAAAGGCCGCACGATTGATGATTCATGTCGTGCAGAGAGGATATGACCTCATCATTGTTCACGGCAACGGGCCCCAGGTCGGAAATCTGCTCATCCAGATGGAGGAATCCCTCAATAAGGTTCCCCCTTTCTCTCTCGACATCTGCAATGCAATGACCGAAGGAAGCATAGGATTTATGTTGGAGAAAGCCATCATCAACGAACTCCGTAAAAAGTCGGTGGATAAGGAGGTGGCCACCCTGATCACTCAGGTTATTGTAGATAAGGAAGATCCGGCCTTTATGGCCCCGTCCAAACCCGTCGGCCCGTTCTACTCGAAACACCAGGCCAAGATGCTCACGCGGGAAAAAAAATGGATTATGAAGGAAGATGCAGGAAGGGGTTTCCGGAAAGTCGTGCCCTCCCCCAGGCCGATTGACATCGTGCCCAAACACGTAATGAGCGAACTCCTCAGCTCGGGAAAGATCGTCATCGCCGCCGGAGGAGGAGGCATTCCGGTCATCATCAACGGCAGCGGACTCTTCCAGGGAGTAGAAGCGGTCATCGACAAGGATTACACCTCCAGCCTTATCGCCAGAGAGACTCGAACCGATCTCTTCATCATCCTAACAAATGTCCCCCAGGTGTATCTGAATTTTGGCACACCGCGGGAAAAGCCCATCCTAGAGATGACGGTGGACGAGGCCAAAGAACATCTGGCCAAGGAACAGTTTCCTCCGGGATCAATGGGTCCAAAAATAGAAGCCGCCGTCGACTACATCGAAAGAGGTGGAAAAGAAGTCCTGATCACTTCCGCCAGTCATTTGAAAGCGGCTATGATAAACCGGTCAGGCACTCTAATCACAGGATGAACTAGGAGTAAAGATGGATAATTTTCTTTCAATACATGATTTGAGCATTTATGAATTCCATGAACTGTTGGACCTCTCCAGTCAAGTCAAAGCTCAACCACAGCGCTATAGAGAAAAGCTCACGAATAAGGTTCTGGCCATGATCTTCGAAAAGCCGTCACTTCGGACACGAATGACCTTTCAAGTCGGGATGATCCAGCTTGGCGGTCAGGCCGTCTACCTCGGCCCCCAGGATATCCAGATGGGTCAGAGAGAAAGCACGTACGACATAGGAAAAAATCTCGAACGATGGGTCGATATAATCATGATCCGCACATTCGATCATCAAATCGCCAAGGATCTGGCCAAATACACACGTGTTCCGGTCATCAACGCCTTGACCGATTCTCTACATCCCTGTCAGGGGATGGCCGACTTTCTGACCATCAGGGAAAAGCATCACGATCTGACCGACCTTTGCCTCGCCTACGTTGGAGACGGGAACAATGTCTGTCACAGCCTGCTCTTTGCGGCGGCCAAAGCGGGATCTCAGATGAAGGTGGCCACTCCTCCAGGATACGAACCCGATCCCGACATTGTCAAACAGGCCGAGGAAGACGGAAAGGATACAGGCTTCAGTCTCGAGATCTTTAATGACCCGGCTGAGGCGGTTCAAGGAGCCCACGCCGTCTATGCCGACACCTGGACATCGATGGGACAGGAAACCGAAAGAAAAGAACGAATCCGGATCTTTGCGCCCTTCCAAGTCAACAGAGATCTGATGGCCAAGGCCCACCCCAAAGCGATATTCATGCACTGTCTTCCCGCACACAGAGGCGAAGAAGTCACAGATGAGGTCATCGACTCGCCTCAATCGGTTGTTTTCGATCAGGCCGAAAACAGGCTTCATTTTCAAAAAGCCATTATGTTATTATTAATGGGGATAATAAAATAGAAATGGACCAAGAAAACACACTCATTGACAACAACGATCTGTCCTTTTTAGAAAAGGAGCTGGCCAAGACCAAAACACCGGTCGAACAGGAAGAACTTGTCATTAAAACCGCCTTCAAAAAGACCGCCAATCAGCGGAGCCTGGAAGCCAAAAAATACAATTCCGATTGTTTGTATGAAATCGGCGACCTCGTGTATAAGGAATATGATGAACCGCTGACCATCAGCTCTAAAGGTACCGAACACTTTAAAGGTTCCGTGGTGCTTAAGGTAGTCAACAAGTTTTCTCTCCCTGATTTCAACTGTGAAATGCTGGAAGTGGATTACTCGGGTGGGGGAGTATTCCGGAAGCATATCGACTACATGAAAAAAACCCGTACGCAGGTTCTCCTTCCGAGCAGCTGCGACGGAAAGGCTCTTTCTCCAGAAATTTTGCAGAAAGACGAAGACCCTCGGTTAAAAGAACTTCCCATGACAGATAAAGACCTGCGGAAGCTGGAGAAAAACCTCAAATCGGCACTTTTAAAATCCGATAAATTTTTTAACTGGAATGAATTCTGGCAGCTGGAAGCAAACCGGATTGCTATTACAGACAAAGAGATAAAAAAAATTGAAAAAAAATTTGTGGCGACTCCCCTCTCCACGGCCACGACAGATTTGGTCCTCCAACTCTTTGATATCGACAAAAAAAATGAGCTCT